>Ga0126371_10005714_pt1 | contig 11059 bp, 8 predicted proteins | sample PanSoiMetaPlot_4_FD_110145 | JGI IMG/M metagenome (GOLD analysis project Ga0126371, IMG submission 110145) | Tropical forest soil microbial communities from Panama - MetaG Plot_4 | ecosystem: Environmental > Terrestrial > Soil > Tropical forest > Bulk soil | place: Panama | collected 2016-02-17
AATCAGGGGTGAGTTCTTCGGCGTGCAAACCGAACTGGCCGGGTCCACTCTGTTGGTCCGGCTGCCCTGAGTTATCTTGCGCAGACTGCGGAAAAATTCTCGCGCGGTCGGCGACGGTCAGCGTGACGTCACCCGGCTGCTTATTGCGGACATAGTGCAGCTGCACGGGCTGACCGATGGCTGTCTGCGCGATCGGATTCACCAGGTCGGCACCGCTGTGCACAGCATGGCCGTTCACTTCCGTGATGACGTCGCCAGCCTGCAGGCCTGCCTTATCCGCCGGGCTGCCGGGCTCCACGGCTTCAATGACGATGCCGTAGGGCGCACCGAGTTCCTTCATCAGAACAGGATTAATGCTGTTCTCCTCCTGGAAGGTGACGCCGATCGAGCCGCGGACGACCTTTCCGGTGGTAATCAGTTGGTTGTAAACGGAGATGGCCGCGTTCGAGGGAAGCGCGAACCCCACACCCTCGAATCCTCTGCTGCCGGTGTAGATCGCTGTGTTGATGCCAATCACTTCACCCGCCATGCTGACGAGCGGACCGCCGGAGTTGCCGGGGTTAATCGCCGCGTCAGTCTGAATGAAGCGCTGGAACTGGTGGCCGACATTCGAGCGATCCTTGGCGCTGACAATTCCCGCGGTGACGGTGGAATTCAGACCGAACGGACTGCCAAACGCGAGAACCCAGTCGCCGACCTGGACGCCGTCGGAATTGCCGAGCTTGGCGACCGGCAGATCATGGTCTGCTTCGATCTTGATGACGGCGAGATCGGTATCTTTGTCCGTGCCGATTACGCGTGCGCTGTAACGATTGCCGTCACCGTCGAGGGTGACCTGGATTTTCGTGGCCTCGTCGATCACATGATCGTTCGTAAGGATGAATCCCCGTTTGTCCACGATCAGGCCAGAACCCAAGCTGCGTTCGGCGTCCGGCGAATTGTCCGGGGAATCAAAGAAGCGATCAAAAAAATCCTGAAAGGGATCGTTTTCGCCGCCGCGCGGATTCTTGCCACCCCCTTTGGGCTTCTCAATGACCTGAGTTGTAGAAATATTGACGACTGCGGGACCGAGACTCTTGCTGATTGTAGCGAAGGTGCTCGAAAGGCTGACAGGGTCGGGAACCGCGAGCAGCGAAGCGCCCGTGGAGCCTTGGGCGTGTGTGGCCAGCGCGCGTCCGGTAATCACACTGCCAATCAGGATACCGATGCAGAGCGTAATTGTCGCGAGGAGGGACGCAAATGCCTTGCGGTGTCTCACCCAGCTCCACAGCTCGCGAAATTGAACGCCCATCGTGGTGCTCCTTTGTGCCACTCCCTGCACAGATTTGGCCAGTATAGCACCCATTCACAAGGCGCAAGATGGGGTTGGCCCTGCGATTTGCCGTTGCACGCAACGAGGAGGGAGCTTTGAAAAATTCATTCGATGACACTCAGCAAAACGTTGGCCGACTCCCCACATCCGGCCGCCCGCGGGCAGTAGCGCCATATTTGCCTCCCATACTTTTCCTTCGCAGGCGCCCGCAAAAAAGCGGCGTTCAAACGCGCTGCTTCGCTGCGAGCTGCGCGAGGCGCGCCTTCACCATTTTCTTGACGAGCGCAGTTGGCAAGGGCCTATCGAGTGGAAACTGGATGGTGCCTTTGGAGGTAGGGTAGGCCTTCAGTTCGTTACTGAATTCCTCAATAACAGCGGCGCTGGGGAAAAAGCTGCAGTGGTCTGAAAACGCGGCGAACCAAACCAGCACCTGCTTGTACTTGAATGCCGGGATGCGATAGCTGAGCGTCTCCATCGCTTCTGACGGCAGAGCGGAGCGAATCGCCGCGCGAAGTTGGTTGAGAGTGGTGCGTGCCGGTTCGGGAACGCGGGCAAGATAGTCGTCCATATTTTCCGGAGCGCTCTTGGCTTGACGAGCAGAGCGCCGACTATCGGATTTCGCTTTCTTCACCGGGGCATAGTACACACGAGGCGATTCTCGGTCCAGGCGATGGCGAGAAACGATGCATTTTGAATTCGCGGTTGACTGATTTGGTGTCTCCGGCGGTGGTCATGGCCGTTTGAGCTTTTGGCTTGACAACACTTGGGGGCGGGAGTAAAGGAACGACCTCAGCCGAGCTGGGACCTAGCACGCAGACTGACAAGGTGGGTGGACCATGTCGAGATTTCGTGCAGCGGGAAATGGTGTATTTGTTGCTGCTCCCCGCTTCGTTTGCTTGCTTTTCATTGTCTTCGCCTGGCCGGGCCAACTGGCCGCGCAGTACGAAACCGGAACAATTTCGGGAACGGCTACCGACAGCTCTGGAGCGGCTCTACCCGACACGAAGATTGAAGCTAGGAACGTCGGCACGAACCTAGCAGAGACGACGGTTTCTGACGCCGCAGGCCGCTATAGAATTCCGGATTTACCAATCGGCAATTACGAACTGCAAGCGTCCCGGGCGGGATTTCAAAGCCTTCTGCACAGAGGCATTACCTTGACCGTGGGTGCCAATCTGATTGTCGATTTTTCGCTGCAGGTTGGACAAGTGACGCAAACCGTGACTGTGGAGAGCGGGGTTTCCCGAGTGGAGACCCAGACTGCGACCGTGTCTTCGCTGGTGACTCCTACTCAACTGAGCCAATTGCCCCTCAATGGCCGCAATTTTCAGCAGCTGATTTCGCTGGCTCCGGGCGTGCAGAGCGTCGTGCAGTCCTATATCACCGGCGGCGGGGGCGGCGGCATTTCTTCCGGGTTCTACGGTCCCGGGCAGACCTATTCCGTGGCTGGATCGAGGCCGGTGGGACAAGACTTTCTGCTGGATGACCAGGACATGCAGGGCTATTGGAATAAGGGCGTCGGCTCCAATATCACCGGCAATTCGCTGGGCGTTGAGGCGCTCAGCCAATTCCAAGTGCTGACGAACACCTATAGCGCGCAATTTGGAGGAACGGGGGCGGCGATCAATGCCGCAAGTAAGTCCGGCACGAATGGCTTTCACGGATCGGGATTCTATTACTTGCGCAACAGCGCCCTCGATGCGAGGAACTTTTTCGATGGCACTAAGATTCCTCCCTTTCGAAGGAATCAATTCGGCGGCAGTCTGGGAGGCCCGCTGAAGAAAGACAAGCTTTTCTTCTTCGTGAACTACGAAGGGCTGGGGTCGGCGCTGGGGATTACCGGCAACGAGTTCGTGCCCGATTTGGATTCGATTGGGCTCGGCTCCTTCAGCCCTAGCGAAGTGCCCTATCAGGTCGGCTTCGTTCCTTGCAACGACGTAGCCGGACAGTTGCCGCCTTCGAAAGGTGGTACGTGCACCCCGGGTAAGCGACTGCCACTAAACATTCATTCGATTGTTGTCCCCTACGCAAAGCTGTATCCAGTTCCTGCCCCGAACGCCGTGGTCCAGTACGTGACGGCTGGCCCATTCGGGCCACTCAGCAAGCCCTGTACACCCGCCACCTGCTGGCCGACTGGCAACGTACTGTCCACTTCGATTGCCACCCAGCCTGAAAATGAGAATTACATTCTGGGACGGATGGATTACGTGTTGGGCTCAAAGGATACGCTCTTGGGCAGGTACATCTCCGATACTGCCTATCTGTACCTTCCGTTACCCTTCTCGAACTTAGCCAACTGGCCGGTAGTGGATCACGGGGGCGACCAGTTCTTTGTTGTGGAAGAGAAACACGTGATTTCGCCCGCCGCAGTGAACTCGGTCCGCTTCAGTTTCTCGCGGACCAATCAGCGCGCCGACCAGCGTTTCTTGACTGACCCGGCGACCGATCCGCTGCAGTTTTATCTCGCCAACGGTTTCAGCGCTCCCCACTATGCACCCGGACAGCGGGAGGACGGAAACATCATAGTTGCCGGAGGGACTTCACCCGTCGGCCCCGGCGCAACCGCAAGATTCCACCTCATCGAAAACAAGTTTACGGGCGGTGACGACGGCTCCTGGACGCACGGGCCTCACAGTGTGACTGCCGGGTTGTGGATCACCAGAGTTCAGGACAACATCGCCGTCGGTCGAGAGGGGGGAATTTTCGTCTTCGGCAGCCTTCCGGCTTTTCTCAGCGCAACGCCGGTTCAGTTCCAAGGCGAAGCCGACCCTTCGCCGACATTCAATCGAACGCGCTACTCGCGCGCGATCGAGTACTTCCCCTACGTTCAAGACGACTGGAAAATAAGGTCCAACCTTACGATCAATGTAGGTCTTCGCTATAACTATGAAACAAACCCGATCTGCTGGGGCGCAGGCTTCGCTTGCACGAACCTGCTCAGTCCGCTGACGTCACCGAGCTTCAGCGAGGTGCATCACGTACTCAACTCAAATCCGAACGCCACAAATTTCGATCCGAGGATCGGTATTGCCTGGGATCCGTTCAGCGACCACAAGACTTCGATTCGCGCTGGATTCGGCATGTTCCACGAACCACTGGCGGCCCGGACATTTCTGAACGCCTATTCGGAGAACCCACCGTCCCCCACCGTCGTGCTCACAGGCCCGGGGGCGGTCGCACTGTTTCCTAACCCAGCCAAGTGCGCGCCGGCGTGCACTCCCGTCTACGGCGCGGTATACGGGATAAACTACCTATCGGATTCCTCACCCTATGTAATGCAGTACAACCTGACAGTGCAACGGGACATCGGCCACGCCATGGTCGCTTCGCTCGGTTACACTGGAGCCCAAGGAGTGCACCTCTATAGCCAACGTAACTACAACACGCGGACCATAGTTGGTGGGCCAAGCGATTGCGTTAGTCCCTCCTGCAAATTTCTCGGTCCGCCACCCAACCCGGCCTTCTGCTTCCCGGCCAGTCAGACGTGCGCGGCCGGGACTGCTCTCGGCCTGGACTTCACCGCTCCGACCAGTCACTCCACGTATAACGGTCTGATCCTAAGCCTTACGCGCCAGATCAGCCATAACCTGCAAGGTCAAGTCTCCTATACGTGGTCGAGGTCGATCGACGATGGTTCGGCCAGTTCCGGACTCGAGCAGGGCTCGTTTGAAATCACCAATGTTTACAATCAATCCTACGATCGAGGGCCGAGCACCTTCAGTGTCAGCCAGGCGCTTCGGGTCAATGGCGTATACACCTTTCCATTTACTGGCAACCGCTTTGTTTCCGGATGGCAAGTAGCAGAGATTCTGAGCGTGGCCAGCGGATTCCCAGTAAATATTCTGACCGGGCTCACCCCCCAGCAATCGAACACAGGCGGCCTGACCGGCGATCGCCCGAACTATTCCGGCGCGGCGGGCTGCCATCCGAATCGGATCGTGGATCAGGCTGTGCGAAATCCAGCCAGTCCGAGCGTTGTCACGTTCTTGAACTGGTTCGATCCATCGTGCTACGCCGTGCAGCCTTTCGCCACGCTTGGCAATGTCCCCAGAAATTCGCTTCTTGGACCCGGCTTGCTGGGTCTGGATGTTTCGATTATCAAACAGACCAAAATCACCGAGAAACTGAACTCCGAATTTCGAGCAGAGTTTTTCAACATTCTGAACCACGCGAACCTCGGCCAGCCCGTCGGCGCTATTTTTGCGGGTACTGGCGCTGCACCCTTCGTCAGCGGCACGGCGGGAACAATTACCTCGACGGCGACGACGTCGCGGCAAATTCAATTTGCGATCAGGCTGCTCTTCTGAGGCGCGACAGAGAAGATAGTTGCCCGCCCGCCGAGCTCTGGCCATGCCTCGTGCTGTATAATCCCGGCGACCATTCCCGTGCCTGCCGAAATCCCAACGAGTCATTCAGAAGAGGAGGAAGTTGTCCTCCGCCCGCGCAAGCATTTTCTGGGCACCGCGCTGTGGATTGCGGCGCTCGCGAACGTACTGATTCCAGCGGTCTTGTTCTCGGTGAGCCGATTCTTCGGACTGAGTGACCTGCGCTACCGCGCACTGGTGGGTTTCGTTGTGTTCGCTGAATATGCGATCGCGTTTTTCTTGTTTCTCTTGCACGCCAATGTGGGATTTGCCGCCGGGTACGCTTTTGCGACGGCGACAACCGTTACGCTTGGTTCTGCCGTGCTGGCCTTCATCACCCTGGTGCCTGCCGGTTGGACCTCGAGCGGAGGGGAAATTGTCGTGGTGGCCGGGTTTTGCTTCGCAGTACTGTCGAATGTCGTCTTCCTGATTGCCAGCATTCGCTACGCACGCGCCATCCACCCGCGCTTACATTTGGGCGGATTTTTTCTCGGCATGATGGCCTTTGTCGCTCTCGTTTTTCTATATATCCACACGGTTAGTTAGGAATTCCAAACATAGTTGCCAAGACAACTTCTAAAGAGTAGAGTTCCTGAACTCCTGACGAACTTAACGCCGACACGCGCAGCGAGAAACGGGGTGGAATGAAAGTCGATTTCGGCGTCATCGATCACATCGATCGGCAGAACAAGCCGATCTGGGCAACCTACGACAGCCGCTTGAAGTTGCTCGAATTGTGTGACCAGGCGGGTTTTTACGCATATCACGTCACCGAGCATCATTTCACGCCCCTTGGCCTGGCGCCTTCGCCGTTGATCTTCTACGCGGCGGCATCACGCATCACCCAGAAGATTCGGTTCGCGCCCTTGGTTCTGATCACCACCCTTTACAACCCGCTGCGGCTCGCCGCCGAGATCTGCATGCTGGATCATCTCACGCATGGCCGGCTGGAGATCGGCACGGGGCGCGGAGTGTCTGGCGTTGAGCTTGGCTTTTTCAACGTCAGTGAGAAGGAAGCGCCCGCCCTGTACGGCGAGTCGGTCGAGCTTCTGATGGCAGCACTTACGCGGGAGGTGGTCGATTACCACGGCAAATGTTTCGATTTCACGAATGTTCCGATCGAACTGAAGCCGCTCCAGAAGCCGCATCCCCCGCTGTGGTACGCGACCAATACGGCAGAAAGCGCCGCGCGCGTGGGACGCCAAAATATGAACCTGGCATGCCTCGTCGCCAGTCAGGAAGCGCGCGTCACGATTGATGCTTTCCGCGAATGCTGGAACGCGACTTATGCAGGAAAAGGTTTCAAAGTGCCCAAGGCAGGTGTCGCGCGAAACCTATATGTAGGTGAGTCTGAAGCAAAGGCGCGCGAAAGGGGGACATTTGGCAACAAGTGATTTTACGAAAGTCTTGTCTATCTCTGGCGGAAATACCACGCGACTCACTCGACTCTCGATGATGTATTGCGCGCAAGTGAGGCGACGCTCTTTACCGGAACACCCGGGACGGTTCGCGCTCGCATCGAGGAGGATTTGGAAGTGAGCGGAGCCGACTATTTCATCGCTCGTTTTGCCTATGGCGATCTCACGCATGAAGAAAGCATGCGCTCGCTTGAACTCTTCATCAACGAAGTGATGCCGCATTTTCAAAAGTAAAGAGAGGTCACCAGAAAACCACAAGAAAACCAACGTGGGCATGGCCCTTAGCAGGAATATCACACCGGCTTTCGGGCAACCATCCAGAGTGAGTCACTGGTCGGCAGGCTATTAAGAAGAGGGCGCACCAAGGGTTCCAATCGAGCTTTGCGTAGCAATTCTCTGAGCGTGTGCGGGGTGAAGTAATTGCAGTGCGCAGGAATGTGATAGCCGCACCAGTCGACGCCGCGGATATGGCGGTTCCAACTGGCGTAGTTCGGTGTCTTAATCACGGTGATGCCGCCCGGCTTGAGCAGGCGAAACGCGGCGCGCAGCCCTGCTTCAGGATGCCATTCGTGTTCGATATAGCCGAACTGGGTGACTACGTCGAAGCTCTCGGCGGGTAGTTGGCGTTCAGCGATTTCCGTCACCGGGCCTTCCAAAACTGTTGCCCGAGGTGCGCGTTGACGCGACAGCTGGGCGCCGCGGGGACTCAGTTCGATTCCCGTAACATCGAAATACTTCGCGGCGAGCTCGAGAAACGCCCCTTCGCCGCAGCCAAAATCGACAAGCTTGCCTTCCCGGCGACGGCGCAGGGTTTGCGACAGCATCCGACCTTCTGTATGCGGACGAAGCGGCCGCAGGACTCGCGAAAAAAAGAGCATAACGGGCTGGCGTTGCTTTCTGTGCTGAAATTCTTTCGCGTGTTCGTCCGCCCAATCGTGTTTGAGCGCTTGCACGTCGTAGGCGAGCTGCGTTCCCAGAAAGACCATACGACAAAACAAACATTCGACAATCTCCCACTGATCGCGCCGGAACAGCCGTTTGCGCTCCGCGCAGCCACACAGTGGGCAGGTGCGCAAGGAGTCGCTCGACGGTTGTCTTGCTGTGTTCACTTTTCCTATCTGGGCCTGTTGGATGTTATCATGCGCGCGTTATTTGGATTTCGGCAGGAGAGTGTCTCATGAGGATCGCGCTCGTCGGCGCAACGGGCATGATTGGACAGCGCATTCTGAACGAAGCACTGTCGCGTGGGCACCAGGTCATAGCGATTGCACGAGATCCCGCAAAAGTCCCTCCGCGTCCTAATCTCGAGATCCGAGCCGGGGACGTGATGAAGCCGGAGACTCTGATTCCGGCGATTGCGACTACCGATGTGCTGGTCAGCTCGTGCTCACCTCCACGCGACGATCCCAGGCAAGCCGTTGAGTCGGTTCGCACCCTAACCGAGGCGGTCGCGACAGCAGCGAAAACGGGCAACCATTCCTTACGCCTCCTCATGGTTGGCGGAGCGGGAAGCCTTGAAATTGCACCCGGCTTGCAGGTCGTCGATTCTCCGAATTTTCCCGAAGCATGGAAACCGATCGCTCTCGCCCATCGAGATGCGCTCGCCGCACTCCGCAAAGCGCCGATCAATTGGACCTATTTCAGTCCGGCAGGGCTCATTCAGCCCGGCGCGCGGACTGGGAAATATCGCACGGGCACCGAGCAACTGGTGACCGATCAGAAGGGCGAAAGCCGCATTTCCGCCGAAGACTATGCCGTGGCGATGGTTGACGAAATCGAAAACCCGCGTTTTATTCGCCAGCGGTTCACCGCCGCGTATTGAGTTCAGCGGCGTTTGCAGTGGCTGTAATATGCACCCCAGCTCGCACGCGCGTTAGAAGTAGGAAATTCCGGCGAGCTTAGCCATGCCTCTGCTGTCTGAGGCGGCCTAGCTCCTCAACAAATCCCGTTCCGAGGGTCTTCATGAGTCGATACTGTGCAGCCACATCTGCGCTTTTGTTGGTACTGTTCGCCTTTCCGTTTGTCGCTCTAGGTGAATCTGTCACGCTGAACAATGGGGACCACATCACCGGGGATATTGAGGATTCCGATGGCAAGGCACTCACACTGAAGACGGCGTACGCAGGAGACGTTAAAATCCAGTGGCCGGCCATTAAGGAGCTGAGCGCCCGGACGCCAATCTACGTAACGACTGAGGACAAGAAGACCATCAGCGGCTCGGTCGCCCTGAATGGCCCGAACCTGACCGTGCAGCAGACCAGTGGCACAATGGTGGAAGTGCCGATGGCGAAGATTACGGCGATTCGATCGTCCGAGGGACAGAACGCGTATGAGAGGAGTCTGCATCCGGCCTGGAATCAGGGCTGGGATGTGGGCGCAACGGTTGGCCTGGGCTTAGCGCGCGGCAACAGCGATACGACGAATTTCAACACAAGCTTGGCTCTAGACCGCAAGACGCTGAGCGACGAAATCAAGATGTACGAGTCTTCTGTTTACGCAAGCAACGGCCTCAGAGGAGGAGGCGTGACGGCCAATGCAATTCTGGGCGGCGTCCGCTACGATCACAATATCACGGAGAGGCTCTTCGCCTTCGGTGCGGGAGATTTCACGCACGATGAACTACAGGGTCTGGACATACGCCAAATCTACACAGGCGGTTTGGGCTGGCACCTGATCGCTAAACCCAACATAACGACCCTCGACGTGCTGGCCGGAATCAACTACACGCAGGAAACCTACAGCGGCACCCCGACAACTCCTGCGCCGACGGTTACCCGCCACCTGCCGGGGATCACCGTCGGTGAGGACTTCATGCATAAATTCGGAGGATCTACGACGCTCAACGCAAATGCGTATTTCTATCCAGATCTAAGCGACCTGAGCCAGTATCGTTTCTCGCTCGATGCGAGTCTGGTGACCAAAATCAACAACTGGCTCGCCTGGCAGGTGGGCCTGAGTGATCGTTACGTGACAAATCCTCCGATCGTCGGAACGAAGTCGAATGACCTGATCCTCGCGACGGGCTTGAGTATTACGTTTACCCAGAGATCTCGCTCAGCCTCTGACTAAAATCTGCAGATCAGCTCAAAATTGACTTGGCCCTGTTGCGCGAACTTCACCGCTGCGCCGGTAGCAGCCGACGAAAGAATCGATTGCGACCGATGACCCCTTTTTCGTCCTATCCATGGGGAGTGATTTAGGAAATATTTCACGCCCCCACCAAGGTTGTATGGCCCTCGCCACCCAATGATTGACGACCATGCGGGGCGGTTGGATGATTGCGAAACTCGACGTTTCGATAGCTGATTGGGCGAAGCTGGTTTAAAATCACAACGCATGACTTCTTCAGCTGGATCAAATTTCGTACATTTGCATCTCCACACAGACTATTCCCTTCTCGACGGTGCCTGCGAAATCGGCGAGCTGTCCGCCGAAGCTGCGCGACGCGGGATGCCGGCCGTCGCTGTCACCGATCACGGGAATCTTTTTGCTGCAGCTAATTTCTATCACCAGGCCACGACACACGGGGTGAAGCCGATCATTGGCTGCGAAGTATATGTCGCTCCGGATAGTCATAAGAATCGCGGCACTGATGCAGAGCGCTCAAACCATCTCGTGCTGCTGTGCGAGAACGAAGAGGGATACCGTAATCTCATCCGGCTGGTCTCCACCGGCTTTCTGGACGGCTTTTACTACAAGCCTCGCGTCGACCATGATTTGCTCGCCCAGCACGGAAAAGGTCTCCTTGCGCTTTCCGCATGCTTGCGCGGCGAAGTTGCCGACGCGCTGCTCCAAGAGAAATACGAGCGGGCGCGAGAGAACGCCTACCGGCTTCGAGACATTTTCGGCAAAGGAAACTTTTTCCTTGAGATGCAGGATCAAGGGCTCGAGATCGAGCCGCGCATCAATCGAGATTTGGTGAAGCTTTCGCGCGAAAGCGGAATTCCGCTGGTCGCCACCAATGA
>Ga0126371_10005715_pt1 | contig 11058 bp, 10 predicted proteins | sample PanSoiMetaPlot_4_FD_110145 | JGI IMG/M metagenome (GOLD analysis project Ga0126371, IMG submission 110145) | Tropical forest soil microbial communities from Panama - MetaG Plot_4 | ecosystem: Environmental > Terrestrial > Soil > Tropical forest > Bulk soil | place: Panama | collected 2016-02-17
CTGTAGGCGGTGTAGGTCACCGTCCCGCCGGCGTCGGAGGTGGCCCCGGTCAGCGTCGCCGAGTCAGTGACCGTGTCACCGATACTGCCGGTGGATTCCGACAGCTTGGTGGCGATCGACGGGGCCAGGTTGGTGTGGTTGATGTAGAGGCAGTCCACCTCGCCTTGCGGGGCCATTGTGATCGAGGCTGTCGGGCCGCTGGTACTGGAGCTCGTCCCGTTGCCGGTCGCAGTGCATGCCAGGCTCTTCAGCGACCACCCAGCCAGGGACGCCTCGGTGACGCTGTAATTGCCCGGCAGGACCGTGCCCGGTCCGTAAATCCGCGTCTGATTATTGGACAAGGTGAACGTCGGCGGAATGAGGTTGCCAGTCGTCGAGTAGTTGAAGGTCGCGTCGCCGTTCTCGGTCTCCTTGGTGACCTTGATCGTGCCGCAGTTGCTGATGTTCACCGCAACTGGCGCGATGAAGTCCTTGACCTCGGCAGTGAACGACGCCGAGGCGCGGCTCTTAAGGAACGCGCTGCCGAAGGCCTCACAAATCCCGGACGGGAAGACACCAGCAGCGGTGAGGTTTATTGCGGCCTCACCGAACTGCAAGGCAGGCACCGGGTTGATGTAGTTGCCGCCGCTCGGGTCAACTGGGTCAGTGACGGAGCCGACATTGTTCACCGCCCCGATCGAGTCGGTGCCGTTCAGATTCACATGATCGCCCCAGCACGGGAACGAGGAACTGGACAGGCACGTGTTAGTGGAGAATCCGGGCACACTCGGAGTTGTGGCACTTGTCAGCCATCTGTTCAGCCCGAGGGTCGGAGTGCCGCCGCCGTTGGTGAAGTCGAAGGTAACAAGCAGGTCTCCGGGTGTGCGGTTGATGGTGATCGGCCCAGTAAAGCTCGAGTTCAGTCCCGTGGTGGCATGCTGGCTGATCTCGAAGTCCATGTTGGCCGAGCCGAGGACGTTGCTACGTTCCCAGGCCAAGTAGAGGAAGTTGCTACCGTTGGCGAACTCGGACGACTCATAGAAACGGGTCAGGTCGCTCTTGTTCGGCGGGATCGACCCGGTCACCACGGTCACATTGGGGTTGTCTTCCTTGGTGCCCTGGCCGAACGAGTTGTCCGTGGTTCCGCTGGTCAGGTCGACGCCGACGTTAGGGCTGACGTTCGCCCAGTCCGTGTTACCTGTCTTGTTGACAAGCAGGTTGCCGTCGCCGCCTTCGAAGGTGCTGCCGGCCAGCGGCGGCGAGCACGACGGGGTCGTGCCGGTCGGGGCGAAGTCGCACCCGGTCGGGCTGTCCGCGAAGCTCGCGGCCGGGATGGCGAGGCCAACAACAAACGTGGCGGCGGCGATCAGGACGCTCCACCTTCGCCGGGCCAGACGAAATCGCCGAGAAACACGGTCGGCCGGTGGCGGGCCGGAGCCGCGTATGTGTAATTCGCGCATGTCCTCTCCTAGAGGAAATGTCTCTGCTAACGGTCACCCAGACGAGACGGAATGGCCCCGCTGTCGCCGGCGCTTTGAGTTTGCTTGTGGGACTAGCGGTGCGGCCACAGTGGCCACAGATCAATGGCGCAGAACGGGCAATGTGAAGGTGGAAGAACTGCCGGCGGCCCACGGGCTGGCTGCGCCTGCCAATCCCTTGGCGCGCAAACATCTGCACCCTCCCGAACGAGGGTGCTCGCCAGCCTGGCCGATCGACGACCGAGCACGTCACGTACCAGATCCGATCGGTCTGCGCTCGTCCGGAATTTCCATATAAGTTTGGTTAAGCGAGCACTCAGCTCCCCCATGGGACCCCACCCAGTGCCGAACACAGCCACGACCAAAGCAAGCGATCGCTAATGATCGGTGACAACCTGCCTGAACGTTACTCTCGGGCGATTCGAGGCACAAGGAGGTAAAGGAAACGATCTTAGAGATATTTGGCGCACGGAATTACCTGGCAATCGACCTCCAGGTCAACGCGGACTCGCGATGGAGTTCGCGGGTCTTTCGGGAGGCACGCCATTTGCCGCACGTGCTCGGTTTCGGTCAGTGAGGTCGCTTGTGGAGTCGACCGAACGGGATCACTTGGTTGGACCGGAGCCCGATGCCAGTCCGAGATGCTCCGTCAGGGCGCGTATGCGAGCGATGGCAGCGGTGAACCGACCGGCCCATTGGAAACGATGCGGACGATTGCGATCAGAACTGCGCCCGCCGCGCCGAGCAAGCACAGGCTGACGGTATAGGTGTGGGCTGCCAGGTGCGGGATCGGACTTGTCGTCGCGGAGCTCCCGGTACCGAAAGACAATCCGCTGAGCAGCCAGCATGTCCACCACAACGCCGGCAGCCACGCGATCTTGTGACGGCGCTCTTCTGACAGCCCCGCTCGCCAGATGTCACCCATGAGCTGGAACGGAATCCACATGTCGACGATGGGGACGACCCAGCCCCAGAAGGTCCAGCCGCGTGCCCGCCGCTGCCGGTAGCCGTGGGGCTCAGCGTTGATCCTGGCGCGGCGGAACCACACTACGAACAGAATGCTCGTGCCGAAGATCGTGATGTCGGTGGCCTGGTCGAGCCGGTCGAAAATCGCGTTCCATCGCCAGTGGACGCCGTGCAGGCTGAGGAACTCGCCGACCAGCCTGGCGGCGATTGATGCGACAACAACCCCGAGCAGGACCGTAAGAACTTCCGACAGCAATCTCAGCGGCAGGAACTCGTGCTGCTCTAGCTCACCGCTGACCATGCAGGCAAGGTAGCACCGGGCTAGTCGTTATGACGACGCGCCATTTACTGAGTCCAGCGCGGCGGCCATGGTCGGATAGATGTCCAGCAGCTGGTCAACCCCGAGCAACTCGAGGGCGCGCAGCACCACGGCTGAACTCAGCACGATATGTAGCTTCACACCAAAGATGTCTGCCTGGCCCTGAGCCGCCAGCAGACAGCGAATTCCACTGGAGTCGCAGAACTCAGTCTGACTCAGGTCGGCCACTACCAGCGCGACACCTGGGCGGCACGCGCCGAACAGCGGGGCTCCGTACCTCGCGGCATTAGTGATGTCTACTTCGTCGGGAAAGGTGACAATTTCCGGTAGCGTGAGCAGTCGTACCTCGTTAGCGCTGGCTTTGTCGTCCGGGTGCATCGTCAAGTCCTCCGACATAGCGGAGCCGCAAATCCCGGACGAGACGACCTTTTGCACCCAGTCAAGTAATCGCGGCTGGGTCGTCAACCTCGTGGCGATAAGTGTGCACTGCGCCAGGCACGGGTGTCCAGCGAGATCGTCGACCTCGATCTGAACGAGTCCGCGGTCGGGCTGGACCGCGCACTCCTAGTGCGGCGCAATCAGGCGCGACAACCCGGATATTACGGGCAGACCGCGGCAAGACTCGATCCCGGCCCAGGAATTTTTTGATGCCCGCCTCGGAGACTTCGACGGGCAACCCTCGCGTAGACGCGATGCGGCAGAGGAGCCGCGTCTCGCGGCGCCGCTCGGCTGGCCGCATACTGCTCGGTGTAGGTGCATCGCGTGCTGCCGGTATCGGATCTGTCGCCATTTAGTAATGGTCGCCCTTTTCTTAACGGGGTTTTTGCCATCGAGGGTCCGATTCACGGCGACTCTGCCGTCCAGGCGCAGTCAAGCCGAGCGCCCTGGCGCTCTGCCGGGCTTGTCCGGCCGTCGAGAGCGCGATGGGACATCCCAGCTCCCCCGAAACCTGGCTTGTTTCCCGGCGATTAGGCCGGACGACCCGTCCTACCTGCGGATTCGTGCCCAGGCCCGGTTCGGCCGAGCCCTTACGACCTCGATGGGATCGGGTCGCGGATCCGGCCCTGCTGGGTAGGTTCCGCAGCCTGCAACCAGGGACGTCGTTGGTGCCTGCCTCCGCGACCAGGTGCGTGGCCGGCCCGTCGGTGAAGCCTTTTGTATATATACACAAAATATCGATGAAACGCTCAGGTCAATAACCAAAGTGCATGGTTGAATTACCACGGGACCTTATAGCGAACACAATATCTGGGTAGCCGTGATGATTGATCCGGAGGGCTGAGCGGTAGGGGTCCGGCCGCACAGTTCGCAGGGCCGGAACGAGGCGTAACTCGTTTCCGGCGGGCTATAGATATGGCGGTCCGAAAGGCCGTTGTGTCAATCCTTAAGGCGTAGATATGCCCTGACCTGCTACTATGCGAAATGTCAGGCGCCCGTGTCCCGTCCGGGCGCAACTGCGTCAGAAAGGCGTATGTGAGCGAAGGCACTAATCGCCGCGCTTCAATTCGCTTCCAATCCCATCTGCGCGGCGTGGTGCTTGCAGTCCTCGCCGCCGGCCTTTTGCTAATCGGAACAGTCGGTCTAGTCCGGCCTGTTCCAGCGCGGGCCGCTACCACGACAGCAACCGCCCAAACCGCCTCGGCACGCCGCACTACGGTGTCTCGGGCTGTCCGGCTCCGGCTGGCGGCCTGGAACTGGGCGCGCCGCCAGCAATTCAAGCCCTACATCTATGGCGGCACTGGCCCGGCAGGATTCGACTGTTCCGGCCTGGTCTACGCGGCCTACCGGAGTATTGGGGTGATCCTCCCGCGAACGACGTACGGAATGCTGGCGAGCCGACGGCTCATCAGGATCCCCAAGTGGGAGGCGCGTCGCGGTGACCTGGCGTTCTTCGGTTCAGGTCATGTGGAGCTGTACCGCTACGGCAGGTGGACGTTCGGCGCCGAGCACACCGGCACGCTGATCGGGTTCCACCCGATGAACGCCTTCTGGCATCCGACGATGTACTTCCGGGTGCGCCTCTAGTCACACTGCTCATCAGTAGTCGGGAACGATGCCCGACACTATGACCATGCGCCGGGAGCGCAACGATAACGAGGAAGAGGGCCGGGACTGCCGATCAGCGGCAGCCCCGGCCGCCTCGGCGCTGCTCATTGTCGGGCTCGCTCTCTCTATGCTGGCCGGCTGTACGTCCGCGGCGCCGAAGCCGCCGCCGTCGGTCGGGACTAGCGTCCCGCCCTCTCCGAGCAGCTCAGGTTCACCGGCAAGCACCGGGAAGGTTCCCGCGCCTGCCCACACTCTCGTGGTCGTGATGGAGAACCACTCGGCGTCGGAGGTGATCGGGAGCTCGGAGGCGCCCTACGTCAACATGCTCGCCCGGCAGGGAGCGCTGTTTACCCGATCGTTTGCGATCACTCATCCGAGCGAGCCGAACTACCTCGCTCTGTTCTCTGGCAGCACTCAGGGCGTGACCGGCGACGACTGCCCGGTCACGTTCAGCGCGCCGAACCTCGCCTCGGGCCTGCTCGGAGCCGGAAAGACATTCGCTGGCTACGCCGAGGACCTGCCCGCAACCGGATCGCAGGTGTGCACAGCGGGCGAATACGCGCGAAAACACGTGCCGTGGGCCGACTTCAGTAATATTCCCGGTCGGGTGAGCCTGCCGTACACCAGATTCCCGGCGTCCAGCTTGGCCAGCCTGCCGACGGTGTCGTTCGTAATCCCGAACCTCTGCCACGACATGCACGACTGCAGCGCGGCGACCGGAGACGCCTGGCTGCGCACTCACATCAGCGGCTACGTCACCTGGGCTATGAGCCACAACAGTCTGCTGATCTTGACGTGGGACGAGAACGACGGAAGCCCTGGTAACCAGATACCTACGATCTTCGTGGGTCCGATGGTGAAGCCTGGGCATTATTCAGAACAGATAACTCACTACCGGGTCCTGGCCACGATCGAGGCTGCATACGGCCTGCCGCACGACGGGCACGCAGCGAGCGTTCAGCCGATCACGGACATCTGGAAGCACTGAAGGAAGCTCGCTGCGGTCGCGCCGGGCGGCCAAATTGACCGATTTTGGCTCGTGACCACGACCCCGGTCTCGGTTAACGTCGTTGTCAGACTCAGTCGCGGCCGCTGGGAGGTTTTGCCGGTGGAGAATACAGCTGACAGGTTTCTCGAGCTCATCCATGACCTGGAGGAGATCGCGAACAGCGTGCCTGCGCGGCAGGCACTGGCCGAGTTCGACGAGACCACACTCCAGGTGTTCTGGAAGAAGTGGCCCCATTTGTCGGGCTGGGCCGGATCGCTGTGGACCATGCTGTCAGCCGAGTTGTCCGAATGGGCGGCGCAGCATGATCCGGATCTAGATGAAATCGGCGAGAGTGGCTGAGCGATGCCAACACTTCGGGACTTGATGAACACGGCGGTCGTGACCGCGACACCGGACAGCGCGGTGTCTGAAGCGGCTGCCTCAATGGTGGCGGCCGGAGTGGGCTCAGCTGTGGTGTTGCAGGGCGCGTTCTTGGCAGGAATCCTTACCGAGCGCGACGTGCTTCGCGCCGCAGCGTCTGGAGAGGACCTGCGCGAGTCGGTTGTTTCTGAGTGGATGACGGCCGATCCACAGGCGGCGCCGCCGGATGCCTCGGCCGAAGATGCGGCGCAGATCATGCTCCTCAACGGGTTCCGGCACTTGCCGGTGGTCGAAGGACGGCAGGTCTGCGGCGTGGTCAGCCTGCGCGAGTTGTTCGCTGCGCGTATCCGTCGCTAGCTGGTTCCGGTTCCGGGTACAGAAGGGCATAGCCCAAGTGGCTATTCGGACCTGATGGGAGCGCGCGATGACACAGCCCAGTCGACATGTCGTATTCATCCACGGCCTCTGGCTGCATGCCAGCTCCTGGGACCCGTGGATAGAGATCTTCCGCGCGGCAGGCTATGACGCGCAGGCTCCTGGCTGGCCGGGAGACTCAGAAACGGTCGAGGAGACCAGGCAAGATCCAGGAAAGGTCGCGGGCCAGGGGATCAACCAGGTGGTCGAGCACTACGCGAAGATCATCAGCGGACTTGATGCGCGCCCTATCGTCATCGGGCACTCATTCGGCGGACTCATCGCGCAGCGGCTGCTCGGTCAGGATCTCGCCAGTGCCGCGGTGGCCATCGACCCCGCGCCGATCAAGGGAGTGCTCAACCTGCCGCCCTCGTCTCTGAAGGTGTCCTCGGTCGCGCTGCGCTCGCCGGCCAACCGCAATCTGGCTGTGTCGCTGACCGCGGAGCAGTTCCGCTACGGCTTCGGGAACGCGATCCCGGAGAAGGAGTCCGCGGAACTCTATGAGCGGTGGACCATTCCCTCGCCAGGCAAGCCGCTGTTCGAGGCAGCTATCGCGAACTTCACGCCGCATTCGCCGGCGAAGGTCGACACGCGCAACAAGGCCCGCGGTCCGCTGCTGATTACCGCTGGCGGCAGGGACCACACCGTCCCCGCCGCCATCAGCACCTCGACGCGCAAGCTCTACCACAAGTCCCCGGCCATCACCGACTTCAAGGAGTTCCCCGACCGGGGTCACTCGCTCACGATCGACCATGGCTTGCAAGAGGTTGCGCAGTACTGTCTCGACTGGCTCAAGGAGCGAGCCAAGTCTTAGCTTGCGTTAGCTGAGCTTGGCCAGGCCCCGCTGCAGGTCCTGGACATCCATGGCCGGAGACACCTCGAGCTCTGCGTCCAGGTTCTGGAAGAGCGGTTCCGCGAACGTGGGCAGATCTGCAGGGTCTTGAAGGTCGAAGACCATGTAAGTGGTCCGCTTGGAGTCGTACAGCGTGAAGTACATGGCCTCAGGCTTCCACTGTTCTTGTACCTGGCCCATGACCTTGGTGATCGTTCCGTCGCTGATCGCGCGGTTCCCGGCTTCGGTATTAATGGTGATTCTCGCCATGACTCGCATGAATCCCCCCGTTGAATTCGGCGAATATCAGCACGCTACTGCGGGCGGGGTCGCGGACCTCCCGGCGGGTTTGCCCGCCGCGTCCAGCCAGCTGCCATGAGCTACGCTTCGCCCAGGTGATCGGCCATGATCTTCTCGATCACCCGCTTCGTGAAGGCCGCGCCTTCAGGGTCGTCCGCTAGCTCCATGACGAGCACCTTCATGGCCTTCCATACGGCCCACCCGCGACCGCGCACCCACGTGGCCGAGTCGACGGGGAGACGCTCTTTGAAGATCTTGCTGCTCTCGCCGGACAGGAATGTCCAAGCGATGGTCGTGTCGCAGGACGGGTCGCCGATGCCGCACGTCCCGAAGTCGATGACCGCGCTGAGCCTGCCGTTTTCTATCAGCAGGTTGCCAGGCTGGGCGTCGCCGTGGAACCAGACCGGCGGGCCGTCGAAGGTGGACGCGAGCGCGGCCTGCCAGATCTCCGCCGCGAGGTTAGTGTCGATATGCCCGTTCAGCGCGACGAGCTCTTCTTGCGTCTCGTCGTCATAGACGTCCAGCGGTCCGCCGCGGAACCAGTTGTGCTGCCCGGGCAGCGGACCGTCGGCCGGGTCGATGCGGTATAGCGCGGCGAGGAAGTCGGCGAGGTCCGCCGCGAACTGGCACATATCCGCGGCGTTGTCGTCGGTGACCGGGTCTCCGTCGATCCACTGGTACACCGACCACGGCATGGGGTAGTCGCTGCCCGGCTTGCCCATGCCCAGCGGAACTGGGATCGGCAGCGGCAGTTCCCTGGCCAGGACCGGCAGCCACCGGTGTTCCTTCTCGACGGCTTCCACGTAGTGCTCCGCGCTAGGCAGGCGCACCGACATGGTTTCGCCGAGCCTGAACGTTGCGTTGTCCCAGCCATCCTCGTCGACTGGACGGACCGGCAGGTCCGCCCACTGAGGGAACTGAGCGGCGATCAGCCGAGAGACGAGATCGACCGTGATGCCCGCTTTCCGCACCGCGGGATTCTCGCACGGGGAATTGCGGGCGAGCCACGGATTTTTGCCGCCCTCATGCGGGCATTGGTACGTTAGTTACTTGAAGTTGTGAAACACCCCGTTTGCTGCTGAACCAAGCGGGTACCGCGCGGTAGCGGAATGGGATGTCCGGAGCTGCTGCGAGGTGACTTCAAATGACAGACCTCGTACCGGTGAAGCGTGGCTCGACCGCCCCCGCGCGCCGCGAAGAGCCGTGGCCGCAATCCCGGCATGATGTCTTCTCGCCGTTCGCCGAGTTCGATGAAATGTGGGACCGGATGGTGAGCCCGTTCTTCGGGCAGCCGGCCCCGTGGTCGGCCTCGTCGCACAACTGGACGCCGGCGGTCGACGTTGAGGAGACCGGCGACGCGTGGATCTTCGAGATGGAGCTTCCCGGCGCGAAGCGTGATGACGTCCAGGTTGAGGTGACCGACACCGAACTGCTCATCAGCGGCAAGATCGAGGAACGCGAGCGTGTCGGCGTCGTTCGCCGCAACGCGCGCCGGAGCGGCTCCTTCGAGTACCGCACCACGCTCCCGGCCGGGGTGGACGCCGACCAGGTCAGCGCCAAGTTCGATAGCGGCCTGCTGACCGTTCGCGTGCCCAGGCCAGAGCGCTCGAAGGCCCGGCGCATCACGATCAACTAGCTGCGGCGATGCCAGCGGAGGGCCGGGATGGCTCACATCAGCTGGCAATTTGGTTGATTTACTGACCAGTAGCCTTTTCAAGTTACTGAGCGCAGAAGCCCCAATCTGAGACCATTCATCCCAAGGACGGCGTGATCCTCGCTGCCGGCGGGCCATCGGCTTCTGCACATGACGGCTCGGCTCGCCTCGGGTCAGGCCGACAAAGCGGGCCGAATGGAGGAAGCAATGAAGCATCCGTCCCGGCTGTGGCGAACGGCCTTGGTTAGCTCGGTCGCCGTGGTCACGGTGCTTTCCCTCGCCGAAGTGGGCCTTGCTGGGGGAGCGAGCGGCGCGGCCGCACGCCAGCAGGGCGGCGTGCATGGCGCAGCCGCCCGCCAGCAAGCGAAGAACAACTTCATGAAGAAGCAAGGCGGGCAGCCGACGGCCGATCACACGGGCGACGACGGTGATCTCGCCGACCAGCAAGCCCAGTATGACTTCGAGCGCACCGCTCCAGCGGGCTTCGTGAGCGGTCAGGCGCTGGTGGCCGCGGCACAGCAGGCGGCTGCGTTGCCCCAGAGCGGCGGTACCTGGCAGGAATTCACCAACCAGCCGTACAACGCTCAGCCGAGTAACTACACCGACCCGTTCTGGGGGAACGAAGGCGCCGGCTTTTCTCTTGTCGGCGGCCGCGTGACGGCGCTGACGACCACTGCCGACGGGACGTGGTTCGCAGGCACGGCGGACGGCGGTGTATGGCGATCGAGCGACCAGGGTCAGAACTGGACGCCTGTGTTCGACTCACAGGCGACGCTGTCCATTGGCGCACTGGCCGTCGACCCGGTCGACGGATCGTTGTGGGTGGGCACAGGCGAGTCAAACACTTCGCAGGACTCCTACGCCGGCACCGGCGTGTACCGGTCGACCGACGACGGCAACACGTGGAAGCGAGTGGGCGACGACAGCTCGGGCAACAACCCGCTAGTGTCCCACACGGTGTTCAGGATCGCATTCGACCCGAGCGGCGACGCCTACGCTGCCACGAACAACGGCTTGTTCCGGCTGGCGGCAGGCGCTTCAAGTTGGGCAGAGGTGCTTGATCCGGCTGGACCGGTTGACAACCCGCCTTATGACCAGCAGGTTACTGACGTCGCGATCCAGCCCGGCTCGGGCGGGCGCGTCGTGATCACGGCGATCGGCTGGCACGGGCCCGGCAACACGCAGTTCAACGGCTTCTACCAGTCCACTGACGGCGGCCTCACCTTCAGCCAGGTCACACCGAACGGACAGATCAACGCCAGTGACATCGGCCGGACAACCTTCGCCTACTCCGCCGACGGCAGCAAGCTCTATGCGATCGTGCAGTCGCCAGCTGCGCAGGCCGCGGGTGCAGCGTCTGTACTGCAGGGCATCTTCGTGGCCAGCGGCAAGCCAGCCAGCGTCACAGGACCGTGGCACAAGATCGCAACGGCGTCCAGCCTGCAGGCGTCCGGGTCCGCAGCACCGACGTTCGGCAGCCCGGGCGTGCAGACCTGGTACAACCAAGACCTAGCCGTCGATCCCAGTAACCCCAACCACGTCTACGCCGGGCTTGAGGAGGTGTACGAGTCAACCGATGGCGGGAATAAGTGGATCACCGCCAGCCCGTACTGGAACTACAACTTCGCGTGCGACGCCACGGGAACGTGCCCGAACGTCACGCACCCGGACCAGCACGCGATGATGATCACAAACGGCAAG
>Ga0126371_10005716_pt1 | contig 11057 bp, 9 predicted proteins | sample PanSoiMetaPlot_4_FD_110145 | JGI IMG/M metagenome (GOLD analysis project Ga0126371, IMG submission 110145) | Tropical forest soil microbial communities from Panama - MetaG Plot_4 | ecosystem: Environmental > Terrestrial > Soil > Tropical forest > Bulk soil | place: Panama | collected 2016-02-17
CACCTCCCACAGCGGGATCTCATTCGCAAGCATGACCAGGATCCGGTCGCCGCGCCGGGCGCCGATCCGCCGAAGATAGTTCGCCACCCGGTTGGATTGCGCGGACAGCTCAGCGAAGGTTCGGAGCGCCGCGGCGCCGGATTCGTCCAGCACTCGGAGCGCGGGCCGGTGATTGTCTTTCGCCATCCGATCGAAGTAGTCGAGCGCCCAATTGAATTCATTGAGCCTAGGCCACTGGAAGCTCTCGTATGCGGTCCGATAATCGTTGCGATGACGCAGCAGAAAATCGCGCGCCTTCAGGAATTCGAGGCTTCCGGTCAAACCGAGTTCCACGATCTCCGATGATACGACGCCGCCAGTTTATTTGGGGACACAAGCCGAAGTTCAAAAAACGAAGAGGCCAAAGCCGTCGCTGCGCCTTATTCAGAATTGCGGCGAGTTCTTCGAACTTGGTTCGATCTCTTGCGTGCAGGCTTTCCGGCGGTAAGAACGTAGTGAAAACGTATCAGATAGACATTTTCGCCAGAGCCGTGCTTTGCGACCTTCAGCAAATCCTCCCGGCTTTCGAAGCCTGATTCAGCCGCCAAATCATGAGTGATCTCTTGCAGCGAGATAGGCGCGATGGAGTCGATCAGGATTTCACCGTCATCATCCATTCGGTACCGTCCCCCCACTTTGACGTGCGGGCGTTTCCAGATGCGGACGCTGCAAGTTATGAACCCGCGGCGCACACCTTCCCGAAGACGTTTGGTGAAAACCATTGACGCTCAGAACAGTTTATCTCCCTATGCAAGCGCATTCAGCATGGATACCAGCGGTATTTGTCGGCCGTTGAAGAGCCTCACTGCTATTTTTCTTATGCTTCGACCATCCGGCTGCGATTGCGGCCCTCTGGTGTGCGTTCGTGGCGAACGTCGCGAGAATTGAGTACAATTTTGCAAGTAGTGGACAGCTAGGGAGGGACCTTTCCACAATGACATCCACAAATCCTCAAAACAGATGGCGAGCGGCGCTTTGTTCAGGCTTGTGTGGAGCAATCGCAGGCTTGATCTTGATTGGATCACCCGCAAAGCTGCATGCTCAGGCGCCTGCGGGTCCACCCGCAGGTGCGGGGCGCGGCGCGGTTCCGCCAGCCGAGGCGCTATTCACATCGGCACAAGCGGTTGCGGGGAAGGCGGCATACGAACGGAACTGCGCCAACTGCCACGGCGCGAGCGTCGATGACGGCAACTCCGCGCCTCCGCTCCGCGGCGCGGCGTTTCTTGGCAAATACGCCGGGAAACCCGCCGCCGATTTGTTCACTTATGTGAGCACGAAGATGCCACCGAACTCTCCCGGAAGCCCCGGCCCCGGAAACCTCGGCGGCGCCGAGTACGCGCGGATCATCGCCTACGTGCTCCAGCAGAATGGTTTTGCGACGGGACGGAAAGAGTTCGCATCGGAGGCGACGGCGCTCGCTTCTGTGACGATTCCCGCTCCGCCGGGAGGACGCGGCGGCGGGATCGGCGGCGTCGGCGGTGTGTCGCCCGGCGTGAAGCTGCCTCCCGCGCCGAAGAAGGCCAACCCTCTCGATAAAATCACGCCTGTCACCGACGTGTTGCTGCAGAACCCGCCCGCGGGCGATTGGCTCACGTGGCGCCGCAGTTTCGATTATCAGGGATTCAGCCCGCTGAAGCAGATTACGAAATCGAACGTGAACAATCTGCGCGTCGCGTGGACCTGGACGCTTTCCCCCGGGGCCAATGAAGCCACGCCCCTGGTCCATGACGGCGTGATGTTCCTACATAGCCCCGGCGACAAACTGGAAGCGCTCGATGCCGCCAGCGGCGACCTGCTCTGGCAATATGCGCGGCTGTTGCCCCCAGGAATTAACGCCAGCAACAAGCGCATGATCTCGATTTACGGGAACAAAGTCTACATGGGGACTTCCGACGTGCACGTGGTGGCGCTCGACGTGAAGACCGGCAGAGTGGCCTGGGACCAGCCCTTGACCGAAGAGAGGGGCTTCACCCTCACGGGCGGTCCGCTAGTCGCCAAAGGCAAGGTGATGATCGGGACGGGCGGCCGGGTCGGCGGCAAGAACTACATCGTCGCGCTCGACGCTGAGACTGGCAATCCCGCCTGGCGATTCAACACCATCGCGCAGCCCGGCGAGCCCGGCGGCGATACCTGGAACGATCACACAGCCGAGGAGCGCAACGGCGCCTCCGTCTGGCTCGCGGGAAGCTACGACTCCGCGCTCAACCTGGCCTTCTTTGGCGTAGCGCAGACCTATGACACCGCTTTGCTGGCCAAGCCTGTGAGGCCAGGCGTCAAAACTGACGGCCTGTATACGGACTGTACGCTGGCCATCAATCCCGATACCGGCAAGCTCGTCTGGTATTACCAGCATCTCCCGAATGATCAGTGGGACCTCGACTGGGTGTTTGAACGCCAGATCGTGCGAATGCCGGTTAACGGCGTGGTTCGCCCGGTGATCATGACTTCCGGCAAGCAGGCGACCTATGACATTCTCGATGCGGAAACGGGAAAGTGGATCTACTCGAAGGACCTCGGCTTGCAAAACATCGTTTCCTCCATCGATCCCGCCACCGGCGAGAAGACCATCAATCCTCAAACGTTGCCGGGCGACGGGCAAGCGCACCTGGTCTGCCCGCATGCAGACGGCGCCAAGAGTTGGCTTCCGGGTTCGTACAATCCAGACACGAAGATTTTATACATACCGCTGGTTGAGGCGTGTATGGATCTGACGCCGGTGACTGGCGGTGGCCGGGGTTTGCTGTCCACCGGCGTCCGCGTGAACGTGCGGCCCCGTCCGGATTCGGACGGCAAGTACGGCCGGGTGGAAGCCGTGAACATGCTGACGCGCGAGGTCATGTGGACTGAGCGCCATCGCGCGCCGGTATCGAGCGGCGCGCTGGATACGGCCGGTGGGGTGATCTTCAATGGCTCAATCGATCGGTTCTTCCGCGCCTACGACGACCACACGGGTAAACTGCTATGGGAAACGCGCCTGAGCGACGTGCCGAGCGACGCCCCGATTTCTTACACGGTGAACGGCAAGCAATACATCGCTATCGGCGTGGGCAATGGCGGCGCGCAGGCGACGGGATTCGCGGCGCTGACGCCGGAAATTCAGAACGTCGATCGTGCTCCGGCGGTGTGGGTGTTCCAATTGCCGTAATCGCGGTTATTTCGAGCTAATCCGCCACGAGTCCGATGTTCCGTTTGGGGCGAGGCGAAAGGAGGACATTATGCATAAGCTTGCAGCGATCCTGTCCGTGATGAGCGTTTCTCTGATGGCGCAGTGGCCGAAACATTCCAATCCGGGACTTCCCCGCACACCGGATGGCAAGCCTGACCTTTCGGCTCCCACACCTCGATCCGGAGATGGCAAACCTGACCTGACCGGAGTGTGGGTGGTTAGGAACGGAAGTTTCTACCTGACCTGGAATCTCAAACAGGAGGATATGCGGCCGTGGGCAGCAGCTCTCTATAAGCAGCGCGAATCTGATTTTCGCCGGGACACCGACGGGATCGCGTGTCTTCCGCCGGGCCCGAAAGCGGCAATTGGGGTTGGCCCTTTCCCCATAAAAATCGTTCAAACTCCGGATCTGGTTGTGATCCTTCACGAGTACGATACCATTTTTCGGCAGATTTTTACCGATGGCCGTGCGCTACCTGTAGACGCAAATCCAACCTGGATGGGCTATTCAGTCGGCCGCTGGGAGGATGACGCGCTGGTGGTCACGACCGCAGGTTATAACGATCGGACTACCATCGATCTGGCGGGGCATCCGCATACCGAAGCCCTGCGAATGACTGAACGCTTTCACCGGCGTGACATCGGCCACCTCGATGTTCAGATCACATTTGACGATCCCAAGGCCTACGCAAAGGCGTGGACGCTTCCGATGGAGTTCGCTTTAGTCCCGGACGAGGACCTTATGGAGTATATATGTGAGAACGAACGGGATGCGACCCACCTGGTTGGAAAGAGCGGAGAGGAATTTGCGCTTTCGGCCGATCGCCTAGCTCAGTACGTCGGCACTTATCAAGCATCCGCGCGGCCGGTCGCAACTGTTTCCTTGGAAGATGGCCGCCTCATGGTCGCTGAAGGGCAGTCTGGCAAAATCCCGCTGGTGGCCCACTCAGAGGCTTTCTTCACTATGGAAGGAACCGGGGTTGAGTTCTTGAAGGACGACAAGGGCGCCGTTAGCACAATGATCGAACACTGGGTGGAGGGCGATCGGAAATACCTTCGCCTCAACGGCAAATAATCCATCAGCGGTAAGAGCGCGTTTCGTTCCGGCGGACCCTTGCGGTTTTGTAAGATAATGACGCCTATGGCGCGAATCATCACATTACTTTTGGCTGCGACGGTTGGTCTTGCTCAGGCGCAATTGTCCCCTTCCGCTTCGTGGGCGGTCCACGCAGCCAACGAATACCAGGCGACGCCGAACGTCACTTATCTGACGGCGGGCAACGTCGAGTTGAAGCTAGACATCTATGTTCGCCGCGGCGTCACAACGCCGCAGCCGACCGTCATCTACATGCACGGCGGCTTCTGGGTGGCGGGGAACAAAGAAGGCGCGCTGATGTCGCTGATGCCGTGGTTCGAGATGGGCTGGAATGTCGTGAACGTGGAATATAGGCTCGGGCGAGTGGCCCTCGCGCCCGCCGCGGTGGAAGATTGCTTCTGTGCGTTGAAGTGGGTGGCCTCGCAGGCCCGAATGTACAACTTCGATGTCAATCGTTTGGTGGTTACCGGCGAATCCGCTGGCGGGCATCTTGCCTTGGCGCTCGGCATGATTCCAGCGAGCGCGGGCTTGGATGAAGAATGCGCCAGCGCGACGCCCCTGCCGAAGGTCGCGGCCGTGATCAACTGGTTTGGGATTACCGACGTTAACGATGTGATCGAAGGACCTCATCGCGCCAATGCCGCCGCACAGTGGTTCGGCAGCATACCGAATAAAGCCGACATAGCCAAGCGCGTTTCTCCGCTTACGTATGTGAGGCCCGGCTTACCGCCGATCATGACGATCCACGGCGACTCGGATACTACAGTGCCCTATCAGCACGCGGTGAGATTGCATGAAGCGCTAAAAGGCGTGGGTGTCGAGAACCTGCTTATCACCGTTCCTGGCGGGAAGCACGGCAATTTCACGCCGGAGGAGCGAACCAGGATCTACACTGCGATTCGGGAGTTTCTTACCAAAAACAGTCTGCCGGCGAACAACTGAGACGGTTATCGTAGCAGCTGAACTCAAATCCCGTGCGTGTCCCGGGTCTGGACCGCATGCCGTCAGTCAACGTTCGCTAGGCCGGTCTGATCTCATCGCGTTCGCCGGAAGAGACTCGGTGGCCAAAGCCCGTCCGTGCCTCAGTGGCAGCCCGCAATATTAGCAACACATCCCATACTCGGCCTGCCTCATTTCTTCACCTCTGGCTGCCTGGGCGGCGCAAGCGTCTTCGCGAGCCAGCGCGACATCACTGACGCGATATTTTGGTTGTTTTTCTCCAGCATCATCATGTGGCCATTGCCATGGATTCCCACGTCGGCGAGCTTGATCCAGGTGGGATGAACTCCGGCCTGCTCCAAATATTTCACCGTGCAATGGTCGTATGGCGCGTGATAAGAGGCTTCGGCGGTTAGGATCAAGATCGGAATTCTTTGGAGATTCGGCAGTTGCCGGGCAGGCGAGCGCTGCATCCAGCACCGGCTCAGGTCGGGGCCATCGGCCTTCTCCTGGCGCACGATGGAGAGGTCGGACGCTTTTTCGGCGCGCGGCGAATAGGTCAGCGGGTCGGCTGTCACGCCCCAGGGGCGCTGCATGGATGGGGCGTCGCGGAACCAGCCGGGAGCTCCGGTATTTTCGACGTTATAGAAGGGAGGTCCGTTAGGCTCGACGGCGACGATGGCTCTTACCAAGTCCGGTTTCGCGTCGGCGACGGGCCACCCAAACGCGCCCGATTGCGAATGGGTCAGTAAGATCGATGGTCCGATTTTGGCGAGCAAAGCCAGGATCGCGTCGCGATTCAGCTCCTGCTGAAGAGTGAAATCATCCAACGAGGGGACCTGCGAAGCGTAGAACTGATCGAAGATCGGATCGCCGGGTTTGCCTTCGCCCGGCCACTGGTTATGAAGGTGGGCCTGTGGCCAGAGGTTATAGCGCTCAGGCGCCACGAAGCGCTGCTGCGTCGCCTCCAGACTCAGTGTGCCCAGTGATCCGTAGCGGTCGGCTTGATAGGCAGCGCGGCCGCGGCCCGGCTGATCGACCACGTAAACGGCATAGCCATCGCGAAGGAAGAATTGGGCCCACCCCTCGCGGCCGTCAGGAGTTCCGGTGAAATTGGTTCCGGTCTGATTACCGCCGTGAATCATAACGATCGGCCAAGGGTGAGTGCGGCGGGCGGGAATTTGAAATTCGGCATAGAGCTGGCCGCTCATGACCTCAGCGGTTTTGCCGGCTGAATAGATTCCCCCGGCGAATAAGTATCCTTGTTGGGCGATTGCAAGCTTGCCTGGGGGCTTGGACTGGGCCGTGCTTAACGCCGCGGTCAGGACCATGAAGAGAGAGGTGCTTCCGGTTCTCATGGGAATGGCATTACGATATCACCTGGCTGCAGCCGGCTGACGCCGGGATGGTGAGTGAAGGCCGAATGATCCTAAGCTCCCACCGATTGCGGCTGGCTTTTCATTTTTACAGCGCTCAGCCAGTCCATCAGAGGCGTAGTCATAATAGTTGTTACCACCGCCATGCAGACCATCATCGAAAATAGCGCTGGGGAGAGCACGCCGCTGTCGAGGCCGACGTTGAGCACAATCAATTCCACCAATCCTCGGGCGTTCATCATTACCCCGAGTTGGCACGCCTCGCGCCAATGCATGCCTTTAGCGCGCGCGGCGAACATTGTCCCGCCCCATTTGCTAAGGACGGCAACGAGCAAGATCAGAATCAAATCGAAATAGGCCCTGGCGCCGGCTTGAAAGTTCAGGTTGGTGCGGATTCCGGTGAGGCCGAAGAACAGTGGCAAGAGGAGCAACAACGTAGGACCCTCCAATTGTTCGATTAATGGCTGACGCCACCGGCGCGGGGTCACCAAACCGGCGACAAAGGCGCCAACAGCGCTATGAATGCCAATCCATTCGCTGGCTGCAGCGGAAGCGAAAGCAAGCATTAGAAAGCCGAGCGTGGCGTTGACCGGAGTCGGTTGATGTTTGCTGCGCTTCGGCCAATGGCCTGCAACAAACCCAAGGATTACCAACACGCTGAGATGAACTCCGGTATACGTCAGCGTGAGCCAAAAAGGTCGAACGCCATGCGCTGTCAGAGCCATAATGGCGGCGAGAAAGATCCAGGCAGTCACATCGTCTATGGCGGCGCACGCGATCGCGACCGAACCGATCCAAGTGCTGAGCAAATTCCGCTCAGTGAGGATGCGGGCAAGCACTGGGAACGCGGTGACGCTCATAGCCGTGCCAAGGAATAGGGCGAACACTGTGCGGTCGCCCGAACCGTAACTCGGAAACAGATATTGGGCCAGCGCGACTCCCATCAGAAGCGGCGCCACAATGCTCCCGCTACTGGCGGCGGCGACGAGTTTGCCTTGGCGGCGCAACTCCCCCAGATCCACGCGGACTCCGATCAGGAAAACGAAGATCACCAGACCCGTTTGACTGAGGGCGTTCAAGGAGCCGAGCGACTCGGACGAAAACAACCAACGGTAAGCACTGGGAGCGAACCAGCCGAAGACTGTCGGGCCCAATAGGATCCCTGCGGCCATTTCGCCAGCCACCCGAGGTTGGCCAAAACGCCGGAATACGGTTGCGATCAGGTGAGAAAAACCTAAGATGACGGCAATTTGAAATAAGAAGAGCACAGGATAGGATACGATAGGACGCTAAACAGACTACCATCTGCCCTGTGCGTTCTTTTGCGCGTTATTGAGAAACCCTTTTAGGCCGCACTTCCGGACTGGAATGCGAAAGCCCCGTTAGGTTTTCACTTGTTCGAACCGGTCTTCTGGGTTGCGTCCTGCTCAGCCACGCGAGCTCCACGGAGAGTATTCGCCAAGGGGTAATTCGCTTCGTGGCACGCGTATTCGTACATGAGGCCCTTGACCTTGGAGACGGGCATTTCACCGGACCATGGCTTGGTCCACATCCCGGGGTCTTCTACGGTGAATTGGTACAAAATCGTATCTGCGTCAACGCGAGTCAGGCGTTCGATCACATGCAAGTTCTTGGCCCCAGCGAAGGGAGTCTGATCCGTAAAATTAGTGGTATCGATGATCAGTGTGTCGCCTTCCCAGCGGCCGATGGAATCGCCGTACCACTGGCGTATGTTGGAAGGTAAATGCGGGCGGCCGCCGATTGGAATGACCCGCGCGTCATGGATCATTTCTGTTTCGAGCACTACGTAGCCGGCGCCTTGCACAATCTGGAAGTTGTTGTTGTAGCCGGCCTGTTGCAAGGGCGGTCCAACGTTCGCACGAGCCAGGCAGCGCGCGCCCAGCGGCCGGTTTTCGGGGCCGTCAAATTCGTGGCCTCTTTCTCTGGCTCGCGCTTCGGCGATTCGTTTGCGAGCCTCGGCGGTCTGCGGGGGTATGGTCCCTTCGGGGCCGACGATCAATGAGGTCCGCCGGTTCCAGGCTATCTTCTGCTGGGCCCGGTCCAGGCCATACTCGCTGAAGTCGTAATGAACGTCGTCCGCCGTTCCGGGTTCGGTCGGTCTACCCTCCTCTTCATTGCGGGCGAGCCGCTCCGCTTCTTTCTTTTGGGCGGCCGCGAGTTCCGCTTCGTTATAAAACTCCTTCGCGCCGAGTCCTTTGGGCCGCTCTAGTGGCGTGAGGCTGTTGTTGGTCCACACTCCCTCGAGGTCAGGATGTCCGTCGGGGGTGCGCTTTGGAGTCCAGGCCTTCTTGGTGGTTGTTGTGGCTGACTTCGCGGCCTGGGACAGGGTCTGTCCAGGAGCAAAGATGCTAATTGCTGCTAAATTTGCGCACAATACAATAGATCGCAAGAACATCTGTTTCCCTCCCAATACCCGTGCTGATGCTACACCGGGCAGGTACGGGCGTCAATCGGTGGGGGGCTTGTTAATGGCGAAGGGCTCAACTCTATCGGACGCCGCATCCGGCCGATTACTGCGCTGATGGAAATACCCGATCAGTCCTCACGCGTCCAGACGGGGTCACGTTAATAGATCGACCACACGCCGGGCGTGGCAATCTCGATCAGATGTCGGTCGGGATCACGGAAGTAGATGCTTTGGCCGCCCAACTCCCAGGTTCGCTTCTCCTCGATGGGAATTTCGTTTTCGGCGAGCCGGTCTTCCCAGAGTGGCAGTTCTTCCGCCTGGATTGCGAACGCGAGGTGAAGTTGGCCCTCGCCATCATGCGGTGTCCCTAACGCGCGCGAGCCACCCTTCAGGAACAATAACAATACTTGGCGCGGACCCGCTCCCATTGCGCACCCACGCGGGGCGAAGTCGCTAATAACCCGAAACCCGAAGACCTTCTCGTAAAACTGGGCGGAACGGCTCACATCATCAACATATAGCGAGGACTCCAGGATTCCCTCCGTCCTTGGATGCATGCACCAATGCTATCGCGACAATAGAACGGTCGGCGGGGCGCCGTCCGGCTTTTGTCGGCCGAATCCGCGTGATACTTTAATACCGGTTGCGCGTCGACGCGTGTTCAACCAACCTTCATCGAGCTCAACAGGGAGGCATTCGTGAAAACAAATCTGTTCACCGTTGTATTGCTCGCGTCGGCACTGGGTGCAGGCGCCGCGATGGCGCAACCGGCGCCGTTCAATGAGACCGGCGTGGCCATGGGCCATTGGCATATCCTCTCAAAAGATTTGGAGGCGAACAAAAAGCTCTTTCTTGCCATGGGTGGGAAGTTGTACATGCCTGGCGGAAACCCTTTGATTATGTTTCCCGGCCTCTACATCAATTTGAACCTCGGGACCGAGAAGGGAGATGGCGGCACTCAGGGTTCCGTAATAAATCATGTCGGCTTCATTGTCAACAACGTCCAGGAGCGTGTCGCGCAATGGAAAGCTGCGGGCGTGCCCGTGCTCCCTGGGACCAACAACCGGCTGGACCAAGCCTTCGTCGAAACGACGGACGGCGTGCGCATTGAAATCCTCGAAGACAAGACGCAGTCCATGCCAATCCGCAATGAACATGTTCACTTGTCTTTGCCGGAAACTGAAATCCCCAAAGCTCAGGCATGGTATGCGAAGACGTTTGGCGGGACGGTGGGCGCCCGGAATAACGCCCCAGTCGTGGACCTCCCAGGTGTGCAGATCCGCTTCGCCAGTGTCGGCACGAAGCAGGCCCCCACTCGCGGCCGTGTGCTGGACCACATCGGCTTTGATGTGAAAGATCACGCAGCCTTCGTAAAAAAGCTCCAGGCTGAGGGCCTGCAGCTCGACGAGCCCGTACGCAAGTCTGCGGCCGGCAACACCATCACCTACATTACCGATCCCTGGGGCACCCGGATTGAGATTGTCCAACGGGCGCCGTTAGGGCCGGAGGTGCGATGACCATCAGGAGGTCAAATGAAAACACTCGTTCTCGCGGTGGCTTGCATCCCTGTCTCCGCGCAATGGATACACTACCCGACTTCGGACATTCCTCGAACGGCCGACGGGAAACCAAACATGTCCGCACCGGCGCCGAAGACTTCCGACGGAAAGCCTGACCTTTCGGGACTATGGGTGCCTGCCGACGGCAAGTATCTGCCGAATCTTGCAGTGGACGGGGCTGAGGTCCCGTTCCAGCCTTGGGCAGCGGCGTTGTACAAGGAGAGACAGGAGAACCACGGCAAAGGTAGGCCGTCGGAGCGCTGCCTCACCCACGGCGTGACCGATTTCGACGCTTTGGCCACGCCACGCAAGATCATTCAGACTCCGGGATTGATCGCGATCCTCTTCGAATCCTACAATCACTGGCGTCAGATTTTCCTGGATGGCCGCCCTCTGCAGAAAACGGTACAGCCCGTTTATATGGGCTATTCGGTCGGGAAGTGGGACGGCGACA
>Ga0126371_10005717_pt1 | contig 11057 bp, 11 predicted proteins | sample PanSoiMetaPlot_4_FD_110145 | JGI IMG/M metagenome (GOLD analysis project Ga0126371, IMG submission 110145) | Tropical forest soil microbial communities from Panama - MetaG Plot_4 | ecosystem: Environmental > Terrestrial > Soil > Tropical forest > Bulk soil | place: Panama | collected 2016-02-17
CGAGCCTATATAGAACTTTCTAGAGGTTTCGCTCTGCAAGATGTAAAGAGCGGGCATTTTTGAGGGTGGTGGGCGGTGCAGGAATTGAACCTGCGACCTTCCCGGCGCGCCGGGACGCTCCTAGCCCTTCTTGGAGATTAGTTCCTGAATCGAGCGATGGGATTTCCAGGATTTCAGTTGACGCTCGCGCCGCTGTGCTTCGCTCAAGGTTGCATATTGCTCTTGGTAAACCAATGTCCACGGTCCGCGAGGCCTTGTGTACGGAGTCTGACCACGTTGATGTCCCGCGAGACGAACCGGCACGTCGTTAGCCGAGCCTATATAGAACTTTCTAGAGGTTTCGCTCTGCAAGATGTAAAGAGCGGGCATTTTTGAGGGTGGTGGGCGGTGCAGGAATTGAACCTGCGACCTCATGCGTGTCGAGCATGCGCTCTAGCCATCTGAGCTAACCGCCCTCTTTTTGAAACCTGCGACCTTTTCGGCGGGCCGAGGACGCTCAAACCATCTGAGCTAATCGCTTGGAAAGTATTTATTTTATCATCCTGCCTGCTTTTTCATCACTGTTCATCAGTCCAATCTGCGTCACCTGTCCCGGCGTGCCGTGGATCAGCGGTAAGGTTTTCTCCTCGCCCCATCATTACGATTCGCGTTTTTCGTGTTAATTCGCGGCTAAATCATTCCCGGCCACGAATCGCCAACGCCCTCTGCACAAAGCAGAGCGCCTGTGAAACAATCATCTCAGTGGGTACTGCCGCAATCAATTCAGCGGAGCTCTTTCGTCCGGGCTCGCTAGTGCTGGTCACCCTGAACGCTCCCCGGGAGAAGTTCCTGGGCCTGCTGCTGGCGCTCGATCCGGCGGGCATCAGCCTGCGCGGAATCGACCTGCATTCACTGGATGACTTTGCCCAACTGGTGAAATCCGGCGAGGCCGCCAGCCCCAGCGCGGTCTTCTTTCCCATGCACCGCATCGAGCGCATGGAGTTGGACGCGCGCAATGGTGAAATCCCATCTCTGGCGGAACAATTCGCTGCCAAGGCGGGCAGGCCCGCAAGCAGTTTTTTCCAGGTGCCTGAGCGATGATCCCGCAAATGCTTTCCACTCCCAATCTGCTCACGATGCTGCGGCTCATCTTTATTCCTCTGGCCGTCATCGCTGTGCTGGACAACCACTACATCTGGGCGCTGGGAATTTTCATTGCCGCCGGAGTCAGTGACGGTCTGGACGGCCTCCTGGCCCGCCTGCTGGAGCAGAAAACTGTGCTGGGGCAATACCTGGATCCCATTGCCGACAAGCTCCTGCTCAGCACCATGTTCTTTGTGCTGGCCATCATGCACAAGCTTCCCTGGGCGGTCACGGTGCTGGTTTTCAGCCGGGACATCATCATAGTTATTATTTGCGGGCTGCTTTATTCGCTGGGATTGATCCGCGTCTTCCGTCCCAGTTGGTGGGGGAAAGCCAATACTCTGGCGCAAATTGTTACTGTCCCGCTGGTAATGCTGGGGCAGATCTCCAGCGCCCATTGGATCGTGATAGCCAAGCGCATCGGTATCTGGGCCACGGTCGCGCTCACAATTTTTTCCGGCGTGCATTACGCCATTCGCGTGGCCTTCGAACTGCGCGGCGCCAATACCAGGTCTGCGACCGGCGGCTAGAAGGCGAACCGCTGTTTCTGCCCTGCCGCAACGGCCTGATGTCAGCCCCAGAGTGCCGCCCGGCGATTCCCATCGGTAACTTGTTTCCGGTTGGGCCTCATCGCATAATCATCTTGCCCTCCATACCAAGTTGAAAGAGGCAAACATGGCCACCACTCCAGCAGCCGCCGATGGCGCGCAGGAAATCCAGGCGCCCAAACCGGCGCCCAAGTACATTCAGTTTGAAATTTCCAACTTTATCGCGCGCCTCACGCTGGATAATCCGCCGCACAACGTGCTGGCTGTGCCCATGATGAAGGAGATGGCGGAGGCCATTGAGAGCCTGAATGGCCGTACTGACGTGAAAGCCATTCTTCTGCAGTCTTCGCAGGCCACTTTTTCCGCCGGCATTTCGCTGGAAGATTCGCGCCCAGACCGCGTCTTTCAAACGCTGGATGCCTTTACCCGCGTCTTCCAGGCGATGGTGGATATCTCCAAGCCTGTTGTCGTAGTGGTAAACGGCCCCGCCATTGGCGCGGGATCGGAGCTCGTGGGCTTTGCCGACGTGGTGATTGCCAGCCCTAAAGCCAAGTTCGCGCAGCCGGAAGTCAAGCTGGGCGTATTTCCTCCATTTGCCGCCGTGTTGCTCCCCCAGCTCATCGGGCCCAAGAAGAGCTACGAGCTGATTCTTACCGGCGAGGCTCTTTCCGCTGAGGACGCTCTGCGTTTCGGCTTTGTGAACAAAGTTGTCCCCGAAGCCGAGCTGAAAACCCAGGTGGAGAACCTGATGGCACGCATCTCCGAATTCAGCGGGCCGGTGCTGGAAGTAACCAAGCGCGTGATCGGCACCTCAATGGGATTGCCCTTGAAGCAGGCGATGAAGAAATCCCAGGACATTTACCTCAACGAACTCATGAACCTGGAAGACGTTCAGGAAGGTCTGCGCGCCGTCATCGAAAAGCGGCGACCCGTCTGGAAAAACAAATAACTGGTACCTTCTGTCATGGTGAGCGGCTGTGACTTTTTGCATAGCGTCTTGGTTCAGCCTGTACGATGAACCACTCGACACAACAAAAAAGTTAATGTCTGTCATCCTGAGCCAGACCGCGCGACTTTAGGGAGCGAGGGCGCAGCCGAAGGATCCCGAGGATGTTGGTAGTGACGATGCAGCTTCAGGGAATTCTCCCAGAATGTCTCCCTTAGCTTTAGCTATTTGCCATTTACTATTTGCTATTTGCTACTTCAAAGATTTTTCACCACGAACTTCACGATCGAATACCCATCCAAAAACTTGAACGGGATCTCTCCGGTCGTATAGTGGCCGCAAGGGAGGACTGTGGTTTTCAGGTCTATGTGGCGGCGTTCGAATTCCTCTTTTACATGGCGGGAAAACTCAGGCAGGAAGGTGAGGTCGTATTTAGCGTAGATCAGCAGGCACTTCTTGGAAAAGCGCGCGAACTTATCAAAATAGGCCATCGGGCTGATGCACAACCACGACTGCCGCAATCGTTCCTGCGTCAGTCCGTCGCGCTCCAGCCCTTCGCGCACGTGGCGGGTCGATTGTCCGGTCCAGACCACGTCAGCAAAATAAGTTGAGGCGTGATTGAACACATTTACTTTCAGGCGCGGCTCATGCGCGCTGGCTAGAAACGCGTAACAGGAACCCAAGCTCGTGCCCAGGATTCCAATGCTCTCCTTGCCCTGCGACTCCAGCCAGTCAACGCAGCAGCGGATGTCAATAATGCCTTGTCGCGCGGCGTCAATGGTGCGGCAGATGTTGGAGGAAACCGCGTAGTCGGATCGCTCGATCTCCTGCGGCCGTCGGATGTCATGGTAAGGCTTGCTCAAACGCAGCATGGAGACGCCAAAGCGATTGAACGCGGGCGCCAGCGCATTGTAAGCAATTCCGTTGGCGTTCCAGTGCGGCAGCACGATCACCGCGCGCTTTCCTTCTGCAGGGAACCATCGCGCGTTCACCAGATCATTCTGTGGAAACGGCGTGCGCACCGGCGAGGTAAAACGCAGAAACAGGCCATCGCCCTTGGGCACTTTGTCGGACGCATTGCTGCCCGTGGGAAAAAGCTCTATCTTGCGTTTTTCCACACGGAAGTCTTGCGGGCTCTGGTAGCCAAAGAACTCATCGCTGCGGGCAACGATCTCATCGTTCAGCCGGTGCAGAAAATCCTCATAATGCTGCTCGGACTGCGGGCAATTGCCGTTCACCAGGGGCCATCTTTTGGCCCAGTCAATGCCCCACTCCAGCGGACGCACCACACGATTGGTGTCGCGGCTGGTTAGTCGCGTCTCCCACGCGTACATCCATTTTTGATATAAGCCCGGCATGTCTGGAAAGCTGTCTTGATTCTAGCCAACCCATCCCTGCGGAAGGCACCAAACATCAGCGAATGGCGAGTTTTGCAATTAATCCAGCAGGAAACAGCAAAAAGCTGAGCGGGAAAAAGGGAGTTTGAGGGCCGCATTCCTGGGCGTCAGAGGGAAGGCTTTTTCGCCCAGGACTTAGCGATAGAACCGGGACCAGGGGTTTAAAAATGGCGCGCTCCAAAGCTGTTCTGGCCTGGAGCGCCGCCGGGCATCCAATCAATCTTCACCACGACTGCCCACGGTGATATTCAACTAAAGAGCTTTCTCCCCGCAACTTACCAAGGTAATCCAATAGTTCCAAATTGGGAACCGTTTTGGAGAGGGAAAAGATGCTCGCGGTACAGACGGTGCTCAGCACCGGGGCCCCCAAATATGCGCCGGCTTTGCGCATTTTGGGGTGGAGGACCGTCCCACGGATTTATCGCGGGCTACGGCAATCCTGGAATTGTATGCGGGGGTTGGTCTTCCTAACTACTAAATACTGAGTACTAACTACTGGTTTTCAAGGATTAATCGCCGCTCCAGCCAGGATGCCGGGATTGCTGCGCCGCTTGGACGCGGCCTGTGCGGCGGGCTTGTATTCCAGGTCGCGCGTCTCCACCACGAATTTACCTTTGAAGCGGACGTCAGCCACGGCATGAGTCGAGGTGTGCAGCCACATTCCGTCAACGCTGGTAAAGCTCATGAGGATATAAACATCGCGAATCCACCAGGAAGGACTCTTCGCCGGGTTACCTTCAAGCCGGTGGATCCTGTAATCCACCGCATCCACCCAGATTTTTCCCCGAATCAGGTCTTTTTCTGAGCGTTTGGGATTGATGGCCACGACGTAGCATTTGCGGCCATCAATGCGGTCCTCGCCGGCTAGCTGGAAGTCATAATTGTCCGGTGAGATTTCCTTTCGCTGCACTTCTTTTGGCGTTTCCGCGTCCTTTTGCACGATGTCGCGCAGCACTCTTCCCGCCATGCCGCCGCTGCTGCGCTCAATCTGGTACTGCTTCTGGTTGGGAGAAAGATAAGTAATATTGGCGATGATCTGTGCCTTCGACTGTTGCTGCTTATCCAGAATCTGGTAGTCGCGTTTTACGGTGTAGGCGTGAATACGGGCCTGGTTTCCCTGCCGCGCCGCGATCATGTGGGCCACGATCAGATTCACGTCTGGCGTGGGGCCGGTCTGCTGTCCTGCCGCCAGCGCGATAAGGAAAATAACTGAAAGCCCCGAGATTGCAGAACGCAATACCACCCGGTCCGCCTCTACTTACTTCGATGTAAATAGTTAGAGGCACTTTCCAAGGTAAAGGAGGCCCAGCGTTCCGCTCCAGTGCTGGAATCCAGAGTTCCCTCTGGATCGGGTGAATACAAGCTTTAGATACGAACTTTCGTACACTGACCCCATCGGCCCCAGGTCCGTAGCCCCGCGACATTCAACGGCAAACCCACCCTGACGTACCTCACCGCTTGTACCCCTTAACTGGTGCAACTACCGTGAGTCTCAGGCGGTGCCTTTATGAAAAGTCTTATACGAAAGATGGCTGCGGTTCTGACCGCGATGGTCACCTGCGGCCTGCTGGGCAGCGCTCAATCCCGGCCTTCCGTTGATGTTGACCAGGTTCTGAGCTGGTTCCCTGCTGAGACTGATGCCATTAACGTAGCTAATGGCCCCTTCCCGCTGGCGGGAATTCGTGTGGTCAAACGTGAGGCGGAGAACCAGGAGCCTGATGAGCCCTTTGGCGACGCGCAACTCGTTCAGGTCTTCGCCGCTCCTGCAATCACTCGCTGGACAGAGGCCGACACGGCCATCACAAGGCGGCTTCGCGGAGAACCCGTGCTCCTGGCTGTTGAAGGGTTCCACGTCCCCACTCGGGACCACCCGACTGAGCACTGCTCCGTTCTCGTTTTCAAGCGCGACTCCATCGATGACAAGCTGCTGACTCCCGCTGCCGGGCCGCCGCTAGTGCCCGAGGATATCGATGGCCGCGGATTCGTGGTCTTTGAAGACAAGCGACTGGACTCGCAGGCTTCCTCGTTCATCATTGCCCATCCCAGACCGAACGTTTTGCTTATCTCAGATAACCTCAGCTATCTCAAGCGAGTGCTGGATAGGATTCACGGCGCCGCAGGCAATCGCGCTCTGCCTTACAGTCTGCCCGACTGGCGATACGTAAACACTCATGCTCGCTTCTGGGGGCTATTCCATGTTCCCCACCCCGATCCTGCAGACGATGATGAATCCGACGCCCAAGCATTCGAGCAAAAGATCATCAGTATGAGCTACAGCTTTGATCCTGGAGATCGCACCGTCCGTGTCACGTTTTTCTCCAAAAATCACGCTCTCTTTCAAGAATTCCAGAAGGACAAGGAAAACAATGCTGGCATTGAACTCGAAAAACATGTCATTCCCGAGTTCAAAGAAGTTGACTCCGGAGTCGTCGAAATGTCGGCTCTACTCAAGGACTGGTATGACACTGCGGACTTTGCTACCACCATGGGCTACTTTGTCCCCGGCTTTGAGGTGAACTGGTTCGAATGGGTTCCCGCACTTGACGCCATCAGCCCAAAGAATTTTTAATCCCAAGCTGAAGCATTCGGCCGGCGCTCGCGCCGCTGCTGACATCAGACAAATAGAAGGAACCCTCAATCATGCGCATAGCTTTCTTGGGAATGGGAATTATGGGACGGCCTATGGCGGCCAATCTGGTCAAGGCCGGACATGAAGTCAACATCTGGAACCGCACTCCGGGCAAGGACGTTGAGGGCGCCAAAACCTGCTCCAGCCCGGCGGAAGCCGCCAAAGGCAGAGAAGTCATCTGGATTTGCGTTTCCGATACCAAGGCTGTCGAACAGACGCTCTTTGGCGCGAACGGAGCGGCGCAATCACTGGAAAAAGGCGCAGTCGTGGTGGACTCCAGCACCATCTCGCCTTCCGCCAGCGTGCAGTTTGCCGCCAAAGTGCGCGAGCGCGGCGCCGATTTTCTCGATGCTCCCGTCACCGGGTCCAAGATCGCGGCCCAGGGCGGCTCCCTCATATTTATGGTCGGCGGAAAAGCGGAAACCATCACACGCATGCAGCCGCTGTTCAACGCCATGGGCAAGACCGTCATCCACATGGGTGATAACGGCAAAGGACTGGCCGCCAAGCTGGCCCAGAACCTGCAGATTGCTTTCATCTTTGAAGGCCTGGCAGAAGGACTTACGCTGGCCAAAAAAATGGGCGTGCCGCCGGAAAAACTCTTTCAGCTCATTAAATCGTCCATGATCCGCTCCGGCGTGGCCGAATATAAAGAGCCGTTCGTCCTGAATCGGGACTACTCCCCCAACTTCCCTCTGCGCCTCATGCACAAAGACATGCACCTGATGATGGACGCCGGGAAGGAAAACGGTGTGAAACTTCCCGGCCTGGAAAAAATAGATGAAATCTACGAAGCCGCCAGCCGCGCCGGTTACGACGACCTGGATTACGCCTCCACCATCATGCTGCTCGAACAATGGGCTGGATTAAAGACCTAGATAAATTAAAAGGTAGAGACGTAGCACTGTCGAAGACCCCGGCTCGCCGTGGGCTACGTCTCCGGCGCGAAGCGCCGCACGATAACAAACTCTAGCGCCGCACCTAATACAACGACGCCGAAGAGCTGGACGCAAGTTCGCGCACGGTTTCAAACATGTCGTTGCGAATGGGAGAGCTGGGCGCGATCGAATCCAGCAGCATGCTGGCGGAAAAATGTGGCGACTGGCGGCGGAAGCTGATGTTCAGGAATTCGCGGTTGGGGCTGCTCGCCAGCGACGTCATCGCGGAGGTGATTTCCTTCTGCCAGTCCATCCGCGTGCTGATCACGAACGGCCCGGTCTGCTCAAACGTCCACTGGCCGCCGTCGAGTGACACCTTGCGGCTGCTGCGGGCAAACCAGCGAAAGTTATTCACGTCGAGCGAAAATGTTGGCGGGTAGTCGAGATCTGCCTGAAAGGTAATCACGCCCTGCTTCTTCTTCAGCCGGCTCAAGATCCAGTTCAGCGGCATCTCGCAGGGTGGAAACTTCACCACGATCCACGCCCGCTGAAATACTCCTCCGGAGAGCCGCAGCGAAACTTTGAAGCACGAGGACGCGACCCAGCGCATTCCGATCACGTGTCCTCTGCCTGCCAACGCAGACTCAATCCAGCGCAGGGTCTGGCTCGCCTTGCGGTGGTTGAAACGGATTGAGAGCCAGTACCAGACGGCACAGAAGAGGGCACAAGTCGCGAAACCTATACCGAGAAGAAGCACGTTACGTAAGATGCCGGGAAAGGATTTTTGGAAGCATGCAACGGCAAAGGCTTACCGCTGATCACGCTAATTGAACTGATTTTCGCTGATGTAAAAAACTAGCGTGATACGAGGTTGGAAATAAAGCACTTCTAACCCAAATGATTCACGATCTCATGGGGAACGGCAACATAACCATTAGCGTAGACCGCTTTTCTTCGCTGTTATTCCTATAAAGATCAGCGTTCATCCGTTCATCAGCGTTATCAGCAGTAAGGTTTGGCTGATTGCTGAGTGCCGCTTCACAGCCCATGATAGATCCCGCCATCCACCAGAATGGTCTGGCCGGTAATGTAGGACGCGCGGTCTGAGGCCAGCCAGACAATTACGTCGGCAATCTCTCTAGGTTCAGCCAGGCGCTTGAGTGGAGCCGCTGCCGACCATTGCTCGTAGACTTTTTCCGGCGGGACTCCATCGGCCAGAGCGCGCGTCCCGGCGAGTTCTTTGAGCCTCTCGGTGGCGGTGTATCCCGGGCCAACGTTGTTGACCAGAATGCCGTCTTTGCCGAACTCATTGGAGAGGCTCTTGACCAGTCCCACCACGCCCGCCCGTACCGAGTTGGAAAGAATCAGGTCCTGAATGGGAAACTTCACGGAAACTGAGGTGATGGTGATGATCCGTCCCCAGCGATGCCGCTGCATGTAAGGAATCACCGCCCTGGAGAGATAAACCACGCTCAAAAGATTCTGGTCCACGGCCTTGCGCCACTCGCTGCTGGAGATGGGCAGAAAATTCTTCGCCGGCGGCCCTCCCGCATTGGTAACGCAAACGTCGATTCGCCCAAATTGTTTATTGACCTGCTCGACAAAGCTGCGGACGGCAGCTTCATCGGTCACGTCCAGCGGTTCCGCATAAACCTCAGCGCCGGTATCTTTGCGAATCTGCTCGGCAGCCTCGCGCAGCGGCCTTTCTGTGCGCGCGCACATAGCAACCTGCGCGCCTTCGCGCGCAAACAATTCCGCAGTCGCCCGCCCAATCCCCTGGCTCGACGCCGCCACAATCACTCCACGGTTTTTTAGACCAAGATCCATTATTTCTCCGTAACGGCAAAAACCTTACCGCTGATCTCACCCGAAGGGTGTCTCCGTGGTGAGGCCTTGTCTTCTTTGCCGTTCCATCAGCGTTTATCAGCGTGAATCAGCGGTAAGTTCGGTTTGGCTGACTGCTGAGTGCTGACTGCTAGCTTTTCGCCTGCCCCACAAATATCAGCCCGGGAGTGCCGGCCTTGATGTTGTTCTTCTCCATGCATACCTTGATTCGCCGCCGCAGTTCGCGCGCCACCGTGAGTTGCTTTCCTGGACGCACCTTTACCAGCATCAGATAATCAACTTCCTGTCCGTTAACGCGCTCAATGCCCGGCACCTCCGGCTCTGCCACAAGGTCCTGATGAAACTCAGCATCGTTGAAAAACTCCTGCCCTACCTCCTGCAGCACTTGCATCACTCGGTCGCTGCTCTCGCCGTAATCCACGGCCACATGCAGGCTCACCTGCGTCCAGTCGCGGGTGAGATTGGTGACAATCTGGATGGAGCTGTTGGGAACTGTATGCACCGAGCCATCGGAGTCGCGCAGGATGGTCCGGCGCATCGTCACTTCCTCCACCGTGCCCTGCACTCCGGAAATCTTGACCTGGTCGCCCACTTCAAACTGGTTTTCCGCCAGAATAAAAAATCCGTTGATCACGTCCTTAACCAGGGTTTGCGCGCCAAAGCCAATAGCCAGCCCGGCAATTCCCGCGCTGGCCAGCAGTGGCGCCACGTCAATGCCTATGGCGCGCAGCGCCTGCATCAGCGTCACCAGCAGGATCACGAAGATGCCCACGCTGCGCACTACCCCCACAATCGTGCTGATCTGTTGCGCGCGAATCGCCGGATGCACCGTGGTGCGCTTGCTGAACTCCACCATCTTGCGCGTGATTATGCTCAGCAGGCGGATCAGGATGAACGCCACCAGCAGGATGGCCAGCAGCTTCGGCAGGTCGTATCTGGCAAAACGGATCAGATCATCGTGCCAGTCGTGCCACAAATCGTTGAGTTGCAGTTGCATGGGCTCGAATGCCGGATTATAGCTGAGGTAACGGAGTGTTTATAATCGGAGCAACTCCGTACGCAAGAGGTTCGTGTGCTCAAGAAAACCGGCTTTGTGTGCGCCATGCTTCTGGCCATCGCAGCCATGAGAATGCGCAGTGCTTCCGCAATTCTTTCCCCTCAGTTTGGTCCGCCACGCAGGGCCGAGTCGCAGCAGGAGCGCGAGATGGAAGATCGCCGCCAGAAAGAACTCAATAAGCAGCGGCAGGACGACATTCGCAAGGACACAGAAAAGCTGTTTCAACTCGCCACTGAATTAAAAGATGCCGTGGGCAAGACCAACGAGTACGTCCTTTCCCTGGATGTAGTCAAGAAGGCCGAGGAAGTAGAGAAGCTGGCCAAGAAAGTTAAAGAAAAAATGCGTGACTCCGTCGGCCGGCCAGTGATCGGCGAACCACCCCCGGGCCCCAGGCCGCCCATGGGCCCGCCGTAAACAGCGTAAACGTTCAACAAGGGCTGATGGTTCTTCCGAAATAGAAGACCGGTATGACGGTTACTAATACCACGGTTGAGGTTCACAATTGACTCAATCCCTGGAGAATGTCACACACAGGCAAAATGCTCACGCATCTGGGAGCATTGGCTTCAGCCACTGCGGGTAACAGGGCACGAATTCAGTCGTGCCGACTCAATAAAAAAATAAATTGGGCTTTA
>Ga0126371_10005718_pt1 | contig 11057 bp, 24 predicted proteins | sample PanSoiMetaPlot_4_FD_110145 | JGI IMG/M metagenome (GOLD analysis project Ga0126371, IMG submission 110145) | Tropical forest soil microbial communities from Panama - MetaG Plot_4 | ecosystem: Environmental > Terrestrial > Soil > Tropical forest > Bulk soil | place: Panama | collected 2016-02-17
ATGGCCAGTCCTATCTGTACGGGCCGGGTTTCCCCGGCTGCTGATGACATCATCATAGCATGCCAGGTTCATGGCGCGCTAATATGGGAGGGGAAACCTGTGATAACTTCAGGTAATCAAAGATAACCACGCGTTATGACAGTGGTTTCCGCGTTGATGCGCCCGATCACCGCGTCACGCTGCCGACGGGACTCCGCCACCTGCTCAGCGGCCAGCCATCGCAGGTGATCCTCGCTCACCGGCACCTGCGCCGGCGTGCGGTCCACGTGCACGAGCCGGTCGGGGAGTATCGCCAGGTGCTTCCCGCACTCCAGGGTGTCCCACTTGACGATGGTCGACCGGCAGCCATCGCAGCGACGGTGCTGCGTGAGTAGCAGGTGGGATCGCGGGTGGCATTCCAGGCACCGGGTGACGTAGTCGCCGTGGTCGACCTGCCGGGTCATCGGGTCGCAGCAGGGGGAGCCGCACCAGCGTGGCCAGTCGGCGCGGCTCTTGTCGGGCTGGCCGGGCGGGGCCTGCTCAAGCTCGGCCTGCCATGCACAGTTGGCGGCGACGTGGCCGGACTGGCCGCACTTGAAGCATGTGAACGCCATGGTCTTGACCTCGTGTTCTAAAGTGTTCGAAAAATCGAGGCTACGCGCGCGCGCGAACCCGAGTAGTGGTTACGGTCTTTACATAAGTAGCGGGACGATCTCAACCCGGCACCGGTCCTGTAGGGGAACCTGGTTTGGGCCGTTGACCTTGACGTTCCCGTCGGCCTCCGGCCGACCAACAAGCAAGGCCAGGGTTTCCGGCTGATTACCGCCGGTTATTCCCGGGCATGCTTCGCGCCTTTACGGCGTATAAGTTGCACGCCCGTAGAGGTGTCCGGTAACCTAGTGACACAGCTGGTCACTGTGATGCTAGCGGGCCCACCCGCCCCCTTGGCAACAGTCAACCTCCGGTTGAGACTTTGGTCTCCCGGGGGTTTTCTGTGTCACGGGTGCTCCAGCTTCGCAACCCGGTCCTCCAGCGACGTGATCCGGCCATCCATCTTCGTGGACAGCTCCCGGATCGCCACCGTGTTCGCGTCCGTCGCCCGCTTGTGGTCCCGCAGGTCAGTGGCCGCCCGCCACAGTGCCCGCGCCACCGCGGCCAGCCCCGACAGCACCACCACCGCCGCCGTCAGGATCGCCGCGATCGACGCCGCGCTCATGCCCAGTCCCTCCGCGCCGGATCCGCCCACCGTCCGGCCGGCGCCCCGTCATCCTCATAGATCCGCTGGCTGTCAGGCTTCGCCTGCACCACCCGCAGCGCCGTCCTACCCCCCGCCGCCGTCCTGATCCGCACCGCCCGGCCCGCCGGGATCACCTCCCGCACGGGCATCCGCCGCCCCCACTCGACTTGCAGCGGGGTCCCGTACGGCACCGTCCGCCGCTCGCTGCGCATGCCCTTGGCCGCCCGGTCCCCGTACCACCGGTGATTGAAATACAGGGCGCGGACGAACGCCCGGCCCCACCTCGTGTGCGCGTTGGCCCGCTCGCCGCTGATCGTGGTCGCCCGGTCCGGGCCGAGCAGCGAGTCAATCCCCATGTCCTGCGCCCAGTCCAGGTGCTCCCGCGACGGGTCCGCGAGCCGGGTCATCACCCACGTCCCCGACGGCACGCTGTAGGCGCGCACCAGCAGCTCACGGGCGCCACGGTCAAGCAGCTCCGACACGGGGTCACGTTCAGCGGGCATGGGAGTATGATCGCAGGCAGCGCGCTATGCCTGGGAGGGTGCCCGATGCCGACACGGCGGATTTTCACCTTGGTTCTGGTGACCATGGTGCTGTGGGACCTGGGCAAGGGCGCCATCAGGCTGTGGGAGCGCAAGACGTGGGCCGACACCCAGCCGGGCAGCCTCGCCCACGACACGGCAGACCTCACCTCGATCTTCGTAGGCTGACATGGACGCTGCGGACCTCGACAACCGGTTCAGCTACCATCCGCCGCGCGATCATGAGCAGGCGGACAAGTACGTGCGCATCCGGCAGGCCGGGCGCAACCTGGCGGGCATCATCGATGAGAACGCGCCGGACAGCCAGGAGAAGTCCGTGGCTGTCACGAAACTGGAAGAAGCGATCATGTGGGCTAACGCCGCGATAGCGAGGAACGAGTGAGCCAGCCGTCCGGGACCGCGATCGCCCCAGCCGCCACCGTCGCGGGCCGCCCCCAGCCGCAAACCACCGCCGAGCCGGCGGGCGGTCCGTTCGTCCGCCATGCCCCGAAAGGCAGGCGCCCGATCTACTCCCAGCCGGCCACGTTCGGCACGTTCTTCGGCCCGCCCATGGTGTCCTCGCCCGGGTGGAACGCGGGCTTCCGGCTATCGTTCTTCCCCGTCACTGCCGGGTCATCGGGCGGGGTGCTGCAGGCCACCGGCCCCGCCGCCGACATCCCCCAGTCCCTGGTGGCGCTGCTGCAGCTCAAGGACGCGTGGGGCACCAACCTCATGGCGGGCCCTGGCTGGCACATGCTGCAGCTGGTGCAGATCCTGTCGGGCCAGTTCGGCATCGACTATTCGCGGTCCCCGCAGAACATGCCCTCGTGGACCGGGATCACCGCCGCGACCGGCGCGTTCAAGATGTCCACCTACCTGCCGTTCGAGTTCACGAAGGGCTACGGGCTCATCAGCGGGGCGAACGCCGCGCTGCTGCCGGTGCTGCAGATGACCATGGCCGGCACCGCCACCCTGTTCAGCACCGTCCCCACCGGCTATGGCACGCAGGTCCAGGTGGCCAACGAGGCCGACTTCTACTGGCTCCCGAACGTGTCGGTGGATCCCCCCGGTATTGGCACTACGTGCCAATATATTTACCAGCCGTGCAACCCGCCGCTCCCGTCGGCGAGCACGCTGCGCATCCAGCTGCCCCGGTTGGGCGGCTACCTCACCGTCGTCGGAATCGAAATCCGGGACTCCACCAACGCCCGCGTCGACGCGTGGCCCACCTCGCAGGCCACCGCCGCAGCCGCCGGGCGGCTCCAGATCTACCAGGACGGCGTCCCGCTCATGGACACCGACATGGGCACCTTCTTCGACGACCTCGCCATCCAGACGGCCATCGGCGTCGGGGTGGGCGGCGCCCAGTCGACGGCGCCGACGGTCACCGGTATGCCGCGCCCGACCGGCGTCATCTTCCTCGACAGGAAGACGTCCCTCGCGCAGCGGGATTTCGGCCTGCTGGACACGGGCGAGACGTTCATGAGCACCAACCCGGGCACCCAGCTGGAGGTTGGCTTCTCCCCGGCGGCAACCATCAGCAATACCCCGGCGACCGTGAACGCGGTCATCGGCCAGGTGGTGCCCACCGGGGCGCTCATCCAGGGACTCCCCGAGATCTGACAGGTCACGGGCCATAGAGGGAGGCGGTGAGTGTGGCGGCAGGCGCAGGACCATTCGCGGTCAAGCCAGGCGCTCCCCCGGCGATCGCAGCCGCTGAAGCGGCGGTCGTGACGATCACGGGCAACTGGCAACAGCCCCCTAACCAGGTCAACGTCAACGGCAACATCATCTCGGTGAACCTGAACGTCACCCCAGGCGCGTCGCAGACCCTGATCACGGTGCGGGTGCGGCAGGGCGTCGGGACCGGCGGGACGCTGGTGGGGATCGCCCACCCGGAAACCACGGTGGCCGCGCAGCAGGCGGACATCGCGTTTGACGAGCTGGACCTGTCGGCGTTCGCGCAAGCCGGGGTGCAGCAGAGCTACACGGTGACGATCCAGGCGAACGCGGCCGGGCCGGGCACCATCAACCAGGCCATCTGCTACCTCGGCACCACGACGCCGGTCATCTGAGGGGGATCGCATGGGACTGGGCCTGTCCACTGGCCTCACCGGCTCGGCCGTCGGCAACCTGTACGGCGGGTACGGCGGGGCGTCGGTCCCGGCCGCGTCGACGGTGCCGGAGGGGCCGCTGACGATCACCCAGCAGGGATTCGGGGTGCCCCCCGCCGGGGGCGGCTCGCGGAACTGCGGTTTGCGTGCGGCTGCGATCAGCACTGGTGCGCTTATCCTGCTGGTAGTCATCTGGTGGACCCTGCCACGCTGAAAGGAGATCGGCATGCGCTTCTCACTCGGGTCGTTTGTCCTCGGTATCGCCGCGTACTGGGCGTTCCAGCACTTCACCGGCATGGGCAACACCGGCCGCTCGTCCAAGGGCTGAGCCCATTAGGGAGTCCCTGTCGTGAACATGGGAGTAACCGGCTTCTGGGCCGCTGTCGGCGCGGTGATATTCGGGATAATCGTGGCTGATATCTGGACGAACCCGAAGGGCACCTCCGCCGCCGGGAACGCGATCATCAGCCTGGAGAAGAACACCGGCAACCAGCTGCTTGGCAAGTCGGCCTGACATGCCGGGCCAGGGATACAGCGAATGCAGGTGCCCGCTGATGACCAACGGGTTCGTGCATGATGAGGACTGCCCGATTCCGGCGATCATCGCTGCTAGCGTGCCGTTCAGGCAGACGGTGAAGGCAGGCTGACATGCGGGTCGCCTATGCCCAGCCGGGTACCCTGCCGTCGGCGTTCGCCCCGGTCCCCGTCTATGACGGGCGGGGCTTCGGCCCGTGGGCGGGCAAGAGCAACGTGCGGGGCGCCCCTGGCACGAGCCCGGTCCCGGTGGCCGGGATGGATTTCGGCGGCGCGGGCCTGGTGGTGAACGGCGGTCCCGTCCGGGGCGGCGGCGCCGGGTATGCGCACGGGTCCGGGACGATGCCGGGCCCGTGGTTCCCGCAGCAGTGGTACCTGACGCAGCTGGACGGCGCGACCCTGGTGTCCGGCAACGACCAGACTATGAGCGTCTACAGCGATAACCAGATGCCCATCCCGGCGGCGGACCCGGTGGGGCGGGCGGCGCTGCTGGCGACCCCGCCGCGGTTCCTGTCCCGTGGCCAGCTGAAGCAGCCGGAGGGGTCGCGCGGCCCGGTGTGGCCATCGTGGCTGCCGTCGATGAGCTACGGCGGCTGACATGTCGGAGATGGCGGTTGAGGGTTCCCGGCGGCGGCGCCGGATGTCGCCGACGATCGCGATCGTGGGCCTCGCGGTGGCGCTCGGGGTGGGCGCGTACCTGCTGTGGCGCCGCTCGCAGGCCAGCACCGCCGCGGCTGCGACGCCGTCGTCAACGCCGACGTCGGAGGATTTCAGCGGCCAGATCGCGACGCTGCAGGCGGAAGTAGCGGACTTGCAGGGGGCACTGTCGCAGGATAGCGACACCACGACCTCAAGTTCTACGGGCAGCACCAGCGGGACGGCCACGAAGAAGCCAGCCACCCCGACGGGCGCGACCGGCACGTCGCCGAGTTCGTCCACGATCAAGCTAACGTGGAAGGCGGTGACGGGCGCCACCCGGTATGAGGCAACTGCGACGGCCGCCGGGAAGACGTCGCCGCTGGCCACCAGCACCACCACCTCGGTGACGATCACCGGCCTGAAGCCGAACACCAGCTACACCTGCAAGGTGGCGGCGTGCAACAGCGCGGGGTGCTCGGCGCCGACGACTGGCCCGGTGGTGAAGACGAAGGCGGCAGGGGAACCGGAGGACTGATGATCACGCGAGGGCAGGTGACCCGGCAGTATGACCACGCGGCGGGTGCCGCGCCACCCCATCACGCGGTCGGCCATGGCCACCAGCAGTATGCCCACGCGTCCCGTACGCAGCTGTATGGGGCCGGGGGGCTTATGGGGGGTGCGGTGACCCTGGGGGCGCGCGGGTGGACGGGCATGGCCTATGGTGACACCGGCTACGGCTACCTGGGGATGGACCCGTCCGCGCCGTCGACATGGCCGCGCCCGTTCAACGTGGCCCCGGGGATGATCGGCCGGCTGAACTGGCAGGTGCGGTAATGGACCTTGACCGGGCTGTCACGCAGGCGCTGTGCGGCGCGTGCCTGCTGACCATGATGGCGATGGTCGGATGGATGATCTACCGGGATATCAAGAATGACCGGCTGGCCGACAGGTTCCGTGCCGACGTCAAGGAGCGCCTGGACCTGCGACAGTGGGAAGCTGAGACCGATGGATGATGACACGCGGTCGGCGCTGAAGGATGCGCTCGTGCGGGAGGCGGTGGCGCTCGGGGCACTCAGCCTGATGCTGTGGCTGCTCGGCCCGGGCCGGGTGCTGATCCCCGCCTGGTGGCATGCGGCGAAACGGCGGATGGGCATGGACCGTGACCCGCATGAGGCGCAGGTGCGGGCGTTCGCGACAGAGGTTTCGAGGTGGGATCATGAGCAGGCTACGGGACCGGATCGCAGGCCAGCACCGGGCGGGGACTGCGGCTGCGGCCAGTTACCACCCATGGGGGACGGCGGACACCCCGTTGGTGATGCCGATGGCGGTCATGCGCTATGGCGGCACGACCACGGGCGAGACGGTGACGGGGGTTGAGCAGGTGATCACCGCGCCGGACGGGCGGATGATCCCGATGACGGGCCCGGCCGGGTATGGGCGCGTGCACAAGGCCGGGCGGCCGTAAGATGGTGGCACGGCCTGAACCCTGAACGTGGTATGCCACGGGCCGTCATGGGGAAGCGAGACCAAGACCGGTACTCTTGCCAAGTAAGTCCGGGGACCGGAGATGTCAGCCGCAAGGCGAAATACTCCGGGGGAGTCGTCACTGGCACCACAGACCTACCTGGGAGGCAAGGATGAGCGAGCCGCAGCCGGAAGCCCCGGCAGTCACCGAGGTTGCGGGCACCGCCACGTCCGCGCCCACTATTGATCAGATGGCCGCGCAGATGGCGGCCGAGCGCCAGAAGTTCCAGGCGGCCCTGTCGGAGCAGTCCCGGCAGATGGATGAGATGCTCGCCAAGGCTCAGGCGAACTTCGCCGCGCAGCAGGAGACGGTGGCCGCCCAGTTCGCGCAGCTGAAAGGCCAGCTGGCGGCGGTCAAGGCGCAGGCCGGGCCGCCGACGGCGCTGCTGCTCGCCCAGTCCCTGGCCAAGCGGGTCCCGGCGATCGCGTCCGCCCACCCTGACCTCGGCCAGCTGCACTTCGCGGGGGTCACCGACCAGGCGCAGCGCCTCGAGGCGGCGGTGCAGGCGGTCACCGACGGGTCCGGCACCGTGCAGGAAGCGACGCACCTGGCGCAGGCGATCGGCACGTGGTTCACCCGCTCCCACCCGCGCGTGTCGTCGAAGGTACTGGAAGGGATGCACGCGGCTTTGGATGAGACAGAGCGGATCATCGAGGAGCTGCCGTCCCTGGTGCCGGCGGTCACCGCGATCGCGTCCGTCGTCTGACAGTGGACCAGTACCCGGAGTACATCCAGGATGCGCATCTGCAACGGGACCGTCCGTGCCCGCAGAACGCTGAGGTGATCCTGCACTTGCGGGCGATCCTCGGCCTGTTCGATGAGCGCACCCGGGAGCGGAATAACCGGGGCGTGCTGGGAACCGACGTGACCTGATGGCGATTGAGAAGCTGGCGGGGCTTGGCGGGGGTGCGGCCAACGGGATCGCGCTGCTCGTGTCGGCTGGCATCGTCGCGGAGATCGTCGCGAAGGCATGCTCGTCCCCGCAGACAGCGCAGCTGAACGCGAAGAAGCGGGCGCCGACCTTGATGAAGTGGGTGCACATCGGCCTGGTCGAGGCGGCCGTGTTCGTCGCGGCGGCCGCTATTTTTGATCCTGCGCACCGGACGGCGATCATCATCGGCGGCGTGGCGGAAGGGGCGATCACCTACGCCCAGTACATGCACGCCAAGCAGGCGGGACTGGCTAGTGACCTGCCGGGAACGGAGCAATGGTGACGCGGGGCAGCTGGAAGGTGAAGCCGATGGGGATGCTGAACGCGTCGCATCTTGACACGGCGTTCTTGGTGGAGTGCGGTGACCGGGCGTATGCCTGGTGGTGGCTGGAATGCGATAAGAACATGAGGCTGTGGTACCGGTGATCGTCATCGGGATCGCGATGGCCTGGGCCGGGTACACGGTCGGCCTGTGGGGCTACTGCCTGGTGCAAGGCTATGACGTGCCGTTCTCGGCGATGTTCCATACGACGTGGCCCACCGACGTGGCCGGGACGCCGTCACCGGCGTCAGGCGCCACTACCGCGCCCGGCACCGCACTGGCCTAAGCTCAGTCCATGGGACCGTTCGTTGTGGCGTGGATCATCGGCGAGGGCATCGTCACGTACCGGTGGATCAGGGACGGGGCGCCACCCCCGCCCGGTGCGCTGCTCACCGCCAGCGGCTTCTTCGTGCTCCTGGCCATCCTCGCCCAGTACCAGCCGGCCCGCACCGCAGCGACCCTGCTGGCCTACGGGGTGGACCTGGCGGCGCTCCTGCAGATCCTGCCGGGAAGCGCCGGCGCGAAGGACCAGACGGGAAACTGGCCGCCCGCGAAGATCACCGACGGCACGATCATCCTTCCCACCGGTAAGAGCCATAACCCGGTGGCAGGCGGCAATACCGGTGGTGGCACCAGCGCCGGGGCGCCTCCCGGGACGACGGTGCCGGGCGTGCCGCAGCTGCCTCCGCTGCTGATCCCCGGGCAGCCGCAACTGTGATGTGGTGGGCGATCCTGTCGGCCGGTACTTGGTATGCCGTCCAGTCAGCCGCGAAGCCCACGGGCTACCCGTCGGTGAAAGGCCCCTATGCGACTCAGGCGCAGGCGCAGGCGGCGATCCCTGGCAAGACCACGGCGGGCAGTTCCGGCGCGGGCGGAACGGGCGCGAAGGCGATCTATGAGCAGCTGCTCGGTGCCGGGTTCTCCACGGTGCAGGCTATCGGCCTGATGGCGAACGCGATGGCCGAATCGAGCTTCGATCCGGAGGCGATCGGGGATGGCGGCAATTCACATGGGTTGTGGCAGTTCAATGTAGCCGGCGGGTACCCGGATGCCGGGAAGCTGACCACCGGGAACCCGGCTCATGACATCACCCAGCAGGTCGGCTACCTGAAGAGCCACATCAGTGGCAGTGCACTCAACGGGACGACGGGGGCGCAGGTGGCGGGGAACGTTGCCTCCAATTTCGAGCGGTGCAAGTATTGCTCGCCCGGCAATACCGGCCCTAACGGCTGGTCAACCCGGGTGGCGAACGCCGCCATCGTGGAAGGGTGGATCTCGTCCGGGAACTGGCCGACATCATCGACGTCATCGGCCGGCGGTTCCGGGTCTGGGCTCAACGCGGGCGCGGCCGGCGGCGGCGGTGGCGGGAACGGCGCGGGCGGAGTGACAGTCGCCCAGTTGCTCGCCGCTAACCCGCCACCCAGCAGCAGGTGCCTGGTCGGCGGCAACGCGTTCATTCCCTGCCTGCTAGACGCCTCACAGGCCAGGGGCCTGATCGGCGGGGCGCTGCTGCTTGGCGGCGGCATCATGTTCGGGGCTGGCCTGATCGTGCTGGTGGCGTTCGGGTTCCAGGCGACCGGCGCCGCCCGGATGGCCGGGCAGGTGGCGACGACGCTGACCCCGGTCGGCCGCGCCGCGAAGACAGCAACCCGCATCGGCAGGCGAGCGTTATGATGGTCACGACCCGCGCGCGTGCCGGCCATTAGTTCCGGTGGCGTGAAGAATCCTGACGTCGCTGCAGCGATGAACACGGCGGGTCATCACAGTTTCGGGGCGGAGGTGCAGATCATCGGGCCGCCGTTCTTCCCCCGGGGGATCACCAGCGCGTGGAAGCGGGGCAGCTCGTCGATGGCGGCGCCGACCTGCCGCCAGTCCCGGCCCATCGACCCCGCGATCTTCTTCACCATGTCCCGGTCCCCGGTCGACCAGGTGACGCAGAACCGAGCCTGCCTGGTCGCGTGATGACTGACCCACGCGGGCGCCTGATAGGAGGTGACCACCGACGTGCCCAAGGTGCGGGCGGTGTTCAGCATCCGCTCGATCGGCGGCCCGAGATGGTACATGCGCTGCGAGCTCAGCAGCTCATACTCATCCACGTAGAGAGTCCACCCGCCTGCCTCCCGGCAGTACCCGATGGCCGTGCGCATCAGCTCCTGGTTCCGGAGGTCCTGCGCCGCGGTGCGGGTGGATGACCCGACGATGAGGCGCGCGTCCCCGCCTTCGGCGATGCGCTGGTGGATGGCGTCCCACTGGCGGGCGTGGGACGTTCGTAGCAACCGGGCCTGCCAGTCGATCTCCGATGGCATGCGCAGCACCCGCTCATAGCCGGTCTTGGACAGGGTCTCATCCTCGCCCTTCGGGTCCAGCGCTAGGACGTACTTGCGCAGGGACAGCAGGCCGCCGGCGAAGGTGGACTTGCCTTCCCCGGTGGGGCCGATCATGGCGATGTGCTGCCCGGGCGCCCACCGGATCCGCATGTGGTCGAGGAACTGGGGCCAGGGCATGCCGATGACGAGCCGGGGGTCATCGCTGGTGACCGTCATGCCCCTATTGTCGCGACCGGAGTTCAAGCCTGGCCACTATGATCCCCGGCGGTGGCGGGTATTCCTTCATCATGGCACCCCCCTGATCGTCGGCTTGACGGAACCTGGCAACGCAACTATCGCAGAGCGGAAACCACTCAGTCTCAGATCCGTCTGCGGCAGGTGTCAGCCTCGCTTCCTGTATTGCAGGCTGCTTTGGATGAAACGCGCAGTGGTTCACGCGTCTGCCGCCTGCCGGGGCGTGCCGGTGCCGTCAATCTCCGGCGGCGGCGGATACCGGATCACCGCCGTCGGCTGGATGGGGTCCTGCCCCGGGCCCGGGGAACCATCGCCCGGGGCAGGAGACTGCGAGCCGCGCTCCGGGAACCCGAAGATCGCGGCTATCAGCGTGTCCACCGACCGCATCCGCTCGGCGTTCTCAATCGCCCGCTCGGCCACCTTGCTGATATCGGCGACCCTCGTCATCTGTGCGAGGCTGTAGCGGAGCATTCCTAGCTGCATGCTGGTGCGCGGCGTGGGGACATACCAGCCATCCTCGTCCACCGTAATGAGCACCTTGCCATCCGGGGCGGTCCGGTGCTCCCAAGCATCGGTTCCGGCGGCGCAGATGGAGAACACCATCAGCGGCGGCCCGAACATGCCATTCAGCGCCCGCAGCGACACCGAGTACTTAGCGACAGGCTGAAGCACCGTGTCCACCAGCGGGATCGCG
>Ga0126371_10005719_pt1 | contig 11054 bp, 10 predicted proteins | sample PanSoiMetaPlot_4_FD_110145 | JGI IMG/M metagenome (GOLD analysis project Ga0126371, IMG submission 110145) | Tropical forest soil microbial communities from Panama - MetaG Plot_4 | ecosystem: Environmental > Terrestrial > Soil > Tropical forest > Bulk soil | place: Panama | collected 2016-02-17
GAGCGATGTCCATAGGCACATCGACATCGACCATGCGGGCAAGCACCCATCCGGCACGTCCCTGGTCATCGCGAACCAACCACCAGTCTTCCATAACCGGACCGGTTGGCGTCTTGGTCCCCGCCTTTGTTGCCACGGGACGGATTGGGTTCGCGCCGGTCTGCTTTTCGGCCACTGCCCTCTTCAGGATCGCTACTTTCGCGCCCGAGGTAAGCTGGTAGAGGTGATCGGTTTCCCGGCCGGGTGTGATGTGGAGATTCGTCTCATTGCGCAAAACGCCGGGAGCCTGCACCGGGGCGTTTTGGTTTTCCTGCGTGAGTTTCTGCAGGCCATCAAACGTCTTTTGGTCGACTAGGTAGCGCTGCTCAACCCACCCTTCGATACCGCTCGCTGTGCGAACGCGCGCGAAGCGCTTTTCGCGGTCGATGATCTCGACGCGCTCCCCATTCTTGACCGTGCCGACGCGGTTATAGATCGCAGCCACTTGGTCGCGCAGTGTGGCCTGAGGCGCCGAAACGTAGGCGACGTCCAGGGCGCGGTGGCGGCTTCGGCCGCAAGCACCCAGGGTGACGGCGAGAGCCAGCGTTGTAGCCAGCCATCTTTTCCGCGATGGGCCCGGTTTCATACTGGACAACAGGGAGACTCTTTCAATATAGCGCTTTGCGGCCACGGTCCACATGCACGAAGGTTTACGGCTGATGGACCTTGCAACCGTGCCTTTAGGACATAGAGACAATGGGCTTGGGCTTCAGTTACCATAGATTTATCCCCCGCAGAGAACAGTAGGTTGCCGCGTGCGACTTTTGCGCGTCTAACATAAAGGGGAATCGGTTCGGAACCTTCTTTCAACCATGCATATGAAAAGCCAATTCTGGAGTCGTCTTACTATATCGGCAGTCTCGGTTTTCGTGGCAGTTGCAAGTTTATGTGCGGCGCAGGACACCGTGGACACGGTGCTGCGTCCGCCAAAGGGAGCGCAGGTCGCCATTGTCATTTTCGAAGATCTGGAGTGCCCGATGTGCCGCCGGACTGCGCCTCTGGTGGAGCAGGCATCGAAGACCTACAAAATTCCGGTCGTGCGTCACGACTTCCCACTGCCCATGCACCCGTGGTCGTATCAGGCGGCGGTCTTTGCACGCTACTTCGATACGCACTCCAAAGCCGTCGGCAATGAGTTCCGCGATTACGTGTTCGAGAACCAGCTCGAGATCAACCAGCAGAACTTGCGGTCGTATGCAGAGAAGTTTGCGACCGGCCACAAGATTGATCTCCCCTTCGTGATCGATCCCCAAGGCAAACTGGCTGCGCAGGTGAATGCGGACCGCGATCTGGGCAAGGCCATCAAACTCGATCACACACCAACCGTTTACATCGTGAGCAGCCGCAACCCAAACAAGCCGTACATCGAGGTCAAAGACAACAACCAGCTCTACTCCACGATTGACGCGATGATGAAGGATTAAGAGCGACGAATAGCGTCTTTTCGGTCACCATTCGATCGACGATGAGCTATCCTTCTTGCCGATATGCTCATCAACCCAAAACTTCTTCTGAAGTCATGGCGGCCAATTCCGTTCGTCGTGGTATTTTCCGGCTGCGTCCTTGCGCAGCAAGCCGCCCCTTCCATCCCCACTACCGGTTTTGCCGGCCTTGATCACTACCGGGCATCCCGCATCGCGGTGTTCACGGATGACTATGGGCAACTGGCACGCTATCGCGAGGCGAATGCAAAGCTGGGACCTCCCACCTCAGGAGAGAATCGCGTCGTGTTCTTCGGCGACTCGATCACCGACATATGGAAACTGCCCGATTATTTTCCCGGCGAGCCCTACGCCAACCGCGGCATCGGTGGCCAGACTACTCCGCAGATGTTGGTGCGCTTCCGGCAGGACGTGATTGATCTGCAGCCCAAGGTTGTCGTTATCCTGGCAGGGACCAACGACATTGCAGGCAATACTGGCCCCATGCGGAATGAAGACATCGAGGCGAACTACATTTCCTTTGCAGAACTCGCGCGGGCACACGGGATTCACGTTGTGTACTCGTCGATTCTGCCCGTGCACAACTACACCGAAAAATCGAAGGACTTCTTTGCCCAGCGCCCCACCTCGCGGATTCTCGAACTCAATACCTGGCTGAAGGATTACTGTGCCAAGAACAAGATTGTGTATCTCGATTACTTTTCGGCCCTTGTCGACGATAAGGGGTTGCTGAAGAAAGATCTGGCGGACGACGGGCTCCATCCGAATGACGCGGGGTACAAGATCATGGCGCCTCTGGCGGAAGCGGCCATCCAGAGCGCGATGAAGTAGCAATCTAGCTGCGAGCCTTGAGCGATTAGGGGTGAGCGGTGAGCAAATGGCTGCGACCATCCCTGCACGCCGACTGCGCCCTGATACCACTCCGCCTGAATCCTTCCGGATGTTCGAAGCTCTATAATGGAGTATCAGTTTCCGATCGCTGCAGTCCCCGGTATACCAGGGCTGCGGCGGCGAGGGAGAACGCGGACGAGGCGTCCGCGGCACACTCCCGAGGGTGTCGGTGGAAATGCTGGCGCCTCCCGCGCATTTTAAAAGGCGCATTGGAAAGGAAACTAGCCTGCCGGGATTCCCTGCCTGCTGGTCTTCTTTCGATAGCGTCGTTAGTCGTTACCGGGATTGCTGACCTGGCCAACGACCAACGACCAACGACCAACGACGTGATTCTTCAGGACAAATTCGGCCGCGCGATCACAGACCTGCGGATCTCCATCACCGACCGATGCAACTACAAGTGTGTCTATTGCCGGACAGGAAATGAAGGGGCGCTCTACGGCGATCTTCCGTTCTCGGATTATTTACGGATGGCGCGCGTTCTGGTGGGGATGGGAATCACCAAAGTGAGACTCACCGGCGGTGAGCCGCTGTTGCGAAATGGCGTTGTGGAATTTGTCCGTCAACTTTCCAAGCTGCAACCTCTCAGCGGCACTCTCGATATTGCTCTCACCACCAATGGGCATCTGCTGGCGGACGTGGCGCAGCCGCTCAAGGACGCCGGCCTGTCACGAGTCACCGTCTCGATGGACGCCGTAGATCCCGACCGCTTTGCCCGCATCACGCGCGTGCCCGGCGGATACGATCACGTGCTGGCAGGGATCCGTACTGCGCGTGATGCGGGGCTTGGTCCCGTAAAGGTGAATTGCGTTCTGCTGCGCGGATTCAACGAAGACCAGATCATCCCCTTCGGTATGTTCGCGCGCGAGGAAGATGTGATCGTGCGCTTCATCGAGTTTATGCCGTTGGAAGAAGACCGTGTGTGGTCGCCCTCCACGGTGGTGACTCTCGACGAAATTCTGGCGCGGATGGCCGAATATCGGCCACTCGTTGAGATTCCGCGTGCGCGATCGGAAACGGCGCGGCGCTATCGCTTTGACGATGGGATCGGGGAAATCGGGATCATTGCTCCCGTCTCGCATCCGTTCTGTGGCCACTGCAGCCGCATTCGCATCACCAGCGACGGCAAGATCCGCACCTGCCTGTTCTCTGTTTGGGATCACGATCTGCATGCGCAAATGCGCCGCGGGGCCAGCGACGACGAACTGGCAGAATTTATTTGCGGAGTGGTGCAGAAAAAAGAAGAGCGGCATCACATCGGGGAACCGGATTTCGTCCCCGCCTCGAGAACAATGGTCCATATCGGCGGGTGACCGACCGCACCCACACCGACGCAAACAGCTCCGGACCGCTGTACCGTAAGGACACAAGGATCGGCGCACTCCAAAGCAATAAAAGTTACTTCCATTTAGGATCCATGCTGTATGACTTGGCGCTTGATCGCGGTGGCGGCGGTACTCATCGTTTCTGGTGTGAGCCTGGAAGCGCAGAATCTCTCTTATCTGGGTTTCGACCGCAACGATTACCCAGGCGATAGCAACCTGAAAACCCTGCGACAGACCTTCGCCTACGCCGGCTACTGGCTGAACATTCCTCCTGGAGCGAAAGCGAATACATGGCCCGGATATCGGGCCACCGTTGAAGCAGCAGGATTTGGGTTCCTCGTGCTATTCAACGGACGCCTCTACGCAGAATTGAAGAGCGAGGCCAACGCGCGGCGAATGGGTAAGTCCGACGGGTCGATGGCGGTGTCTTCGGCGCGGCGAGAAGGCTTCCCGCCTGGCACCATCATCTTTCTCGATCAGGAGCAGGGCGGACGAATGCTCCCCGAGCAGAAGGCATACATCTATGCGTGGGTTGATGCGATCGTCGCTGCGGGATTTCGTGCGGGGATCTATTGCTCCGGCATGGCTTCCCCGGACGAGCAGCACGCGGTGACAGCCAAGGACATTCGTCAGAATGCCGGTTCGCGGCAGATCACTTATTGGGCGATCAATTACGGTTGCCCTCCATCGCCCGGATGTAGCTTTCCGCAGCGGCCTCCTGGTCCTGTAAAAAGCGGCGTGGACTTCGCAGAGGTCTGGCAATTCGCTCAATCCCCTCAGCGAAAGGACGTTCCCGGACATTGCACGAACTACAACCCCGACGGAAACTGCTATCCGCCGGGAACGAGTGCGTCGCAGAGGTTACACGTCGATCTGAATAGTTCCAACTCGCCCGACCCATCACACGGAAGAACGCGCTGAATCCGCCTTCGGAAGTCAGGCTGGTGCATTTCCGCTGTGCCTCTAGCTACCTCCGTCGGATATGTTCGGCAGTTGAGACTTTGTGACTATTCTTGACCGAAATTTACCGAGGTTTGCGAAAATCTACTGCAGCACACGTCGTCGCCCGTCTAACCATTCGATGTAGGGCAGTCTCAACCCAGCCCGAGCAATGCTGGAGGAATCATCATGTGCAGACAAGCAAAGGCACTGGTTATTCTCGCTGTGGTGATGAGTTCACTGTTCACTGGTTTCGCTGCAGCTCAGGGAAAGCAACAAGCAGAGCCGGCACCGATACCGACGCAGATTTCGACAGCAAAGAGAGTCTTCATCGCCAACGCTGGAGGCGATGACCCCGGAGTGCTTGAACCGCTCTTCAGCGGAGGACCGGATCGAGCCTACAACCAGTTTTATGCGGCAAAGAAGAGCGCCGGACGTTACGAATTGGTGGGCTCGCCCGCAGAAGCGGACTTGCTCTTCGAAGTCCGATTCACAGTGATCCCGGATAAGCGGCCAACCGGTCTTTGGGGCACGGGCGGTACCGGAGACTCAAATGATGCTGTATTCCGGTTAGAAATCCGCGATCCAAAAATGAACGCTCTGCTGTGGGCATACAACGAGCATATGGAATGGGCCATTCTGCAAGGCAATCGGAACAAGAACTTCGATCAGGCATTGGCTCGCCTTGTGACGGACGTGGCCAGTGTTGCGGCTCGAGCGGCCGCCGCTACGGCGCAAGTAAAACCCTAGCTCTGCGGTGAGGGTGCGGTAAAATAGTGTTACCCACAATGTCTGAACGCACCTTCACTCTGGACGAAGCCCAATCGTTGTTGCCCGTACTCGAATCACTGCTACGCACGGCGATTGCCGCCAAGAAAATCGTGGACGAAAATGACGCTCAGCAGCAGGCGCTACAACATCGCGTTTTTCTGGCGGGCGGAATGTTCCTCGATGTCGTTCCGCTGGCGCGCAAAAAAGCCGAGCGCGCCAAGGCCGAACAGCGTGTGAAAGATGCTCTTGCGGAGATCGACTCCATCGGTGTTCAGGTGAAGGATCTCGATATCGGGCTGCTGGATTTCCCCTGCGAAGTTGACGGGCAAACCATTCTGCTCTGCTGGAAGCTGGGCGAAAAGGCCATCACTCACTGGCATGGCGTGCAAGAGGGCTTTGCGGGACGGAAGCCCATCGACCAGCGCATCGCGAAGGCAAAACGGGTGAATTAACGGAAATTCATTCCCGCGCCAGCCGCTTTTCCGCTATCCTGCAACTCCATCGAAGCTGCAAGCAACACATTCCAAACCTTTTCTAAAGCGCAACAACCTCTGGAATCTTGTGTTTATAGGGGAGGAACCTTCATAAATGGAACAGGAGATTTCTGTCTCACAATGAATGTGCGGCAGCGCTCCTGTAAGCATTGCGATTTTCACAAGGGCACATAACACATGAACCGGTCGATCATTCGTTGGGTGACATTAGGAGCCGTACTTCTCGCTTTCTCAGTCGCATCGTTCGGGCAGGTCGCCGTGGGGATTTCGGTGCGCATTGGGCCTCCTGCTCTGCCTGTTTACGCGCAGCCAATCTGCCCCGGTCCGGGCTACATCTGGACGCCGGGTTACTGGGCTTGGGACGACGCCGACGGCTACTACTGGGTGCCGGGAACGTGGGTGGTCGCGCCAGTCGGATTGTTGTGGACTCCCGGTTACTGGGGATGGGGCAGCGGCGTTTATCTATGGCATCCAGGATATTGGGGCCCGCACGTCGGCTTCTATGGCGGAATTAATTACGGGTTCGGTTACACGGGTGTGGGTTTTTATGGTGGCGAGTGGCGCGGGAGCAGGTTCTATTACAACCGCTCTGTCACGAATGTCAGCGTGACCAATGTGACCAACGTCTACAACCGGACGGTCATCGTTAATAATCACTCTACGACGAGCTTTAACGGTGGGCACGATGGAATTCAGGCGCGTCCCAGCCGCGACGAAGAGCGGTGGGGACGCGAGAAGCATACTGGGGAGCTGGATGTTCAGCGCCAACATGAACGTTCCGCCGCCGGAAACCGCGAGAATTTGGCCTCGATGAATCATGGGCGGCCAGCGATCGCGGCCACGGCCAGGCCGGGTGATTTCGGCCGTCATTCCGCCGTAGCCGCACGGGAAGCCGGCGGGGAATATCATCCTGCCGCAATGCCGCCGCGAGAGGCGCGAGTGAACAGTCCTGCTGGGAACCACGGCAATTCGAACGCAGGGAATCCGAACAAGGGACGAGCCAATGAGGGCTACCGTCCTTTTACACCACCTCAGAAGAACGACTCGCCGAATGCGCGGAACAACGGCAATAACAACCACAATCAGGGCAACAGCTATAGCCACGGCAACGAGAGCCGGCCGCCGCAGCAGCATCACGAGGCGCCGCCGCCGCGGCAGGAGTCTCATCCGGCTCCGCAGCATTCGAGCCCGCCGCAGCATTCCAGTCCAGCGCCGCACTCTAGTCCGCCACCACAGCACCAGAGTTCGCCACCACAGCACCAGGCTCCCCCGCAGCACCACGGCAAGGGGTAAGCCATCAAAGCAGATGAAACTGGGTGCCCCACTTCTGGCTGAATTTGCCAGAAGTGGGAATTTCAACGGCAGAAAATCGAAGGCGTTGACCCGGTTTTACATAGTTTCTAACGATTTAGCGCAAGGCTTGGGCCGGAGTTCGTTCTAGGTTGTGGCACGAAAGTGGCATTCGGGGAAGACTCATGTCTGCTACAATTTTGCACAACAGGAAAGCACCCCCCCGCGCCTGATCCATTTGGCCTCAAGGAGTCCCAGAATCCCATGCTGGCGAACAAACTCAGACTGATCGGCTCGCTTGCCGTACTTCTCACTTTAGCTCTGGCCGCGAGCTGCACGGGGTTCTTCGTGAATCCCACCCTGACCAGTGTCTCCGTGGGCCCTCAAAATCTCAGCTTGACGATAAATCAGACGTTTCAGATGACCGCTACCGGGACTTACAGTGACGGAAGCCAGAAGACACTGAATAGTGGGGTGACATGGTCCTCGAGCGATTCCAGTACCGTCTCAGTGGGACAGACATCGGGCCAGGTAACTGGGCTGAAAACTGGCTCTGCCACGATCTCGGCAAGCTCCGGGGGTTGCTCGTCATGCTCGGGGACGACCACCGTTACGGTTGCACTGCAGGGCGTGACCTCGATTACGATTCAGCCGGGTAGCCAGAGCGTCACTGTAGGCGGAGCTGCCGTCTTCTTCCATGCCTTGGCGAATGGCTCGATAGATATCACCGACCCGACCGGTGGCACGACATGGACGGTCAAGGATTCAACGGGAACGGACCAGACCTCCAACTTCACGCTGAACTTCATTTCCGGAACTGGTGCCGGAACTGGCGAATCATTCTCGCCCAACAGCGGAGTCACAGCGGGAACGTATACTGTGACGGCGACATATACCAGCGGTACTCTCACAGTTACTTCAAATCCACCGGCAACGCTGAACGTGAATTAATTTGCGATCACGAAATCAAGGTTGACCTTTCGGATGAAAATTGGCTTGACCGAGCCAAATCTGCGCGAGCAGAAGCTGATCTAGAAAGCTAACTGCAGCGTCCGGCTAGGAGCAGGTTCTAGGCTCTTCTGGACCCCTTTTGTCGCCTTGGCAGCTCGCGGTTCCCGATACCGCACGCTTGGATTAGCACCTCTGCGCGGAAGAAATCTTGACAGCCCAGTTCCGGCGAGCGAGACTCCAGAGTAACGTATCCCTAAATCCATAGAAAGCAACAGGCAGAGCGCAGCGCCTGCCTGGGGGAGCACTTTGGAACAGAACACTCAGCGGCAGGGAGTCTCGGCAGCATTGGCAGCGGCGCAGGCGCATGCCGCAGTCGCAGCGGCCTCCGCCTCCGCTGTCCGCTTTCCCGGCGAGGATGGAGGACGATCCCTGGCTGAGATGGCGCAACGCGATCTGGATGCCGCGCTTCATCTCTTGGCCGACCGCGCGCAATACATCACGGGCGCAAGCGGGGCGGCAATTGCCCTACGCCGCGATGGCCGTGACGACATGCTGTGCCGCGCCAGCGTGGGCTCGAACGCGCCAGAACTGGGCGCGCTGCTTTCCACCGAATTCGGCCTCTCTGGCGAGAGCGTGCGCACGCGCCAGCTTCTGCGCTGCGACGACGCCGAACGCGATGCGCGCGTGAACCGCGAGGTCTGCCGCCAGATGGGAATCGCCTCGGTTCTGGTCATGCCCGTGGTGAACGATGACCATGTCCTGGGTGTATTCGAACTGTTTTCCGGAAGAGCGCATGCTTTCGGGGAACGCGACCTTTCGGCCGTGCAGCGGCTGAGTGAGATGGTCGAGACCGCCGTCCGCCTTGCTCATGCGACGGAGTCTCTCCCCGAGCAGTTGAGCGAGCGCGAGACCTCGGTAGCAGAAGCGGTCCATCCCGAGGTTTTCGAAGGACAATTTCTCGGTGACTTAGTTGTGGAGGAGGACAAACCGCAACGCGAATCTCATTCAGCGCAGGAATCGATTGAGACGATCGCGGCGGCAGCGCTAGAGTCCCCGGTTACATCCGAACATCCGCCAAGCCGGCAAATAACTCAGATCGCGAATCCGCCGGAACGGCAGATGCCCGCGGTAGCGCCCGAAACTCAGGCAGTGCACCCGACACCGGCCAGCCGAATTCCTGAAAGGAAGCCCCTATTCTGGTCGGCCGCTGTAACCAGCGACGGCGAGGTTGTTGAAGGCGGCGATCAGAGTCATATCCCACCAGTTCTACGAGGCTTAAGAAAGTGCGAGGCCTGCGGATTCCCCATTTCGGCGGGCAGGGTGCTCTGCGTAGAGTGTGAGGAGAAGAAGTGGCGTGGCCAGCTAAGGCCACAAGCCCGGGACAGTAAGCTGAGCTCGACAGCCGCGCCTGTCCGGGCCTCGAAATCCGCGGGTGGGGTTTCTGCGGCAGCGGCACCCTCGATGGCAAAGGCCGAAGCCTCGGCTGGAACTTCTTTGGACCAGGGTTCCAAGGGGACAGCGGTCACATCCCCGACCGTTACGACATCGGCTGAGCCTGGCCAAAAAGTCGATACGTCTTCAGTCAGTGAGACTTCCACGCAACCTGCGCAGAATCGGGATCTTGTTCTCAGTGCCGGGCTTGAGCCCTCACGCTCATGGTTTTCGGCGAACAGATATATCGTTCTGGCTCTGCTGGCCACCGCTATCGCAGTGGCTGGCTTCCTGTTACTCCGGTAGCCATCGCCAATCACTGGATATACCGTCTGCGCAGCTTGGAGATACAATTCCTTTTCTTGCCCGTTACCCTGCATTCACTTAAAGGAGAAGGTACCGGCGGGCTGGTGAAACCCTTGACAATACAGGCAGCTCTGCTAGAGTGCCAGAGAAGGCTTGAGACATTCGACTGAATCCGCGGGTACCCTGACCATGAAAAATGTCTACGAGGTTTTGCGGCAAAAAGAGATGGAGTTGACGAGGTTGGAGAAGGAAGTGGAGGCGCTGCGTTTGGTGGCCCCCTTGCTCTCAGAGGAAAAGGAGAGCATGTCGGAGCTATCAAAACCAGCCCTGGCTACAGCCGTGAACGGACCACAACCAACTTCAAGAATACCTGTACCGGCGGCACCTCCAATTCCCGCGCCGCAGCCTGTGCGCACGGCGGGTTGGGAAGACACGGCAAAGCGCTGGCCATAAACGCCGCAGCCTTACCATCCCTTTAGACACAGTTCCAGACCAGCCCGGGATCTCCCGGGCTGAAGTTTTTTTCGGGCGCCCACGTGGAAAAATCAGGTTAAAATTGTCCCCTTTTTGGGGTCTTGGGGAAACGTTCTTCTGCCATCCATCACAATCAGCTTTGAACGCTGAGGAGAAACTATGCCTGGATTCTGCGTCAATTGCGGCACGCCATTAACCGGACCATTTTGCAACAGCTGTGGAGCGCGGGCTGTGTCGCCGTCGCCAGCGGCTTCGGTCCAGCCGCCACCCTCGTCCGTACCAACGCCGCAGGCTGGCTATCAGACCGTCAATGTTCCAGGTTCCGGTTCCTCGGCCCAACCGATCACACCAACTCCAGGGCAAAGCTATCAGCCGGTGCAAGCGCCAGTCGTCGCTGCTCCGAAAAGTTCTGGCTTAGGAAAGGTCTTGCTCTGGGTTGGCGGAGTCTTGCTGGTTCTATTCATGGTAGGGGCAGCGGCGGCTGTCTATGGTGTGTACTGGGTGAAACATAAAGTGACGAGCTATGCTTCGGCGATTACTGGCGAATCCAGCGACTCCCCGAAGGTGGTCGCAAGCGGTAACAGCTGCCGTCTGCTCTCGACGGCCGAGCTTCAGAGCATTCTTGGAGTACCGATCGAAAAGAGTGCAGAAATCATGGATGGCGACAAACCGGGTTGTGCGTATTACACCAACCCGGCAGC
>Ga0126371_10005720_pt1 | contig 11052 bp, 10 predicted proteins | sample PanSoiMetaPlot_4_FD_110145 | JGI IMG/M metagenome (GOLD analysis project Ga0126371, IMG submission 110145) | Tropical forest soil microbial communities from Panama - MetaG Plot_4 | ecosystem: Environmental > Terrestrial > Soil > Tropical forest > Bulk soil | place: Panama | collected 2016-02-17
ATCTTGTAACCATTCAGGTGGAGTATCGGCAGCACCGCTCCGTCGGTGGCCGGGTTGAGGAACCTGTGCCCGTGCCAGCCGGTCGCCAGCGGCCCGGTCTCGGCTTCGCCGTCGCCGACCACGCAGGCGACGATCAGGCCGGGATTATCGAACGCCGCGCCGAACGCGTGCGCCAGCGAGTAGCCAAGCTCGCCGCCTTCGTGTATCGAGCCAGGCGTCTCAGGCGCTATGTGGCTCGGCACCCCGCCAGGGAACGAGAACTGCTTGAATAGCGCCCGCATCCCGGCAGCGTCCTGCGGCACGTTCGGGTACACCTGCGAATAGGTGCCATCGAGCCAGGTGCAGGCGAGCGCCGCCGGCCCGCCGTGACCAGGCCCGATGACGTACATCATCGTCGCGCCAGAGCGTGAGATCACCCGGTTCAGGTGCGCCCAGATGAAGTTGAGCCCGGGCGAGGTACCCCAGTGTCCGAGCAGCCTCGGCTTGATGTGGTCTGGCCGGAGCGGCTCGGTGAGCAGCGGGTTGTCGAGCAGGTAGATCTGCCCGGCCGAGAGGTAGTTGGCCGCGCGCCAGTACTGGTCAAGCGTCGCAGTGTCGTCTTGGGTCAGCGTCTTCGTCATCGTCGTCACGACTGTCATGTTCCCCGTCGCGCGTGATCGTGTCGGCGACATCGCGAAGCAAAGCCCGGATCGTCGCCGCCGCGACCTGATTCAAGATCGCCTTGTCCAGGGTCGCGCCGAGCGCACCAAGCGGTGGACGGTAGGAACCGACGAGCGAGAGCGTGGTCGTCTCATCGCCTGACCTGGTCACCGTGATGTCCGCGTCGAGCACAGGGAACAGCCCTCCGGCGACGCCGGTCGCCTCCCAGCGCAGCCCGAGCGACATCTCGTGATCCCGGTAGACCGGGTCGAGGAACCTGATGCGGACGAGCTTGGGGATCGGCCCGGCCCTGACCAGGTGCTCGACCCCACCCTCGTACGACTGCAGCGACGCGCCTCGAAGGCCACCCTCATCGGCCAGGCCGGCCAGCCTGGCCTGCGCGACCGCGAGGCTGACCGGTAGCTCGAGCTGATGGGTGGCGAACATGAGCCAAGTCTGCCCGCGTCGGCGGCAGGCGATTAGGGACTTTGGTCCTCGGCGGCGCGGCCGAACTGCCCTTATAACGACGCGTCCCAGGGAGCCACAGTGAGGGACGTGAACACCGGCCATCCCCTAGGAACACGTCATGAATAGCCCGAGTCATATTCTGCATTGGTCTTTTATCGACATTACGCTCGCGAACCTGATCGTGATCGCGATCATGGTGGTGATTTTCGGGCTGGCGCTCGTGCTGCGGTTCCCCCACCGTGGCGGCGGTGAGGCTGCTGTCTCGGCCGGGGAGGACGCGGCGGCCGTGTCGGCCGCGGCCGAGCCTGGTGACGAGACGATGTGGACGGCGCGAGTCCGGACGACGGCGGCCGGAGTACTGCCGCCTAAGAAGCTGCTGCCCGACCGCCAGCCTGCGTACGTGTCGTCGTGGATCTACACGTTCGGCGTCGCCTCGCTGGTCGCGCTCGGCATCGTGATCGCGTCCGGGTTTGCCCTCGCGCTCGGCGGGTCTGACTGGTGGCACACCAACCCGGTCGGCCATTTCTTCAACAGCCTGCATTTGTGGTCGGTTGAGCTGTTCATGGCGCTGCTGGTCATCCACCTGTGGGGCAAATTCTGGATGGCGGCCTGGCGCGGCCGCCGGGCCATGACCTGGATCACCGGCGTGATCGCGTTCGGTGCCTCGATCGTGACCGCGTTCACCGGCTACCTGTCACAGCAGAACTTCGACTCCCAGTGGATCTCCACCAGCGCGAAGGACGCGTTCAACTCCGTCGGCGTCGGCGCGTTCTTCAACCCGATGAACTTCGGGCAGATGTTCATGTGGCACATCGTGCTGCTGCCGCTGCTGCTGATCGTCATCGTCGGAGCCCACATCCTGCTCGTCCGCGTCCGCGGTGTCAGCCATCCGCTGCCCGTCAAGCGGGTCAGGGGCCGGCAGGCGCGCAAGGCGGCAGCGGCCGACGACGCCCGCCCGTGGCGCGGGCCGACCCGCCGCTACGACATCATCAAGGAAGCTACCGCCGCCACCTTGATCGTCGGCGCCCTCACCCTCATCTTGGCCGGGCTGCTCTCCTCCCCCAACATCCCCGCGGTCACAGTCCAGAACTGGGCTAACCATGACCAGCTCGGCTTCGTGAACACCGCGGCGATCGAACTCGACGGCACCAGCCTGACGGCGACCTACGGTCAGCCCTACAACAACGCCCCAGGCGCGCAGCAGCTAGGCCCGATCAGCTGGCAGAAACTGGCCGGCATCACCCAGCACATCAACCCCGCGCGGACCTTCGTGATCGACCCGCTGACCTCCCTGGCCAAGACCACACCTGCGCTGGCTACCGCGCTGTCGGCCTACACCAGCGCCAGCCCGGCCCAGCAGGTCAAGTGGGCGTCGGCCTACGACAAGGCAACCGCGGGCGCCACGACCAAGTCCCCGTTCAACGGCGGCAACCTGAACCTGCCGGCCGCCGGGCCGGTGCCGGTGATGATGTCCTACGAGCTCGCGATGGCCAAGAGCGGAGCGCTCGACACCGATCTGCTCGCCCAGCGCCAGTTCTACGGCACCGACTTCACCAAGCCGCTGCTCTTCCTCGAAGACGGCGCCTACTACGGCGACCTCGCCACCGCGCAGCACCTGCAAGCCAGTCAGTGGGGCGTGATGAACGAGACCGGCAACTACCCTGGTCAGCCCTGGCTCTGGCTGTACCAGCTCTGGTACCAGATCCCGCCAGGCAGTTCCCGGTGGTCAGGCGCCGCCGATGTCTGGGCGGTCGTCGCGACTGGGATCTGCACCATGGCGCTCCTGTTCGTCCCGTTCATCCCCGGACTCCGCGACATCCCCCGCTACATCCCGGTCCACCGGCTCATATGGAAGAACTGGTACAGGTCGCCGCAGGAGCCAGCCGATGTCAGCCATGGGGGTGACGAGCAGATCAGCCTTGTGGCCGACGCGCCGGCCGAGCAGAGGTCATAGCCTGACTGGCAGTAAAGGACGTGCGACCAGCGGCGCTGAGCCGCTGGTCGCACGTTCATCTCAATGACGCGATATAGCTTGACCTCAGACGCGATAGTACTTATTGTCGTGACGAAGACGCGGCGCACGAGCTCGGGCAGCCGGAGGAGCTATGGACGCGATCGAGATACTGACCACGCTCGGCACGCCGGAGGGCAGAGCGGATCCTTACCCGCTCTACGCCCAGCTGCATGAGCTCGGTGAGGTCATCGACACGGGAATCGGTCAGGTGCTGGTCGTCGGCTACGACGCGATCAACCTGGTGTTGCGCGACCCCGGCTACCGGGTGTCCGACGAGGCCAACTTCGACAAGGACTTCCCCGACTGGAACGCCAATCCTGTATTCGTCCAGGCCTCCGACTGGATCTTGAACCTGAACGCGCCGCGGCATTCGAAGATCAGGAGCCTGATGGCCAAAGCCTTCACGCCGCGGCGCATCAACGGCCTCGAGCCAGCGATCGCCAGGATGGCCGACGACCTGCTCGACGGCATCGCCGATCGCGGCGCGGATGGCTCGGTCGTCGAGTTCATGCACGACTTCGCATACCTGCTGCCGGTCACAGTCATCTGCGAGCTGATCGGCATCCCGGAATCTGACCGCGAGGGATTCAGGCCGGTTGCGCGCGACCTGGCCGGAGTCTTCGAGCTCCAGGACGTCAACGCGCTGCCGGCGATCAACGCCGCAGCGAACCAGTTGCTCAGCTACTTCACCGACCTTGCCGCCGAGCGGCGCGCCGAGCCACGCGACGACCTGCTCAGCGACTTGCTCGCGCAAGCCGACGACGGCAGGCTGACCGATTTCGAGCTCCTGCACAACCTGACCCTGCTGCTCGTCGCCGGTTTCGAGACCACGACCAACCTGCTGGGCAACGGGCTGCGGATCGTGCTCACCGACCCGTTTGCCCGTGAGGCCGCCAAGTCCGCACCACCATCAGCGTTCGTCGACGAGGTGCTGCGTTTCGACTCCCCCGTGCAGCTGACCAGCCGAGTCGGGTACGACACCAAGCTGTGCGGCGTTCCGATATCGAGCGACGCCGGTGTGATCACCGTGCTCGGCGCCGGCAACAGAGACCCGCGCCGGTTCGCCGACCCCGACCGGTTCGACCCAAGCCGCGACGAAGCCGGGCCGCTTAGTTTCGGCGGCGGCGCGCACTTCTGCATCGGCGCGGCACTGGCCAGGCTTGAGGGCGCGATCGCGTTTCCGAGGCTGTTCGACCGGTTCCCGAAGATCGAAGCCGCTGGCGAGCCGACACGCAGGGACACCCTGCTGCTCCGCGGCTTCGACTCGCTCCCGATCACGATCGCGTAGGCCGCTAACCTGGGACGCATGCCGGACAAGGACCTGATTGCAGCAGCAAGGGGCGGCGACGAGCAGGCGTTCGGCGACCTAGTCGCGGCGCACCGGGCCGAGCTCATCGCTCACTGCTACCGGATGCTCGGCTCGTACCACGACGCCGAGGACGCGGTGCAGGACGCTCTGCTGCGAGCATGGCGGGCGTTGCCTGATTTCGAGGGCCGCAGTTCGGTGCGGTCCTGGCTGCACGCGATCGTGACGAACACGGCCATCGACATCGCCAGGCGCCGCGCGAGGCGAGAGCTGGTGCCCAGCGCGGCCTTCGCATCGGGCGCCGGATCAGGAGCGCTGACCGACGAGCCAACCTGGCTCGAGCCTTTCCCCGACCAGATGCTCGGCGACATCGAGCAGTCCCCAGAGGCACGATACGAGGTAAGGGAAAGCCTCGAGCTTGCCTTCGTGGTCGCGCTGCAGCACCTGCCGCCGAGGCAGCGCGCCGTGCTCATACTCCGCGAGGTGGGCGGCTTCTCAGCCCAGGAGCTGGCCGACCAGCTCGGTACCTCGGTCCCCGCGGTGAACAGCGCGCTGCAGCGCGCCCGCGCGGCGGTGCAAGACCTGCTGCCAGCCCACAGCCAGCAGGCGACGCTGAGCTCGCTCGGCGATCAGCGCATTAAGTTGCTCGCGGAGCGCTACGCCGACGCGATCGAAAATGGCGACACCGATGGCCTGCTGAGCATGCTCACCAGCGACGCCACCTGGTCGATGCCGCCTTACCCGATGTGGTACGCCGGCCACCAGGCGATCGCCGACTTCATGCGGAACGACGTGTTCGCGGTGGACTGGCGCCACCTGCCCAGCCACGCGAACGGCCAGCTCGCGGTCGGCTGCTACATCTTCGACCCGGCGAGGGGCAGCTACGCGGCTTCGGTGCTCGACGTACTGACACTCGAAGGGGACAAGATCTCGGCCGTCGTCGGTTTCCACACCGCCGACATCCTGCGGCGGCAAGGCGGTGAGGTCAGGGTCGGTATGTCGGATTTCTTCCCGAGGTTCGGCCTGCCCGAGCAACTGCCGAAGAACTGAGGCAGCTCACTTACCAGCTCTGCCTGGTCGCCGGCGAACTCCTGTAGATCGACCCGACCATCTCCAGGTGGTGGAACACCGACTGGATGGCGATCCGGCCGGGCCCCTCAAGCGTCAGCCACACCGACTTAGACTGCCACCTGGCCGAGGAGAACCAGTACCGGCCGCGCGGGTACTCGAAGTGGAGGAACATTCGCACCGACGGATCTTTCCAAATAAGCGCGCCCGGCTGAATGCAGATGCGCTCGCCCTGCCGAAGGTCGCGCACGTAGGAATTGCCCGGGGCATGCAGAAGCAGCAGCCCAGGGATGTGGTGCGCGGTGAAGCGGTCCATGAACTGGCCGAGCGGGTAATGCCACTCGGTGTCGTCGCCGCTTTTCGTGGTGAACCACACGCCGGACTTCAGCCATTCGTAGCCGATGTTGCCCGTCGCCAGCAGCAGGCGATGCTCGACGACGTCGACTGCCTGGCCCGCTTGCAGTGGGATCGCCAGCGTCTCGCCAGGGCTGTCGGCGCTGAACGCGATGAAGCCCGGGCCCTGCGCCTTCATCATGATCAGCGGTATCCCGGCGAGCCTGCGGTTCCAGCCGCCCGGCATCTTCAATGACTCGAGCCTGACCTGGGTGTCGCAGTGAAGCAGCGCGTGGTGCGAGAAGTAAACCCAGTCCTCCTCGTGCAGCTTCATCTCGGCGGCGGGCACGTACGCACCGCTGATCTGGCACGTCGAGCGGTTGAACCTGATCCGCGCCATGTCCCTGATCGGCGGCTGCTTCACCCATCCTGACCCAGAGACCCGCAACCGCACGTCGATCGGCGCGCCGCAACGCGGACAGGTGTGGCCGTCACCTTCGCTGGACATCCGGCAGTACGGGCAGGTGTACGCGGCAGTACCGGTCATTGATGACATATCAGCTTCCCCTAGACAGACCCGCACCGATCGTACCCAGGAGCCTATGCGCTTGACCGCCTGATCGTCGCAGGCGTGCGCCCGCATGCCCCGATTGACCGTCAGCGCCGAAGCCTTGACCAGCAGCGACGACGTCGCAAAGACCGGGAAAGGCACAGCAGGCGCGGCTGTTGCGATCACTGCTGTTGCTGTCATTGTCGAGCGAAGGAAGCACCGTCAAATGCCACGACGTCACAATTCAGCCGATGTGCTTGCGGCACACAAGCGCGCCGGGCGTTACTTCGAAGCCGCCGGAGCGCGCAGCTTCGTGCGGGAGCTGGGCAGCGGGCCAACCGTGCTGTGCCTGCACGGCATGATCGGGTCATCGTTCTTGTACCGGAAGGTACTCGCCGAGCTCGCCGCGCGCGGCCTGCGCGGCGTCGCGTTCGACCTGCCAGGCTTCGGCCTTGCCGACCGGTCGCAGGCCGCTGACTACAGCTGGACCGGGCTCGGTGAGTTCTGCGTGGCCGCCATCGACCAGCTCGGCATAGGCGACTTCCACCTGGTCGTGCACGACATCGGCGGCCCGGTCGGATTCGAGCTCGCCGCTGCGGTGCCCGATAGGGTGGCGTCGCTGACCTTGCTGAACACGACCATCGACGTCACCGCCTTCAAGTCGCCGTGGACGATGGAACCGTTCCGTCACCGCACGGTCGGCGAGCTGTGGATGCGGTCGCTGAACGCGCCAGCGTTCCGGTTCCTGATGCGGCTGCAAGGCATCGGCGACCCGGCCGCCACGACGAAGGCAGAGTTGAACGCCTACCTCGCACTGATCAAGGGATCCGATCACGGCCGGGCCTTCCTCAAGATCATGCGCAGCACCGAGCGGACCGCTGCCAAGCAGGCCAAGTACCGGTCAGCAGTACGGGACGTGCCCTACCCGGTGCAGGCGGTGTGGGCGGCCGACGACCCTACGATGACGCTCGCTGTTTACGGCGAAAAGGCCCGCGCGGCCGCGGGCCTGGCCGATCTGCATGTCATTGGCGGCAAGCACTTCCCGCAGGAGGATCAGGCACCAGCCATTGCGGCGAGAATCGCCGAGCTAGCGAACCTCGCAACGAAGCAAGGGCGACCTCAGTCATAGGGGACATGAGAACTCCCCACATTATTGCCTGCTCCATTGTCACCGCAGGGGCGCTGCTGCTTCCGGCCGCAGCGTCCGCCCAGCCGGCTCCCGCCGCTTCCCAGCGGGCGCCCGCTGCCTCCCAGCCGGCTCCGGCTGCCTCCCAGCCGCCTCGCTTGCAGCAGGCGGCGTTCACCAGCCCGCAACGCGGATACGGGCTGTTCAACCTGCTCGGCAGCCGGGTGTGCCGGGCTGAAGTCGCGGCCACCGCCGACGGCGGTGCCCGGTTCGGCCGGGCGCACGTCGCGGCACGCTGGTCGTGCGACGGCAACCAGCCGGTCGCGCGGATTGCCGCCGACAACGCCGGTGACGTGTTCGTCTTCGGCCCCGCGCTCGCGGTCAGCCACGACCACGGCATGTCATGGACACCCATGCGGGTTGGCGACACGCTGGCGCTCTCGGCGGTCGGCCGATCCGTCTGGCTGCTCACGGCCCGCTGCACCGGTCACGGCACGGCGGCGGACAGGTGCCCGGTCCGGCTGCTCGTCTCCGCCGATGGCGGCCGGTCCTGGCGGCAGGCCAGGCTACCTGGCGCGACCGTGGCCGGCTTCGGCAGCCAGGTCGTCGGCCAGGCCGACCTGGTGAGGACCAGTAAGGCAGCCGGCTACGTGCTGACCAGCCCCGGCGTCAACTCGCGCGGCAAGCCTGACGTGGCCAGGATCTGGATCACCAGCAACGGCGGCGCGTCCTGGGCGAGGCACGCTGTTCCTTGCGGGCTCGACGCGCTGTCGGCGGCCCTGGCGGTCGCGCCGACCGGCAGGATCTTCGTCGCCTGCGCCAGCGAACCAAGCGCCGGATCGCAACCAAAGACGCTGGCAAGCTCGCCGGACGGCAGCACCTGGACGGTGCGTTCGCCGTGCGCACACGGCACCATGTTCTGCCCGCCGCTAAGCCTCGGTTACCTGAGCCAGATCGCCGCGACGTCGAACGGGACGGTATTCCTGGTCGGCCCGCGCAGCTCGCTGCTCGTCACGCGCAACGCCGGCCGCACCTGGCGCACCGTCAAGCCCTTGATCGGCGACGACGGCGGCGGCACATCAAGCGTTGCGTTCTTCGGACAGCGCGGCATCGTGGTCGGCAATGACCCGGCGAACAATGAATTTCCTGCCATCTGGCACACCGCCGACGGCGGCACCCACTGGCACGTGGTTCACCCCGCCATCTCGTAACAACTCATGGACCTGTAACGGTGATCCTGGCGGCTCCTACCAGGATCACCACGTCCACGCCGCGCGGCGTCGGCACGCCGACGAAGCAGCGCTTGGAAAAACCCCTAGCTCCAGCGGGCGGCAGTGCGGCCGATGACGAAGCAGCCGGGCAGACCAGGACCTTGAACCTCACCGTGAAACGGCCCCGAGCGCTGGTCCTGACGGTCACCGCGTTGCGGTGGTTACAGATCTGCTTGGGCACGACCCACGCCGTTGCCGAGCACTCCACGATCGTGAGCTTCTTGTGCCGCCTGAATCCGGAGCCGGTCAGCGTGGTCTTCTTGTTCACCATCACGCTGTCGGGCTTGGCCACGATCTTCGGCCGGTGCTTGGCCGGGATCCGGCCCACCCCGGTGACCACGGGATGGGCACCAGGAGCCGCCGCGGCGGCGGCGCTCGCGGCGCCCACGCCAACTCCTGCCACAAGTACCGCGGTAGCCACCAGCATGACTCGATTCACCACGCACCTCACCTCAACGCGACACCCATTCCGCTACCTTCGACGCGACCCCAGGCGGAACGGTTCCTGCGACCGCAATGACACCGTGATGTTCGGGGCGGAACCCACCTCGCTGCTGCCATCGTCTCATCGCACATGAACCCCCGCCGCCATCCATGGCGAATAGCTCTGGTCGTCGTAGCGGCGCTACTCGCCATTCCTGTCGCCGTTGTCGGCATCGCCTGGCTGGCCTACAACTCGGAGGTCACCACCGACTTCAGCGTCACTGGCGGCGCCCTGGTCAGCGCCAACGGCCGCACGGTCTCGGTGGTCGCCGGAGCGCTCTGCGACGACACGGTGAACCTCACCGCCGACGAACAGCCAGCCAGCGTGGCGATCACGCTGCACGACACCCATCCGAGAGTCTCGCGGTGCAGCGGCATGCCTGGCTTCGCCGTCTACCACGTACAGCTGTCGCAGCCGCTCGGGCGGCGCCGGCTGCTCGACGGCATCACCGGCGACCGGATTCCGTTTTTCGACGTCGCCGACGTCGTCCGGCCGGCGTACATACCGCCCGGCTATGCGTTCAGCTACTACGCCCCTGAGGCCACCGAGTTGCTCAGCTACGGATTCCCGCCGCTCCCGCGGGCCGCCGTGTGCTCGCAGCTGTACCAGAACGGCAGCGACCTGCTCGTGGTCACCCAGGGCGGCACGCTGCTACCGCTCCGCTCCAAGCCTCGGCGGATCACCGTGAACGGCCATCCCGCACTCGAGTTCCCTGGCGCGATCACCTGGACCGCGCACGGCCAGCGGCTCACCGTCTCGGCCCAGGACCTGCCTTCCGCCCAGCTCATCGCCGTCGCTGACAGCCTGCCCGCCTAGGCAATTCCGGCCCATCGCGCCGCTGGTACCTTGTCTCGCATGGCTGAGCTGCGAGTAGACGGCGACGACCTGGTGCTGCGCTTGTCAGGAACGGAAAAGGCGGAGGCTGTGCACGGCGATCTGCGCGCGCCGCTTTCCGCGATCAGGGGCATCGACATACTCGACGACGCTCACGGACCAGCCGATCGGGGCTTGAAGGTCGGCATGCGGCTGCCCGGTGTCGCCGAGGTCGCGACCATTCACAGCGAGGGACGCAAGATATTCGCCGCGGTGCACCGTGACACGCCGCGCGGCTTGCGAATCAGCTTTGAAGGCGCCTCATATGACGAGTGGATCGTGGGCTGCGCCGACCCGGAAACCGTCGCTTCTGTGCTTCCACGGCCGGGGTTCTAGCCGGAGGGTTCTAGCCGGAGGGGTGCTAGCCAGCGTAGGTGGCGGCGCTACCGCGGCTGATTTCGTCGATCGCCGCGGCTAGCTCCCGTGCCCCGGCCGGATCGAGCCTGGTCGTCGTGACCCGGATGCCAGGGGGAGCGTGAAATCGGTACCGCTCACCTGGGCTGACTGCCCAGCCGCGCTCGAGCAGCTGCTGGACGATGTCAAGCTCGTCGGCGTCGCGGCCGGCCCCGAGCCGCCCGGTCAGCGGCACCCAGACGCCGAGGCCGGTGGCGCCGTAGGCCGTGATGCCGTACCCGGCAAGCGCGTCGACCAGGGCGGCGCGGCGTTCGGCGTAGACGCGTTCGGTGCGCGCGAGCAGTTCCCTGGTCGCCGGGCTGGACCAGATACTGGCTGCCGTCTGCTGCAGCAGGTGGCTGACCCATCCGGCGCCGAGTAGCTGCCGTCCTTCGACCCGGCTGACGGTCAGCGCGTCGCCGGCGACGAGTGCGACACGCAAGTCAGGCCCGAGCACCTTGGAGAGCGATCGGATTACGACCCAGCGGGGGACACCCGCGCCAGCCGCCGGGTGGGCAGGTCCATCC
>Ga0126371_10005721_pt1 | contig 11052 bp, 9 predicted proteins | sample PanSoiMetaPlot_4_FD_110145 | JGI IMG/M metagenome (GOLD analysis project Ga0126371, IMG submission 110145) | Tropical forest soil microbial communities from Panama - MetaG Plot_4 | ecosystem: Environmental > Terrestrial > Soil > Tropical forest > Bulk soil | place: Panama | collected 2016-02-17
CGGACGGTACGTCTCATAATAAGAGCAAACTGGCATGAGCGTGATGGAACGGAGCGTCATCCTGGAGCGGTTGCGCGAAAGGATCGTGCGCTACGCGGCATGTAAATTAAGGGAGGGCTCGGCGGAGGACGTAGCCCAGGAAGTTCTGTTGGTGCTGCACGAGAAATATGCGGCGCTCGACCGCGCCGAGGATTTGCTGCCGGTAGCGCTGGAAATTGCGCGCCTCAAGATCTGGGGGGCGCGGAGGAAGATGCGCCGCCGCGGCGAGGACGCGCAGGTCTCCGTCGATAGCCTGCCTCTTTCCGGCTCGGATCCTGATCCATATCAGCAGGCTGAGCGGCGCCAGCGCCTGGAGCGCCTGGAAGCGGCGTTATTACAGTTGGGCGAGCGGTGCCGCGAATTGTTCCGGCTGAAACTCGAAGGCTACACCTTCCCTGAGATTCGCAAGCGCCTAGGCGTCGAGTCCATGAACACGCTTTACACTTGGGACTTCCGGTGCCGCAAGCAGCTTTGGGAGCGGCTCGGCGGCTGGGAGGCTCCGGTTGAGAAGGTGGAGGCAAGCCGTAAATGACGCCTCTGGAGATTCGCAAGTTGATCGGCGGATACGCCACCGGCTCGCTGAGCGATGCGGAGCGCCGGCTATTGTTCGAGGCCGCGCTCGAGGACCAGGAGCTGTTTGACGAGCTCATGGGCGAACACGCACTGAAGGAGTTGTTGGACGAACCCGGCGCGAGGGCGAAGCTCATGGCCGCGCTGGCGCCCGCGGCTGCGCCCCGGAAGCCGTTCTTGATTCGCATATGGCCGTGGGTGGCCGCCACTGGGGCTACGGCCGTGGGAGTTGTCCTTTCCTTCGGGCTGCTCCGGCCGTCTCCGCCGAAGCTGGTCGCCCGGGCATTTCATCCTCCGGCAGTCGTGCTGGATTCGGTGAAACCCGTGCCTTCGCCACTCCCGTCGCCTCCGGAGCTGCGGATCACGCCGCCGGCGGAGCCTAAAGTGGAACCCAAAGGCGTGTTGCCCGCGCCCGCGACGCCCGAAGTGCAGCCACAGTCCCAATCCGCCGCCGTTGCGACTGCGGCCGAGGCGCTCGCGGAGCCCGCTCCCGCGCAGGCGCCCAAGCCCCGCGCTGCGCCATTCGCCGGTGGTTTTGTGGCGGGGGCCAGCCAAGGCGCGTTGGCGGCTCCCGATTTCTATTACTCACTCTCCGATGACGGAAAACTGCGCATCACTCCATTTGTCAACGGCTTCCTTGCTGTAATCGCGAATACGGATCGGATTGTAGCGTCAAATCGCGCAGTGCAGGCATCCATCGCCGTGGAAATCGCGATTCCTCCAGACGCGAACCTGGTGACAGTCTTTCTGACCCCGCAGCCGACCCCGCCGCTGGCGCCTCCAGCGGATGTAAGAATGACCAGGATTCCTGTGAAACCACGCGAGGAAAAGTAGTTATTCCAACGATCGCGCCCGCTTGATGTAATCGAGCTGTGGAAACCGGGGCACGATGTATTCGTTCGCTTCGTTCTCCGCACGGCCCGCGTCCGGGCCTTTGCCCTTTGGTCCGAGTTCGCCATATCCCGAATACAATGTGTCGATAATGTCCACGCCTTCCACGATCTTGCCGAAAGGAGTAAAGCCCTGGTCGTCAAGGTCGGGATTGTCCTTCAAGTTGATGAACACTTCCGTGGCGCGGGTGTTGGGCCCGGATTGGGCGAATGTGAGCGTTCCGCGCAGGTTCTTCTCCTTCGATGGATCATCTGCGATCACCAGTTCGCGCCACTTAGCGTGTACATCGAAGTCCTTGTGAATCCCGAACTGCGCGATGAATCCCGGCAGAACGCGGAAGAAGCGGCCTTCGTCGAAGTAATACATGCGCAGCAATTCATGAAAACGATCCGCCCCACGCGGAGCCCAGGCGCGCGTCACCTCCACCACAAAATCGCCTTTCGTCGTCTCAAATTTTGCGCGGTATACATCAGGCACGACGATTGCCTTCGGCGCGGGTTTGCTACAAGCGGTCAGGGCGACCGCCAGCGCCAGAACACTATTTCGCATCCCGCCAATTATCCCCGACTTCCACATCCACCAGCAACGGAACTTCCAGCTTCTGCACGTTCTCCATTTCCGACTTCACCATGGAGCGCAGCTCCGAGACTTCTTCGGGCGGCGCCTCCAACACCAGCTCGTCGTGAACCTGAAGCAGCAGTTTCGCCTGCATGCCTCTCAGCCTTTCGTGAATGCGTATCATGGCGAGCTTGATCAAGTCGGCAGCGGTGCCTTGCAATGGCGTATTGACGGCCGTCCGTTCGGCGAAGCTCCTGGCGGTGAAATTGCGGCTGTTCATATCGGGGATGGGACGCCTTCGGCCAAACAGATTGTAAGCGTAGCCGGTGCGGCGCACTTCTGCGATAGTCGCGTCGATGAATTTACGCACGCCGGCGTAGCGCTCGAAGTAAGCGCGGATGTAGATTTCGGCCTCCTTCCGGTCAATCCCCAGAGATTGAGCCAATCCGAAGGGCGATTGCCCGTACACAATGCCAAAGTTGACAGCCTTGGCGCGGCGGCGATGATCCGAGGTCACCATCAGCGGCGGGACGCCAAACACTTCCGCGGCGGTGCGCGTATGAATATCTTCGCCGTTGCGGAAGGCGTCTACGAGCACCGAGTCGCGGGAGAAATGAGCCAGTAGGCGAAGCTCGATTTGCGAATAGTCCACGATAATGAGCTTCCAGCCGGGTTGCGGAATGAAAGCCGCGCGAATCTCGCGTCCGACCGCTGTGCGGATGGGAATATTTTGCAGATTCGGATCGGAGGACGCTAATCGCCCGGTCGCGGCGCCTGCCTGGTTGAATGTCGTGTGAAGGCGGCCAGTGAACGGATCGATCAGCGCCGGCAGCGCGTCCGAATACGTCCCCTTAAGTTTGGCGAGCTGTCGAAAATCCAGGACGCGGCGCGCAATCGGATATTCTTCGGCCAGTTCCTCCAGCACCCCGGCCGCGGTGGAAATGGTTTTCCCTTTCCCGTATTTGACCGGCGCAGGCAATTGGAGATCCTCGAAAAGAACCTTTCCTAACTGCTGCGGCGAATTGATGTTGAAAGTCTTGCCCGCCAGCTCGTAAATTTCGGCCGATAGCCGCGCGATCTCTTCTTCCATGCGGCGGCTTAGAACAGAGAGCTGTTGCGGATCGATCAGGATCCCGGTTTCCTCCATGTCCGCCAGCACGCGAACCAACGGGAGATCGATCGTTCGGTAGACGTCCGAGAGCCGGCCGCTTTCCACCTCCGGGCGCAACTTGCAGAAGAGCTTCAGGGTGGCGTCGGCTTCCGCCGCGGGGCCCGCTTCCAGCGATTCCTCCAGATAGCGTTCGGCCAGCGCGTGCAGATCGCACGCGCCCGGGTCCGCGGAGAGCAGAAATCCATATAGCATCACGTCGTGCCGGAGATTCGGAGCGTCGCCGAAACGTCGCAGAAGCGCTTTCATGCCGTGACAGACCGACGCCCGCGCAGGAATTCCGGCGTGATCGACGGGCGCATAGCGCGCGACGCCCGGCTCGGCGCAACAGGCGATCACGGTTTGGTCCATCATGTCGCCTGTCGCGACTGCGACCGGCCTATCGGCGGCGAGTCCCGCGAGCCATTTGTCCAGAGCCGCGGCGTCCAGAGCTTGATAATCTCTCGGTCCGCTCGGCTTGGCGGGACCCAAATCGCGCAGCAGGGAAGTGAACTCCAAAGTCCGGTAGAGCTGGCGCAGCGCCGCCTCATCCGGCTCGCGCGCCCCCAGCGCCTCCAGATCCAGCGGCACGGGAACGTCGGTATGAATGGTCGCCAGCCGTTTGCTCAGCAAAATCATGTCGCGATTCTTCTGGAGGCTTTCGCGATAGGTTTTGCGCTCGACTTCCGCGGCGCGCTCCAGCGCATTCTCCACCGATCCGAAGCGCGAGATCAAATCCCGCGCGCCCTTTTCGCCGATGCCGGGCGCGCCGGGGATGTTATCTACAGTGTCGCCCATCAGAGCCAACAGATCCGCGACCTGGGAAGGCTTTACGCCCATGAATTGTTCCGTGGCCGCCGCGTCATACCAGGCATCGTCCTTCATCGGATTGAGCATGCTGGTGCGGTCATCGACGAGCTGAAGCATGTCCTTATCGCTGGAAACGACCACAACGTCGATGTCCTGGCCCTCGGCGCGCCGCGCCAGCGTGCCGATTACGTCGTCGGCCTCGAAGCGGTCGTATTCCAGAATCGGGATACTCATCGCCTCCAGCGTTTTGCGGATCCATGGAATCTGGTCGAGCAAATCTGGTGGCGTTTCCGTCCGCGTCGCTTTGTAATGAGCGAATGCTTCGTCGCGGAAGGTGGGGCCCGTGCTTTCGAAGATCGCCGCCAGGTAATCGGGCTTGTGCTGCGTACGGAGCTTACGCACCATATTGTGAAAAATGTATACGGCCTCCGTAGAAATTCCGGAAGAGGTGCGCATGGGCGGAGCGCCGGAGCGCGCGCGGGCATGATAGGCGCGGAAAATGAAGCCGAACGAATCGATCAGGAACAGGCGGGGCACTGGAACTATCTTAGTTCCGGCGCGGGGGAAGACGGCTGTTTAAGCCAGCACTTCTTCGACTCTCTCCTGAGTGGCTTCGGGCCCGTAGCCGTGACGTTTCCGGTGTTCCACCGAATCGAGATAGGCCCGGTCCAGCGTCTCCGCGGCTCGTTGCCGCTGCGCTGTTAGGGCGGAGTATTCGTCCAGGTCGGAGACTCCCGCATACTTCAGATGCGTCAGGAAATAACACCTCAGCTCGGTTTCAGCCCGATCCGCGGCGATAAGCGCTTCTAAAAACATCCGCTGCTGGCGCTGGCATTGTTCGCATTCCATAGGCATCCCTCACTGGTGAACTTGCAATCCGGGGACCACCACGGCGGTCGAGGCAACCCCAATCGATGTTGTCTCCATCCGCTTCAACTGCCCGCAAGCCGCGTAGACATCCAACCCCCGCGGCTTGCGTACGAAGCAGGAAAACCAGCGCCGCACAATGTTCTGAAACGACGCAACCCGCTCCGGAGAAGGCGTTTGATAGGGAATCCCGGGGCCGGGATTCAGGGCGATCAAGTTTACCTTGGCGTTGAGGTTCGCCAGCAGTTTTGTCACGCGTTTGGCGTCGGCGTCGGAGTCGTTGAAATCCTTCAGCAGCACATATTCGAAAGTAAGTTTCTCCCAGGGGCGCAGCGGATAGGCGCGGCACGCTTCCATCAAATCGCGCAAATGATACTTGCGCGTAATCGGCATGATCTCCTGGCGCTGCTCTTCTGTGGACGCATTCAGCGAAATGGCCAGTTTTGGCCGGGCTTCGGCCCGTCCCAGCTCCGCGATCTTCGGGACGTTTCCGGCGGTGGAAACGGTGATCCGGCGCGGGGAAATCGCCACGCCTTTCGGGTCGGTGAGCAGGCGCGTGGCGCGCAGCACGTTCTCCAGATTCAATAGAGGCTCGCCCTGACCCATCATCACGATGTTCAGCCGATCCTCTGGAGCCTCGATTTCGCAATCCTGGCAAACGCGAAGCACTTGCCCAACGATTTCTCCGGCCGTCAGATTTCTTTCCAATCCCATCAACGCCGTGAGGCAGAAGCGGCAATTCACCGGGCAACCGACTTGGCTCGAGATGCAGATCGTGGAGCGGCCCGCTTCCGGCATCCACACCGTCTCCACGGTTTTTTCGTCGGAAAGGCGCAGCAGGTACCGGCGCGTGCCATCGGCTGAATCGAAGCGACGCTCGATTTCGGGCCATCCTATGGCATGTTCGGTTGCAAGCTTAACTCGCAAAGACTTAGGAATGTTGGATATGGCATCCATCGCCGTCACGCGCCGCCGGTACAAAGCCTCATATATCTGGCGGGCCCGGAATTCGGGCTCGCCAGCGCCAAGCAGGGCGTGCAACCCAGCCACATCCATTCCCAACAAGTTATTCTGAATAGGCGCCAAGCTATAACCATCATGACGTACTCTTCCGGCGCCGGCCAACAAAGCGAATGCGAAATCCGGCGGGAGAATCTTCTATCGCCCGTTGCGAATTCACTCATTCAAAGCCTCAATGCCGAGCTTTCCCGGCGCTATCCCGAGGAAGGCGCCAACCACTTCCGCCTGGACCCCGAGGAGGTGGCCGAGGGACGCGGGGCGTTCTACGTGGCCTATAGGGAAGGCCAGCCGGTAGGATGCGGGGCGATCCGCTTGCTAGACTTGGACACGGCCGAAATCAAGCGCATGTACGTTGCGCCCGAGGCGCGCGGGCTGGGCATCGGGCGCTCGCTGCTGGATTCGCTCGAGTCGGAGGCGCGGCGCCTCGGAGCGCGCCGGCTGGTGCTCGAAACCGGCAATCGTCAGCCAGAGGCCCTGGCGCTCTATGGCCGCTCGGGATTCTCCCGCATCCCCGCTTTCGGCGAATATAGGGGTTCTCCGCTAAGCGTCTGCATGGCAAAGACGCTTCAGAATCAATAGCTGAACGCCGCCAGCTTTTTCATAGTTTCTTCAGAGTGGAGTGCTTCACTGGTAAATGGATAAATCCATTGATGAATAAGAAGAGATTGATACTATCGTCTCTCGCTGCTTTCGGGCTGCTAACTGCCTGCGGCAAAAAAGAAAAAGAAGCCGAGGCCGGCGGTGGGGAGCAGGAGGCGCCTACGCACGTCCTGGTGGAAACCGCCGTGCGAGGCGCGCTAGACCACGTCGTGGAGGCGGACGCCGTGCTCTACCCGATAAACCAAGCCAACGTAATGCCCAAGATCACCGCGCCCGTGAAGCGCGTGCTGGTGAATCGCGGCGATCACGTGCGCGCCGGGCAACTATTGGCCGAATTGGAGAGCAGCGACCTCGCGGCTTCCGCAAACGAGAGCCAGCACCAGTATCAGCAGACTCAAGCGCAGTATCAAGCCCTGACAGGCGCGACGGTTCCGGAAGACCGCGTCAAAGCTCAGGCGGACGTGCAGACCGCGCAGCAGGCGTTCGATGCCGCCAAAAAGCTCCACGACAGCCGCGTGGACCTGCAAAGGCAAGGGGCGCTAGCGCAAAGACTCGTGGACGAGGCCAAGGTTGCAATGGTCCAGGCCCAGAGCCAGCTTGAAACGGCGCAGAAACATTTGGAGGCATTGAGCCAGGTGAGCCAGCGCGAGACGATCCGCGCCGCTCAGGCCCAGGTGGACGCAGCCAAGGCGCATTACGAAAACGCGGCCGTTCAACTGTCCTACGCGCGCATCGTAAGCCCCATCAGTGGCGTTGTCGCGGACCGTCCGGTCTATCCTGGCGAGATCGCCGCGAGCGGATCACCCATGGTTTCGATCGTGGATGTCTCGCAAGTGGTGGCGCGCGCCAATGTTCCTGTAAAAGAAGCCGAATCGATCCGCGTGGGCCGTCCTGCGCGCATCGCTGGACCCGAGGGAGACCTGCCAGGAACGGTCACCGTGGTCAGCCCCGCCGTCGATCCCAGCACGACCACGGTTGAGGTTTGGGTCAAGCTGGCGAATCCCGGCGAGCGGCTAAAGCCGGGCGGCACGGTGCACGTGTCGATCATTGCCGACACCATCCAGAACGCGATCGTCGTTCCCGCTTCCGCGCTGCTTTATTCGGATACGGGCGGCGCAAAAGTCATGGCGATTTCGAGCGACAACACCGCTCATGAGCGTATGGTCTCGCTTGGAATCCGCCAAGGCGAGCGCGTGCAGATTCTGGGCGGGGTTCAGGAAGGCGAGCAGGTGGTCGTCTCCGGCGGCCTCGGTCTGGAGGATAAAGCTAAGGTTATCGTCGACCAGCCCAAGAGCGAAGATGAGGACGAGGACCAGAATCAGTGAGTGAAGCCAGCGCCATCCTTCCGGCCGTTACGGAAGCCGGCTCACAACATTGGACAGCGCGCTTTTCCCGGCCGGTGATCTTCGTCCTCGTGACGCTGATCGCCGTTGGCATTTACCTCGCGTTCTCCATTCCAGTATCGGTTTTTCCCAACACTAATTTTCCATTGATCATCGTGGGCGTGGATAACGGAGTATCGCCCATCAATCAAATGCAAGTCACCGTCACGCGCCCCATCGAAGAAGCGATGAACAGCGTGCCGGGATTGGAGCGGGTCCGCTCCACCACCAGCCGGGGCTCGGCCGAGATCGACCTCTTTTTCAACTGGAACGTGGATATGTTCCAGACCTTGCAATACGTCAACGCGGCCATTGCGCGGGTGCAGCCCAACCTGCCTTCCACGGCCAAGGTGACGGCGAATCGCTTGACATTCGCCGTATTCCCAATCGTCGGTTACAGCTTGACGTCCGAAAGTATGCCGCAGACGCAACTCTGGGAGCTGGCCAATTACAACATCAAGCCCCGGCTGAATCGAGTCAACGGCGTCGCCTCCGTGGTTCTTCAAGGCGGCAATGTCCCCGAATTTCAAATCGAACCCGATCCCGCGAAATTACTCGAGTCGCAAGTGACGGTGCCCGCGATCCTGGACGCCGTGGCCAAGACCAACATGATCGATTCTCCGGGCCTTATCGAGAATAATCACGAGCTTTCGCTAACTTTGGTGACCGGCCAAACGCGCGATCCGTCCCAGATCGCCAACATCATCGTACGGACCACGGATAAGGGCGTGCCCATCCGCATCGGCGACGTCTCCACGGTGAAGCCCTCCGTGATGCCGGTCTACACCATCGTGACGGCCAACGGAAAGCCGGCGGTGCTATTGAACATCGTCCGCCAGCCGGACAGCAACACCGTGGCAGTGGCGGAGGCCGTCGGCAGCGAGTTGGATTCCATTCGCAAGAGCCTGCCGCCCGGCGTGACCATACAGACGTTCTACGACCAATCGCAACTGGTGCGCGATTCCGTCGCCAGCGTGCGGGATGCGATTCTCATCGGGCTGATTCTCGCCGCCATCATTTTGGTTTTGTTCCTTCGCGATTGGGGCAGCTCGCTGGTCGCGGGCCTGGTGATTCCCGCAACCATCGCCATCACCTTGATCTTTCTCCACGCACTTGGCCAGAGCTTCAATCTGATGACGCTCGGCGGTCTCGCCGCCGCGGTGGGATTGGTAATCGACGACGCCATCGTGGTGGTGGAAAACATCGTTCTGCATCGCGACTCAGGCCAAAGCCGCGCTCAAGCCGTCCGCAGCGCGCTACGCGAAATCCGCATTCCGCTGGTCGGCTCAACGATTACCCCTATCGTCGTGTTCCTGCCCTTGATCGCCATCACGGGCGTGACGGGAACGTTCTTTCGCGCACTCGCTATCACGGTGGGAACGGCGCTGCTCACCTCGCTCGCTCTCGCTCTTACCTGGACTCCGACCCTCAGCCATTACCTCTTGCGCCGGCGGCGAGAGTCCGAGCGACGCCATGCGGCTGGGCGCTTCATGAGCCGTCTCACCAGCGTCTACGCTCGTGCCTTGCGCTTCGTCCTCGATTACCCGCTGGTGCTTTTAGCCGGCTGCGCCGCCCTGATCGCCGTCTCCTACTTTTCCTACCAGGCATTGGGAACCGATCTGCTCCCCGCGATGGATGAGGGCGGATTCATCCTCGATTACCTGATGCCCGCCGGATCGTCACTCGACGACACGAATCAAGTCCTGCTCGGCGTGGAAAAAATTCTTCAATCCACGCCTGAAGTTGCGGGGACTTCTCGCCGCACCGGTTTGCAGCTCGGCCTTGCAACGGTCACCGAGGCGAATAATGGCGACTTCAGCGTCCGGCTAAAGCCGGGGCGGCGTCGCTCGATCGATGAAGTCATTTCCGACGTTCGGGCCAAGGTGAATGCGAAGTACCCGCAGCTCGACGTCGAATTCATTCAGCTCCTTCAAGACATGATCGGCGACCTGACCAGCTCGCCGGAGCCGATGGAGATCAAGCTATTTTCCCAGGACCCCAGCGTATTGAAGCAATGGGGGCCAAAAATCGCCGAGAAGGTTAAAAAGATCAAAGGCGTGGTGGACGTGAAGGACGGAATTGAAAACACCATCAGCGGCACGGCGATCACCATGAGCGTCGATCCCGCGGTCGCCGCGCGCTCCGGCTTCACTCCGCAAGAAATCGAACTGGACGCGAGTGCCATTTTGCAGGGCGAGCCCGCCACCGCGCCGGTGGTCTTGAACGACCGCGCCTATACCATTCGCGTGCGCTTCCCAGAGCGCGTCCGCGCGAACCTGGATCAGATCCGAAACACCATCATCACTAGCAGCTCCACAGGTAAGTCCGCCACGCTGGGCTCGGTGGCGCAGTTCTCCACGGAGCCGGGCCAAACCGAGATCGTGCGCGAGAACCTCCAGCGCCGCGTTGCGGTCACGGGCCGCTTTGAAGGCATGAGCCTGGGCGAGGGCATGGCGCAAGTGCAAAAGACGGTGGCGGACATGAACGTTCCTTCCTCCATCCGCGTAGTCTATGGCGGCCTTTACGAGCAGCAGCAGAAATCGTTCCGCGACCTGCTGACAGTGCTGGCGTTGGCCGTGTTGCTGGTGTTCACGGTCTTGCTGTTCGAGTTCCGTACTTTTGCCGCGCCGGTGGCGATTCTTGCTTCGGCGCTTCTATCGACCTCAGGCGTATTTCTCGCGCTGCTAATTACCGGCGTGAGCTTCAACATTTCGTCCTTCATGGGCTTGATCATGGTGGTGGGCATTGTCGCCAAAAACGGGATTCTGCTGTTGGACGCCGACCAGCGGTTCCGGGCGGAAGGTTATTCGGTGCATGACGCGATGATGCAAGCCGGCGAGCGCCGCCTCCGCCCGATTCTGATGACCGCGCTCGCGACCATGGCGGGGATGATTCCGCTGTCTCTCGCCGTCGGCGCCGGCTCGCAGATGCTGCAGCCGCTGGCGATCGCGGTGATCGGCGGCCTTCTAGCCTCTATGGTGTTGTCGCTGATCGTGACGCCTGCAGTGCACTATTACTTGAGCCGGCATAGCCCGGCCGAATAGCGCCAACGGCTCTCACCGCGATCCGGCATACTGCGCGTAAGATACAGCCTCACCACTGCGGTTAGCACCGCAGGCTCTGAACTAGCACCGAGCCTGCGTGCGCGGGAATGCTTTCCAGCAGACA
>Ga0126371_10005722_pt1 | contig 11051 bp, 9 predicted proteins | sample PanSoiMetaPlot_4_FD_110145 | JGI IMG/M metagenome (GOLD analysis project Ga0126371, IMG submission 110145) | Tropical forest soil microbial communities from Panama - MetaG Plot_4 | ecosystem: Environmental > Terrestrial > Soil > Tropical forest > Bulk soil | place: Panama | collected 2016-02-17
CGGCTTCAAAAATGGAACTCGCCCTGCGCGGAGTGTAGTTTAATCACCTGTGGGTCAATCGGGAAGGCATTCGATGCGGCTGGTTCGACGGTTCGTCGGGATAATCGCTCTCTGCGGGACCTTAGCCGGCTCCCCGATTCACGCAACGGACTTCGCAGACTGCGCGGGAGTGGTTGTCGACGAGAATGGCGTCCCGGTCCGCTCCGCGCAAGTAACGCTCGAAGATGCCGCCGGGCATTCGTACCGAACGGAGACCGATGCCGCCGGGCGCTTCGCTTTCCATAATCTCTCTTCCGGGGCGTACAAAGCGGAGGTGCGCGAGGAAGGCTTTTTCCTGCTGACCGGCCAGACCGTCACGCTGCACCCGGGAAGCAACGAGTTGTCGCTGGTGTTGAATCATGAGCAGGAAGTTCGCGAAAAGGTGCAGGTCACGGCGTCCTCCAACCAGATCGATACGCTGGACACCACCCAGCGGTCAGCGCTGACCGAGCGGGACATCCGCGATATTCCCGTTCCCAGTAGCCACGTTCTTCAGCAAAGCCTGGTCGCGCTGCCGGAAATCGTCGCGGACAATCGCGACAACCTGCATGTGGCCGGGGCACGCTCGGGAGAAACCCAGTACATCATGGACGGATTTGAGATCGGCGACCCGGTGAGCGGCGCGCTTACTTCGCGGTTCAATGTGGATGCTACGCGCAGGGTAGAAGTCCAGTCGGGGAACATCAGCGCGGCTTACCCGCACTCGGGTGCAAGCATCTTGAGTCTGGAAACTCCTGACGGGGACGACCGCTGGCGCTTCGGAACCACCAATCCCACCCCTGGCATCAACATTCAGGAGGGCACGCATCTGGGAAACTGGTATCCGAGGTTCACTTTCTCCGGTCCTATCGAGCGGGGCCGCTTCTGGTTTTCCGATGCGGTCAGCATCCAGCATACCTTTGGCGTCGTAAAACAACTGCCTTCGAACGCCAACACTTTCGTGGAATGGGCGGGAGACAATCTGCTCCGGCTGCAATACAATCTTTCCTCCAGGCACATCCTCCACGCGACGCTACTCTACAATCGCGCAAGTGACACGAATCTAGGCCTGGACGCGCTCGACCCGCAATCCACGACCGTCAATGCTGACCAGCGCCGCGGCTTTGTGTCCTTGAAGGATCAGCTTTGGCTTCACGAAACTTTGTTCGAGTTCGGCGTTGCCGCCGATGACGGCGTGCTCGAGTACGTCCCACAAGGTTCCGAGCCCTTTATCCAGCTCATTGACGGAACGGCCGGCAATTTCTTTCAGCGTTTGCGCCAACGCGGACGGCGTTTGCAAGCGGTGACCAACGTCATGGCCGCCTCGCGCCACTGGCACGGCACCCATCAGCTTTCCGCGGGTGCAAACGTGGCCGGGCTCGTCTTCCACCAGTCTGCCGAGCGCGGACAGATTGATGCGCTTCAGGCCACCAACCCAAACGATGGAACGACGTGCGCTTTACCGACTGCAGGCTGCCTGGTGCGACGGTCCACGTTTGCGGGAACGGCCACGCTGCGACTTTCGAACACCCAAGCGGGCGCCTACGCGCAAGATACCTGGTCGCTCGGCAGGCATTTCGTTTTTCAGGCGGGTTTGCGCACGGACTGGGACCGCTTCACCGGAAGCGCCATGGCCGAACCGCGCGTCTCGGGCAACGTGCTGCCTTTCGGCGATGATCGCGCGAAATTCTCGCTGGGCTGGGGCATTTATAACGCGCCGGTTAACCTTGCGCTCGTTGGACAGGCTCTCGATCAACAGCAAATCGACACCTTCTACGACTCCGCCTCGAACGTCGTTCCGCCAAGCCCGGTCTTGAGCCGGTTCGTCCTGCCCGCGGGGGGGCTCGAGCAACCGCGCTTTGCGACCACCAGCGCGGGCTGGCAGGAGAAGTTTGGGCACAATACCTTAGTTACCCTGAATCTGCTCGCGCGCAACGGCTCTCACGGCTTCGCTTATGTGGATCAGCAGCCCGCGCAGCCGGGCGGGGTCTTTCTGCTCGAGGACCAACGCGAGGACCGCTATCGCTCGGCCACCCTCTCCGTGCGTCACGTGTTTTCAGAGAGCACGGAGATTTACGGTGCCTACACGCGTTCGCGGGCACATTCAAACGAAGTTCTCAACCCGGCGCTTGGTTCGATTTTCTACGCCGCCCAGCAGCCTGGCCCGGTGGCCTGGGATGCGCCCAACCGCGTGGTGCTTTGGGGCTGGATGCCCACGCATATCTGGAGCACGCAGCTAAGTGGTTTCTTCGAGTCCAGAACCGGGTACCCGTTCAGCGTGGTCAATCTCCAGCAGCAACTGGTCGGCTTGCCCAATTCCCTGCGTTTTCCTGCCTACTCGAGCTTAAATCTGGGCCTCGAACGGAAGTTTGCTTTTCGCGGGCTCCTGTGGGCGGCGCGGGTGGAGGTGGTCAACATTCTTGGCCGGCAAAACCCCGATTCGGTGGTGAACAATATTGACGCTCCGGCGTGTACTAGCCTGCTTCGGTCCGGGTGCTTTGGGGCCTTTGCCGGCGGTCAAGGCCGGGCGACGACCTTGCGCGTGCGGTTTGTCGGCAGAAAATAAGCGTTCTCCCGGGGTGGCAGACCGCACTCGAACGGCCGGAGAAAAAAGCCTTCCGAAACTGCCGCGCCGAAGAACCGGATATTCATACCGGGGACATCGTCTGAAAGCTCCGGCTTGAACTCTTAGGCCGTTCTGGCTACCCTGTGTAGGTCGAGGGGAAAGGGATTGTCTGGCAGTTGCCGGCAAAATGCTCTGCAAGGTGTTGTTATGGAGGGGGATAGCAGTTCGGATGTCCCTCCGCGGGCGGAACGCCATCTAAGAGTAAGGAACCAGAAGGGCCGGCAGATGCATCTCATGGTAGGCCGGACCCATCTTGAGGGACATGCGCCAAAGGTAGCGAGAAAGACACACGCCCCGCGGTCCGCCCTTTCCGAAATACCGACCGGAGTTACAAAAGTTACATGGCTCGTTCGCTTGTGATTGTGGAATCGCCCGCCAAGGCGAAGACGATTAATAAGTATTTGGGACGGAATTACACCGTCAAGGCATCCATCGGGCACGTGATGGACCTGCCGACGAAAACCATTGGGATTCGCCTCCCGGGCGAGGATCCCTCCGGCAAGAAAAGAACCAAGAAGAAAAAAGACCCAAAGAAGGGCGCAAAGGTCGAAGCAAAAACACCGAAAATCACTTTGGATGATGAAAAGATTTTCGAGCCGACGCTGCAAATCATTTCCGGCAAGGGCAAGATCATCCATGATTTGCGGAAGGCCGCCCACGGCGCGGAAGCCGTCTACCTGGCTCCTGACCCGGACCGCGAGGGAGAAGCCATTTCGGCGCACCTGGCGATGGTGCTCTCGAAGCCCAGCCGGTTTGTCGAGGCCGAGGCTCCCGGAAAGCAAAATGGCAAGGCTGGTAATGGCAAGGCCGGCGAAGCAAAACAACCGCTGGCCGGCAAAGCCGACAAGGCCGCAAAAAGCAACGGGGATCTGGCAGAGGATATTCCCCCGGCCGACCCGAAGAAAATTTTTCGGGTAACCTTCAATGAGATTACCCCCAAGGCCATCCGGGCGGCGTTTGAGCACCCCAGGAACCTGGACAACAACCTGGTGGACGCGCAACAGGCCCGCCGGGTGCTCGACCGGCTGGTGGGCTACAAAATCTCTCCGCTTTTGTGGAACAAGGTCCGGCGGGGCTTGTCGGCCGGACGCGTGCAGACCGTAGCTTTGCGGCTGATCGTCGAGCGCGAGGAAGCCATCCGCGCGTTCGTGCCGCAGGAGTATTGGACCATCCACGCGACGCTCGATGCGGGAAAGCCTCCGCTGTTCGAGGCCAAGCTCATCAAGCACAACGACGCGGATATCGAAGTCAAGAATCAGGAGGCTGCCGACAAGATCGTTGCCGCGGTGAGCAAGGCCAAGTGGCAAGTGGCTTCGGTGGCGCAAAAGGAAAAGAGGCGCAACCCGCCGCCGCCGTTCACGACTTCGAAATTGCAGCAGGCCGCGTACAACCGGCTGCGCTACACCGCCAAGCGCACCATGTCCCTGGCCCAAAAACTCTATGAAGGCGTGGAGCTGGGCTCGGAAGGCTCCGTCGCGCTGATCACCTACATGCGCACGGACTCGGTTCATGTTTCAAGCGACGCGCTCGCGCAGGTCCGCGAACTTATCCCGCAGCGGTTTGGCGCTAACTACCTTCCGGAAAAGCCGAATTTCTACAAGTCCAAGAAAGACGCCCAGGAGGCCCACGAAGCGGTGCGCCCGACCGACGTGACCCGCACGCCGGAAGACGTGCGCAAGTATTTGGACGACGATCTTTTTAAGCTTTATCAGTTGATCTGGCAGCGGTTCGTGGCTTCGCAGATGCTACCCGCGATTTTTGACCAGACCACCATCGACATCCGCGCCGGGAGATACACCTTCCGCGCGAGCGGCTCGGTCCAGAAATTCGACGGCTACCTGCGCGTTTACCAGCTGCCCACCTCCGCAGCGGATCGCGAAGACGAGGAAAAGGAAGATGAAGGTGAGGGTCGCGCGCTGCCCGAAGTTGCCGAGGGACAGACGCTGCGCCTCGAGAAGATTCGCCCTGAGCAGCACTTCACCGAACCGCCGCCGCGCTACAACGACGCGACCCTGGTCAAGGAGCTCGAAGAGGACGGAATTGGACGCCCCTCGACTTACGCGGCCATCATTTCGACCCTTGTGGAAAGGGAGTACGTGACCAAGGATCAGGGCCGGTTCTCGCCGACCATGCTTGGCGAGCGTGTGAGCAAGCTCTTGGTGAAGAGCTTCGAGGATATTTTCGATCTGAAATTCACCGCCCGGATGGAAGACGAGCTCGACGAGATCGAAGAAGGCAAGCTGCCCTGGCGCGATGCCGTCAGAGAGTTCTGGGAGAAGTTTGTCATTGACCTCGACAAGGCCGACGAGGAAATGCTCTCCTACAAGGCGGGCATCCCTACGGGGAAACGGTGCGAGAAGTGCGGCCAGGGCGAGCTGCTCGAGCGCATTAGCCGCCATGGTTTTTTCCTGGGCTGCTCGCGCTACCCCGACTGCGATTTCATTGAGGACCTCTCGCCGATAGAGTCCGACGCGGGCGACCCCAACAAGATCGAGTATTGCGACAACTGCGGCAAGGAAATGGCCATCAAACGCGGGCGCTTCGGCACCTTCCTGGCATGCACGGGCTATCCCGACTGCAAGACCACGCGCCGGCTGGTGCAGGGCACGCGTATCGCGCACCAGCCGGATGAACCGCTCGACGAAAAGTGCCCCACCTGCGGCAACGGGCTGCTGAAAAAGCACGGACGCTTCGGCGAATTTATCGGCTGCTCGGGCTACCCGAAGTGCAAGTACACGAGACCCATCACCATGGGCATCAAATGCCCCAAATGCAACGAAGGCGAGTTCGTCCGCCGCGGCAGCGCCGGGAAAGGTGGCCGTGGACGGCCGCGCATTTTCTACGGCTGCTCGCGATACCCGGATTGCGACTTCACCACGCCCTACCTGCCCATCGCCGAGCCCTGCCCGAAGTGTGGCGCGCCGTTCATCGTCGAGAAGCGCTCGAAAATTGGCACGGTGCGCGCCTGCCTAAAGGAAGGCTGCGATTGGGAGAAGCTCGCACCCGAGGAGCCCCCGGCCCAACCTGAAGAAGCTCCCGTGCCCGTGGCAGCGAAGTCCTGACCCATCTCATCTAAGCCCGGGTTCGCCTGAGAATGATGACCAACAACACCGAGACGGGGCCCGGGGGCGGACCGCTACCCGGCTTGCTCAGGCCCCCGATTGTATTTCTGTCCGCGATTCTGCTGGGGATCGCGCTCGACCATTTTTGGCCACTCCCCTTCGTCCCCTCGACACTCAAGTTCGTCGGGCCCCTTGCTACTGTTTCGGCCGTGTTGCTCTTCGCGCTTTCCCTCAGAGCATTTCGCCGAGCCGGCACTTCGGTGCGCGGAAGCGAACGTACGACTACCATCGTCCGGACTGGTCCCTACCGGTTCACTCGGAATCCCATCTATTTGTCTTTCATTCTGCTCCTGCTGGGATTGGCGGTTTGGCTCGATACCCTTTGGCTGTTGCTCACTCTGGTTCCCGCCACCGTCTTCATCGTGGCGGTGGTGATCCCGCGGGAAGAACGGTTTCTCGAGCGAAACTTTCACGACCACTATTCGAGCTACAAGGCCAGCGTCCGCCGTTGGTTGTAAGAACCAGACGCACTCGGAATTCGGGCTAAGAGAACATCCTTCGAAATTCACTTTCCGTGGCCGGGTGTGCACTTATACTCTTGTAGGTAGGTGGGGCGGCCGGTCGAAATGAAAGAAGCGATCGCCAAGTATCTTGAGTATCTCAAGACGAAGAATTCCTCGCCGCACACAGTTTCCAACTACGGCAAGGACCTCGGTCAATTCCTCGAATTTCTATCGCCGCCGGATTCCGTCCCGCCGGCCCTTCGCGCCGTGAATCATGGCATGATCCGCGAATTCGTCTCACACCTGCACGATCATGGGCTGGAGAAAAGCTCTATTGCCCGCAAGCTGGCGGCGCTCCGTTCCTTTTTCAAGTACTGTGTGCGCGAGGGGCGCTTGAAGGAGAGTCCCGCGCGCCTCGTGCCGACGCCAAAACTGCCGAAGCGCATCCCTTCGGTGCTCTCCGCGGAAGAGATGAACGGCTTCCTCAACCAACTCGCGGGAATGGCGCAGTCCCTTGGCTCCGGACTCTCCATCAGGCGTGCGAGTGCGAAATCCTCGCCTCGGCAAAGTCAAAAAGCCCCGGGCCAGCCCGCGCTCGCCGAAGAAGGCTTGCTTCTGCGCCGCGATCGCGCGCTGCTCGAGCTTCTTTATGCCGCAGGCCTGCGCGTCAGCGAACTTACCGGTCTGAACTTGGTCGATGTCGAGCAAAAAGAGCGTATGTTGCGGGTGCGCGGTAAAGGCAACAAGGAACGCATCGTTCCTTACGGGGTAAAAGCGCAGGAGGCGCTGGAAAAATATTGGCCCGTGCGCGACGAGCTTCTGAGACAAGCGAACCGGTCCAATCGGCCTGAGGACCCGCACGCGCAGGCGGTGTTTCTCAATTATGCAGGTCGCCGGTTGACGCAGCGCTCCGTGGGTCGCATCGTCAAAAAATACGTGCGTTTGGTCAATGTCAACTGGGACCTGCACCCGCACTCCCTGCGCCACGCTTTCGCAACGCATTTGCTTGCCGATGGCGCGGACCTTCGTGCGATTCAGGAGCTGCTTGGGCACCAATCTCTTTCAACCACGCAGCGCTACACGCATGCCTCCATCCGCCAGTTGATGGAGGTCTACGACAAGGCCCATCCCCACGCCTAATCCATCGACGCGGGCATCTCAATTGTTTTCGCCCGCATGGAGTCCTGCGATACCCTAAGTAGCTTTCAAAGGATTGAGCATGAGGCAGCGCGTCGCAATGATTGGCGGTTGTGTTGCATTTCTAACGGCATCTTTGGGCCTTCCCGTTCGCGCGCAAGACAATTACGAAATTCAAGTCTACGGTTACGATCAAGTGGAACCCCATCACACCATGGTGGAATTGCACAGCAATTTCACCTTTCAGGGCTCGAAGACCTTCGAGAACGGCCTGCTTCCCACGAACCACCAGTTGCACGAAACCATCGAAATCACCCACGGCTTCAAAGACTGGTTCGAGACGGGGTTCTACATTTTTACCTGCGTGCAAAATGGCCAGGGCTGGGACTGGGTTGGCAACCATATTCGGCCCCGTGTGCATATCCCCAAAGAGTGGAAGTGGCCGGTGGGCCTGAGCCTTTCGAACGAAATTGGCTACCAGCGCCGCCGATTCTCCACCGACACCTGGACCTGGGAGATTCGCCCGATCATCGACAAACAGACGGGCCCGTGGTACTTCTCCTTCAATCCGGCTTTTGATCGCTCCTTTCACGGGGAGAGTGTCCATCAGGGCCTCACCTTCTCGCCGGACTTCAAGCTCAGCTACGATTTCACAAAGAAAATTACCGGCGGATTCGAGTACTACGGCGCCCTCGGTCCGGCCACCGACTTCCTTCCCACCGGTCAACAGCAGCATCAGCTGTTTCCCGCGATCGACTTGAATCTTTCTCCGAAGTGGGAAGTGAATTTCGGCCTCGGTGTGGGCATGACCCACTCTACCGATCATTTGATCGCCAAGATGATTCTCGGCTATCGCTTCGATTTCTGAGACTCTTCGGGACGCTCTAGCGGGGCGCCGATTTTCGAATGTAACCTTGGGCGTGGACCGGGCATCCTGTAGACCACCATGACCTATCACCTCGCGCAGATCAACATTGCCCGGCTTATTGCTCCGCTCGATGATCCGAAGATCGCCGAGTTCGTCGCCGAGCTCGAACCGATAAACGCGCTCGCCGACAAGGCTCCCGGCTTCCTCTGGCGCCTGCAATCGGAATCGGGCAACGCCACGGACATCGCTTACTGCGACGACCCTTTCATCATCGTCAATATGTCTGTCTGGGAGTCGATCGAGGCGCTCCGCAATTTCGCCTACAAGTCCGACCACGCCCGCGTCTTTCGCGACCGCGCCAAATGGTTCGAGAGGATGACCCAGCCGAATTACTGCCTCTGGTGGATTCCAGCGGGTCACATTCCGACGGTCGCCGAGGCCCGAGAGCGGCTCCGGCACTACCAGTTGAACGGCGCCACACCATATTCTTTCTGGTTTTCACAACACTTCCCGCAGCCTCGGGGCGAAGGCGTCTGCGCTTAGGGCGGGGTGAGAACCGAATCCGCAAAAGAAAAACGGCTGGCGTCGCCAGCCGTTCTCGAGTCCACTTCATTGAGAGTGCAGTTAGCAAGTTCCGGGCAGTTAACGATACCCTCCGTGGCCGCCGCCGTGAAACCCGCCGCCGCGGAACCTGCCCTCTCCATGAAATCCACCGCGAAACTCGCCGCCGCGGGCAAACCCTCTGCCTACAAAGCCCTCGTGCGCGTACCCTCCGCGGAAGCGATCGCGGCCAAAATCGCCGTGGAACCTGCCCTCAAATCCGCGCCGTTCGTAGTAACGAGGGCCCCAATAGCCGTAACGATGGCCCCAATAGCCGCGCCCGTGAAACCCGTGGTACCACGGCCCGGCACCGATAAAGACGCCACCGACGAACCACTCCGGTCCGTAGTAGCCGTAAGGCGCGCAGGCGTACGGATAGTAGCCATAATAGCCGTAAGCGCAAACCGGTGCCGGTCCGTAATAATAGCCGGGGCCCGCTCCTACGCCTACAAACACTCTCTGCGCGTTGGCAAAGGATGCGAAGAAGAGGCAAATCCCGAGTAAAGCTGCGAACCTTAGATATCGCATTGCAGGCCTCTCTGCGGCGCCCGGGCTCTCCTTACGAGCCTTCGGTTTAAGAGCGGGCGCCTAGCCGATCAAACCCCGGCGCCCCAAAAAGGTTGCAGCCCGGCGGGTTCACGTCGGTGTTCTCGGGAGTAGCTTAGCGATATCCCGACGCATCCAAGCAAACGATACGATCTAGCACGCGGTGGTTTTCACATGAAGGAGTGAAACGATGCCGGTCGTTCGCGGGGGAGAGAAAATCTATGAAGCGGTGAGTCGCTGGGAAGAAATCGCGGCTCGGCCGCACCGTTTTGGCGGCACCGAATTCCGTGTCGGCCATCGCGAGGTCGGCCATGTGCACGGCGACCGTCTCGTCGATATTCCATTTCCACTCGGCGTGCGGGATGAACTGGTCGAAAGCGGGTCGGCCGAGCCTCACCATGTGCTTCCCCACTCGGGTTGGGTCAGCGTCTACCTGCGCAAACCTGACGACGTCCGGCGGGCCATCCAGCTCCTGCGCCGGTCCTACGAAATTGCTCTCGCTTCGCAGGTGCGTAAGACAGAGACCGCGTAGTCGCGTTTTTTTGAAGGATATATCTATGACGACGCCGCGCGCATCGTCTTTCGCCGGTAGCCCTACAGCTGGGCCTCGATCGCCTTGGTGATCTCCTCGTAGTCGATGAGGCCTTGCGTCTTTTTCACGATTTTGCCGTCACGCGAGACCAGGAAGCTGGTGGGGTATCCGAGCAGCCCGCCGAACTTGTCGGCCACGGCGTCATCGCCCCGCAGAATCGGGTAGTTGATCGCGAGCTGCTGACCGTTCACGTTGAAGCGTTCTTTGGCGGTGTACGCGGACACCACGTTACTGCCCTCGTCGTCCACGTCCACGCCGAGAACCGTAAAGCCCTTCGACGAATACTTCTGCTGCATTTCGATCAGCCAGGGAATTTCGATCTGGCATGGCTCGCACCAAGTGGCCCAGAAATTCACCAGCACCACTTTGCCCTGATACTGGCTGAGAGGAATGGCTTGGCCGTCCAGATTCTTGAACGTGACGGCGGGCGCGGGTGTGCCTGGTGGGTCATCTGCCCGGACGGTGTTGACGGAGTTCCTCGGTTTCAGTCGCGTGACGCGATCCGCATAAACGGTCGCGCCGATGAGCACCACTACGGTGCCGGTGATCAATAGAATTTTTTTCATCAAAGATCCTTAAAAGAAAATTATAAACGGAAGCCGCACCCAATTTCTAATCGCGCAGCCCGCCAAGGCGTTAGCGGCCTCCGGTCATCGCGCGTTCTAGCCACAACACGATGCCATTCAGGAAACTGAGCTTGCCCGAGAGCCAGGTCAGCTTGTTGACGTACACCAAGCCTCCCACGAACAGAAGCAGGGCCCCGCTGAATAGTTCCACCGCATGGAGATACTTTCGAAAATTCTTGTAAAACGCCATGAATTGGCTGATTCCCAGAGCCGTAAGCAAGAACGGAATCGCCAGCCCAGCAGAATACACGGCGAGAAGCAGCACCCCGCGCGCGATGGTCTGGCTGTTCGCGGCAAGAATGAGAACGGCGCTCAGAATCGGGCCGATGCAGGGGGTCCAACCGAAAGCGAAGGCGAAGCCCAGCAGAAAGCCGCTCCAGATGCCGGGCTGCGCGGCCTGGGAGCGTAGGTGGACATCGCGATTGAGCCAGCGCGCCATCGGCGGACCAAAAAAACCAATCAGCGAAAGGGAA
>Ga0126371_10005724_pt1 | contig 11050 bp, 9 predicted proteins | sample PanSoiMetaPlot_4_FD_110145 | JGI IMG/M metagenome (GOLD analysis project Ga0126371, IMG submission 110145) | Tropical forest soil microbial communities from Panama - MetaG Plot_4 | ecosystem: Environmental > Terrestrial > Soil > Tropical forest > Bulk soil | place: Panama | collected 2016-02-17
CACCATGCGCTCATTTTCCTGAACGATTCGCTCCAGGCAGCGGCGTTCGATGCGGCGGTAGCCCGTTTGACCATAGAGGGAGAACACTTCGCTCAAGCTGATGCCCGCCTCCCGTTCGATCTCTCGATCGAGCTCGATGAAAGGGACGTGCAGCTCACTCGCCAGCGCGCCGCCAAGCGTCGTCTTGCCGGCGCCGCGCAGTCCAACTAGCGCGATGCGTGCCCTGCGCGCGGATTTTTCCTGACCGAATTCCCGCATGAGGCGAAAAACGACTTCTTCGCGCTGGTGCTCGGGGAGCTGATCAACGAAGCGCCGGATCAGCCGCTGCTCGACCGAGGCCTCCTGGTGGTCGAGCAACTCGGTTAGAGACAAGCGCAGCGCGCGAGCGACATTGCGCAGGAGCAGCACCGATGCGTTGCCTTCACCCGCCTCGAGTTGCGCCAGATAGCGTTCGGAGACTTTCGACTGCTGAGAAAGCACCTTGCGCGCCATGCCTCGGCGCTCGCGCGCTTGGCGCACGTGGCTACCCAATTCGGCCAGAAAGCGGTCGTCGTCGATTTTGTCAGCGGAAGCTTTGGTCGGTGCGAGCCGCGAGGGCTGAGCAGTAACCATTCAGATGAATTCTTGATCGAGGTAAAGAAATATAATGCATGTTGAATTCGTTCGTCAAGTATTCCATCAGTATCCATTAATACAATATCTTGCGATTCATGTGCCCGACACTAAATGACAGATGCCGAGGACTTGGAAACCGCTAGATGCTGTATTGTGCTTGACTATGCCCAGTCGCTGATCTAAAGTGCAGCGACCTGTTCTCAGGGATTCCTCCAGGCTCGAATGACGCAAGGCGAATTCACGGAGTTGGTAAGCACAATCACCCGGCAAATCCAAGGCCGGTCGCTCGATCGCGCACTGGAGCAAGATCTCAATCAGCGCTTCCCGCCGGAGAGCGCGCTGTTTCGATCGCTTTCGGGGGCGTGCCGCGAAGGCATCGCGGCGGGGTGGATGTGCAATCGGGAAGCGGGTGGCATCAAGTACGGACGCGTTGTGAAACCGACCGAGACGACACACGGTTTCAGCGTCGATGTTGTGGAGATGGACGACATCGCCGGGCCGTATCATCGCCACCCGAACGGCGAGATCGACATGATCATGCCGCTCAGCGGCTCCGCCGCATTCGACGGTCGCAGCAGCGGATGGCTAGTATATGGACCCGGCAGCGCGCACAGTCCGACAGTCACCGGTGGAAAGGCGCTGGTGCTCTACCTGCTGCCACAGGGCGCAATCGAGTTCACCGATGCCTGAAAGCGGGTGTCCGGGCGCCATCGAAAAAATTGAGGAGGACGCATGCCCGGACTCAGCACCACCGATCAACGAGTCAGTCCGCCACGCATCGACATTCCCCGCGACTACAACGCGGCACACGATCTGATCGAGCGCAACCTGGTCGCCGGACGTGCCGCAAAAGTCGCTTACATCGATGACCGCGGCAGCTACACCTACGGTGAACTCGCGAAGCTAGTCAACCGTTGCGCCGACGCGATGGTCGGCCTGGGGCTGGAGCCCGAGCAACGCGTTCTGCTGTGCCTCCACGATTCGATCGACTTTCCCACGGCGTTTCTGGGTTGCATCAAGGCCGGCATCGTACCCATCGCGGCCAACACGCTGCTCACCACCGCGGATTACGACTACATGTTGCGCGACAGCCGCGCGCATGCATTGATCGTCTCCGCGCCACTGCTCCCGGTGTTCTCAACGCTCCTCGGGCGGTTGCCGCATCTCAAGCACGTCATTGTTTCAGGGGAAGCCCCGGCCGGGATAGGCGGGCATGCATCACTGTCGCGCCTGCTGGACGAAGCGTCGACGGGCTTCGCGCCGGCGCCGACCACGTCCGACGACATGTGCTTCTGGCTGTATTCGTCGGGATCGACCGGGGCGCCCAAGGGCACGGTGCACGTGCATTCGAGCATGGTCAGCACAGCGGAACTCTACGCGTGGCCCATCCTTGGTATTCGCGACGATGACGTGGTTTTCTCCGCAGCGAAGCTCTTTTTCGCCTACGGGCTGGGCAATGCGCTTTCGTTTCCGCTTTCTGTGGGCGCAACGACGGTGCTTATGGCGGAGCGTCCAACACCCGCGGCGGTGTTTGCGCGCTTGCGCAAGCACCACCCGACGATCTTCTACGGCGTGCCGACGCTTTATGCCGCGCTGCTCGCGCATCCCGAATTGCCCAAGCGCGCGGAGCTTAAGCTGCGTCGCTGCGCTTCAGCCGGTGAGGCGCTGCCTGCCGACATCGGTAGGCGGTGGACCGATCACTTCGGCGTGGAGATCCTCGACGGCCTCGGCTCGACGGAAATGCTGCACATTTTCCTCTCCAACCGACCTGGATCCGTGCGCTATGGAACCAGCGGCTCTCCGGTGCCAGGTTACGATCTGCGAATCGTCGGCGACGACGGAAATCCCGTTCCAGCCGGACAGGTGGGTGAGCTGCAAATCAGCGGCCCGACCAGCGCCATGGCTTACTGGAACAATCGGCAGAAAAGCCGCGACACCTTCCATGGCCCCTGGACTCGAAGCGGCGACAAGTATTCCATCGACGGCGATGGTTACTATGTCTACGCGGGCCGCACCGACGATATGCTCAAGGTGAGTGGTATCTACGTATCTCCGGTCGAAGTAGAATCCGCCCTCATCACCCACGCTGCCGTGCTCGAAGCGGCGGTGATCGGCAAGGCCGATGAAGAACAATTGGTGAAGCCACTGGCGTACGTCGTGCTCAAGCCAGGGTACAGCGGATCGTCCGAGCTGGCCGAAGAACTGCGCCACCACGTGAAGTCGCGCCTGGCCCCTTACAAGTATCCGCGGTGGATCGAGTTCATCGACGAGTTGCCCAAGACTGCAACGGGCAAGATCCAGCGTTTCAAGCTGCGGCAGAAGGCGGCCGCATAGAAAAACACAGTACTTTTTGCTACCAAGATGAGGAGGCTCTCATGAAGCGATCTCAACGCCGAACGACCGCTGCACGGGCAAGTGCCGGCGCAATAGCAGCTGTTGCAGCGATCCTTCTGGCGGCAAGTGTGGCGCTGTTCACGTGCCCCGCACTTGCGCAGCAGCAGAAGATCAAAATCGGGCTGATGTTGCCGTACACAGGGACCTATGCGGCGCTCGGCGTCGCGATTACCAATGCGTTCAAGCTGGCGGTCGACGAGAACGGCGGCAAGTTGGGCGGGCGCGAGGTCGAATATTTCGTGGTGGATGACGAGTCCGACCCGGCCAAGGCACCCGATAACGCCAACAAGCTGGTCAAGCGTGACAAGGTCGATGTCCTGATCGGCACGGTGCATTCGGGTGTTGCGCTGGCGATGGCCAAGGTCGCGCGCGACAACAACACGCTGCTGATCATCCCGAACGCGGGCGCCGAGGACATCACCGGCCCGCTGTGCGCGCCCAACATATTCCGCACGTCATTCTCCAACTGGCAGCCGGGCTACGCCATGGGCAAGGTCGCTGCGGATCAAACCAAGAAGACCGCAGTGACGTTCACCTGGAAATACGCGGCGGGCGACGAATCGGTCGCAGGTTTTAAGGAGGCATTCGAGGCCGGTGGGGGCAAGGTCGTCAAGGAGATGACGCTCCCGTTTCCGCAGGTCGAGTTCCAATCCTATCTGACCGAGATCGCCGCGCTCAAGCCTGACGTCGTATACGTGTTCTTCGCCGGCGCGGGTGCCGTCAAGTTCGTCAAGGATTATGCTGCGGCGGGCTTAGGCAAGACGATCCCACTCTATGGCCCGGGATTCCTCACCGATGGCACTCTCGATGCTCAAGGCGAAGCCGCGCAAGGGCTGCTCACAACGTTGCACTATGCGGATGGTCTCAACAATCCCAAGAACAAGGCGTTCCGCGCGGCGTACGTCAAGACATATGCAACGGAGCCCGATGTCTACGCGGTCGGTGGATACGACGCCGCGCAGTTGCTCAATGCGGGCCTTACTGCGGTCAAGGGAGATATCTCCAAGCGCAATGAGCTAGTCGCGGCGATGGAGTCGGCCAAGATCGACAGCCCGCGCGGCCCGATGGCACTCTCCAAGGCGCACAACCCGGTGCAGGATATGTACCTGCGCAAGGTCGAAGGGAAGGAAAACAAGGTGGTCGGCGTCGCGGTCAAGGCGCTGGCCGACCCGGCTCGCGGCTGCAAGCTCTGACGTTGTCGACTTCCGCGCGGGCAGACGTTCTCTGCCCGCGCGCGTTTTCCGCGGCGAGGCGTCGTCGGATGGACATCTACTCGTTTCTGATTCAGCTGCTCAACAGCATTCAGTACGGGCTGTTGCTGTTCCTGGTCGCCAGCGGCCTCACGCTGATCTTCGGAATCATGGGCATTATCAATCTCGCCCACGGCAGCTTCTACATGATCGGCGCGTACATGGCTTTCACGTTGTCGTCATTGACCGGAAGCCTGTTCGTCGCCGTCGTCCTCGGCATCGTGCTCTCGGTAATCCTCGGCGTCTTTCTCGAATGGGCGCTGTTTTCGCATCTCTACAAGCGCGACCATCTCGAGCAGGTGCTGTTGACCTACGGATTGATCCTGGTGTTCGAGGAGCTGCGCAGCATCATCGTCGGAAACGACGTGCACGGCGTCAACGTCCCGGATCTGTTCAATTGGTCGCTGCCGCTCACCGATACGCTTTCGTATCCCGTCTATCGCCTTTTCATGTCCGGTGTGTGCCTGGTGCTGGCGGTCCTGCTCTACCTGCTCATCCGGCGCACGCGGCTGGGGATGATGATCCGCGCCGGGGCATCGAACCGGGAGATGGTGCAATCGCTGGGGCTCAACATCAATCTGGTTTATCGGCTGGTGTTTGCGCTGGGCGTGGCGCTCGCAGCCTTCGCGGGAATGATCGCTGCGCCGGTGTCGTCGGTGTATCCGGGTATGGGAACGCAAGTGCTTATCATCTGTTTCGTCGTGGTAGTGATCGGCGGCATTGGCTCGGTGTGGGGTGCGCTCATAGCCGCGTTGTTGATCGGGCTCGCCGATACCTTCGGCAAGGTGCTGATCCCGGAAGCTGCTGGGGTCACCGTCTACGTGTTGATGGCGGCGATCTTGCTATGGCGCCCCGAGGGACTCTTTCGTCGATTGTGATGAAAAGTTCAGCGCGCGCCTTGCGCGCTTTGATCCATGATCGCCTTCCGCCATCGAACCGTCGCCATCGCCGCAGTCATCGTTGCGCTTGCTTTGTTTCCGTTCGCGGGCGCGGACTTCTACACCGAGCTGGTCACCAAGGTGATGATCCTGGCCATATTTGCGTTGTCGCTCGACCTGCTCGTGGGCTACACCGGGCTCGTGTCGTTCGGTCACGCCGCCTTCTATGGGATTGGCGCGTATGCGCTTGCGCTGCTGGCTCCGAAGTACGACCCGGCCAACCTGTGGGTCACTTTGGCCGCGGCGATGGCCTGCGCGGGCCTCGCGGCGCTGGTGGTCGGCGTTTTCGTGGTGCGCGCGAAGGGCATCTATTTCATCATGGTGACGCTCGCTTTCGCCCAGATGTTCTACTTCGTCTTCCACGACACCAAATTCGGCGGCGGCTCGGACGGCATCAGCATGAATCTCAAGCCGGTAGCCGCGCTCGGCGATTTCGTCCCGTTCAATCTTACCGATGCGATCCACGTGTACTACTTTGTGTTCGTGGCTCTCATCGCGGTTTTCGTCTTTCTGCGCCTGCTGTCGCGCTCGACCTTCGGCCGCGCGCTGCAGGGCATTCGCAGCAACGAAGAGCGCATGCGCTCGCTCGGATTTCCCGTCTATCGATACAAGCTCGCCAGCTTCACTCTGGCGGGAATGCTCGCCGGCCTGGCAGGCTACCTGTCAGCAATGCAGTTCGGCTTTGTCAATCCGGAGCTCTTGTCGTGGCACCAGTCCGGCAACGTGCTGCTAATGCTGATTCTGGGTGGCCTGGGCAGCCTTTATGGCGCGGTTGTGGGAGCGTTCGCCTTTGTCGCGCTGCAGGAGTTGTTCTCTTCGGTCACGACCCACTGGCAGCTTTTGTTGGGTGCAACGATCATTCTGTTGGTTATCTTTCTCCCCGGCGGGCTCGCCAGCGTTATGACACGCTTTCGACAACTGCTGGTCGGAGTCCCGGCGGATGAGTGACGCCATTCTCGCCACCGAAGGTCTTTCGCGCCGCTTCGGCGGGCTCATGGCTGCGAGCAATGTAGGGATCGAGCTGCATCGCGGCAAACTGCATGCGGTGCTAGGGCCCAACGGCGCAGGCAAGACGACGCTTATCAACCTGCTCTCCGGGGAGCTGCGCGCTTCGGCCGGCGAGATCCGCTACAAGGGCGAAGACATCACCGGTTTAAGTCCGGATCGCCGCTCGCGCATCGGCATCGGCCGCAGCTACCAGAAGACCAACATCTTTCCCGCGTTCTCCGCGCTTGAGAACTGCCGCCTCGCCGCGCAATCGCGTGAGCCGAGAACGATGTACGTGTTCGCGGACGCGTCACGCTTCGAGCCAACCGCCACCGCGGCGCGGCAGGCGCTCGAAGCGGTCGGCCTCGCCGATCGCGGCGAACGCGCTGCCTCGGCCCTCTCGCATGGCGAGCAGCGACAGCTGGAGATCGCCATGGTGCTCGCTACGGCGCCGGAGGTGCTGCTGCTGGACGAGCCATTGGCCGGCATGGGCGCCGAGGAAGCCGGGCGCATGGTGGAGCTTCTGCGCAAGCTCACTCCCGGTCACGCAATTCTTCTCGTCGAGCACGACATGGATGCGGTGTTTGCCGTTGCGGACCTCATCACGGTGATGGTCAACGGACAGGTATTGGAAAGCGGAGCGCCGGCGCAGATTCGCGCGAGCCCGGCGGTGCGCGCGGCCTATCTCGGTGACGGCGGGACCATTGCGGCGGAACAATCATGAGCGAAGCATTGCTCGAAGCGCGCGAGCTGCACACGTACTATGGCGCCAGCCACATTCTGCACGGCGTGGATTTTCGCATCGACCGTGGCGAGACGGTTGCACTCATGGGGCGCAACGGAATGGGCAAGAGCACGCTCATCCGAAGCATGCTGGGGCTCGTCAAGCCGCGTCACGGCGAGGTTTGGGTGTGCGGAACGCCGATGACGGGTGCCGAACCATATCTCATCGCGCGTCAGGGCATCGCCTACGTGCCCGAAGGCCGCGGCATCTTTCCCAATCTTACGGTCCGCGAAAATCTGGTGATGGCTGCGCGCCCCGGTCGTGACGGCCGCGCCGAGTGGAGCTACGGGCACGTGTTGGCGATCTTTCCGCGGCTTGCCGAACGGCTCGAGCACGGCGGCTGGCGACTCTCGGGCGGCGAACAGCAGATGCTCACCATCGGCCGCGCGTTAATGACCAACCCCGATCTGCTAATCCTGGACGAGGCGACTGAAGGCCTGGCGCCGCTGATCGCGCACGAGATCTGGCGCATCATCGGTGACATCCGCAGCCGCGGCATCGCCACGCTGATCGTCGACAAGAACTATGCGGCGGTGACGGCGATCGCCAATCGCAACGTGATCCTGGTCAAGGGGCGTGTTGTTTTCGAGGGCGACGGCGCCACGCTTAAGTCGCAGCCCGAGTTGCTGCATCGGTACCTCGGGGTCTAGCGAGTTGGAGAAGCGCTTCCGTGGCGTTCGTCACCGTCTGCTCGCATCGCATCGAGTACGAGCGCATCGACGTGGCCCGCGCGGATCGCCCGGTGCTTGTTTTTCTGCACGAGGGCCTGGGCTCGGTGGCGACGTGGAGAGATTTTCCGCGCGAGCTCGCGCATGCGACCAGCTGCAACGCGATCGTGTATTCGCGCTACGGCTACGGCAACTCCGATCCCATTGCGGAGCTGCGCAGCGTGCGCTACATGCATGACGAGGCGCTCCTGTCGCTTCCCGAGTTGCTCGATCGGCTCGCGGTCGAGCGTCCTATCCTGGTCGGACACAGCGACGGCGCCTCGATCGCCATCATCTATGCCGGCGCGTCGAAGCGCGATGTCGCCGGCGTCGTGCTCATGGCCCCGCACGTTCTCGTCGAAGACATTTCGATCCAAAGCATCGCTGCAGCGAAGATCGCTTACGAAAAAACCGATCTGCGCGGCAAGCTCGCGCGTTACCACGCCGACGTCGATTCCGCGTTTCGCGGGTGGAACGACATCTGGCTGCATCCCGACTTTCGCCGCTGGAACGTCGAAGAATATCTGCCGGGTATCGCGCGTCCGGTTCTTGTGATCCAGGGCGAGGACGACGAATACGGAACGATGGACCAGGTCCGCCGCATCGAGCGGCAAGTGCCCGACGTGGATCTACTTGAGCTCGCCGACTGCCGCCACTCGCCGCACAGGGATCAGCCGGCGGCCGTGATCGAGGCGGTGACGCGATTCGTCGATCGCATCGCCAGCACGCCGGCTGTCGAGAAACGGAGGCCTTGATTGTGCGGTGGACTTTCGCTCGCTTAAACGATTGCGATGATCCGACCGCTGGCCGATACTCTTGTCGCCTCCGAAACTAATCCCAATGCGAATTCTCCAATGCTTTGGGGAATTCAGGATCGCCAGCCTGCGGTGGTCGTGCATGCTCTGCTGCATCGACCAAGCGTCTCGCTTTCAGTTGAAGGAGTTTCAATGCCCAGTGTCCAACTCAGCGTCAACGGCAGCATCCGCACGGTCGAGGTGCGCGACGTATCTGAGCCGCTGCTTTTCGTTCTGCGCAATCAACTCGCCTTGACCGGTGCCAAGTACGGCTGCGGGCTTGGCCAGTGCGGCGCCTGCACCGTTGTGATCGACGGCGAAGCCACGCGTTCGTGCATGCTTGCCGTCGGCAAGGTCGAGGGCAAAGCAATCACTACCATCGAAGGCCTGGGCACGGAAGCCAAACCGCATCCGCTGCAGGCGGCGTTCATCCGGGAGCAGGCGGCCCAGTGCGGCTACTGCATCAGCGGCATGGTGATGAGCGCCGCGGCGCTGGTGAATAAGAATCCCAAAGCCGAGCGCGACGAAATCAAGCAGGCGCTCGCGGGCAACCTGTGCCGATGCGGGACGCACCAGCGCATTCTCGGTGCCGTGATGCGCGTTACGGGAGCAAAGACATGAACGCGCTGCTTTCACGCCGCGACTTCATCAAAGCGGGCGGCGCGCTGGTGGTTGGCTTCTCACTGGCCGGCGCCGCTTCCGGCCAGCAAGTCGCGGCGGTGGAAAAGGCGATCGGCAAGACACTCGATCCCAACGAGGTCGACGGCTTTCTCGCGATCGGCGCCGACGGTGGCGTCACGGTCTACTGTGGCAAGGTCGATCTCGGGCAGGGGTTGCGTATCGCGATCCGGCAGATGGTTGCCGAGGAGCTCGGCTGCGGCCTCGACGGCATCGAGATGGTCGAGGGCGATACTGCGCTCACGCCGGACCAGGGCCCGACGGCGGGAAGCACGGGCGTCATGCGCGGCGGGGTGCAGATCCGACAAGCGGCAGCGACTGCACGCGAAGCACTGCTCGGCTTCGCGGCGGAACGGCTGGGGAAGAATCGCACCGAATTGGAAATTGCAACCAATGAGGTGCGATCGAAGTCGAGCGGCGCCGGCATTGGCTTTGGAGCTCTCGTCGGGGATCGGCATTTCGGTCTCAAGCTCGATCCGAAGGCGCCTCTCAAGGATCCCGCGACCTATACGGTAGTCGGCAAACCGCTGCCACGTCCCGACGTGCCGGCCAAGGTTACCGGCGGCCACCGGTTCGTGCACGATATTGCGCTCGACGGCATGATGCACGGCTGCGTCGTACGACCGCCGGCCATGGGCGCGAAGCTGGTCGAGGTCGACGAGGCATCCATCAAGTCCATCCCCGGCGCCCGCGTTGTGCGCCTCAAGGATTTCCTGGGCGTCGTGGCCAGCTCTGAATGGGACGCGATGTCGGCAGCGCGGGCGCTCAAGGTACGCTGGTCTGAAAGCGCCACGCTCATCGGCGATGGGGCGGTGCGCTCGTGGATGCGCGCGGGGCCTTTCGAGAGCGACGAGGCTCTGGTGACCAAGGGCGATACGAAGGGAGCGCTGGCCGGCTCGGGCAAGCGACTCACGGCCGAATACTACTGGCCGATGCAGTCGCATGCCTCGATGGGCCCGTCGTGCGCCATCGCCGACGTGCGCGAGGGCAAGGCGCTCATCTGGAGCGCTTCTCAATCGACTCACCGCTTTCGCGACACGATTGCCCGCCTGCTGGGGTTACCGCGCGATGCAGTGCGCGTGATCTATGTCGACGGCGCCGGCTGCTACGGGATGAACGGGCACGACGATGCGGCAGCCGACGCGGCGCTGCTCTCGCGCGCCACTGCCAAGCCGGTGCGCGTGCAGTGGACGCGTCAGGACGAGCTGGGCTGGGATCCCAAAGGTCCGCCGCAACTGCTTTCGCTGCAGGGTGCCCTTGACGAGCAAGGCAAGATCGCCGCGTGGCGCACCGAGATGTGGCTGCCGAAGGCGACCGCCAACCTTCCCAACATTCCGCTGCTTGGGCCGGAGGCAGCGGGCATGAGTCAGACGCCCGGCATTTCCACCGGCCTCATTTTTCAGAACGGCAATCCGCCATACGCGGTCGCAAACCAGGAAGTCGTGGTGCACTGGCTTAAGGATTCGCCACTACGCCCGTCGAACCTGCGTGCACCCGGAAAGATCGCCAACGGCTTCGCTGTCGAGAGCTTCACCGACGAGCTCGCCGCTGCCGCTCGACGCGACGCATTCGAATTCCGCCTCACGGGGCTCTCCGATCCTCGCGGCATCGAAGTGTTGAAGCGCGCCGCTGCCTTGATCGATTGGCAACCAAGGCCATCGCCTGGGCCGGGAGGAACGGGCCGTGGCATTGCGTACCTGCACTACAAGAACAACGAGACCTACGTGGCGATGGCCATGGAAGTCGACGTCAACAAGACTTCAGGCGCCATTCGCGTGCGTCGCGTCGCCTGCGCGCACGATTGCGGGCTGGTCATCAATCCAGACGCGCTCAAGGCGCAGATCGAGGGTGCGATTCTGCAGACGCTGTCGCGCGCCATGTACGAGGAGGTGAAGTTCGACCG
>Ga0126371_10005725_pt1 | contig 11050 bp, 10 predicted proteins | sample PanSoiMetaPlot_4_FD_110145 | JGI IMG/M metagenome (GOLD analysis project Ga0126371, IMG submission 110145) | Tropical forest soil microbial communities from Panama - MetaG Plot_4 | ecosystem: Environmental > Terrestrial > Soil > Tropical forest > Bulk soil | place: Panama | collected 2016-02-17
ACCGGACACGCATCCACACAGGCGGTGTCTTTTGTGCCGATGCACGGCTCAGCAATCACGTAGGCCATAAAGGTATCAGTCTCCTGGGAGGTCTGCAGTTATTTTACTACCCGCAGCCGTCGAGCGCGGCGCCATTCTAGCAAGAATGCGGGTAAGCGGTACAGCGCCTGGTTTGAAGGCTACAAACGGAAAATGGCCGGCAGCGCTGGGCTGACCGGCCATTCTCCTTTTCACAGATTATTCTGTTGCTTACCGGCGTCCGCCGCCATGGCCTCCACCGTGGAAGCCACCACCGCCACCGGACTCGCCTCCATGGAAAGCTTGCCCGCCATGGAATCCGCTGTCCGCGCGAGCGTAGCCGCGGCCATAATCCCCACGAGCGTAGCCACCGCGTCCGTAGGCGTAACCCCGTCCATACCAACGGTCATGATCCCAGCCGCGTGCGTAACCTCCGCGATTCCAGAACCATGCCGGATGCCCCCAGTGATACCAGGGACCCGCACCGATGAAGACTCCGTTTACGAAATAGTCAGGTGCGTAATACCCGTAAGGCGCGCAGGCATACGGATAGTAGTCGTAATACCCGTAGGCACAAACCGGCGGCCCGGCAACGTAACCCGGTGCCACACCGATTCCGATTCCCACTCGAACTTGCGCCTGCGAATAAGCAAACGGCACCATCAATACGGCCAGCAGCGCGAGATATTTCATGTAACGCATACTCACCTCCGGCTCCTGTCACCCGACTTGGCTTTCTTGTCGGGCCTCAGAAGCTCTCCGTTCCTTCTATCTATTGGAACAGCAGACGAGGCAAAAAGTTTCGGAATTCCGGATGGTTGATTTCAGCCATCCTGCTTAAATTCAACCATTTACGCGGGATGAACATCAGTCTCACAAACCAAAGTTACCTACAACTCAAGTAACAAGAATGCGTTAATGTTCGCAGCAGGTTGGTCCACATCTTGAACCGGGCGCTCCATGGAAAAACTCAATGTCGTAGTCTCGTTGATAACCGAGCAGAATGATTACCAGCGAGAACAAGCCGCCTCTGCGCAAGCCGCGGCAATAAAACTTGGTGCTTCTGTCCAGGTCATTTACGCAAACAATGACGCAGTTCACCAGACGCAGCAGCTCTTGCAATTCATTCAGGAACCGAGCAAGCGCCCCGACGCCATTATCGTCGAGCCGGTCGGCACAGCAATGCCGCAGGTTGCCAAAGCCGCGGTTGCGGCAGGAATAGCCTGGGGAGTAGTCAATTCGCGGGTCGACTACCTCGATGACCTGCGCCGTCGCGCGCTGGTACCAGTTTTCTCAGTCCTGTCGGATCACGAAGAAATCGGACGGATCCAGGGACAGCAGATCGCTGCCATTCTGGGAGACGAAGGTTGCGTTCTTTATATTGAAGGGCCTGGGGTCGGCGATGTCGCCAAAACGCGGACAAAAGGCATGATGGCCAGTAAACCACAGAGAGTATCGGTTAAAACGCTGAAAGGCGACTGGACGCAGCGAAGCGGGTATAACGCCGTTCGTTCCTGGCTGGGATTGAGCACATCGCGCGAGCTTCACATTGGCCTGGTCGCTTGTCAAAACGATGACATGGCGATCGGCGCTCGTCATGCTTTTGAAGAAATCGGGGACTCGAAAGAGCGGGATTCATGGTTGGCTCTCCCGATCACCGGGTGCGATGGCGTGCCTAAATCGGGCCAGTCTTGGGTGCGCCAAGGGCGTCTTGCGGCGACGATCTATTCGCCGCCCCTTATCGGCGACGCGATTCAGTTGCTCGCGACGTCACGTATGGGAGGAACTCAACCAGAGGAAAGAACGCTGGTCGCGCCGAGTTCATTCCCAGCTCTGGACGAGCTTACACGGAAGCGTTCAGCGAGCGCCGGAATTTAGGCAGCAATTCCAGGCCCCTTGACTCCCGAGACCTTGAAATAGCACGGTACGCTCGCCTTCTCCGGTCCTGTCTGCGGCTTACGCCACGATCGGTATCGAAAGCGGCACGCATTCTTCGTCCATAGGAAACCCAGATATATCTCTGCGCGATCGACTGAGCTAAGGTTCGCCGGATCCCAAGCCTTGGCGTACGTGCACAGAGTGTTATCGCCGGTGAGATTTGCGAGAACGCTTAAAAGCATTCTGTTTAGGCAGTGATAATTCGGAGCGCACAGATACCGGCGATTCGAGTACATGCTCCACTTATTTCGATAATCCCATTGCGGCAGGAAGTGGCGGAGACCACCAATCCCTTCCAGGAAAAGCCTTCCAATACGCGATTCGCCAGTCTCCTCGTACAAATCGTACAAACCGAGTAAAGATCGCATGAAGCCATCCATGATGCCAGGCGCCGGAAGACCAGGTATCTCCGCGTACAGCGAGTGGCCGTCTGCCTGAACCCGAACTCCATTCTCCATATGATCGAGCTCGAAAATCCTGGTCGAGCGCTCCAGCAACTGGAACAAGCTACGGTTGCGAGTGAGACGCCATGCACGCACGAGCGCACTGATGATCAGTCCCTGAGCGTTGGCGGAGATCCAAGGCGACTGCAAGTGGACCGGTCCCTCTCGATAGGTGAAGTCGTGGTTCCACACAACCGCACCATCTTTTCGTGTAACGGCATGTTCTTCAAGCCAACGCACGTGATTTAGAAATGTCTCAAGATGCTCGGGATCTTTAAACAACAGGTATTTCTCTAGGTTGTGAAGAGCATGGGCTGCTATGAACGCCGGACGATAAACTTGCCCGGTAACGCGACTCCATATCTGTACGATTCCCTTTGGGTCAAAACGCACCACGGTCCGCTTGGGCGGCTGGGGCGCATATTTGAAGATGTAATAGTGGAGAGAATTCTTCGGTCCGGCACCCGGAATGAGCATCAGCGGATAGGAGAACCGAAATTCAACCGTTTCGTCGTACAGGGTGAGCGCGGCGAGCCTCAATCTCGAGCTTGTCCATCTGTTGCTCATAGCAAACTCCCCGGCAAAATGGTGAGACTGTAGCCACTGCGCAGTGGCGTGTCAAGTTCTTTTACAGTTAGCGCGCAAACTGACAGGTGATCGAGAGAGAAATCTGTGCTATAGTGCGCGGCTGGTTAGGATGCATTCCATGAAATCCCGTCGGCTGCAATTCATGGCGGAGATTTTGGCGCTATTGTTCGTATTTGAGCGCTACGCGACAGCGAACAATGCGGGCTGTGTTTTTGAGCACATAGAATTCGCTAATTCGCACCGTTGCTTTCCTTCAGCGGTCACAATTCCGCCGTCCATGGCATATACCGATTCCGGCGTCCTGGGCACGCTGGGCGGCCCTTTTATGAAGGGCGCAGATGATTCCCGCAAGAGTGGTAAGAACCTCAACGTCTTGAACTTATATCCCGGCGCCCTTATTCCGATCAGGCACAGGGCTCAAAACTACAACGGTGACCCTCTCTCCATTTTGTTCAGGATGATTTTCTTGCCCAAAGGCCCGAGACATAGCTCTCTGCGTCACTGACGTAATTCCTCAACAGGTCCGCGCCGCCCAGTGCTCTGGGATCAGTGAGACTTCCATATGTGTCCGGTGACAAGAGATCGCCGCCGGTCCCGGAAGAAGCCACTCGCAAGCTGACTACGGCTTGTAGATCCATGTTTGCGCAGTCGCTCGATCGTTGTTGGCGTATCCTCCGGCAAGCAATACACTCCCATCTTTCAAACGAGTTTCGGTCATGAAATGCCAGGGGCCGCTGATCTCGCCCGTCGCCTCAATAAACTTTGCATGCGCAGGATCGAACAGTTCCACTTCCTTACTTCCTCCTGCAATGAGCAACTCCCCCGAGCTAAGCATCACTGCTTCCTCTGGTAATTTGAATCTGGAACTTATCAAGGGAGGCGCACTGTTGAACTTCCCCGTCTTCGGATCATAGATCTCCGTGCTGCTAAGGTTGCCATTCCAATCTCGCTCGTCGGAGCCGCCTGCGATTAGAACGCGGCCGTCCGGAAGCAGGCCAGCGGTATGCTTGTATCGCGCCGTGTTCAGACGTCCAGTCTCAATGAAGCTCTCGGTCTTTGGATCATAGATTTCGGCGACCGCATTGACGTTCTGGCCACGTCCCCCAACGATGAGCACACGCCCGTCTCGAAGGAGGGTTGCCGTATGCGCCACACGTGCGAAATGCATTGGCTTAACAGCGCGGAAGCGCATATCCTCGACGTGAAAGATCTCCGAGGCCGCGATGCCGCCGGGAGAATCGTGGTCCGCACCTCCAGTAATCAGGACATCCCCGCTGGGCAGCAGAGTTGCCCGGGCATTACCACGCCGAGTTGTCATTGTCGCGGCGAGAACCGTGAATTCGCGCGTCGCAGGATCGTAGAGTTCGGCCGAGTCTGTGCACTCATGACCGATCCAACCGCCGGCAATGAGCACCTTCCCGGTTCGCAGTAGAACCGCAGTGTGCCCCACACGCCCGACGCTCATTTGGCCCGAAACCTGGAATTTTCCTGTCGCAGGATCGTAGAGTTCCGCTGATTTGTAGAAATCCTGATTCCGTCTCATGCCTCCAGTGATCAGCACTTTGCCATCGGGAAGCAGCGTCGCAGTGTGTCCGGAACGGGGCTCCAGCATTGACGATGCCACTGTAACTGTTCCCATTCGCGCTGCAGGCGGCGACGTGTCTCGAAAAACTAGGCCACTGAAAGCCAGACTATTCAGGATTAGAGGAATCAGAACCAGACGGGATTGGCTCATGGGACCTCCTGAACGAATAAGACGACCCGCCTTCCACAAAGTTAGCACGCTATCTTTTCCGGCAAGTTCCTCAGAGCCAATCGTTCTCTCCGCGTATGAAGCTCGATCTGGAGCGTCAACGAAAGAAGGTACTCGCTGGAGTGCTGATGAGTATTGCGTTGTTGCTCGCTGGTAAGTCCGTTTTCGACTTTCAGACTGTACGTGTCGTAGCGCCCGTGGATCCTGCAAAACCCGCCGATCCGTCGAATCCGCAGAAACCAAACATAAAGATGGGACACCACGCGTGGCGAGACCTTACGCTCGACTACCAACGATTACAACTGACTGAAAACCGGTTATATGAAGGCACTGGCCGAAACATCTTTCGCTCCGACGTCGTAGTTGGTCGAATAAAAGTCCCCGCTCCGCCTGACCCAGCGCCTCCTATTCCCGTAGCCGAAACTGCTGTCGCAACCATTCGATTGAGATTCTTCGGATTCGCATCAATGCCAAACGAACCGAGGAAGGCCTTCCTCGGCGAGGATGATTCAGTCTTCGTTGCGAGTGAAGGAGAGATCGTGAATCGGAGGTACCGAGTGCTGAAGATAGACCCGAATTCGGTAATACTCGAAGACTTGATCGAGAAGTCGTTACACCGACTCTCGTTGCCGAGCTAGGTGCGCTTCAAGCTGAAACCGCTTCCGTCTTCTCGCTTGGTTCGTACTCCACGATGTAACCAGCTACTGCACTAGCTGCGACCGTGAATGGTGATGCCAAATACATCTGCCCAGGACCGCTGCGTCCGGGAAAGTTTCGGTTCTGCGCGCTGATGACAACTTGATCCGGTCTGGTGGAGACACCCGGTCCCGCGTTGATGCACGCACCGCAGCTGGGTTCAATGACTTGTGCGCCCGCTTTTCTGAAAATCTCGAGATAACCACGCCGCATGCAGTAGTCACGAGTCTCTTGTGATCCAAACTGGATATAGAACTTCACCGACTCGGCCACGCGCTTGCCTTGTTTCAACGCGTCCGCAAGAACGGCGGCGTACATGTCCATATCTTCGTTCTTGCCGGCCGTGCAGGTTCCGCCGTATGCGATTTCCACGGGTACTGGCGTGAGCAGATCACGAATGTATTTACCATTGCCCGGATCCCCAGGTGTCGCGACCATCGGCGTGATATCAGCAGCATCAAGCTCGATCACGTGGGCATATTCCGCGCCCGGATCGCTATAGAGACCTTCGATCATTGCCTCAGCCTTGTTCGGATCCATGCCACGACGTTCGACAAGAAAATCGACAGCTTTCTTGTCCGGTGCGACGATGCCAGTGAATCCGCCAATCTCGGCCGCCATGTTCGTCATAGTGGCGCGCTCGTCTACGCTCAGATCTTCAATCGCCTCGCCGGAGTACTCCATCACCTTCGCCAACGCCTTGCCGCTGCGGACATATTCGAGGCTCAGGATTTTCAGGATAAAATCCTTGGCCGTCACATTCGGATGCTTTTTGCCACGAATGACGACCTTAACGGACTCAGGCACCCTGACGCGCACGTCTTTTGTGATCCAGGAATTGAAAACGTCAGTGGTGCCGATCCCGAATGCGACGCACCCGATCGCGCCAACATGTGGCGTGTGGGAGTCAGAGCCAATATTTAACTGGCCCGGCAATGCATAACTTTCGAGCACGATCGAATGGCAGATTCCTTCTGAGCCTTTGCGATCTGTCAGCTCGCCATGCAGGCGAATTCCCTGCTTCCTGGCGAAATCCTGCTGCTTGAGTTTGAGCTGAGTGGCGAGATCGAGCAGTCCGAGCTTTTTCTTTTCTTCGGAAATCACCTCATCGAGAAACGTCAGGTGGTCGCGAAAGAACAAAATCGTAGAAGGATCGTTGACTTGCGCATCCTTGCCGACGTAGTGCTCAAAGAAAATTGCGGCCATGGGCGTTACATACTCATGGCTGAAGCGCAGGTCCGCGCGGGCAAAACCGGTGTCGCCGGGTTTCACGGAAGGCACTCCAACACCGCCGGTCTCGTTGATCATGTGCCGGGCAAAGATCTTCTCCGCCACAGTCATTGCCCGTGTGGCGCGGGTGCCTCCGGGCGCGATGGGCGGCAAAAAGACTTTCCCCTGTAAGCGTGCCACGTTGAAGGGAAACAACCCGCCGTACTCGATGACTTGACGGGTAATTTCATCCTCGCCTGCCGTGAATTCGGTCAATGGGATCTCTTCCCCGCTCCGAATGCGGTCGATCAGAGAAAAGTTCGTGGAGGTCGGCAGCCCCAAGTTCTGGCAATTCTGTTTGTAAATCCGCTCAATGTTTTCCCCGATGACAACGCGAATGCCCGCGCACATCTCGGCATACGGAGACTGCTCCCGGCTGGAACCTTTGCCGCGACGCTTGCCGCTCACCGCGCAGACGAATCCCCCACGCTTCACGTCACTCCTTCCGATGGGCGTCACGTTTCCGCATTTCAAACCAAGGTACGGGATTTCTCCGAGCGTCTCGTCGAAGTAAAAGCAGTAATGGGCAGGAGTGATTTCGTCGGTTGAAATGTCATCGCGGAGCTTGGGATTGTTGCCGGGATTCCTCGTATCCCATGGCAGGTCCTCGCCAGCTAATTGCCGTTTGATCAGTTCCGGGTCTTCGGTGAGAAAGAGAATGCGTCCTTGGAGGCGGACTTTGTCGGGCCGCTTTTCGATTTTACGTTCCAGAAGAGAACTGATCACGGTTAGCCTGAGGATTCTTGAATTCACGCCGGAGCAGGAGTCGGCGTTCCCACATGCCTTATTGTAACGCCGGCAACCCCCGTAGCTCGGCGAGGTTAACGCTGATACGCGCGCGGATCGGGCAAAGAGCCAAGCCCGCGCCCTGCGAAGATCTCCTGAAACTCGTGTACCAGAGCCTCGTGTACCAGACCATTGGAAGCCAGTGTCTCGCGGCTGTTGAGTTCGAAGGGAGCGCCATCGAAGCGGCTGACTTTGCCTCCGGCTTCCTCGACGATTAGCGTTCCGGCGGCCGTATCCCACGGATTGAGGTTGAATTCCCAGAATCCGTCGAAGCGTCCGCACGCCACGCAGCACAGGTCGAGCGCGGCCGAGCCGGCGCGGCGCACGCCATGCGTCTTTAGCGTGATCTCGTGATAGAAGAAAATATTTGGATTTTTGTGGCGCTTGTGACTCGGAAATCCCGTAGCCACCAGGCACTCCTTAAGCTGAGAGATCTTCGATACCTGAATGGGCTTCCCATTAAGTTGCGCGCCTTTGCCCTTTTCGGCGGAAAAGAATTCGTCCCGCGTCGGGTCGTACACGATGCCCGCAATCCGGACCTGCTCCTTATCCGAACGTCGCTCCAATGCCATGGAGACTGCAAATACGGGGAATCCGTGGGCGAAATTCGTAGTGCCGTCGAGTGGATCGACATACCAACGGTATTCGCTCCCGCTATCCTTCAAGCCTTGCTCTTCCCCCAATACATCATGCGAAGGAAATTGTTTGCTCACGCGCTCGCGGATGAGAGCTTCGGAAGCGCGGTCGGCCGCTGTAACCAGGTCCGCGTCGCCCTTGTACTCGATTTTGAGGCCCTCATGGAAGTATTTCATCAGCAAGGCGCCCGCCTCTCGCGCGATTGCTGACATTGCGGGAAGGAAACTGGCGTGGGAAGTATCGTTCACGATTGTGGGTCTTAGGCGCTAGGTCTTAGGTAGAAAATCATCAGGTGTTCGGTCCGAAGTGCTACGACCCAACACCCAAGGCCTATTTCTTTCTCACGGCGTCCTCAGTGATGTACATGATCTCGTGCTTGAAGATGAACAGGTTTGGAGCCCCCTGACGCGTAAGGCGCACCATATTCTTGTCGTAATACTCGATCCAGCCATGGACAATCTGGCCATCCATGAGCTTGAGCGAAACCGCTTTCTGCTTCTCTCCGAGAGCCTTCAGAAAAGCGACTTCTTCGAAAGTGTCTTCAGGGGGCGGCGTGCGTCCACGCTTGGTGTTGGGATTCCCATGTGGCCGAAACGACATGCTCGCATTGTACACAATGCGCACTGCATTCTTGGAATTCGACGCGCAAAAACAAGTGGCCATCCCAAACGGATGGCCACTCTTGAAAACAATTCAAATTAGAAAGTGAGCTTCAGCGCGAACTCGATCGCACGGGGAGCTCCAAGTGCGTTCACACCGGAACCGAGTCCAAGACGCAGGAAGTTCCCTTCAGGACCGTGCAAGAGTCCGCTCGTGGTTCCGTTCGCGGAGCCAACCGATCCGTCGAGAATCGAACTGAACGGGATTGCTGGTCCTGTGAAGTTCGAGAAATTGAACACGTTGAAAATGGTCACCCCAGGCCTGAGTTCGACTCTCTCCTTGATTTTGTATCCCCAGTTGATCCCAAGGTCGAAGGTCTTGAGCCAACCTTGACCGATCGCATCAGGTGGCGCAGATTGGAGGGGAGCACCGCCGTTGATGACACCACCGAGCGCGGTGAGGTCAGATTGAGTCATCAAGTTATTTGTCACTAGAGCCTGACCTGCTGGCGTTAACTGGCCGACCATGGTCGTATTGAAAGTGCTTACTTTCTGACTTAGTCCATTCGTTCCAAAGTCGCGGCCGAACGCGCCTTGTTTCGTTCCTGGAAGAAGATCGCCAAGTCCGCCGTTTGAACCGAACGTACCGTCTCCAGTCCCGTCTCCGGTGATGTCAGTTTGGAAGATTCCTCCGGGACTGCCGCTTGTAGGCAGTCTGACATCCAACGGAAGTGGGCTGTCAAAGTGACCAATGAGGCTTAGGCGGAAGTGGACGGGCAAGTCGAAGATCCCGCCGAACGAGATTTGATGGGTCCGATCGAGGCCGTTGGGTCCCATGTACTTCAATGGATTGGCATTGTCGACCGGGAAATTGATGAAATCACTGTCCCGGGCAGTCGCGACATACCGCGAAAACGAATAAGAGACTTGCAGGTTCGCATGCTTAACACCGGGAATTGACTTGCTCAGGTCTTGCTTCAATGTCGTCTGTAGACCGTTGTAGACCGAGCGCCCGATCGGAAAGAGCATCTGGTTGGTTCCCACGTTCTGATTAAATCCGGGGAATGCTGCCTTGGCACAGGGGAAACCGGCGCAAAGACCATAACCAGAATCGAGGCCGGCCGAAGCATAGTCAGAGATGTTTGCAGGCCGTGGCACCCATGTGCCGTTATCGCTTGTTCCAGTTACCGGATCGTTAAAACAATTGCCTGTGTACGTGGAGACCACCGTAGAACCACGACCACAGTTCGCTTCTACTGCGGTAATTGCCGCCTGCGCGTTAGAGACGACAAGAGTGCGGTAATCCCCTACGTGATTGGTGTCTTCGCTAAGCATGTTGTGGGTGGAGACATTGCGAAGAAAGTCGACGGTCAGAACAGCGCCTCGGCGAATCTCTTTCTGAATGCCGATATTCATCTGCACGGAACGAGGTGTCACATACCCTGGGTAGAACAGGTTCGTGCTGGTCACATCGATTCCGTCCGCTAGCGTATTACCGATGTAAGATCCATTCTGAGCCGGTCCCGCAGCCTGAGTTGCGGCCTGATACTGCTGCTGCAGCGTAACGATTTGCGATTCGACGCTCCCGATCGGCGCGCCGCAGATTGCAGTCGGATTAATGGTGGTAGTAAACGGCAGGCTTTGTGCAGCCCCAGATGTGCAGACTGGCGTTAAACCAAGGAACAATCCTTCCTGCAGTCGTGCCGGGCGATCGAACAGGTTGTTATTCCATATCGAGTTCTCATAGAACAAGCCGATTCCTCCGCGGATCACAGTCGTACCTTTGCCCGATGGATCCCAAGCAAATCCCAGTTGCGGAGCGAAATTCGCGTTAGGCTGGCGAACTCGATTGCCCAACCCGCGGTAGGTGAAGAATTGGTTGCTGTAGTTGAATTGATCCAGAGCAGCAATCGGGCCGAGATCGCTGTCCGTACGACCCGTATCGCGGACGTATCGCAATCCAAGGTTCAAGACAAACGCGGGCTTTATCTTCCACGAGTCGCCGATATACCACGAAAACCGGTTGTCCGGACCCAACCCACCGCCCGGCAAACCGAATGCCGCTTTCTCCGACGAGTATCCCTGGCCGTTGCCAAGGTTCACATTCGTCACCGGATAGTTCAGCGGGTTTGCGGCTCCGTTGGGAAAAGGGCAATTTCCCGCTCCCACACATGGAGGCGTGGCATTTGGTGCTCCAACCGCGGGCGCCAATCCTAAGAACTTCGCATACCCACCACCCTGAATGTGGTTGTACCCCGCTCCGAAGCGGATGATGTGGTTCTTGTAAGCTTTCGTTCCGTCATACTTGATCTGCTTGTTGGACT
>Ga0126371_10005726_pt1 | contig 11048 bp, 8 predicted proteins | sample PanSoiMetaPlot_4_FD_110145 | JGI IMG/M metagenome (GOLD analysis project Ga0126371, IMG submission 110145) | Tropical forest soil microbial communities from Panama - MetaG Plot_4 | ecosystem: Environmental > Terrestrial > Soil > Tropical forest > Bulk soil | place: Panama | collected 2016-02-17
AATCAACCTGCGCAGTACAGAGCCTTCTGGTCAGTGTTGACTTATTAAGAGGCGCAGCGAAGCGCAGCTGTGCTACAAGGTTTGGGCCATGCCGTTCTAAACAACTGGTTACTTAATCGGTCACAGGACGTCTCACAGCCCGAACACCGGAGTGTGATGTGCTTCAACACCTGAAGTTCGCAACGCGTCTGCTGCGGAAAAACCCAAGCTTCACGCTAGTTGCCGCTACCACTTTGGCGCTCGGCATCGGAGCAACAACCGCCGTCTTCACTTTGGTCGACGCGGTGCTCCTCCGGCCCCTCGCATATCGCACTCCATCCCAGCTTGTTTCCATATCAGCGGATGAGCCAGTCTCGGGAGGTGCGAACATCGGCTTCAATCCACTCGAGCTCGACGATCTGCGCGAGCGTGCCGGCATCTTCGATCAGGTTTCAGCAGCGTGGCCAGTCAGCGCAAATCTTACTGGCGGGGACCATCCGGAGCGAATCGAGTTAGTCGCTGGCAGCCCAAGCTATTTTTCAATTCTCGGAGTGGCGCCGCAGCTTGGACGCGTCTTTGGTCCGGAAGATGAGGCGCTCGGATTTGCCGACGCCTGTGTGATCAGCGACGCAGCATGGCACCGGTTGTTTGGCGGTGATCCCAATGTGCTTGGTCGCCGCATCTACCTCGATACCGACGCCTACACAATCGTCGGCGTTATGCCACCGGGCTTTCGTCATCCAGGAAGAACGCGGGCCACCGACGTCGATGTCTGGGGCACGGCAGGATACAAGGCAGATCCGTTTCCTCATCCACCACAGCGAGAGCAGCGTTTCATTCCGGGAGCGATTGCTAGACTTAAACCGAGAATCACCGTGGCCCAAGCTCAAAAGCGGCTCAACACTCTGGTCTCGCAGCTTCGGCAAGAGTATCCGGCTATTTATCCAACAGCGTCGGGCTGGACGATGAACCTGACTTCATTGGACGAAGTAGTGGTTGGAAAGACTCGTTCCCTGCTGTGGATTCTGCTCGCCGCGGTTGCCGCTATTTTGCTCATCGGCTGCATCAACGTTGCGAATCTCCTCCTCTCGAGAGCATCAGCACGCGAACGCGAGATCGCCGTGCGCCTGGCTCTGGGAGCTCGCCGCCGCGATCTGATGATTCAGCTCCTCACCGAGTCGTTCATGCTATCGAGTATCGCAACCATCGCAGGCGTCGTGATCGGTTGGGCGATGCTGCGCGGGATGGTGATCACGGCAGCATCGAAGCTGCCTCGGATTCACGAAGTCACGCTCAATATGCATGTGCTGGCCTTCGTCATCGCCTTGGCGTTATTAACGTCGATTCTGTTTGGGCTAGCTCCAGCTTTGCAAAGCTCTTCGCCGCAGCTTGTGACCAGCCTCAGCGGAAGCTCGCGCGGTGGCAGCAGTCGCCGCCAGAATCGCACGCGGGAAGGCTTAGTTATCGCCGAGATTGGGATGTCCCTCGTGCTGCTCGCGGGCGCGGGTCTGCTAGCGCGAACATTATGGCGATTGATTAATATCGACGCCGGATTCAATCCCGCGCATGTCGAGACAGCGCGCGTATGGTTGCCCGTACCGAATCACCCGGAACTCGATCCATATCGTAACCCTGAAAGGCGCCAGGCCTTCAATCGTGAATTATTGCGCCGGCTCAACAGCATTCCCGGCGTGCAGGAGGCTGGACTTACAGGATCCCTTCCGCTCACGGCCGATCAGTTCACTGCCAAAATGGCAATCGAAGGTCACACCAGCGATCCGCGCAGCGCTCCCGACCTTCCGCTGATCGTGGTGAGCCCAAACTATTTCAGCGTGCTTAAAACACCTCTGCTCAGCGGACGCATATTCACGGAGAGCGACGATCTCAAGAGTGAAACTGTGGCCATTGTCGACCAAGCTGCTGCCAGACAGCTGTGGCTGCACGAGGATGCCATCGGGCATCGCCTTGGATTTTTTGGCGGACAAAAACCGCGTTGGTTCAGGATCGTTGGCGTGGTGGCCGACGTAAAGCAGACCGGTCTCGATTCATCCGCCAGCCCGCACGCGTATTTCCCGCTATATCAGACGGGAGCACGGGCGTTGGGTGTAGTTGCGCGGGTAAACACCGGCGCAGCCACGGACGAAGAAACTCTGATGGCGTCGGTCGGCGAGCAGATCAGACGCGAGGTCCAGGCCGTAGACAAAGACCTTCCCGTTTTTGGAATTCAACCAATGTCGAACCTCGTGAGCTCCTCGCTCACGGCACGTAGGTTCTCTGCTGAGCTGATCGGAGCATTTTCGATGCTCGCCCTCGTCCTCGCCGCGATCGGAGTCTATGGTGTGATCGCGTATTGGGTGGCGCAGCGAACGCGTGAATTGGGCATTCGTATGGCACTCGGCGCGCAGTCTAACGACGTTCTGAAACTCGTGCTCGGACGCGGCGCGCGCCTCGCGGGAATTGGAGTTGGCATTGGTCTGGTGGCCGCACTCGCCGTAGGGCCGCTGCTGCGCTCGCAGCTATACGGCATCTCTGCGTTCGATCCCTTCGTGTTTGCGTGCGTACCGGTCGTTCTGCTGGTCGTGGCCCTCGCTGCTGGATATGTGCCTGCTATGCGCGCTATGCGAGTGAATCCCATCGTGGCGCTGCGGGAAGAGTGAAAAGAATCGGATGATCGTGCCACCGGGTGATCGGGTGGAGTAGGGACAACGAGCACTTGGCCCGGCGTGGGAGACATACACCCTTGTCAGCCTGTCATCCTGAGCCCTCCGGAATGCGTCGGACTCGATTGCCGCAGATCGGCGTTTTGGCGAGAATCCTAGGCCCAAATTCCTGCAGAAGGCGCAGCAGTCATACGCATTCGCAGAGATCCTTCGCCGAACCACCGCCTCAGAATGATAGTGTCGGGGAATTCACAGGGCAGGAAGGAACGGGTCACTTCACCAAGTCCACCAGCTTCCCTTGGATCGGCAACTGTGACAACCGATAAATCAAAACTGCAGCGCGCTTGCTGTTGATCGGAATGGACGTGAGGTCAATCTTCTCCGCCGCTGAGTGATCTCCTGAACCCGACGATCCAACTCCCGCCAGCGTCGGAATGTACTGCGCAACGAACGCACTGTCGCCCGCGCCGCGTTTCATGGGGTCCAGCTCCGGCATGTCGGGCTGACCGAGGGAGCGATTCACCTGGTTCAGCAACTTCAGCAAAGCCCGGTTCCCTTCGTTTGGGGCCTGCGGAGGATACGCTTCATAAAACTCAATTTTGGCATCGGTCTTCGCCAGATGCTGCGCGACAATTCCGCGCATCTTGTCCTGCACGCGCCGCACCTGCTCGGTGGAGAGACAGCGCAGATCGCCGACCGCGATCGCTGTCGGCGCAACGATGTTCGGCTTGCCTGTCGCCTGGCCGCCCGTTTCCTGCGGATTAGTCTGTGCTGTAGTCCCGCCGACGATTAAGCCAACGTTGTACGTGAGGTAGTCTTCCCGAAGCTGCGTGCGGAAAGCATCGAGGATGCGGGTGAGCTCGTAGATCGCACCGAATCCCATATTGGGACCGAAGACGCCGGCTGAGTGGCCGGTCTCGCCGCTCGCCGTCACGCGCCAGGTCATGCTGCCGCGGCGGCTCGTGCTGCCGTAATAGACGCCGTCCCGGCGGGCTGTGTTCTCGAATTCCAGCCCTGCATCACTGTTCTTTGCCGCCTCGATCATCTCCCGTCGCGCGATTTCGAGCGGATGTCCGGCGGCTTCTTCATCTCCGCTAAGCACGATCTTGATGTCCGCGTGATCGAGTGCGCCGGAGGCCTTGAGGGCCTTCAGTGCTGTGATCATCACGATGAGACCGCCCTTCATATCGTCGGTGCCCGGCCCAGAGGCCCAATTGCCGGTCTTCTTCTCGGAATCGGCGCCCTGGGTCGTGTCCGGATCGCCGCTCGCCCCGAGCATTACGAAGTGCTGGAATGGACTCTCTTTCTCAAAAACCGTGTCCATGTGCCCGATCAGTAGCACACGCTTGCCACACGTTCCCGCATTGGGACAAGAATGCTCGGCAACCAACGTGCCGGCTCTCTGTACTTCGTCCATCGGAACCCAGCGCACCTTAAATCCGAGGGCTTCAAACTGCGGCATGAGCACCTTGCCAACCGCCCGCACGCCCTCAAGGTTCTTGGTTCCGCTATTGATCTCGACTAGTGGTCGCAGCAGATCGATCGGCTCCTGCTTGTTGGCATCGATTGCCTGGACGATCTTCGCTTCGTTTGGATTGAGGTTTTGCGCTTCAACAATGACGTTTGAAACCAGAAGAAGAGTTAGGAAGAAACCAGTCAGTTTCACCTGCGAATGATAGCAAACGACTTTTCAGCGCAAGGACCACGCTGCGCCTATGGAATTAACTGCAACTCCCACGTTTCCGCGACCAGATCCGCCCCGAAAGCGCGATTTGGTTCCGACTTTGCCAGCGCGAAACCTGCGCGCTCATAAATCTTACGAGCCGCAGTGAGGATGCTTTGCGTCCATAACATGATCTTGCGATAACCAGCGAGGCGCGCGAACTGCACGCATTCATCGACCAAGCGACGACCAACTCCCAATCCGCGGGCGTTCGGCTCAACCAAAAGCAACCGTAGTTTCGCGATTTCGTCGGTGTATTTCACCAGGAACACTGACCCTATAGGCTCGCCTTTGAGCTCCGCGATCCAGCAACGCTCGCGCTTCGGATCAAAATTCTTCACAAATTGCGCCGCGATTTCCGCCACGAGCGCCTCAAAAGTCTCGTCCCAACCATACTCCTGTGCGTACAAGGTGCCGTGGCGATGGATTACCCAACCTATATCGCCGGGTCGATGCGTGCGCAGAACGACAGCTCGAGGTCGCTGTGGGTCCCCACAGAGGGCGGCTTCGGCGTCGCGCAATGCACTGACAAACCGTATTTGTCGCTCCTCCGGCAGAGCCCCGAGGATTTCAGTAGCTTGAGCACTCGATTGTGCGTCGAGGGAGGCGAAAACTAAGCACCCTTTCTGCGTTAGTCGCAGACCAACATGCCTAGCATCTTCCCGTGAACGCTCCCGAACGATAAGTTTTTGGTTCGCAAAATGCCCCAGAATGCGACTTAAATAACCGCGATCAAGCCCCAAATCGTCGCTAATTTCGCTCGCGGTACAATGCTCGCGGTGCGCTAACTCATACAAAACGCGCACTTCCGTCAGCGAATACTTGCTTCCGAGCAGCCTTTCGTGAAGCACACCAATGCGTTTTGTGTAGAAACGGCTGAATTGACGGACGGCTTGTACACGTTCATCAGGAACTACGCTTGCCATGCAAACTAATCTGCTCCACAATAGTTGACTAAGTCAACTAATTTGTGGGGTCAATCGCATAACCAAATGCGCCGGCTTACGTCTTGAAATTTCGCTTCCCGAAGCCGATGGCGCAAGAGTCAATCCAACTAGCCGCTAAAATGATCCGCATGCGCAGAGTCCTGGCTTGTGCCCTTCTGGCCATACTTTATTTTCTTCCCAATGCCCGCGCCGACGAGAACACTGAGCGCGCCGTGAGCGTGCGCGAGGCCAATCTCTACGTTAATCCGGACACCAGCAGTCAAAAGCTCGGAGTTATCGAGCGTGGACGGGAAGTCGCCGTACTCGAGCACAGCGGACCGCAATGGCTACACGTCTTGGCGTCGCTCGGAGGAGAGCGTGAGGTCTCCGGATGGGTTCTTGATAAGGGCCTGGTTCGCAAAAACACTCCCAACGGCGATCAGATTTTGTTTGGCGAAGGTGCTGACTCAGAGTCCGAAGCCAGTCGCCGTGGGGGCCGGAGAGGCGCAGATAAAGATGCTCTTAGGCTCTACTATCGTGTCGCTGAGTACTTCCCTAACTCTCCGCTTGCCGGTGAGGCTGCGTATCGCTCCGCAGACATCGCCTGGCAACTCGATGTGGAAGACATGCGTAGGCGTCCTTCGGCCCAGGAGAAAGATCCCTACATGCGACATCAGATGGATGAAGAGCAGATGCGCAAGGTGATTAAGAAGTATCCAGGCACGAAGTGGGCGGATCTGGCGGCGTTCGATCTGATCGACAACAAACTTTGCGGAGACTGGCAAGGCGATCCCAAGTGTCCGGAAAAGGAAACTTCGTTATACGAGAAATACGTCGCTGATCACCCGCAATCCCCAAAGGCCGCTGAGGGCCTCTACGACGCCGCCTGGAGGCAATCGGCCCTGATTGAAATCTATCGCGAGCGGCAGGATCAGAAGAAGGCCGAGGAAAGTCGCGCTCATGCTATTGAGTTGGCGCAACGAATCCCACAACAATATGCGAATTCAGACTTCGCATACCGCGCGCAACGTCTGCTATATCTTCTACAGCAGAAGATACCCACGTACGGAAACACCACCGACTGATTCACCCGTCAACCGAAAGGACAATCATTGCCCGTTTACCAGGCTGTTGTACTCGCAGTCGTACAGGCATTCGGAGAATTCTTACCTATCTCCAGCTCAGCACACCTGATACTTACTCGCTGGTTCTTAGGCTGGAGCGAACTCGATCCCGCGATGGACCTCACGTTCGACGTCGCTCTGCACGCTGGCACGCTACTCGCCGTTCTGATCTACTTCTTCCCGACCTGGATCAACTTGATCGTCGCAGGATTTGGCGGACAGCCGCGTATGTCTGCGAGCGGTGCAGCATTCGGCAACGTAGACGACGTTGAAAGCGGCCGCGACCGCATGCTGCTCTGGTGGATCGTCTTAGGAACTGTGCCCGGAGCGATCGCCGGAAAGCTGCTCGACAAGTATGCAGAACTAAAGTTTCGCGAGAACTACGTTTTGATCGGATCGATGCTGATAATCGTTGGCTTGTTGATGTGGCTGGCAGAGAAGTTCGGCGGGCGGCGCCGCTCTATTACAGGAATCGACGCGATCGATGCGATCGTAATTGGAATTGCACAGGCATTCGCGCTTATCCCTGGCGTTTCGCGATCGGGATCAACGATTACTGCCGGACTTGCCCGTAGCCTAAACCGCGAATCGGCGGCTCGTTTCAGCTTCCTGCTGCTGGCGCCAATCACAGCTGGCGCCGTCGTGCTCAAGACACGCGCAGTGGTGAAAGCAGGGGGCCTTCCTCCAGGAATGAGAGAGCCGTTCTTAATCGGAATATCAGTGTCGTTCATTCTGGGAATGGCGGTGATTGCGTTCTTTCTTCGCTTCCTCCGGAGTCACTCTCTCAACTTGTTCGTCGTTTATCGCGTGATCCTTGGAATCGTCGTGATGGTATTGGCCGTCAAGCACTTTCACGCTGGATAACCAACCTCGCGACTGATCACTTTAAGGAAAAGCGCAAACGGTTGAAGGAGCGCCTTCTATGAAACTGCCCTATTCGAGGTACACACTTAAACTAGAAGTTGAACCTACCTCCGTGACCTCCTTCTTCCTTCGTGCCCTTCGTGCTCGTCTCGGTTGCGTGAACCACACGAATTAGTGGCATTCCGCCTGGAATCTGCGATAATCATTATGCTCTGGCCGCTCCGCGACTCGTCTGAGGGGATCACCTCCCCCGGGTCCGAGGCCTCTAATGAACGCTTTACTCCGGCCGTTTACGCCGACTAAGAACCGTCGTTTCAACGAGTTGATCGGCTTCTCGATGATTGCGGCGGCGCTGCTGCTCCTGCTTGCGTTCGCCTCCTACTCACCACTTGATCCGTCACTGAATACGGCCTCGGTTTCCGAAGGCGGGCCAACGCACAACTGGATTGGCCGCGTAGGTGCGGTCATCGCGGACTTGTCCCTGCAGGCCCTTGGCATTGCAGTCTTTGCCATTCCTCTGATGCTGGGCATGCTGGGAGTTCGCTGGTTTCGTTCGCGACACATCCATTCGCCCATCGAGAAATTGCTCGGAGCATCGACTCTTCTCCTGTTCATTCCAGCCCTCATGGGATTGCTGCCGGGACATCTTCGCTGGATGCATGCGATAGCGATTGAAGGCGTGTCTGGAAAGCTTCTGGCCGACTTCCTCATCCATTACTTCAACCTCCCCGGCGCGTACATCGTCGCTCTTAGTGTGATATCTGTTGCGCTGTACCTCAGCACAACATTCTCGTTCACTGAACTTCATTTCTGGCTGGAGACACGCTGCACCTTTGTACGAGCAGCATGGCAGCGGTTTCAGGATTGGCGCGCTGAACGCGCGAAAGTGAAGGCACAGAAAGAGCTGGAGAAGCGCAAAGCAAATCGGCCGATGGTCACCAGCCAATTGCTCCCGGCGAAGAAGCAGTTGCCCGTTTCTCAGGTCTCCGATGAGTACGAGCAGGCCCGTCCCGTGAAGACCGGCTTGGAGAAAATGGCTGAATCGCTTTCCGCTCCAGAAACGGAACTCGAATCAGATCTTGACGAGACTCCTATTGAGGATCGGGAAATCGCTGTTGGAAGACGTGCAGATTCAGAGACAAAACGGAAAACTGTGCTGCCGAAAACTCACGGCACCTTCCAACTGCCTCCAAGTGCGATGTTGAAGCGTCCGGATGAGCAGTACGCGGTCAACGAGGCGGAACTTAAAGAGCAGGCGCAAATCCTGGTGGAAAAGTGCGCCGAGTTCGACGTTCACGGCAGCATCACCCATATCAATCCTGGTCCTGTAGTGACGACCTTTGAGATGAAGCCCGAAGCGGGAATCAAATACAGCCGCATTACCGGGCTTTCAGAGGATCTCTGTCTGGCGATGAAGGCAGAGAGCATTCTCATCGAGCGCATGCCGGGAAAGAGTACGGTTGGCATTCAGGTGCCGAACGCCGAGCGCGAGACCATCTACCTGCGAGAAGTCGTGGAATCTCAAAGTTTCGCTGATGCCCGTTCGCGGCTGACTCTCGCTTTAGGCAAAGACATCAATGGACGGATCATCACCGCCGATCTCGCAACCATGCCGCATTTGCTGATCGCGGGCTCAACCGGGTCAGGTAAATCTGTAGCGATCAACGCCATGATTATGTCGCTGCTATTCAAAGCGACACCCGATCAGGTACGCCTTATCCTGGTAGATCCGAAGCGGGTTGAACTCGGCAACTATGACGGCGTACCGCATCTCTACACCCCAATCATTACCGAACCCAAGCTTGCTGCCGTAGCGCTGCGCAACGCCGTGCGCGAGATGGAACGCCGCCTAAAGCTGCTGGCGGAAAAGAGCGTTCGCAATATCGATCAATACAACAAGCTCTTTACCGAAGACACTCCGAGTCTGTTCGAAGAGGACAGCGATCACAAGCCCCTGCCCTACATCGTCATCATCCTCGACGAATTAGCCGATCTTATGATGCTCGACGGCAAAAACGTTGAAGAATCGATTACGCGCCTGGCACAGATGGCGCGTGCGGTTGGTATCCACTTGATTCTTGCAACGCAGCGGCCGTCGGTCGATGTAATCACCGGATTGATCAAAGCCAACGTGCCCAGCCGCATGTCCTTCCGCGTGGCGACAAAAGTCGATTCACGCACGATTCTTGACGCGAACGGCTCGGAGTCGTTGCTCGGACGAGGTGACATGCTCTTCCTCGCTCCGGGTTCTGCCCGCGTTCAACGCGTTCATGCTCCGCTCGTAACAGAAAAAGAGATCGCGCAGGTCGTTGAGTTTTGGCGTTCGCAAGGTGAAGCAGAATACGAGAAGAAGTTCCTCGAAGCTCCCAAAGAAGAAGGCAACGTCGAAGGCGGGACTGGGGACAGCGAGGACGACCACGACGAACTATTCGAAGACGCAGTCCGTCTCGTGCTCGACTTCGGCAAGGCCTCCACTTCCCTGCTGCAACGCCGTCTTCGCATCGGCTACGGACGCGCTGCACACCTGATTGACCTCATGGAGCGCGACGGCATCGTCGGTGCGGCTGATGGGCCCAAGCCACGCGAAGTGCTTAAGCGTCCCGACTGGATCGACGAAGTGGAACAAGCGATGCGATAAGCGAATATGACGCGGCGAGGTTGGGTTTTATTTGCAGTTTGTCAGGCTTTAGGTCTTGCCTTTATTTGGCTTGGCGGTATGTTCCGCCTTATCGGGTTCGTGCTTCTGACACCTGGGATTCTTATCGCTATTGGCCTGGGCGACGGGTTTAAGATTCTGCCGGAGTACAGTTTTTTTGCCGTTCTCGCCACTTGTCTCATTGTTACGAACGCGCTTTGTTGGCTTTTCGTTGATCGACATTGGAGCCGCTCCTAGAGTCTCTTTTCGTTCCGTTCAGATGAACTGCGAATACTTCCGTTCTAAAATGGAGACATAACCACTAGGACGGACCCTTGACCCTGAAGCATTCAGATCTGATCTACGATTGGAATAACGTTCCTGGCGCAGCATTCAAGCCGGCTGGTCGCGTAATGCTTACCGACGAGTCGTTGCGCGATGGGCTTCAATCTCCTTCCGTTAAAGATCCCACGATCGATGAAAAGCTTCGCATTCTCCACCTGATGGAGAATCTTGGAGTCAATCACCTTGACATGGGGCTTCCCGGCGCCGGAGCACGAGCATATGCCGATGTGGAACGTCTCGCGCGAGAGATCCGCGACGCCAAACTAAAGATTCGCGGGAATTGCGCTGCGCGAACTCATGAGAACGACATTCGTCCCGTAGCTGAGATTCAGGATAAGGTCGGCATTCCCATCGAGGTCGCGACCTTTATCGGATCAAGTCCGATCCGCCGCTACGCCGAGGACTGGACAGGCGAGTTTCTCCTAAAGACGACGGAGTCCGCAGTGAAGTTTGCCCGATCGATGGGTTTGGAGGTGATGTATGTCACCGAGGACACGACGCGCTGCGATCCCGAAACGGTAAAACGGCTCTACAAGACAGCTATCGAGTTTGGCGCGCGCGCCATTGTCATCTGCGACACATGCGGACATGTGACTCCTGCCGGCGTAACGGCTCTGATCCGCTTCGTGATCGACGAAGTCGTAAAGCCGAGCGGCGAACAGGTTCGTGTGGATTGGCACGGCCATTGCGATCGCGGCCTTGCCGTGGCGAATTCCCTGGCTGCCCTCACTGCGGGCGCCGAGTGCGTGCATGCTTGCGCAATAGGAATCGGCGAGCGCGTCGGCAATACTC
>Ga0126371_10005728_pt1 | contig 11047 bp, 8 predicted proteins | sample PanSoiMetaPlot_4_FD_110145 | JGI IMG/M metagenome (GOLD analysis project Ga0126371, IMG submission 110145) | Tropical forest soil microbial communities from Panama - MetaG Plot_4 | ecosystem: Environmental > Terrestrial > Soil > Tropical forest > Bulk soil | place: Panama | collected 2016-02-17
GCCGCCAACTCGCGCGTGCCGCAGTCGAACTGGGGCGACCACAACGGCCAGCTCAACGCGCTCGACCTCGGCGAGCGCCGCCTGCACGCGCTGCTCGGCGAGTACGGCGACGACACGATCGCCGCGGCGCTCGCCGCGCTCACGGCCCGCGCCGAGGAGCTGATGCGCGCCAACATCCGTGCGCTGCCCGACGGCACCTGCTCGTGCGACGATTTTTTGGACAACGACGGCGTCACCGACACGCCGCTGCGCATCGCGGTCGACCTCACCATCCGCGACGACCGCATGACGCTCGACTTCTCGCGCTCGGCGCCGCCCTGCGACGGCCCGCTCAACATCGCCCGCTCGACCGCGATCGCGAGCTGCTACGTGGCGCTCAAGCACATCTTCGTCGACGTGCCGTCGAACGCCGGCTGCCTCGCGCCGATCGACTTCGTCATCCCCGATACGACCCTGCTCGGCGTGTCGGCGCCGCGCCCGGTCGCCGGCTACACCGAGACGATCCTGCGCGTCATCGACGTGATCTTCGGCGCGTTCGCAAAAGTCGCGCCGGACCGCGCACACGGCAGCCCGTTCGCCACCATCAACGCGCTGTCGCTCGCCGGCTGGCGCCGGGATGGCCGGCGCTGGATCATGTTCTGCTTCTTCGGCGGCGGCCTCGGCGGCAATCCGGAAACAGACGGGCTCAACCACAGCAACAACCCGATCTCGACCGCCACCATTCCGCCGGTCGAGGTGCTGGAGTCGCTCTATCCGGTGATGTTCACCCAGTGGGCGCTGCGGCCGGACTCGGGCGGAGCCGGCAGGCATCGCGGCGGGCTCGGCGCGATCTACGAGATCGAGGCGCTCGCCGACGGCGGCGCCGACGTGTTTCTCATCGGCGAGCGCGGAAAATTTCCACCGTTCGGCGTCAACGGCGGACGCGACGCGGCGCTCAACCGCTTCGTCTACGAGACCGACAGCGGCGAGGCGACGCCGAAACTCGTCTCCAAGATCACCGACATCGCGATCCGCCAGGGGCAGAAGGTGCGGTTGGAAACGCCGGGCGGGGGCGGCTTCGGCGATGCGGCGACGCGCGAGCCCGCGCGCGTCGCGCGCGACGTGCGGCTCGGCTACGTCACGCGCGCGGCGGCGCGGCGCGACTACAAGGTCGTGCTGCATGACGACGGCTCGCTCGACGAGGCCGCCACCGCGACGGAGCGCGGCGCATCATGAGCCGCGACGTCATCGTCGGCGTCGACGTCGGCGGCACCTTCACCGACCTGTTCTGGCTCGATGCCGCGAGCGGCCGCTTCCGCACCGCCAAGGTGCCGTCGCGCCGCGGCGACGAGGCGGTCGGCTTCGTGAACGGCCTGGCGGCGCTGGGCGGCCCGGCCGCGATCGGCTCGATCGTGCACGGCACCACGGTCGGCACCAACACGCTGCTCGAGCGGCGCGGCCCAAAGATCGGCGTGATCGCGACGCGCGGCTTTCGCGACACCCTGGAGATGCGCCGGCGCGACCGCCGCCGCACCTGGGGGCTCACGGGCGATTTCGTCCCGCTCGCCGACCGCGACATGCGGCTCGAGGTCGACGAGCGCACGCTCGCCGACGGCACCATCCGCCGGCCGCTCGATCCGGCCGAGGTCGGCACCGCCGCCAGGCAGCTGCTCGCGAGCGGCGCGCAGGCGGTCGCCGTCACCTTCATCAACGCCTATGCCAATCCCGAGAACGAGCGCCGCGCGCTCGCCGAGCTGCGCGCGCTGTGGCCGAACGCGTTCGTCACCGCCTCGCACGAGGTGCTGTCGGAAATCCGCGAGTTCGAGCGCTCGTCGACGGCGGCGATCAACGCCTACCTGCAGCCGGTGGTCGCCGCCTATCTCGGCAAGCTCGAGGGCGCGCTGGCCGAGCAGACATTCCCCGGCCAGCTGCACATCGTGCAGTCGAACGGCGGCATCATGTCGAGCGCGACCGCGCGGCGGCTGCCGGTGCGCACCGCGCTGTCCGGCCCGGCCGCCGGCGTGGTGGCGGGCGCGGCGCTCGCCAAGGCGGCCGGCTTCGACAATCTCATCACCTGCGATCTCGGCGGCACCTCGTTCGACGTGTCGGTGGTCGCCGGCGGCAAGGCGGCGGTCGCGGCGCAGACCACGGTCGACTTCGGCCTCGTCATCCGTACGCCGATGATCGAGATCACAACCATCGGGGCCGGCGGCGGCTCGATCGCCGCGGTCGACCGCGGCGGGCTGCTCCAGGTCGGGCCGGAGAGCGCCGGCTCAGTGCCGGGACCCGCCTGCTACGGCGCCGGCAATACGCGCCCGACCTTGACCGACGCGCAGGTCGTGCTCGGCCGCATCAACGCGGCGCGCCCGCTCGGCGGGGAATTGGCGTCGCTCGACGTCGCGGCGGCGCGGGCCGCGATCGACGCCCATGTCGGCGCGCCGCTGCGGCTCTCCACCGAAGATGCGGCCGCCGCGATCGTGCGCGTCGCCGAGGCGCGCATGGCCGGCGCCATCCGCCTCGTGTCGATCGAGCGCGGCCACGATCCGGCGCGTTTCGTCGCGGTGCCGTTCGGCGGCGGCGGCGCGCTGCATGTCGGCGCGCTGATCCGCGAGATCGGGCTCAAGTCGGCGCTGGTGCCGCGCCTCCCCGGCATCACGTCGGCGCTCGGCTGCGTGCTGGCGGACCTGCGTCATGACGGCGTGCAGACGCTCAACCACGTGCTCGACGGCGTCGACGCGGTGGGGCTGGAAGCACGCATGCGCGCCGCCGGCCGCGACGCGAGCGCCGTGATCGCCGCCGCCGGCATCGCGGTCGCGCGCACCGACGTCGAATACGAGCTCGACATGCACTATCTCGGCCAGACCCACACGGTGGCGGTGCCGCTTCCCGTGGTGGCGCAGGACGAGACCCTCGGCGTCGGCGAGGCGATGATCCGCCAGGCTTTCGAGGGCGCCTATCTGGCCGCCTTCGGCCGCCTGCTGCCCGGACTGCCGGCCCGCATCGTCTCGCTGCGCGTCGCCGCGATCGGCCGCCGCCCTCCGTTCGATTTTTCCGTGTTCGCGCCCGATCCCGCCGCAACGCTCGATGGCGCCCGCCGTGGGACGCGTGCGGTCTGGTTCGACTGCGGCACGCGCGAGACCGAGATATTCGCGCGGCTCGACCTGCCCGCCGGCGCGCGCATCGCCGGCCCCGCGATCCTGGAGCAGCCCGACGCGACGGTGGTGATCGAGCCGGGCATGCAGGGGAGGGTGGATCAACTGGGTAATCTGATTGTGGAGGCGATGTGATCGGAGCACTGAGTCCGCGGCTGCTACCCTCCCGCCCGTTGGCGGGGAGGGTCGAGCGACGCAGCGAAGCTGCGGCGCGAGGGGTGGGGGGACTACGCTTGCTCCGTCGTTGTAGTGAAAAAGAATGCGGCTGAGCTTGAGCAAGCGGCGCCCCCCACCCCCGACCCCTCCCCGCCACGCGCTTCGCGCGCGGGGGGAGGGGAGCCCGAGAGGCAGCCGTCAATGGAAGCCATGACCCCGCGCACCTCCGCCCTCATCCTCGGCGACCTGCAGAACGACTTCCTCCACCGCGACGGTGCCTACGGCCGCGCCGGCGTGAGCAGTCCCGCCATCGCGGCGCTGCCCGAGAAGCTCGCGCCGCTGGTGCGCGCCGCCCGCGCACGCGGCGTGCTCGTGGTTGCGACCTTGTTCACGCTGGTGCCCGGCCGCGGCGGCGAGCCGATTATCGCGCCGCATCTCAAGGCGCTGCGGCCGTTCCTGGCGAAGGGCGATTTCGCCCCGGGCTCGTGGGGCCGACAGCTGGTCGATCAACTCGCACCCGCCGACGTCTGCGTCGAGAAGATCGCCTATTCGGCGTTCCACGCCACGCGCCTGGAATGGGTATTGCGCAAGTGCGCCATCGAGCATCTGTACTTCACCGGCATAGTCACCAACGGTGGCGTCGCGTCGACGGTGCGCGACGCGCATGTGCGCGAGTTCGACTGCACCGTGATCGAGGACGCCTGTGCGGCGTTCTCCGAGGAGCCGCACCGCGCCGCGATCGAGGGCCTGCGCCCGGTCGCCAAGGTCGCGACGATCGGCGCCGTGATGCCGATGCTCGTGCGACTTTCGTAGCACTGGCGGCCGCGGGCCGCCTTGGTTCGTGCAATTTTTCTCGGCAGCGCGACGGGCGGTCGCAAGCGGCGACATTCATCTGAGCTTGCGGTTTTTACCCCGCCATGTCCTATAGGGGCGGGCGACGTCGATAATACCGTCGGGGCAAGGGGCACCACGTCCGCAAAGTGCCTTGCTCATCGGAGGAAAACCCATGTCCGAAGTATCCGCTTTCAGTCGTCGCACCGTGCTCAAGGGCGCGGCCGCGGCCGGCGCCCTGCAGGTCGCGGGGCCTGCCATCATCACGGCGCGCGGCGAAACGCCCGTGCGCATCGGCTTCGTCGACCCACTCACCGGCGTCTATGCGGCGCCCGCGCAGAACGAGGTGACCGGCGCCAAGCTCGCGGTCGCGCACATCAACGAAAAGGGCGGCATCCTCGGCCGGCCGATCGAGTTGCTGGTGGAGGATTCGGCCAACGACGTCGGCACCGGCGTGCAGAAGGCGCGCAAGCTGATCGAGCGCGATCAGGTCACGTTCCTGATCGGCGACGTGAATTCCGCCATCGCCCAGGCCATCGCGCAGGTGTCCAACGAGAAGAAGACGCTGCACATCGTCTCCGGCGGCCACACCGATACGATCACCGGCGTCGACTGCAAATGGAACGTCTATCGCGTTTGCAACACGACGCGGATGGAAGCGAACTCGGTGACCGAGTTGCTGTTCAACAAATACGGCAAGAAATGGCACTTCATCACGCCGGACTACGCCTTCGGCCACACGCTGCAGCAGGGCGCATCGGAAAACCTCAAGAAGCTCGGCGGCACCATGACCGGCAACGAGCTCACGCCGCTCGGCACCAGCGACTTTTCGGCGTATCTGATCAAGGCGCGCGCCGCCAATCCCGACGTCCTGCTGGTGCTGCCGCAGGGCTCCGACATGGTGAACTGCCTCAAGCAGATCGTGCAGTTCGGCCTCGACAAGCAGATCCACGTGGCCGGCCTGCAGCAGGAGCTCGAGTCGCTCGAGGCGATGCCGCCAGAGGCGCGCATCGGCATCTGGATGTTCGAGTGGTACTGGAAGCAGCCGGGCGTGGCGGGCGTCGACAAGTTCGTCGCCGACATCCGCAAGGTGAATGGCGGCAAGGTGCCGACCGCGCGCCACTGGTTCGGCTACACGTCGGTCCACACGCTGGCCGGCGTCGCCAACCAGGAAAAGACGCTCGATTCGGCGAAGCTCGCGCATGCGCTCGCCGGCTTCGAGCTTCCGCCGGACGTCAAGCTGCAGCCCAACAAGGTCTACTACCGCGGCGGCGATCATCAGCTGATGACGTCGGCCTTCGTCGGCGAGGCACTGCAGAAAGGCGCGGGTGACCCGGAGGATCTGTTCCGCGTCGACACCGTCGTCGCCGGGGACAAGACGGCGCCGCCCGAAAGCGCCACCGGCTGCAAGGTGCAGTGGCCGGCCTAAGTCATCCCGGGCCCGGAGGGCAGCGCGCTCTCCGGGCCCGATCGTCCACGATCGCGATATCGGCAGATCGTACGCCCAGGCGGCCCCAACCCGCCGCGCGCCCGGGCACCCCCGCGAGTCCTCGATGACGCAACTTCTGCTGTTCAACGTGACGAACGGGCTGATCATCGGCGCGTTCTACGTGCTGATGGCGCTCGGCCTTTCGCTCATCCTCAACCTGAGCAACGTCATCAACTTCGCGCACGGCGGCTTCCTCGTCCTCGGCGGCTACATCGCCTACACCATCACGCCTTACGTCGGGTTCTGGGGCGCGCTGCTGCTCGCTCCGCCATTGACCGCCGTCATCGGGATCCTGGTGGAACGGACATTGATCCGCCCGCTGTACGGCCGCGATCCGCTCTACAGCCTCCTGCTCACGTTCGGTCTCGCCTTCATCCTTGAGGACGGCACCCGTTTCCTGTGGGGCGCGCAAGGCAAGCCGGTCACGGTGCCCGCAGTGCTCTCGCAGCCCCTGAGCTACGACTATTTCTTCATCACCGGCTATCGGCTGTTCATGGTCGCCATGGTCGTCGTCTCGGTCGCGCTGCTGTTCGTGCTGTTGCGCTACACCCGTCTCGGCATCCGGATTCGCGCCGGCACGCTCGATCTCGAGATGGTCGCCGCGATGGGCATCAATGTGCGCGTGCTGCGCTCGCTCAATTTCGGCGTCGGCATCTTTCTCGCCGGACTGAGCGGCGTCTTGGCGGCCGGCCAGCTCGGGCTCGAGCCGACGATGGGAACCGGGCTGCTGATGCCGAGCTTCATCGCCATCATCGTCGGCGGCGTAGGCAGCCTGCTGGGCACGCTGCTCGGCGGCCTGCTGATCGGCGTCGCCTCCGGCCTCACCGCCGTGTTCTTTCCCTCCGCCAGCGAGGCCATCATGTACGTGCTGATGGCGATCGTGCTCCTGATCCGCCCGCGCGGGCTGCTCGGCGAGGAAGGCATGATGACATGAATCAGCGCCTTCTCTCCTCGCTGCGGCTGCCGGCGATCTGGGCGCTGCTCCTGCTCGCGCCCTATTGGATGACGCCGCTCGGGGGCTATACGGCGCTCGGCACGCGCGTGCTGGTGCTGGCGCTCGGCGCGATGTCGGTCAATTTCCTGCTCGGCTTCACCGGCGTCCTGTCGTTCGGCCACGCGGCCTATTTCGGGCTCGGCGCCTACGGGGCGGGCTTCGCGCTCAAGTTCCTCGCGCCGAGCACGCCGCTGTCGATCCTGTGCGGAATGCTGCTGGGCGGCGTCGCCGGCGCGGTGCTCGGCTCGCTGATCGTGCGCCGGCGCGGCGTCTACTTTGCGATGGTGACGATCGCCTTCGGGCAGGTCTTCTACTACATCGCCTTTCAATGGAGCTCCGTGACCGGCGGCGACGACGGCTTGCGCGGCTTCTCGCGTCAGCCGCTCGATTTCGGTCTCTTCACCATCGACATCCTGTCGAACGCGAATGCGTTCTACTATTTCGTCCTGGCGTGCTTCGCGCTCGCCGTCGGCGTGATGGGCTTCGTTCTCGGCTCGCCGTTCGGCCGGACGATGATCGCCATCCGCGAAAACGAGCGGCGCGCGCGCTTTCTCGGCATTCCGATCGAGCTGCACATCTGGATCGCGTTCACGCTGTCCTGCTTCTTCATGGCCTATGCCGGATCCCTCTACGCGATGGTCAACAATTTCGCCGACCCGCGCGGGCTGCATTACAGCCAGTCCGGCGACTTCGTCATGATGGCGGTGATGGGCGGCATGCGCCGGTTCTGGGGGCCGCTGCTCGGCGCGGCGGTGTTCGTCGTGCTGCAGGATTATCTGTCCAGCATCACCGTCAACTGGATGTCGTTCGTCGGATTCCTGTTCGTCTTCGTGGTGCTGTTCTTCCCGCGCGGTCTTCTCGGCGTCCTGCGCCAGCGGAGGGAAGCATGAGCGTGCTGGAGGTGAAGAGCGCCAGCAAGCGGTTCGGCAACCTCGTCGCCGTGCGCGACGTCTCGCTCGCGGTGGCAAAGGGCGAGCTGCGGGCGATCATCGGCCCGAACGGTGCCGGCAAGACGACGTTCTTCAACCTGATCTGCGGCTCCTTCCCGCCGTCCGGGGGGCAGATTTCCTTCGACGGTCGCGACATCACCAGGCTCGCCGCGCACAAGCGCGTGAAGCTCGGCATGGCGCGCACGTTCCAGATCACCGAGATCTTTCCCGAGCTCACCGTCTTCGAGAACGTTCGCATCGGCGCCGAGGTGGCGGGCGGCTACCGCCTGCGGCCCTGGCTCCGCCGGGCCGAGAAGGCGGCGATCCGGCGCGACGTCGAGGCGACGCTCACGCTCGCCGGCCTCGACCGCAAGGCCGATCGCCTGGTCGGCGAGCTGTCGCACGGTGACCAGCGCGCCGCCGAGATCGCGACCGCGCTCGCCCTCAGGCCGCATCTGCTGCTGCTCGACGAGCCGACGGCAGGCATGGGCGACCAGGAGACCTACGACATCACCCGGCTGATCCGCCGGCTGCATCGCGATAGCAATTTCACCATCGTGCTGATCGAGCACGACATGCGGGTGGTCTTCCACCTGGCCGACCGCATTTCCGTCCTCGACCAGGGCAGTCTGCTGGCCGAGGGCACCCCGCAGGAGATCGCCGCCAACGAGGCCGTGCAGGCGGCCTATCTGGGCAAGGCCGCATGAGCGCCGCACTTCGCGCCGCAGGCATCCACACCTACTACGGCAAGAGCCACATTCTGCATGGCGTGGGGCTCGAGGTCGCGGAAGGCAGGATCACCGCGCTGCTCGGCCGCAACGGCGCCGGCAAGACGACGACCCTGCGCAGCCTGATGGGGCTGACCCCGCCGCGCGAAGGCCGCGTCGAGGTCTTCGGCGTCGACATGACCCGCTGGCCGCCATTCCGCATCGCCGCGTCCGGCGTCGGCTATGTGCCGGAAGGCCGCCGCATCTTTCCCAATCTCACGGTGGAGGAAAATCTCAAGGTGCCGCTGGAGCGCGGCGGGCCGTGGACGGTCGAGCGCATTTACCAGCTCTTTCCGCGTCTCGCCGAGCGCAGGCTCAATCGCGGCCGGCAGCTGTCCGGCGGTGAGCAGGAGATGCTGTCGATCGCGCGGGCGCTGCTGCTCAATCCGAAGCTGCTCATCCTCGACGAGCCGTCGCAGGGGCTCGCGCCGCTGATCGTACGCGAGGTCTTTCGCATCGTCGCGCAGATGCGAGAGGCAGGCATATCGGTGCTGCTCGTCGAGCAGAACGCCCGCATGAGCCTGGAGATCGCCGACTTCGCCTACGTGCTCGACGACGGCGCGATCGTCCATGCCGGTCCGGCGGCCGAGCTCGCCGCCGACGAGGCGCGGGTGCAGGCGCTCGCCGGCGCCAGCGCGGAGAATTGGGAGCACGAGTAGGGCGCAGGCTCGATCGCCAAGTTCGCGGCAAGCGACGCGGGTGCGGAGCTGATTCTACTGCGCCACCCGCCGCACGAACGCCGCGATCGCATCGCCAAGGCCGGGCGCGAGCGGCAGGCTCGGATTCGCATACGCGTCCTGCTGCTCGGCGCGGTCGGCCGGCGTGATCTTCAGCACATGGTTCATGTCGGGAAGGTCGAGACGCACTGCGTCGGGGCGCGCCTTGGCGAGCCGCGCGGCGTCGGCCGCAGTCACCTGCAGGTCGTGTCCGCCGGAGACGATCATCACGGGCAGCTTCAGGCTGCTGAGCTCGCGCGCCGGATCGACCGCCAGCATCGAGCGCATGAACGGCTGCACGCTCGGCCGAAACAATGCCGAAAGCTCCAGTCTCACGTCGCCCACGGTCTCGCCCTTTTCCAGCCTCGCGAGCGTGGCGAGCGCCTCGTCGAGCAGCGCCGCCGGCATGTCGCTGCGCCGCAGCTGCTCGCGCAGCACCTCGCCGAGCGGACGGCCGGGCGTGGCGAGGAGGACGATGGCGCCAGCCGGCGTGGGCTTGTCGAGCAATTTGTCGATCTGCTTGTCGAGCCGACCGCGCACGCCGGGGGCGCGCCTGCCCTCGGCGATCAGGATCGCGATCAGCCCTCCCTCGCTGTGCCCGGCAACGACCGGCGCGCCGAGATCGGAGCGCTGCCGCAGCCACGCGAGCCACAGGGCGGCGTCGGCGGCGAACGTGTCGAGCACAAGATCCTGCTCGTTGAGCCCGGCCGTCGCGCTGCGGCCGATGCCGCGCTTGTCGTAGCGCAGCGATGCTATGCCGCGCTGGGCGAGGGCCTCGGCGAGCTGGCGCAGCTCGCCGGGTCCGGAGCCGGCCTGGTTGCCGTTGCGGTCGGTCGGCCCCGAGCCGGCGATCAGCAGCACGACCGGCGGCCGCTCGACGCCGGCCGGCTTGAGCAGGGTGCCCGAGAGCCCCGCGACCGTCACGTCCTCGCCCGCCTTCTCGGGGCCGTCGAGCGGCCGGAAGAACAGCCCGGCAATGCGTCCGGCCGGCGACACCGCGATGGTCCACAGCGATCCGCCGTTGGCGAACGTCACGCGGTAGATGTCGGCGCCGCTCTGCGTCGTCACGTACTCGATCCGCTCCAGCGCGCCCAGGCGTGCGATCAGGGCGGCGACGCCCTGCGTCTGCAGCGCCGCGTAGATCGCCGGCTCCATGCTGGCGGCATCGGGCGTGCCGCGCTGCAGGTCGGTAATGACCTTGCGCAGCGCCGCCGCGCTGGCGCGCGCGGGCTCGGCCTGGGCGAGCCGCAGGGCGGCGTCGGGCCGCGTGTGCGGTACGATGATCGGCTCGGCCGCGTGCGCGAGTTGCGCCATCGCGACTGCGCCGAGACAGACGGCTATTTTCACCGCAGCACTCATGGCGGCGTTTTTCCTGTTCTGGCCCGACCGCCGGCACGATGGCGCGCGGCGGGGTCAGGCGCCTGGTGGCCTCGCCGAGTCGACCGCGGCCGAGGCCGCATTGCTTTTTTGTCGCCGCCACGCCGCCGGCGGTTCGCCGACGATCTTCTTGAACGCACGGCTGAACGCCGCCTCCGACGCGTAGCCGACCTGCGCTGCGATTTCCGCGAGGCTTGTCCCCCCATTCGTCAGCAGACCCGCCGCCACCTGCATGCGCCACTGCGCGAGATACTGCATCGGTGGATGCCCGACGAGGTGAAGGAACCGATCCGCCAGCGAGGATCGCGACAGCCCGACCTCGCGCGCAAGCTCCTCCAGGGTCCATGGATGCGCCGGCTGGGCGTGCAGCAGCGTGAGCGCGCGGCCGATGAAGCGGTCGCGCAGCCCGGCGAGCCAACCGGTCTGCTCGGACGGGAGGGTATCGATATGCCGGCGCACCGCCTCGACGAACATCAGCTCGCTGAGCCGGGCGAGCACGCTTTCGCCGCCGGCGCGCTTGTCGGTCGCTTCCGCCACTGCGAGCCGCATGAACTGGCCGAGCCAGCCGTCGTTCGCGCCGTTGCGGTCGCTCACCACCAACGTGGCCGGCAGCGCCGCGAGCAGCGGGTTGAACGGACGGGTATCGCAGCCGAGAAA
>Ga0126371_10005729_pt1 | contig 11047 bp, 8 predicted proteins | sample PanSoiMetaPlot_4_FD_110145 | JGI IMG/M metagenome (GOLD analysis project Ga0126371, IMG submission 110145) | Tropical forest soil microbial communities from Panama - MetaG Plot_4 | ecosystem: Environmental > Terrestrial > Soil > Tropical forest > Bulk soil | place: Panama | collected 2016-02-17
AGTTCGGCCAGTTCATCGCCGACGAGATCGCCAAATGGGCGAAGGTGATCCAGTTCGCCGCGCAATGGCTGTCGCAGCGCTTCAACCAGCAGTTCATCGTCGACAACCGCCCGGGCGCCGCCAGCAATATCGGCACCGAGCTCGTCGCCAAGGCGACCCCGGACGGCTATACGCTGCTCGTCACGGTCTCGACCAATGCGATCAATGCGACGCTCTACCAGAATCTGAACTACAACTTCTCGCGCGACCTCGTGCCGGTCGTGTTCATCGGCGCGACGCCGTTCGTGATCGCGGTCAATCCCGAATTCCCGGCCAAGACCGTCCCCGAACTCCTCGCCTATGCCAAGGCCAATCCGGGCAAGATCAACTACGCGACGTCGGGCGTCGGCAGCGGACCGCACGTGTCCGCCGAGCTCCTCAAGATGATGACCGGCATCGACATCGTCCACGTGCCGTATCGCGGCAATTACGTGACCGACGTCATGGCCAACACCATCCCGATGTCGTTCAGCCCGATGCCGCAGGTGATCGAGTTCTTCCGGGACGGCCGGCTGCGCCCGATCGCGGTCACGGCGGCGAAGCGCTGGCCCGATTTGCCGGACGTGCCGACACTCGGCGAGTTCGTTCCGGACTATGCGGCGGCCGGCTGGTACAGCCTCACGGCGCCCGCCGGAACGCCAGCCGAGATCATCGCCAAGCTGCATGACGAGATGAACGCCGGCCTCAACGATCCGATCATGAGCGGACGTCTGCTCGCCGTCGGGGTCGCGCCGCGGCCGATGACCACCGCCGAGTTCGGCCAGTTCATCGCCGACGAGATCGCCAAATGGGCGAAGGTGATCCAGTTCGCCGCGCTCAAGCCGGTGTAATGACGCCACCCTCCCCCTGCAGGGGGAGGGTAAAGATCCGGCTCTCTCACCCCATATAGATCCCGGGAGCGACGGTCCGGGGGTCCGCATGTCGGTTGGCATCTCGCAGAATCTCGAGCGCGCGCTCGAGCGCGCATACGGCGTCGCGTCTCACCAAGGGCGCCGGTACGCCACGCCCGAGGACCTCCTGATCGCCTTGATCGACGATCCGGATGCGGGCGCCGTCATGCAAGGATTGCGGATCGACGCCGAACGGCTGCGCCGCGAGCTCTCCGCCTACATGGAGGGAGCGACCGACGAGGCCGCGGGCGACGCCGCCGAGGCGCCCAGGCCGTCACCAGAGCTCCAGAGCGTCCTTCAGGTCGCCGTCACCCACGCGCAGTCGGTCGGCCGCGACACCATCAGCGGCGTCAACGTTCTGGTCGTGCTCCTGAGCCAGCCGGCCGGGCATTTCCTGGAGCAACAGGGCATGACGCACTATGCCGCGACGCGCTTTATCAGCCATGGCGTGGTCGGCGATGCGGACGCGGCCGGCGCCGACCTGCCGGCGGACTCCTCCGCCGAGGTGCGGATGCTCAACGACGACTACACGCCGATGGAGTTCGTGGTCCACATTCTCGAGCAGGTGTTCGCCATGGAGCACGACGCGGCCGTCCGGGCCATGCTGCACATTCACCAGAATGGCGTCAGCCGGTGCGGGACCTTTCCGGCCGAGGTGGCGCGCGCGAAGGTCGCCGACGTGCTCGCTGCGGCGCGCGAGCATGGGCATCCGCTGCAGTGCGTGCTGGTGCAAGGCAGCAATTGACTGCGTCATTGCCCGCGCAAGCGTGCAATCCAGATGACGCAGCAGATCCTCACTGCACCGAGATGTTGGCGCGCTTGACCACGTCGGCCCACTTGGCGATCTCGGCCTTGACGAAGGGCTCGATGTCGGCGAGCGGCATTTTCGACGGCACGCCGGCGCCGGTGGCGATGCGCTCCTGCACGCCCGGATCGGCGAGCGCCTTCTGCACCTCGGCGTAGAGCTTTGCGACGACCGGCTGCGGCGTCTTCTTCGGCGCCCACAGGCCGAACCACACATAATATTCGTAGCCCGGCACCCCCGACTCGGCCACCGTCGGCACGTCGGGCAGAAGCGGCGAGCGCTCGCGGCTCGTCACCGCGATCGCGCGCACGCTGCCGCCGTTGATCTGACCGATCGCGCTCGACAGGTTGTCGAAGAACACCGGCACCTGACCGGCGATCACGTCCGTATAGGCGGGCGCCGCGCCGCGATAGGGCACGTGGGTGAGATTGACGCCGGCCATCAGCTTGAACAGCTCGGTCGACAGATGCTGCCCGGTGCCGTTGCCGGCCGACGCGAAATTGATCTCGCCCGGCTTCGCCTTGGCGAGCGCGATCAGGTCCTGGATCGACTTGATCGAGGAATTCTTGCTCACCACCACGGCGAACGGATATTCGGCCAGCATGGCGACCGGGGTGAAATCGCGGATCGGATCGTATTCGAGCTTGGTGAAGAGGCTCGGGTTGACCGCCATGTTGGCGTTGAGGCCGGCGATCATGGTGTAGCCGTCCGGCGCGGCGCGCGCCGCCGCGACCGTGCCGACCACCGTGCCAGCGCCGGGGCGGTTGTCGACGATGAAGGTCTGGCCGAGCTGCGCCCCGAGTTGGTTGGCGATGATGCGGGCGATGATGTCGGTGCCGCCGCCGGGCGGCTGCGCCACGATGATGGTGACGGGGCGCGAGGGAAAATCCTCCGCCAGTGCCGGTTGGACGGCGAGGCCGGCGCAGACGAGCGCCAGCGCGAGCGAATACAGTCGGAAAAGCACGATGGTGGGCTCCTTGATCAGCCAATCGCGAACGGCGGCGGCGAACTGGGAAACACTCTGGTCCTACCCGCCATTCCGGCCGGGCATTCGCGACGATTCATCACGCAGGATCGAGCCAGTGCGCGGCTCGAGGCGCTGCCGGCTGGCGCCGGCCGGAGGGTGGGCGCGGATTAGAGGGCGAAACCGCGGCTGGTTCAATGGGGTTCGGCGGCGCCAGGAACACGGAGCGCGAGTCGCGCGTTTCCCGTCATCCCCTGTGCGGTGGGCGGTCCTTGGAGGAACTCATGGCATCTCCGCTGGAACTCGACACGGAAGTGAGGCAGCTGCGCCGCAGCATGCGCCGCCTCGTGGGGTTTCTGACCCTCGCGCTCATCGTCGGCGTCGCGGTCGTGGTGGCCGTGGTCGCCGCGAGCCTGACCACCGCCGACAAGGAAGCCCTGCAGGCGTTCAACGGCGGGCCACGCAAGACCGAGGCGGCGAAGCCACCTGCGGCGAAGTCAGAAACCGCGAAGGCCGATGCGAAGGATGCGCACCAGCCGCCGGCGCGCGAGACGACGGGCGCGGCTCCCGCCGCCCCGCAGCCGCCGGCCTCCACCGCGACCGCCTCGCCCCCGCCCGCATCGCCCGCCGCGCCGCCGCCTGCACCCGCGCCTGCATCGCCTGCACCCGCGCCCGCATCGCCTGCACCCGCGCCCGCATCGACTGCCGCGGCGCCGCCTCCTCCGCCGCCCGCGGCGTCACCCGCCCCTGCGACCGCCGCCGCGCCACAGCCGCCGGCAGCGTCCGATGCGCGCCGGACGGCGGAGCCCAAGAAACCGCAGCCGCACCGCCAGAGACAATTCGCCCGCACGCGGACGGCGGATGACACCGAGCGGGATGCGCGGGAGGCGAACGTGGGCGATCGTCCGCGCGACGCGAACGCCGATTATGCCCGCGAGCCGACGCCGGCCGACAGCGCGGAGCGCGAGCGGGGATCGCACCGCCGCTATGCACGCGGACGGCCGGCTGATCAGGACCGCGGGCGCTCACCGGACGACGCGCCGGACCGCAATCGCGTGGTGGTCATCGAGCGAGGGCCAGGCTACGACCAGCCGCGCTATGACCAACCGCGCGAGGGGCGCCGTGACGGCGGGCCTGTCGGACTGTTCGGCGCCTTGTTCGGCCGCCATCCGGATCGCGGTGACGACGAGTGAGCAGGGTCGCAAGGCGGGTAGCGAAGCGAAGCATTACGCCGTCGCGTAGGTGAAGAAGCCGCGGCCCTTCTTGCGGCCGAGATAGCCGGCGTGGCACATCTGCTTGAGCAGCGGGCTCGGGCGGAATTTCGGATCGTCGAAGCCTTCGTACAGCGTCTGCATGATGTCGAGCACGACGTCGAGTCCGATCAGGTCGGCGAGCGAGAGCGGGCCCATCGGATGGTTGGCGCCGAGCTTCATCATGGCGTCGATGTCCTCGGCCGAGGCGAGCCCCTCGTAGACGCAGTTGATCGCCTCGTTGATCATCGGAATCAGCACGCGATTGACGACGAAGCCGTAGCTGTCCTTCGACACGCGCGCCTTCTTGCCGAGCGACTCGACCAGCGCGACGACCGAATGGCAGACCGCATCGCTCGTCTGCAGCGCGCGGATCACCTCGACGAGCTGCATGAGCGGCACCGGATTGAAGAAGTGCATGCCGACGACGCGGTCGGGGCGGGCCGAGGCCGCGGCGATCTGCGTCACCGAGATCGACGAGGTGTTGGTGGCGAAGATCGCCTCGGGGCGGCAGATCGCGTCGAGCTCGCGGATCACGCCGGCCTTGAGCTCGTAATTCTCCAGGATCGCCTCGACGACGACGTCGCAGGTGGCAAAATCCTTGAGCTCGGTCGTCGGCTTGATGCGCGCAAGCGCCGCGTCGCGGACCTCGCCGGCGAGCTTGCCGCGGGCCGCGAGCCGCTCGAGGCTCTTGGCGATCGTCGCCATGCCGCGATCGACGAACTCGGGCTTCACGTCGCGCATCGTCACCGGGTAACCGGCAACGGCGAACGCCTGGGCGATCCCGTTACCCATGGTTCCGGCGCCGAGGACGCCGACATTGCGGATTTCGGCCGACATAGACATAGGTGCCCCACCCAAGTAGGTTGCGTTCTTTCCGCGGCCGCGCACTATGGTCGGCGCGCGTGTCAGGATATTGACCTACATCAAAAATCGTCCACGCCGTCACCGCGGCTCGCACCGGAGGCCTATGCGCGCTTGCGCGCGAAGGCACCGACAAGCGCGACGAACGACGCGAACGATCCCTCCGCGTCGAGCTCCTCCTCGAGCCGCGCCGCGAGCGTCGCGGGGTCGCCCAGCGCGGCAAGCGGCAGGCCGAGCGCCTCTGCGCGCGGCCGCACCGCCAGAAGCAGATCATGCAGCAGGCCGCGCATCTCGGGACCGTCTCCGATCGGCAGATCGAGGCGCAACTGCGGCGCCGTCAGCGCGGCGGCCTTGAATCCGCGATAGAGCGGCAGCTCCATCTCGGTATGCACCCCGCCCGCGACGAACACATCGCGGATCAGCGTGGTGACCGCCATGCGCAACGGCAGATGCGCGGTCGCGGCGAGCCAGATCCGCCAGCTCGGCTCCTGCAGCGCCAGGATGCCGCCCGGACGCAGCAGTCCGCACAGCCGGCCGATGGTCGCCACCGGGTCCGGCTGAAACTCGAGCACCAGGCGGCCGATGACGGCGTCGAACGGCGCGGCCTCCGTGAACGCCGAAAGGTCCGCCTGCTCGGCTGTTATATTGTCGAGACCGGCCGCCGCCGCGCGCCGGCGCGCGGTCTCGACCGACGCCTGATCGCGGTCGATCGCCAGAACAATGCCCTCGGGTCCGACCAGGCGCGCGGCAAGCATCGCGACATCGCCCATGCCGCAGCCGATGTCGAGCACGCGCAGCCGGGCAGTGATCCCGGCATCGCGCAGGAAGCGCTCGGTGCCGGGCGCCAACACCTGCGCTTGCCGGATCAACCGGAGCTGCTCGCGCACGTCATGGCCGAGAACGTAGTCCGATTGCGGCATGACATCCTCCCGAGATGGGCTAAGCTCACGGCATTGACGCGAGAATCCGCTGGGGCCATGCCATGGACCTTCCCCGCCGGCGATTTCTGCAACTTGCCGCGGCCGCCTTGCCGGCAACCGGGCGCGTCGCCCGGGCGCAATCCTATCCGACCCGGCCGGTCCACATGCTGGTCGGATTCTTCGCCGGCGGGCTGACCGACATTGTCGCGCGCGTGATCTGCCAATGGGTGTCGGACCGGCTCGGCCAGCAATTCGTGATCGACGACAAGCCCGGCGCCGGCACCAATATCGCGACCGAAGCGGTGGTGAACGCGGCGCCGGACGGATACGTGCTGCTGATGGCCACCTCGTCGAATGCCATCAACGCGACGCTCTACGGCAGCAGGCTCACATTCGATTTCATGCGCGATACCGCGCCGGTCGCGAGCGTCGCGCGCACGCCGCTCATGATGGTGGTCAACCCCGCGGTTCCGGCGAGGAGCGTCCCGGAGTTCATCGCCTATGCGAAGGCCAATCCGGGCAAGATCAACATGGCGACCGCCGGCATCGGCAGCTCGGTCCACCTTGCCGGCGCGCTGTTCCTGAGCAAGACCGGCCTCGACCTGCTCGCGGTGCATTATCGCGGCAGCTACGTGCCCGACATGCTCGCCGGTCAGGTGCAGGTGGTGTTCAGCCCGATCGCGACCACCATCGAGCAGGTCAGGGCCGGCAAGCTCACCGCGCTCGCGGTGACGAGCGACACGCGCTCACCGGCGCTGCCGGATGTGCCCACGCTCGCCGAGTTCGTTCCCGGCTACGAGGCCTCGGTATGGAACGGCGTGGTCGCGCCGAAGAACACGCCTGCGGCGGTCATCGACACGCTCTATAACGCGTTCAATGCCGGCCTCAGCGACGCCAAGGTGATCGCGGCGCTCGCCAATGTGGGCAGCGTGCCGAAGGCGATGACGCGCGCCGATTTTGCCAAGTTCCTCGCCGAGGATACCGCGAAATGGGGCGAGGTGATCCGCGCCGCCAACATCACGCTGAAGGACTGACCGTCATCGCGTCGCGCGGTCGGCGCGATGCGCGCGTGCTTCCTCGGGCGGTCGGTCCGCACCGGCACCGCGGAAAAGGTGCGCATGGCGCCGCAGCACCTGCTCGGCCTGCCGGCGCCGCGATTCGTGCAGCGCCAGCAGAAACCAACGCGCAAAGTCGCGCAGACGGCCGCGGGCCGGACGCGACGCGCGCTCGCGCGCCGGCATGCCGGCCTCATCCGCAGACGTGAACACGCGGGTCATATCGATCATCTGCAGACCTCGATCGCATCGGCGCACGTGCAAGCGCCGGCGCCGCAGGCACGATCATGGCTAGCGCAGAGTCGACGCGCGGTCGTCACCCAAACGGATGACGGGCGCGAGCCCGCGCCCGGCGCGTCGACGGCATGCTGATGCGTTGGAGCACGTTCCGTTCCGATGGAATCGGAACGTGCTCTCGATTTATGCGCTGGCGCATATCCTTATTGGCGAACCGGCGTCCACTTCGCCGGGATAAGCGCTAGGGCGTGTACTCATTAACGCGTACATGTCGAGTTTGAGGCTAGCTCGCTCAGAGCACCAGGTTCTAACCCCGAACCGGATGTCTATTCGTCAGGGCGACGATTTGATGGTAGTGTGAATTATTTCATACCGTTCACCCGCCGAGCGGTTGTTCTCTTCCAATGGGCAAGTTCACTCACGGACGGGGAGAAGGCAATGGACCCTATAACTACGGCCATTGTCGCCGCGCTTCCGGCATTGGCGTCGGACATGATGAAGGCGTCGATCAAGGACGCCTATGAAGGCCTGAAGGCTGCGATCCGACGGAAGTGGGGCGAGGCGAGTCCCGCGGCGAAGGCTGTCGAATCCCTGGAGTCAAATCCGAGCTCGAATGAACAGGCCGAGGAGCTTGCAAAGAACATCGCCACGATCAACGCGACGGCAGATGCCGACGTGATGCATGCGCTGGCCCAGCTCGTCGATGAGCTCAAGAAGGAGAGAGTTGGCGGTGAGGCTGTTGCCGCCATTACGATCAACATCACCGGCGGCAGCCAACAGGGCATTATCGGCGGGGAGCATGTCTCGGTTGGCTCTATGAGCTTTGGCGCTCCGCCCACGTCAGAGAAGCGCCGATGATCGCCTGAAGGGCTCACGCCAGCTATGCCGCCAACAAAAGCACACGTCGGGGCGGGGATCAGCGTAACGATCGAAGATGGCGTCGTGCAGGGCATCATCGGCGCCGGCACGGTCATCGTCGAGAACCTGAATTTCTACGGGCCGCCCCCATCGGCGCCAGCAGAACGTCTGACCGATCGAGGCGAGATCCCGCCGTGCCCCTATCCGGGACTCTTGTATTTCGGTCCGCAGGACAGCGGGCTTTTCTTCGGCCGCGATGCCGCCATCGCCCAGCTGGAGGCGGCCGTGGCGCGGCAGCCGTTCACCGCTGTCATCGGCGCCTCCGGAAGCGGCAAGTCCTCGCTCGTGCTGGCCGGTCTCGCACCGCGCCTTCACGCGCGCGGCGGATGGCGCTTCAGTCATTTTCGCGTGGGCACCGAGCCGGACCAAAATCCGTTCCTGGCGCTGTCGCGCGCCCTCGTCCCACTCCTTGGCGAGCGCAATCCCACGGAAACGCTCAAGGAGGCCGAAGCGCTCGGGACAGAACTCGAGCGCGGCACTCTGAAGCTCTCCAACATCATGGGAGGGTGCCGAGCGGCAAATACGGGCAAGCGGATCCTGTTGATCGCGGACCAGTTCGAAGAGGTGTTCACCCTCGTTGCCGACGAAACGCGCCGGCATCGATTCATCGACGTGCTGCTGGCCGGCCTTCCTGATCGCCCCGACGGCAATCCACCGGATATCTGTCTCGTGCTGACCCTGCGGGCGGACTTCTACGAAATGGCGCTGCGTCATCGGCAGCTGGTGGACACGCTGCACGGGCGCGTGGTGAACCTCGGCCCGATGACGCGCGAGGAGCTGCGCGAGGCGGTCATTCGGCCGACTCAGGTCAAAGACATCGATTTCGAGACTGGGCTGGTCGATACCCTGCTCGACGCGGTGACGAGCAAGCCTGGCAGTCTGCCGCTCCTGCAGTTCGCGCTGCGTGAGATGTGGCGCCACCTTGAGAAGCGATGTCTGACGCGCGCCGGATATGATGCTATCGGCGGCATCGAGGGCGCGATTGCACAACGCGCGCAGGCGATCTACGACGAGCAGACGACGAACGGGAAAGACGAGCACGCTGTCACGCTATTTCGTCGATTGTTCACGCGCCTCGTCTCCCTGGGCGAGGGCCGCGAAGACACGCGTCGCATCGTCGGGCGAAAGGAGCTCGGAGAAAAGGCGTGGGAGCTGGCTCAGCGCCTTGCGGGCGAGGGAAACCGGCTTGTCGTGACCGCGGCGTCCGCGCCCGGCCACGAGACGGCCGAGGTGGTGCACGAAGCGCTGATCCGTAATTGGCCTGCTTTGATCGAATGGGTCAGCCGAGATCGCGCGTTTCAATCGTGGCTGCGCCAGGTCAAGCCGCGAATCGACGACTGGCGCGAGCATAGCGAGGACGGCGGGACATTGCTGCGTGGCGGTCCGCTCGCGGTCGCGGAGGATTGGCTCGCGCGGCGTCACGATGATCTCAGCGTCGATGAGCGAGCCTATGTCGAGGCGAGCCTTGCGTTGCGTGATGCGGAACGCAGGCGAGAAGAAGACCAATTTGCGCGCGAGCAGGCGGCCCTCAAGGAGCGCGAGCGACTGGTGGTGGCGACTGGCAGAACGCAGCGGCGTGTGGCTTGGCTGATGGTTGGGATTGGTTTTCTTGTCCTCGCCATGCTCGCCAATCTTCTGTGGCAGCAGGGTGACACCGCGCGGCGCGAGATGCACATCTATTCGAGCCTCGCCGGCCAAGCGCTGACTGACGAGCAGTTCGACCGCGCAATGCGGCTCGCAATACAGGCCTATCCGGCGCGTGGTGCGATACCCTGGCCATGGACATCGTTTTTGACCGAGCCGGAGGGCAAACTCGCCGGCTCTGCGCTGGCGAGCCGCTTGCACCGGGTGCTCGCCGGCCACACGGACATGACATCTGCCGCGACGTTCAGCCCGGACGGCAAGCGCGTCGCGACAGCGTCTGTCGACCACACGGCGCGGCTGTGGGATGCCGCCAGCGGCACGGAGGTCGCGGTCCTGAAAGGCCACACGCATATCGTGGTGAGCGCAGTATTCAGCCCGGACAGCAGGCGCATCGTGACTGGATCCTGGGACAACACGGCGCGGGTGTGGGACGCCGCCAGCGGCACCGAGATCGCGGTCCTGAAAGGCCATACGGATTTGGTGTACAACGCGGCGTTCAGCCCGGACGGCAGGCGCGTCGTGACAGCATCTCATGACCAGACGGCACGGCTGTGGGACGCCGCCAGCGGCACAGAGATCGCAGTCCTGAAAGGACATACAGGTCCAGTGACAAGCGTGGCGTTCAGCCCGGACGGCAGGCGCGTCCTGACTGGGTCTTGGGATAAAACGGCGCGGCTGTGGGACGCCGCCAGCGGCATGGAGATCGCGGTCCTGAAAGGCCATACGGATTCGGTGTGGCGCGCGGCGTTCAGCCCGGACAGCAGGCGCGTCGTGACCACGTCTGCTGACCACACGGCGCGGCTGTGGGACGCCGCCGGCGGCGCGGAGATCGCGATCCTGAACGGCCATACGGATTCGGTGGGCAATGCGGCGTTCAGCCCGGACGGCAGGCGTGTCGTGACGGCGTCGATTGACCACACGGCGCGGCTGTGGGACGCCGCCAGCGGCACAGAGATCGCCGTCCTGGGCCATCCGGCTGCAGTGGCAAGCGCGGCGTTCAGCCCGGACGGCGGGCGCGTCCTGACTGGGTGTGGGGACAACACGGCGCGGCTGTGGGACGCCGCGAGCGGCGCGGAGATCGCGGTCCTGAAAGGTCATACGGAGCCGGTGGTGAGCGCGGCGTTCAGCCCGGACGGCAGGCGCGTCGTGACAGCGTCTGGTGACCACACCGCGCGATTGTGGGACGCCGCCAGCGCCCCAGAGATCGCCGTCCTGAAAGGCCATGCGGCTCAAGTGTTGAGCGCCGCGTTCAGCATGGACGGCAGGCGCATCGTGACCGCGTCTGCCGACCACACGGCGCGGCTGTGGGACGGCGCCAATGGCGCGCAGATCGCGGTCTTGAAAGGCCATACAGGGCCGGTGTGGCACGCGGCGTTCAGCCCGGACGGCAGGCGCGTTGCCACCGTGTCTGAAGACCACACGGCGCGGCTGTGGGACGCTGCCAGTGGCATGGAGATCGCG
>Ga0126371_10005730_pt1 | contig 11046 bp, 10 predicted proteins | sample PanSoiMetaPlot_4_FD_110145 | JGI IMG/M metagenome (GOLD analysis project Ga0126371, IMG submission 110145) | Tropical forest soil microbial communities from Panama - MetaG Plot_4 | ecosystem: Environmental > Terrestrial > Soil > Tropical forest > Bulk soil | place: Panama | collected 2016-02-17
CTTTTTCCCCCAGCAGCTCGCAGCGCTCCGTCCGTTCGAAAAATATATCCGTTGGTTGCCGATGGGTGGCCAATACTTTGTCTGCGCCAGCAATCCTAAGCGGAAACTCGCACGCGCCGCATAAATCTCCGGGTCAAAGACTTGTAAGAAATTTCTCCACTGCCGCGGCCGCGCCGTGGTCGTCGAGATCGTCATGTCCGCCAAGAGGGAACCGAACCATGCGTTTGGGATCCTGGGCCAGCGAAAAAAGCTTTTCGCCCTGGGTTATCGGCACTATTCGATCAAGCTCGCCGTGCAGCAACAAGAGAGGCGCTTTTACGCGAGCAATGCGTTCGTCTGAATGAAAGCGGTCCTTCATGAACCAACGAACCGGTACGAACGGATAGGCGGCTGCCCCGACATCTGATGTGGAGGTGAATGGCGCATCAAGAATGATCCCGCCGATTTTTCGACCGGCCGCGAGCGCAACGGCGACGCCGGTGCCGAGGGACTCGCCCCAGAGCACAATGCGTTTCGCCGGATACCTGGCGATCGCGAACTCGTAAGCAGCCTCGGCGTCGCGGATCAGCCCGGCTTCGTTTGGCTTGCCGGTCGAGCCGCCATAGCCCCGATAGGACGGCGCGAGGAGACCCGTGCCATCAGCAATCAACCATTTGAACCGGCCGGCGCGTAGGTTGAGCGCGCCCGCATTGCCCTGAAAATAGACAACGATCGGCTTTGAACCCTGCGGAGGCACGTGCCAGGCGATTAGCTTCTCACCATCGGCAGTGGTGAGGAACACTTCCTGGGCCTGCGGCAGACCGACCGCGCCCGGCGGGGTACGGACAGAATCGGGAAAATACATCAACGAACGCTGGAAGACATACATCAGCATCAGCAATCCGCTGTAGCCAAGCACGCCAGCGATGAGCAGCCATTTCAGCGTTGTCATAATTTTCAGCGTTGTCATAATTTCTCATAACATGGGAATTCCGCGTTCGGGTTGCTGCGGACGGCCGTTCCTCCTAGCGTTGCGGGGATGCCAGGGAGGCCCAGCATGCCACGCTTACGCTATATCGAAGAGAGCGAACAGACACCCCACGCGCGAGAACTCATTGAATCAGCCAAGCGAACCGGCGCGCCCGATCCGCGCGTCGTGAGCATTATGACGCGCAGCCAGGTCGGCACCGGTTGGGTCGAATACTGGAACAAGGTTTTGTACCAGGGCGTGCTACCGCACAAGCTCAAGGAAATGTGCCGCATCAAGATTTCGGTCGCACACCAGTGCGGCTATTGCTCAACCGTGCGCTCCAACGTGGCAAGAAACGAAGGCTTGACCGAAGACATGGTCAGTGACCTGTTCGACTATGAGAACAGCAAGCACTTCACGCCGCGGGAGAAGGCGGCGCTGCGTTATGCGGACCTGTTCAAGCAAGGCGAACACGCCATCGACAAGGACGATGTGTATCGGGACGTGTCGAAACATTTCAACGACGAGGAGATCATCGAACTTGGTTTGTTGTGTGCGCAGACCGACGGCGTCGGCAAGTTCGTGAAATCGCTGAACGTTCTGAGTTGGGAAGAGGCCTGCCAGCTAAATCCGAAATTAGCGCAAGGGCCCACGCAAGAGGCGGCCGAATAGTGAATATCCGTGCGGCCACGGCCGCCGACGACGACGCCATCTGGACTCTTTTGGAGCCAACTTTCCGCATCGGCGAGACCTACCCAATTCCGCGCGATATTTCGCGAACTGACGCACTCGCCTACTGGCGCGCGTCTGCTCACGACGTGTTTGTGGCCGAGCATTCAGGTGCGATCGTCGGGACCTACTATTTGCGTGCGAACAATCGGGGCGGCGGTGCCCATGTTGCCAATTGCGGTTACGTTGTCGCCGAAAGCGCCTTCGGCCGAGGCGTGGCGCGCGCCATGTGCATGCATTCGCTGGACCAAGCGCGCCAACGAAATTTCACCGCAATGCAGTTCAACTTCGTGATCGCCTCAAACGAGCGTGCCGTACGATTGTGGCAGAGCCTCGGATTTACCATCGTTGGACAGCTGCCGGCGGTCTTCCAACACCCCCGACTCGGCATGGTCGACGCATACGTGATGATGCGAAGCCTCTAACGCCGCTCATTTGGAGCGGCCCTACGTGGCTACAGATTTTGTTAAGCGTAATGCCATCTTGCGGCTGAAATATTGCCCGGAACTACGCAACCTTTTGCCCAAACATGAGTTGCAGTCGCGGGTTGTCAGTTTGCCCGTGCGAAGCAATCGGACCCGGCGTTGCGTTGCGGGGGCTGAGAAATGAGCGAATCCAGTTCACACGGAAGCAAATTTGACTGGGCGGTCACCGCAGACGAAAAGGCGGCGCCCGGGGCAAACGTTGTATCGCTAGATTCGACCCGCGTTCAGGCCGCAAGACCGGACCACGAGCGACGGTTCCACGAACTGCTCGATGCGCTCCCGGCGGCGGTTTACACCACCGACGCGGCCGGACGGATCACTTACTACAACGACGCGGCGAGAGTTCTGTGGGGCTATAGGCCCCAACTGGGAACGAGCGAATGGTGCGGGTCCTGGAAGCTGTTCTGGCCGGACGGAACCCCGCTGCCACACGACCAGTGCCCGATGGCGCTGGCGCTCAAGGAAGATCGTGCCGTACGCGGAATGGAAGCGGCTGCCGAGCGGCCGGACGGAACGCGCGTGCCGTTCATCCCTTACCCGACCCCAATCCACGATGAGATGGGCAAACTCGTCGGCGCGGTCAACATGCTGATCGACATCACCGACCGCAAACATGCGGAGGAGCGCCAGGCGCTGCTGATCCGAGAGCTGCATCATCGGGTCAAGAATACACTCGCGACCGTGCAAGCGATCATGGGCTCGACCGCACGAGCGGTGGACAATATCGAGGATTTCAAGACCGCACTCTTTGGCCGCATACAATCACTTTCGAAGACACATCTTCTCCTCGCCGACGATCCTCGCGCCGTCAATTTTGATCATATACTTCGAAGCGAGCTTGATGCCTTCGATGACGGAAGCAACGAACGCGTTGCGCTCGCTGGACCGGCTGTTCCCTTGAGCGCGCAAGTTGCCGTGTCACTCGGGATGGCGATCCACGAGCTCACGACCAATGCCGCCAAATTCGGTGCGCTGTCTGTTTTTGGCGGCAAGGTTGAGGTGACCTGGAGCGTAACGATCGACGCGACCCGTCGCACTCTTGCCTTCGATTGGATTGAAAGCGGCGGACCGCCAGTCCCCCAACCACAGCGGCAAGGTTTCGGTTCGCGGCTTTTGGCGTTCGTGTTGCCAGGCCAAATTCAGGCCAAGACCCAGATTGACTATACGCCGCAGGGCATCCGCATTCATTGCGCGCTGCCGCTGCCGGCGGAGCCAGTCTGATGCGAAGAAAACGTGCGTCAGAATTGAAGCAAGTGCGCGGATTTGTGATCAACGGCAGCGGGTCGGTGCGCTATAGTTTCGTATGGCTCGAGACGTGACGCGATCGAGGGCCGGCGAAAAGGTTCCGATCGTTCCGGGCGCCACGCCATCCGGGCTATGAGCCTTGGGAGGTAGCGTCATGGCATATTCAAACATCCTGGTTGGCGCCGGGACACGTCCAACACAACCCGCGATCCGAAAGATCAGCGTGGCCGACCTTCGCGATGCCTTGGCCAAGGGCATGGATGATTTTTATGCCATGCCGACGCACGCCATGTTCCTCTGTATCATCTATCCGATTGTCGGCGTTGTGCTGGCGCGGTTCATCCTGGGCTATTCGGTGCTGCCGCTGCTCTATCCGCTGGTGAGCGGGTTTGCTCTTGTCGGACCGGTTGCAGCGCTGGGCCTATACGAACTGAGCCGGCGCAGGGAAGCCGGACTCGATACATCGGCGGCGCATGCTTTCGATGTGTTTGAGTCGTCGTCGATCGGTGCCATCGCGGCGCTGGGGCTTTTGCTACTTGTTATTTTCGCTGTGTGGCTGGCGGTCGCAAACGCGATCTATGTTGCAAATTTCGGTTACGCTCCGCCGACCTCGATCGAAGATTTCCTCCATGACGTCCTCACCACACGGGCCGGCTGGACGCTCATTATCGTCGGAAACGGAGTAGGCCTGCTCTTTGCTATACTGGTTCTTACGATCAGCGTCGTTTCATTCCCCTTGTTGCTTGATCGTGATGTCGGCGCGGCCGGTGCTCTGCTCACCTCAATTCGCTCCGTCGCTCGCAATCCCTGGACGATGGCTGTGTGGGGGCTAATTGTCGGAGCCCTGCTGGTTGTCGGCTCGATCCCGTTCTTGTTCGGCCTGACGGTGATTATGCCCGTGCTCGGTCACGCGACGTGGCACCTTTATCGCAAGGTCGTCGAACCACAAGGAAGTCCGCCGCCAACCGTACCGCCGCACGAGAAAGAAGGTCGCTACGCGGCCGATTTCCCGGTGGTCCTGTTTCCTTGGGCGAGAAAATAGCGCAGCGAACTCGGCTCACATCGCCTTCACGATACTCTCGGTCATTTTCTTGGCATCGCCGAGAAGCATCATCGTGTTATCGCGATAGAACAGTGGATTATCGATTCCAGCATAGCCCGACGCCAGCGATCGCTTGATGAACATGACGGTGCCGGCTTTCCACACCTGCAGCACCGGCATGCCGTAAATCGGCGATGTTTTGTCTTCTTCGGCCGCGGGATTGGTGACGTCATTGGCGCCAATGACGAAGGCGACATCGGCCTGAGCAAATTCTGAATTGATATCCTCAAGCTCGAAGACTTCATCGTAGGGTACATTGGCCTCGGCCAGGAGCACATTCATGTGGCCCGGCATGCGGCCTGCCACCGGATGGATGGCATATTTCACTTCGACGCCTTCCTTTTTCAGTTTGTCGGCCATTTCACGCAACGCGTGTTGTGCCTGCGCCACCGCCATGCCGTATCCTGGAACAATGATAACCTTGGAAGAATTTTTCAGGATATAGGCAGCATCTTCGGCCGAACCGAGCTTGACAGGCCGTTGCTCGGCGCCCGCGCCCGGTCCCGCAGTTTCGCCACCAAAGCCGCCAAGAATCACCGAGATGAATGAGCGATTCATCCCTTTGCACATGATGTAGGACAGGATTGCGCCCGACGAACCAACCAGCGCGCCAGTAATGATCAGCGCAGAATTTCCCAGCGTGAATCCAATGCCCGCGGCCGCCCATCCCGAATAGGAATTAAGCATCGAAATCACGACCGGCATGTCAGCACCGCCGATCGGAATAATGATCAAGATGCCAAGCGCGAGCGATAGCGCGACGATAATCCAAAAATCCATCGCACTTTGTGAAACAAAAAAACCGTAGATGAATGAGAGCAACGCGACGGCAAGTGCCAGATTGATAATGTGCCGTCCCGGTAGGGTGATTGGTTTACCGCTCATGCGGCCGGAAAGTTTCAGGAACGCAATCACTGAGCCGGTGAAAGTGATGGCGCCAATGGCGACGCCGAGCGACATTTCGATCAGGCTTTGCGCGTGAATGTGTCCTTCGGTGCCGATGTCGAAGGCCGCCGGCGCATAGAAAGCACCAGCCGCGACCAGCACCGCCGCCATGCCAACCAGCGAATGGAACGCCGCGACCAGTTCGGGCATCGAGGTCATCGGCACGCGGCGGGCAACGAGCGCGCCGACACTGCCGCCGACAGCGATTCCACCAATCACCAGGCCCCAGGCGAGAGGATCGGCCGGTGGATGCGAACCAAGGGTGGTCAGCACCGCGATCGTCATGCCAACCATGCCGAACAGATTGCCCCGCCGGCTGGAATCCGGACTCGATAAGCCGCGAAGTGCCAGAATGAAAAGGACGCCGGCGATCAGGTAGAGCAGCGCGACGAGATTTGGGCTCATTCCGCGCTCATTTCTTTTTCTTCTGGTACATCGCCAGCATTCGCTGGGTGACCAGGAAGCCGCCGAAGATATTCACGGACGCAAAGACGAGCGCCACAAAACCGAGGACACGAGCCCAGAACGGACCGTTGTCGTTAACGACCAACGCAACCCCGACCGCCAACAGCGCACCGACGACGATGACGGAGGAGATCGCGTTGGTCACCGACATCAGCGGCGTGTGCAGCGCCGGCGTCACCGACCACACCACGTAATAACCGACGAACACTGCCAGCACGAAAATCGAGAGCCGAAACACGAACGGATCAACTGCTGCTGCGATGTGGTCCATCAGGTCCTCCGTCAGGCCGCTGACTTCGGTTGGAAATTCGGATGCACGATTGCTCCATCGCGCGTGAGCAACGTCGCCTTGACCAATTCGTCATCCCAGTTGATCGCCAGCTTTTTCTCTTTCTTATCGATCAATGTCTCGACGAACGTAAGCAGGTTTTTGGCGTAGAGCGAGGAAGCTGAAGCGGCCAGGCGCCCCGGAACATTGAGGTGTCCGACAATCTTCACGCCGCCGACTTGCGCTACTTCGCCAGCGCGCGCCCCCTCGACATTGCCGCCGCGCTCAACTGCGAGATCGACAATCACTGAGCCTGGCCGCATCGATGCGACCATGTCGTTGGACACCAGACGCGGGGCCGGACGCCCAGGGATCAGTGCCGTTGTGATGACGATGTCCTGCTTCTTGATATGCTCGGCGACCAGCGCTGCCTGCTTTGCCTGGTATTCCTTCGACATTTCCTTCGCATAGCCGCCGGCCGTCTGCGCGTTCTTGAATTCTTCGTCCTCGACAGCAAGGAATTTAGCGCCGAGACTTTCCACTTGTTCCTTGGTGGCTGGGCGCACATCGGTGGCGGTGACGATCGCGCCGAGACGGCGCGCTGTGGCGATCGCCTGCAAGCCGGCGACGCCTACGCCCATGATGAACACCTTTGCCGCGGGCACGGTGCCGGCTGCCGTCATCATCATCGGGAGCGCCCGGCCGTATTCTTCAGCGGCATCAATGACCGCCCGATAACCAGCGAGATTCGCCTGGCTGGACAGCACGTCCATCGATTGCGCACGGGTGATGCGCGGCATCAACTCCATCGCCATGGCAGAAAGGCCTGCGTCCGCGATCTGCTTGAGCGCAGATTCATTGCCGTAAGGATCCATCATGGCGATGACCAGCGCACCCTTTTTGTACGCCGCCAATTCGGAGGGCGCCGGGCGCCGGACTTTCAAAACGATGTCGGCGTCCTTGGTGACCGTATCTGCAATTTGCGCGCCGGCTGCCTCGAAATCCGCATCGGGAATGCCGGATGCAACGCCGGCACCACGAGCAACCGCGATCTCAGCACCGAACGATTTCAGTTTCTTGATCGTTTCCGGCGTCGCGGCGACACGCGGCTCACCGGCGTCAGTTTCTCGCGGTACGGCAATTCGCATTCGCGCCTCCCCGCCTGGCCGTGAAGCGTCAGTGCGGAGACAGACCGGTGAAAGCGAACATCAGAAAGCAGATCACGAAGGCAACGTAACTTGGCGTCGTGGCTCCGCTGAGAAGACCAGGAATCGCGCCGAGTAGGCCAATGACGAAGATCAGCGCCGCCGTCAGCCAATGTCCCATTACGCCGCCGGTCGCCAGGCCAAAAAGGACAGTCACGACGTAAAGGATTCCGACAAGCGCAAAATGCACGAACTGTTCATAGCTTTGCTCGTGCGAGGGATAGTCGTTGCCGGTAGCGGTGGCGTATTCGACGGTGCCGTGGTCGGCCATGGGAAAAGGTCTCCAAGTCACTCAAAAAGGCGGGCGCACAGGGGTTACCGCAATTGTGGGCGAAGGGCAACGCCGCCGGCTAGCTTTTGGTGGACGGCTGCAGGCCGACCTTGGCAAGCGCGGCGTGTTGCCGCCCAGCCACCTCCTTGACCGCAAAGCGTTCGATTGCCTCGTTGAACAAGCGATAGAAATTGAGTTCCGCCGCCAGGTGCAGGAAAACAGCGCCAAGCCCGATGGCCGCGCGGTCCATGAACACGAACTCGCGCGGCACCGTCACAGGACCTCTGGCCTTGAGCGCCTGATGCACTCGAAAAGCTTCCCTGCGGCCGTATTCTGACGGCTTCACGCCATCGGCGATTGTCCGCACGCGGTCGTCCAATAGCGGGCCATATATGAACCGCGCCCATATATTGAGTGCATCAATCAGCTCACGATTGAGCCGCTTGAATCCCCAAGTTTCGTAGGCATGGACCACGAGGTTGTCATCGCGATGTAATAGCCCGCGATAAAGGTCAACCACACCGCCGACGAAGCTCGGCGGAAAGATGCGGATGCAGCCATAGTCCAACAGGTTAATGCCGGACGGCTTCCCCCGCCGGTCAGCGAACACGGTGTAGTTGCCCAGATGCGGATCGCCGTGGATAACGCCGAAGCGACTGAAGGGAAACCACCAGGCGGTGAACATAGCCGTGGCAAGACGATTCCTCGTCTCAAGCGCGTCGCCTTTGTGTTCAAGGAGCTTGTGTCCGGTGAGCCAATCAAGCGTGAGCAAACGGCCTGTCGACAGTTCGGGCCAAACTTTCGGAACGCGAATCGCATCTTCCCCCTTCAACATATTTCGATAAAGCGCGACGTGTTTTGCCTCGCGGATGTAATCGAGTTCCTCCCGGAGGCGCGCCGCGATTTCGACTGCAATTTCGCTGGTGTCGATCACCGGATCGAAACGTTTGCGTATAGCGAATAGGAGTTGCAGTTGGCTGAGATCGGCCTCAACCGCCGATTGCATGTCGGGGTATTGCAGCTTGCAGGCCACTTCGCTTCCGTTAAGTGCATTGGCTCGGTGGACCTGACCGAGTGAAGCGGCGGCGGCCGGATGGTGCTCAAACTTGGAAAATTTGTCTTGCCAGTCCGCGCCGAGTTCTGCGCTCATGCGCCGTTTGACGAAGGCCCAGCCCATCGGCGGGGCCTGACTCTGCAGCTTGATGAGCTCATTCGCGTATTCGGGCGGCAACGCGTCAGGAATGGTGGCGAGCAGTTGCGCCACCTTCATGATAGGGCCTTTCAACCCGCCCAACGCGGCCGCAAGTTCCAGCGCATTGGCGGCGCGATCGAGGGGCACGCCAAAAAAACGTGCGCCTGCGAACCGCGCCGCGGTGCCGCCGAGACGCGTGCCGACACTGGCGTAACGCCGCGCACGAGCTGAAAAGCGGTTTTTTTCGCGATCGGTCGGGGGCATGGGCGAGGTCATCGCCACCATTTAATCAGCTGAGTCGAGAATGATAAGGCCAGCCTTTACTCAAGCATTTCCAATTCGTCGATCATATGGGCGATGACGCTCAAACCGCCATCCCAGAATTTAGGATCGCGCGCATCAAGGCCGAACGGTGCCAACAGTTCGGAATGGTGCTTGGTGCCGCCGGCAGAAAGCATCTCAAGGTAACGATCGGCAAAGCCGCTCGCCGATTTTTCGTAAACGGCATAAAGGGAATTCACCAGGCAGTCACCGAATGCATAGGCGTAAACGTAAAATGGCGAATGCACGAAGTGCGGAATATAGGCCCAGAAAGTCTCGTACCCTGGCTTAAGTATGATTGCAGGTCCCAGACTTTCGCCCTGCACCGACATCCAAAGGTCGCAAATCTTTGCGGCGGTAAGCTCGCCACTGCGGCGCTCGCCGTGGACCTTGCGCTCGAAGCTGTAAAACGCGATTTGCCGCACAACCGTATTGATCATGTCTTCGACTTTGGCAGCGAGCATGGCCTTGCGCTGCTTCTTGTCGGTGGTCTGCGCCAACAGCTTCTTGAACGTGAGCATTTCGCCGAACACGCTTGCGGTTTCAGCGAGCGTTAGCGGCGTCGGAGCCATCAGAGGACCATTGGGCGCCGCCAGCACCTGATGCACGCCATGGCCTAGCTCGTGCGCCAGTGTCATTACATCGCGCGGCTTGCCCATGTAGTTCAGAAAAACGTAGGGATGCACCGAAGGCACCGTCGGATGCGAAAAGGCGCCCGGCTGCTTCCCCGGACGCACCGGCGCGTCGATCCATCTCTTGGTGAAGAACTCGTCGGCAACCGCAGCCATCTTCGGTGAGAAAGCGCCGTAAGCGGTAAGGATCGTGGCGCGCGCATCGCTCCATGGAATTGTGCGCTGAGCCACTTTCGGAAGTGGTGCGTTGCGATCCCAATGCGGCAGGCTTTTCTTGCCAAACCATTTGGCTTTCAAACCATAATATCTGTGCGACAGTTTCGGGTAGGCGGCGCGTACGGCCGCAACCAATGCCTCAACCACCTCGGGCTCGACGCGGTTGGAAAGATGCCGCGAGCCAGCGATGTCCTTGAAGCCGCGCCAGCGGTCGGAAATCTCCTTGTCCTTGGCAAGCGTATTGGTGATCAGCGCAAAGGGCCGCAAGTTTTCCTTGAAAGTTCTGGCCAGTGCTTCGGCAGCCGCCTTGCGTTTCTTGCCGTCGCTATCCTGCAGCAGGTTCAGCGTTGTCTCGATCGCGAGGGATTTGCCCGCGACCTTGAAGCGCAAGCCCGCGATGGTCTCGTCAAATAGCCGATTCCAGGCCGAATAGCCGGTAACCGACTTCTCATGAAAGAGCTCCTCGACCCTGTCTTCAAGCTGGTAAGGTTTTTCCTTCCGCACATCCTCGAGCCAGGGGCGGTAGTGCCCGAGCGCGGGGTCGCCCATCGCAGCTTCAAGCTGTGTATCGTCGATGCGGTTTAGCTCAAGGGTGAAAAAAAGGAGATGCAGCGACGCGGCCGTAATGCGTTCCTGGATATCGCCATAGAACTTGGCATGGACGGGATCGGTCGTGTTGCCGGCATAGACTAACGCGGCGTAGGAGATCAGCCGGCCGAGCCGGTCGTCGATCGTCTCGTAACGCTTGACGGCTTCGGCAAGGGCATGTCCCGGCCTGTCGCCCGCCGCCAACGACGCCAGACGCCCCTTATATTCCTGCTCAAAGGCCGCGCAGTCAGTGTCGGCTCGCTCCAGGTCGCGCTGGATTTGCGGGCTGTCGAGGGCCGGATAGAGATCGCTCAGATTCCATTCGGGTAACGTCCCGAGCTTGGTTGTCTTCGTCGGCTTCGGCAGGGAGGATGTTCTTGGCATGGGGGCAAACGTTGGGGGCAATAAGTGCAGAACGCCACCCAACCATGGC
>Ga0126371_10005731_pt1 | contig 11045 bp, 6 predicted proteins | sample PanSoiMetaPlot_4_FD_110145 | JGI IMG/M metagenome (GOLD analysis project Ga0126371, IMG submission 110145) | Tropical forest soil microbial communities from Panama - MetaG Plot_4 | ecosystem: Environmental > Terrestrial > Soil > Tropical forest > Bulk soil | place: Panama | collected 2016-02-17
GAGAAGCTGAAGCGCGCTTCCATCAAGACAGCTCTCTTACTCTTTTCTCTAATTCCCTCGCAATCTCTTCCGCGCTCATGTTCGCCTCGAACTTCACCGCCTCCCCAATCATCACCCTCACCGAGCCTTTGGGTACGCGCTTGAGCCGCAGCCACGGATTCGCCAGCCGCGCCTGCGCCAATTCCCACAGCCCGTCAATCCTCACCGGCACCACCGGCAGCCGCAAATTCGCCGTCAGCAGCCCAATCCCTGCGCGAAACGGCTGCATTGTCCCATCTTTCGTGCGCTCGCCTTCGGGGAACACCAGCACATTCCATCCTTTGTCCGCGAGCTCGCCCGCGAACGCAAAGCTCTGCCGGAATCCCGTCTGCTTCGGCAGCGGAAACACGTTGAAGAGCGCAATCACCAAAAAATAATTCATGCGGTTCATCGTGCGCATGAACCAGCCCATCCCCGACGGATGCCGCATACCCCACAGCCGCTCCGCCTCCATCGCGGCCGTCAGCCGGTGACGAAACTTCGGTGGCAGCGCCGCGAGCACGCAGCCAATGTCCACGTACGTCACGTGATTTGAAATCATCAGCACTGGCCCGCGCACGCCGCGCAAATTCTCGCGCCCGCGAATCTCCGGACGCGCCAGAAACATCGTCGCGGGCCACGTCAGCGCGTAATAGACGGCCAGCCGAATCCACGTCACGGGCCAACGCTGCGCCCACCGCGAGAATTTGTGCGTTTGCGGACGTGCGCGCGGCCCGCGCAGCAATTTCTCCATGTCTCCGACGGTCTTCGCTTCCGCGAACCGCGTCTCGCTCAAATCCACTTGATATTTTTCTTCGAGCGCGCTCATTAATTCCACGCGATCCAGCGAACTCATTTGCAAGTCCGTCTCGAGATTGGCATTCGCGCTCACGCCGCCGCGGCCTGTCACGCGCGCCACAAAATCGGCGAATGAGCCTGAATCGCCCGCTCCAGCGTCCGAGCCGCTCTTCGCCTTCGCCCCAAATTCCGCTTCGACTGCCTCGCGAATTTTCGCCAGCACCGGCTTTTGCGTGGGCGTACGCGGAAAATCCGGCGCTTTCCACACCATCCATCGCCGCATGCGTTGAAATTCCGCGAGCTGCTCGTTCGCGCGCTCTACGATTGCTGCGGCGTCCGCATTCTCAGTCGCGAGCAGCAGCACCGCGCACGGTTCCGCGTTCCCGTCGCGCTCGACTCCCACCACAACCGCGTCGCGCATGCCCGGCTGCTTCCGCAGGGCCGTTTCCAAATCCTCGGGATAGACGTTCATCCCCGCCGGCGTGACAATCACATTTTTCCGCCGTCCCTTGAAGTACAAATTCCCCTGAGCGTCCATCTCTCCCAAATCGCCCGTGCGAAACCATCCCTCTTTTCCCGCCACCGGCTCGAGCTTCGCGCTCTGAAAATATCCCGACGCGATATTTTCTCCACGCACCAGAATCTCGCCTTCGCCGCTCAGCTTCATTTCGATCCCCGGCATCAGTTTGCCGATCGACCGCTTCCCCGCGTGAAACGGGTTGTTCACGCTCACCAGGGAAGTCGTTTCCGTCAGTCCGTAACCCTGCACCACTGCGTAACCCACGCGGTTCCAGAAAATCTCCGCGCTCTCCGGCAGCGCCGCGCCTCCCGAGATGAACGCCCAGAATTTCCATCCCAGCCGCCAGTGAATTGTTCGGAAGCGCCACACGCGCCGCAGGAATTTCTCGCCATCTGCGCGCGCAAACTTGTCGCGGAATTTCTCCACGTGCCCTGCCGCTTCAATCTCCCGCTCGATTTGCCCTTGCAGCGATTCGATCATTCGCGGCACGGTCACCAGCGCCGTCACGCGCTCACGCGGAATCGTCCGCGACACTTCCGCCGGGCTCATCGTGTCCAGAAAAATCACTGTACCGCCCAGCAGCGGCGGGACGAACATGCCCATCAGTTGCCCGAACACGTGACTAAGGGGCAGCAGATTCAAAAATCTCAGCGGATGAAAGAACCCCTCCCATTTCAGGTACGGACGAATCTGCGCTTCGATCAGCTCGATATTCGCGAGCAGATTTCCATGGGTCAGCGCCACGCCGCGCGGCTCCGCCGTCGTGCCGGAAGTAAAAACAATTTCCACAAGATCGGTGCGCTTCGCCGCAGCAGCTTCGGAACTCGCGAGCCCACCTCCGATTCGCGCCTCGCCGAACTCTTCCAGCAAAATCCCCGCCCGTCCAATACCGCCGGTATCCATTCCGCGCGAATGGACAATCAATTTCGCGTCAACTGTTTGCGCCACGCGCGCCGCGAAACTCACCTCAGCCGCATGATCCATCGGCACAACCACTACTCCCGCCAGCACGCATCCAAAAAACGCCGCCACCCACTCCGCGCAGTTCTCCCCCCAGAGCAGCACGTGTTCGCCGCGCTTCACTTCGCGCTCGCCGAGCATTGCAGCAAAACTCCGAGCCGAGCCTGCCACACGCGCGTAGCTCCAGCGTTCCATCCGGTAGCCACGCCTATGCGCAATCGCGACTTCCTTCCCGCGACGCCCGTACTCCTCGACGAATTCGATCAGGGATTCTCGCGCCATTCCGTCGGCCAGTGTCTCTCATACGCCTGCTCTTGGAAAGCGCGGCTATGACAGAACGGGAAGTGGAACAATTCTGCGGAGGGCCATCGTTAGCGCCACTAAAAACAAAAAGCCCGGCGGCAGATCGCTCTGCGCCGGGCCTCGGTTCAAAAGCTATAGTTAGTTATTCGGTTTCTTCACCGCGTCCTGCTTCGGATCGCCTGCCGTTGCCGCGCTCGACGTGTCGTTATACCTCGTCAGATACGGCATGAACGGCGTAACCTCGAACGGCATCTTCTCTCGCGCCGAAAGCAATTGCACCTGCTTTGCCTTGGCCAGCGAAACGCTGTCGTCCCACGAATCGAGGATGACTCGCGAGCCGAGCGGCAGCGCCGCGATTTGCCCCACATTCGTCGGCTGCAATTGCGGAGCGCCCTGCACCAGCTGATCCGCCATGTAAACGTGATTCCCCAGGTTCGCGCTGATCAGCTCCGGCAATTGCTTCTGCTCGGACGCCAGTTGCTTCAGGAAAAGTCCCGCCTGCCCCAGCTGATTTTTGTACGGCGAATTTTTCAGCAGTTGGAGGGCTTTGTCCGCCGCGATTTTTTCCTCGACGGGCGACGTGTGGAAAGACATTCTCTTCAGCGTTTCCTGACGCGACATCATCGTCGTATCGTTGAACGAATATTCGTCCGGCAGCGTCTGCCCGGTAATCACCGCCGCCAGTTGATGTGCCAGAATCGCCGCGAGGCTCGGCTCATCCGGCAGCACGTCGATCAGCCCGCGCGTAACCACGATCGTGTGGCCGATGGTGAATGCTTCCAGCGTCGAGGTCAGCAGCACGCGGCAGCGAACATCCGGCTCGATGTCCAGATTGTTGGTCACTTCCAGATTGTTCACCACCTGGTCCAGCAACTTGTCGACCGGCCCCGGCGGCGAAATCAAGCCGTTCCTCTGCAGGCGCTCCAGCACGTTGTCTTCGCCTTCGCGCTGCCATTCCCGCTCGGCCATCACCGGTGAAACGTCTTGCGAGGCCTGCGCCTGATCCTCAATCGGCTTGGACGATTCCACCTGCAAATCGCTGAAAGTGGTCTCGCCGCCTCCCAGCTTCAAGTCGTATCCCCACAGCCTGGTCTGCGAACGGTACTGCACATGCCCGAACGGAAAATCTTTCAGGTCCGATTCCGCGCTGTAGATGTACGAAGGCACCCACATATTCGGCGCCACGTTTGTGCGCCAGCTGTCAAAGTGCAAATTCCAGCCAAACGCACGCGCCACCGGCTCGAACACGCCGTTGAAGCGCACAATCGCGAAATTCTGGTCCTCGACCCAGATGCGCCCGTGGAACCTGCCATCGCCCGTTTTCGGCAGCGGCGACACGTCGAACACATAGGTACGCACGGAGCCCAAAAACTGCCGCCGCACATAGGTGAACTTGTAATGCTGCAGGTCGAAATCAATCGGATCGACGAAAATCATCTGCAGGAATCCTGCCGGCACATAGGCGTTGCCCAGCAAGGAAGTCAGATCCTTAATCGGATTGATCTTGTTCATCCAGCCCGCGTTCGCATTCCGCAACATGCTGCGGTCGACCACGCCCTTGCTCAAGTCCGCAACGCCAAGGTAGTAGTGGTCCTTCATCGGCACCGAACCTAGCTGCGGATCCCACTTCATATCCTGAATGTAGGTTTCCACAATCGGGCTGTAGTGCCGCAACGAGGCCACTTCCTGGTGCTCGCGCAGAAGAATGTTGTTGATTACCTGGCCGACGGTCGTCGGCTGGCTGGTGACCTGCTCGGCTGGCTGCCCGTTCGGAGCTTGAGGCTGCGCGCTCTGAGTTTGCGCGGGCGGTGGCGCCTGAGTCTCACTCTGCGTTTGCGCTTGTCCCTGCGCGTACGCCGTTCCCGCTACACACAAACAGAAGGCCACAGCAAGAATACTGCGATTCCCCCTGCACATTCTTCCCCCCTCGATTTCTTCAGTACGCTAGTTCGAAGTCGATTCGAACTGTTGCGGGAAAATCCACCGGCTGTCCATCCGCTGTTTTCGCCGGTGTGAACTTAATCTGGCGCGCCGCTACCTCGGCATTCTCATCCAGACCATAACCCAGTCCCTTTACCACTCGCAAAACCTGCACTTCTCCAGAGGCCTTGAAAACCACTTCCAGCACTACCGATCCCTGAATTCTCTTCTCGCGCCCTTCCGCAGTGTACTGCGGTTCCGGCTTGAACTGAATCACCACCGGCGTTTCCTGCGGAGCCGCTTCCGCTTTCTTGCGCGGACCGCTGCTGGTCGCCTGCTGGTTCGAGAATCCGCCTGTCTCTACTTTGCCGCCGTTACGCTCACCGCCGGCGATGGCGGTTTGATTTCCAAATCCTGCGCTAGCCACCACTCCTTCGCGGCCCTTCGCTCCGCCACGCCCGTTTCCTTTTCCGGGGCCTTGCGGCAAATTGAAGTCGCCCGACGCGTTAATGTTCACAGCATGCGTCTGTTTCGAATTCGTCGCCGGCAGCCCATTCGGATCGCCAAATCCGCCCGTTTGCACCAGCGTCTGCGGATTCGTAAGCTTCGGCATTGCCGAGCTTCCCATCGAATTTGTCTTTACGTCCGGTTCCATGCGCGCCCACTCATTCACTTTCGGCGCTTCGGTGCGGTTGTGTCGCACTACCGGCACGGCATTCAGTTTCGCGAACACCGGCTCCACAATCTTCGGCTTCGGCGGATCCGGAATCACCGGCTGTTCTTTGACCACGGGTTGCAACTTCGCTTCTTCCACCACATGTTTGACCTGAACCAACTTCGGCTTGACGATCGGCTGCGGCTTGTAATGCGGTATGTAGGGCACATCAATGTGCGTCGTCACGTACTCCGCGGCGTGCTCCATCTGCTTGGGAAAGAGCGCCGGTATCCAAATCGCGCACAGCAGCACTATGATTTCGATGGCAAAGCTCGTCCCGAACGAACGCCACCGTGGCTTGCCCGAAGCCAGCAGTGTAAACGCCCCTTGGTTCTCCTGATTTATGTTCTGTTCCTCTACAGACATTTAACCCGTCCCAGTTGGATTTGTGGGGTTGCAGGCAATTGTAGTACTACTGCAGGGAGCCTGGTGAATAGTACGAATGTACTGCCGTGGAACTTGGTTGCCTTAGTTGCAAACTCCTCTTCCCAGGCGCACTCTTCCGCTCTCCTCGCATCTTCTGGCCACCAGCCGCGAGCTCCCTGCCCTCTATTCATCAAACCCGCAGCTTTCCTCGAAGTTGCGCCCTCTTCTGCCCGCCTTGCCGGCCCGAAAAAACCGCTTATCGCAGGGCCTAAACCTTTTCCCCTCAAACAGTCCTGCACGATGCACTCCATACCGCACATTTTTAGGCTAAGACAGAGACCGCCCTATCTCAATACTGTTTAACCCCTCCGTCAATCAGGCCCGAAGTGTATGACCCGCCGGAAAAAGTATTGACCAGCGCATAGTACTGGCTCACCCGCATGCCTCAAGATGCTCCCGAAATGAGGAAGTTCCTACTCTCCGCATGAATTTTTTCGCTTGTTCTTGTTCTTCCGCTTACATTCGTCGTAGATGGACTCAGCCGCATCGTTCTGGAAACCGCGCCATCGGCTCATCTTGGCATGCAACCTAAAACTGGGATAATGCTTCTTCACCACATCACAATATGAACTCACCGCTACCCAAATTCCTGCTCATTTTACTCTGCTCGCTCGCGGTTGGCCTTGTTCCGCGGCGCGGCTTAGCGCAACAGCCTCCCAACAAGCAAACTCAATCGCAATCTAGCCAGCAGCAGCAGAAAACTCCGCCGGTTCAGAAGAAGTCCGAGATTGAAAAAGAAACCGGCACTGTGAACGACCGGCTCTTCGAAGCCATGCCCAACTACGTGGTGGAGGATGCCAAAATACTTCCAGCCTTAAAGCCCAGCCAGAAATTTGGGCTGGCAAACGCTTCAGTGTTCGATCCGTTCACTGTCCCCTTCGTAGGATTTTTGGCGGCCACCGGGCAAGCGCAGAACTCGCCGGCTTCCTGGGGACAAGGTTGGGGGGCTTACGGCAAACGTTTTGGCGCGGAGTTCGGCGATAACGGCATCGGCAGCTACATGACCATCGCCATTTTTCCGACGATTCTCCGTGAGGATCCCCGCTACTACGTGCTGAGGGAAGGTTCGACGGCACATCGCATCAACTACGCGCTCAAGCGCCTCTTCGTGACTTACACGGATTCCGGCAACACTCGTTTCAACTATTCCGAAATTCTCGGCAACGCCGCCGCTGCCGCCGCTTCCAACATTTATCACGCGCCCGAAGACCGCACCGTTGGCCGCAATCTCTCCACCTGGGGCATGCTCATCATGTGGGACGGGGTTTCCAATCAGATGAAGGAATTCTGGCCCGACATCCGCCGCAAAGTCTTCCACAAACGCACGCCGTAACCGCCGTTTCTTTCATTTTCCTCGACGAATTCTTGCTGAATTGCGGGAACCTTTGCCTGCAATGGCTCGTATCCAGGAATACAGACCTATTCACCGGAAGGAATGACGCCCATGAATATGTTTTGGCAGGATGTGCGTTACGCACTCAGGATGCTGAAAAAATCCCCGATGCTCACGGCCATCGTGGTGCTTACGCTCGCGCTGGGCATTGGAGCGAACACGGCCATCTTCGGCATCGTGAATGGATTCATCCTCCGTCCATTGCCGGTCAAGTCCCCCCTGCAAATCATGGTGTTGGCCGCCAACGTCCCCGGCGACGTCATCGGAGATTACCAGCTCTCTTATCCGCAGCTCGCTGATTTTCGCGCGCAGGCGGATGCGTTCTCCGACATGTTCGCTTACCAGGTCGGCATTGGCGGTCTCAGTTTCACCGGTAAAACCGATCAGTTCTTTTTCGACTACGTGACCGGAAATTATTTTTCCGCGCTCGGCATTCAGCCGGCTGTGGGCAGTCTCTTTCTTCCCTCTCAAAGTGAAACCAGCGGCAAGGACCCCTACGTTGTGCTCAGCTATTCCTACTGGCAGAGGAGATTCGGCGCCGACCCGAACATCGTCGGAAAACAAGTCCTAATCGATGGGCAAGCGGCCACCATCATCGGAGTCGCGCAGAAAGGTTTTGAAGGCACCCAATTCGCTTTGGACATGGACGGATATGTTCCGCTGAACATGCAGCCCGATGCTTCCAAATCTTTCGCCGACCGCGGCTCTCGTAATTTGACGGTGATGGGCAGGTTGAAAGACGGCGTGAGCCTCAGCCAGGCGCAAAGTGCCGTGAATGTTGTCGCGCAACGCCTGGCGAACCAATATTCCGCCACCGACAAGGGTGTTTCAGTGCGCGTCATTCCCGAAAGGTTCGCGCGCCCGCAACCACTTACCTCAAACATTGTTCCCTTCATCGCCGGTTTATTTCTCGTGCTTGCAGGACTGGTCCTGCTGCTCGCGTGCATGAACGTAGCAAATATTCTGCTGGTGCGCGCCACGGTGCGGCAGCGCGAGATGGCCATTCGCGCCGCGCTCGGCGCCGGCCGCGTTCGCCTGATACGTCAACTGCTCACCGAAAGCGTGATACTCGCGCTCTTTGGCGGAATTGCCGGTTTGTTGCTCGGACGCTGGGCCACAAACGTGATTCCGTCGCTTCTTCCGCCTTCGAATTTTCCGATTCACATCAATTTCGCCTTTGACTGGCGCGTTTTTGTCTACGCTTTGGTGGTTGCTCTCGCCGCCGGTACGCTCATGGGTCTGTGGCCGGCGTTGCGCGCCGCGCGCGCGGACGTGAATTCCGTGCTCCATGGCGCGGGCCGCAGCGACACCGCGGGAGTCGGCCGTCACCGCGTGCGCAGCGTGCTCGTGGTGGCGCAGGTCGGCGGCTCGCTCGTGCTTTTGATCGTCGCCGGATTATTCGTCCGCAGTCTGGCCAGCGCTCAACGAATGTATCTGGGATTCGACCCTGATCATGTGCTCAACGTCACGCTCGACCCGAACGAGGCGGGATACGATCAGACGCGCACAACAAATTTTTACCGTGATCTCGAAGCCAGAGTCCGCACGCTGCCCGGCGTCGAAAATGCCAGCCTCGCGTTCAGCGTCCCGATGGGAGTCGAAAGCACAGGCGGACAGGTTTATGTCGAAGGCCGCATCTTGTCTCCAAACCAGCAAGCTCCGCTGGTCTTCTACAACATGGTCGACGCGCCTTATTTCGATACTATGCGCGTTCCGCTGCTTCGTGGACGCGCTTTCCGCGAAAATGACGACGACAAAGCGCCGCGCATCGCCATCGTGAATCAAACCATGGCCCACGAATTCTGGCCAAACGCAGATCCCATTGGTAAGCGCTTCCGCCTCAATGGCGACAACAGTCCGTTCATACAGGTTGTCGGCGTCGCTGCGGATGGGAAGTACCTGTTCATCGGATTGAGTCGTCAACCCTACTTTTTCATCCCACTGGCGCAAGACTACGTTTCTTATCGCACGCTGCAGCTTCGCACTTCCGTGCTGCCGGAGAGCCTGAGTTCCCGTGTGCAAAGCGAAATTCATTCACTCGGGCCAACGATACCTGTCTCTGATGTTCGCACCATGCGGGATGCTCTTTCAGGCGCGAACGGCTTTTTCGTTTTCCGCGTCGGCGCAGTTCTGGCTGGCGCGCTCGGGTTTTTGGGACTCACGCTCGCAGTCGTCGGCGTCTATGGAGTCGTTTCTTACGCCTCGAGCCAGCGCACCCACGAAATCGGCATCCGCATGGCTCTTGGCGCGCGGCGCGGAAATATTCTGGCGCTGGTGTTACGCCAGGGCTTAACTTTGGTAATGGCCGGCGTGGTGCTGGGTCTGTTGCTCGCATTCGTGCTCACGCGCTCTATGGCCACAATCTTGGTGGGCGTCAGCCCAACCGACGCGCTCACCTTCGCTGGCGCAACGCTGCTGCTCACGGCGATTGGCTTTTGGGCGTGTTACGCCCCCGCGCGCCGCGCCATGCGTCTGAACCCCATGGCCGCCCTGCGCCACGAGTGAAGCCTTTACTTTACGCGCAGCACAAAGCGGCGCCGCGTTCGATCGCGGATAACCCCCACTCCGAAAAATATTCCGCAACGCACCCCTTAGGTCCATTTTTGTTCCATTTGATGATGTAACATTGTCCCCATGCCTTCCACAATCGAGACGCGTTGTTGCATCACCGGAGGCGGCCCCGCCGGCATGATGCTCGGTTTCCTGCTGGCCCGCGCTGGCGTTGACGTCTGCGTCCTCGAAAAACACGCCGACTTTCTCCGCGATTTTCGCGGCGACACCATCCACCCCTCCACTCTCCAATTGATGTATGAACTGGGCCTTCTCGACGAATTTCTAAAAAGACCACATCAGGAACTCCGCGAGATCGCGGCTCAAGTCGGCACTCAGACCGTAACTATCGGCGACTTCACGCATCTCCCCACGCACTGTAAGTTCCTCGTTTTTATGCCGCAATGGGAGTTCCTGAACTTCCTTGCTGAGCAGGGCCGGCGCTATCCAGGCTTTCATTTGAAAATGCAGGCCGAAGTCACTGACATCATCCGCGAAAACAGCCGCGTCGCCGGCGTTCAGGCGAAAACGCCCGAGGGCCCGCTCGAAATTCGCGCGCCGCTCACCGTCGCTGCCGATGGCCGCCACTCCACGCTGCGCAAATGCGCGGGCTTGGAAATCCTCAACATCGGCGCTCCCATGGACGTCTTGTGGATGGAGATTACCCGCCGCGCCGATGATCCTGCTCAGACTTTCGGTCATGTAGACGCCGGCAAATTTTTCATCGCCATCAATCGCGACGAGTATTGGCAATGCGCCTTCGTCATTCCCAAAGGCAGTTTCGACGAAATCCGCGCTCGCGGTCTTCCCGCGCTGCGCGAGCAAATCGTTCAACTCTCGCCCTATCTGCGCGACCGCATCGGCGAGCTGAGCGATTGGAGCCGCATCAGCTTACTCACTGTGGCCGTCGACCGCCTCGCTCGCTGGTTTCTTCCCGGCCTTCTTTGCATCGGCGATGCCGCTCACGCCATGTCGCCCGTCGGCGGCGTGGGAATCAACCTTGCGATTCAAGACGCCGTCGCGGCGGCAAATATCTTGGCCGCGAAGCTGTTGCACGGAACGCTTACTGAGGAAGACTTGGGCGCTGTTCAGAAACGCAGAACTTTTCCGACGCGCGCCACGCAGGCCTTGCAGGTGTTCATACAAAATCGCGTGATTCGCCGCGTCCTGGCAGGCTCGCAGTCCGTTGCGCCTCCCTGGCCCCTGAAGTTGCTCCGGCGCTTCCCCTATTTGCGCCGCTTTCCCGCGCGCATCATCGGCCTCGGCTTTCGCCCCGAACACGTCTGCACCCCCGAAGCGCCTCGCCCTAAAACTTAACCAGCAGCGACAAATTCAGCCGGTTCTCCGTCTTCCGCAAATCCGGCGCAAATCCCGGCACAAACGACCCCGCCGCTCCCTGATTTCCTCCCAGCGGCGTCACTCCGCCCGGCCCCGCAAAGTAC
>Ga0126371_10005732_pt1 | contig 11044 bp, 9 predicted proteins | sample PanSoiMetaPlot_4_FD_110145 | JGI IMG/M metagenome (GOLD analysis project Ga0126371, IMG submission 110145) | Tropical forest soil microbial communities from Panama - MetaG Plot_4 | ecosystem: Environmental > Terrestrial > Soil > Tropical forest > Bulk soil | place: Panama | collected 2016-02-17
AACAAGGCAAAAGCAATTTTCCAGCTCAATTTCATTAAATCCCTCCTGGTTTGCTGAGGGATGGCAGCGTGCGCGGACACACGTACGCAATGGGATATGAACAAGGAGATTTCAAAAGATAGAGTTAAAAGCAGAGGCCCCCACCCAAGAGCGCCCCAACCCCAATATCCCCGCCATACCCCAAACCACCACAGAGCAATGGGGAAGTAAATATCCTCGCAAGCAAAACAAGTCAAGGTATTTTTAAATCAAAGCTTTATAAATAGCCCATCTAAACCGTACGTTCCGGTTAGATTTGGCCAATCTTCATTATTGATAACTTCAGTTAACGGTTGTGCTTTTGAGACATTCCCTACATTCACTCGGCTTGACAGGTTGCGAAAGAGGTTAGAGTGATAACGAGGGTGGTTACATTAGGCGCGTCGCGATTTGGCCAGAAAACCAGGAATTCACTTTTGGAGACAATTTCAATGAAACTGAAGAGAGTGCTTCTGTGTGGACTTGTGAGTGCAACTCTGTTCGGCGGCGGAATCCTTTTGGCACAAAAGCCGGAACGGGACGTAAATCCGCACCACCATCCGAATCTGGCTGCCGCGCAAAAACTTTGCGATGAAGCATTCCGGAAAGTCACTGCGGCCCAGGAAGCAAACGAATGGGACATGAACGGACATGCGGCAAAGGCCAAGGAGCTGCTGGATCAAGTTAACCATGAATTGAAGCTCGCGGCCGAAGCGGCCAACAAGAACGCAAAGTAACTCACACTTTTTCAAGCGATTAGAAGACTCCCCGCGTGTATGAACTGGCGCGGGGAGTTTTGTATGTAAGCAAAGCTGTTCTTATAGTGGCTTTGGGTGCGCCGCAAGGGATTCCCGGAAAGCGGCGAGGTTGGATTTGTCGACAATGGCCGTGCCGGTGTCCACCCATTTCGGCAGCGGGCCGGAAGGAGACGTTTTCCAATCTTTGAATTCATGTACGGCGTTGTGATGAAGATCGTCGGCAAATTTCACGCCATAGTAAGTCATGACGTACGGCTTCTGCGTAATCGTTGCCGTAATCACGCCGCGTTCAATCCAATCCAGGGTTGAGGGGTCTTTATCGAAGGCAACCACGGGAATCTTGCCTTGTAGATCGAGCCGATGCAGCGCTTCGGCGGCACCGGAGCCTCCGGAAGCCTCCAGACACAAGACGGCTTCGAAGCTGGCCTTCCCTTTCACCAGCGCAGAAATGCTGTCATTTGCAACGCGCGGATCGCCATTGTCATCCAGCGTTTGAATTACCTTTACCCCGGGATATTTTTTCAGAGCTTCGTTGACGCCGCGCACGCGCTCATCAAGATTGAGCTGGCCAGGAATCGTGACAAGCACGACGCTGCCCTTGCCATGGAGAATCTCGCCGATACGACGGCCGCTCTCCTGTCCAGCGCGGAAGTTGTCCGTGCCAACAAAAGAGAGGCGTTTGGAATCGGGCGCATCGGCGTCAATTGTGATGACGGGAATGCCGTTCGCCACCGCTGAGTTGATCGCGTCTTGAAACAAGTCAGGGCGCGACACGGAGATCAAAATGCCGGCAGGGTTTTCGCTGACCGTTTTTTGAAATGCGCGAAGTTGCTCCTGCGGATCAAACGTTTCCGGTCCAACCATTTCGGCGCGGACTCCCAACTGTTGCGATACGTCCCGCAAACCCGCTTCAGCTTCCTGCCAATAGGGAAGCTTTATGTTGGCGGCGACGAGAACGTACCTTTCTTTTTCGTCGTGATACGGCTTTTGGCAGGATGCTGTACCCAGAGCAACGCCAACTACCAGGGAGAATACAAGCGTGCAACGGCTTCGCATGGGAGCCTCCTCAGTCGGGTTTTAGGTGTTTGGAAACATGTCGAGCTACCGGGGAAACAAGGCGCGAACGGGGAGAGCCTACCACAATCTGGGGGGACGGATGCGCAGAAGAAAAGAAAAAGCCCGCCCGGGCAGTGGAAGCCAGAGCGGGGAAGGAGTTGTACTAACCAGTTTACTGATTATTCGGGCTTCTTTACCACGGCGCAGGCGATTCTTGCTGGTGACGCGGAAGAACCTGGCGCGGCAACCGCGTGAATCACGATGGAAGTCCCGCCATTGCTAAAGATGGAACTGGGATCGTCACCCATGGTCACGTTGGGTGCAACAACGCTGACATGCGCGCTGCCATCTGCGGCGACGATCAACATGAAATCAGGAATATCTCCCGCCGGCGCGCCGCTATGATCGTGCGCCATTCCGTTCATCGGATTGAAGTGCGGTCCCGCGCTCTTGAAATCGGGAGTTTCGCACTTTGCGTTTTGATGAATGTGGATTGAGTGCTCGCCGGCTGGCAAACCCTTGATGTCTAATTTGATTTTCACGCCTTTTGGGTTGTCAGAGAGAGTTGCGGTTCCGACAGATTGGCCGTCGGCATTCTTAAAGTCGGCTACAGTCGGTTTTAGAACGGATTTAGTTTGAGCTAAGGAAGCGGCAACGACCACAAAGCAAGCCATGGCGGCTGCACACAACGATAGTCTTGAAACAAGCTTCATTCGGGACACTCCTGTGACTGAGACTAGTGATGGATAAACGCGCGTTTGGCGCGGTCACAAGTAGTCTAGCCTTGGAGGTGCAATAAGAGTGACGGATGTCACCAGAGGGTTATCGGGGGGACTGAACTAGCGATAGAGCTGCGGAAAGGCGCGCTTCAAGGCATCGAGTTTTGGCATGTCCATCGCACGAATGTAGGGGTCGTTCGGATGGTTGACGAGATAGTCTTGGTGATAATCTTCCGCGTCATAAAAGGGCGGCGCAGGGACGAGTAGCGTGACGATCTTGTTCTTGTAAATTTTTGCGCCGTTCAATTGAGCGACGTAGGCGCCGGCGATTTTCTTCTGTTCTTCGTTTGTGTAGAAAATGGCCGAACGGTATTGCGTGCCGATATCCGGTCCTTGACGGTCCTTTTGCGTGGGGTCGTGAACCACGCTGAAGAAAATCATCAGCAGTTGGCCGTAGGTGATTTGAGAGGAATCGTAGATGACGCGTACGCTTTCTGCGTGCCCGGTAGAGCCGGTGCAAACTAGATCGTAGTACGGATTTTCCACATGGCCGCCGCAATAACCAGCGGTCGCCTTTTTCACGCCGACGACATGTTCATAGACAGCTTGCGTTCCCCAAAAACAGCCTCCGGCAAAAACAGCTACTTGTTCAGAGGGTTTTTCCGCGAGCGATGCGTCAACTGCGGGCGTGGGCAGCGGGCCGTTAGGCATGTGGGGCACGCCAGAGGCGGCGCGAACGCAACACCATCCGAGATACCCGACCAAGGCGGTGATTACAAGAGTTCGTGCCAATTTTGGCGGACTCACGCTGAGTTCCATCTTTAATTTCCTTTAACCTGTTCCCTGGCCCTGACAGCCATTGGCCAACCCGCCCTGTTTGATGCCTGTAGAATGGAAAGGTTTCGTGGCGCCAAACCTAGGCCGCTCAAGTGATTTAAGCCGTTCGTTTACGAAACGCGTTTCGGCTTGGTGCATCCTAAATGATGCAAAACAGACGAGGGGAACATGGACAGAATTACACGAATTACTGTTGCGGGGTTGATCGTAGCTTTAGCAATGCCGGTTTTTGCAGACGCGCAAGTTACCTACGGAAAGAAACCGGATTTGCCGAAACCGTTTGCGACCGAATCTGCGGGCAACGGTCCGCGGGAAGTGAAGCGGCCTAATGGATTTCTGCCGGCCGTGCCGAGCGGATTCCACGTGAACATCTATGCGGAAAGTTTTAAGACTCCCAGATTCATGATCGCGGCGCCGAACGGCGATTTGTTTGTCGCAGAATCGGGGGCGGGGCGCGTTGAAGTTCTGCGCGATCCGAACCATGTGGGCAGCGCGCAAGAACGCGAAACATTTGCGGCAAATTTGCGGATTCCGTTTGGGATCGCGTTCAAGGATGACTACGTCTACATCGGAGCCACCAATGAAATTGTGCGATTCCGCTACGACCCGAAAACTTCAAAGAGGCTTGGCGAAGCGGAGTTTCTGCTCAAAGTTCCATCTGGCGGACATGATACGCGCGATCTGGTGATTGCACCGGATGGAAAGCATTTGTTGATTGCAGTGGGGTCTGAAGGAAATATTGAAACGGATGATCCGCCAATTCGCGCGGCGATTACTATTTGCGACTTGGATGGAAAGAACGCGCGCCAATTCGCCACCGGTTTGCGCAATCCGGCCGGGTTGGCGTTGAATCCGAAGACGTTGCAGGTATGGACTTCAGTGAATGAGCGAGACGAGCTTGGCGATGATCTACCGCCGGACTATTTTACGAGCGTGCAGGACGGCGGTTTTTATGGATGGCCTTACAGCTACATCGGCTCGAACGTCGATCCACGCGTGAAACAGGAAAAGCCGGATTTGGTTGCGAGAGCAAGTATTCCTGATGTTTTGCTTGGCTCGCACGTCGCGCCGCTCCAATTTGCGTTTTACACGGGCAACCAGTTTCCGGAGTCTTATCACGGCGGGGCCTTTCTTGCCGAACACGGTTCGTGGAACAGAAGCAAACGCGCGGGTTACCAGGTGGTGTTTATCGGATTCAAGGATGGCAAGGCGGCGGCGGATCCAGCACCTTTCATGACGGGGTTTGTGCCCGATCCGGCGAAGGGTCTCGTCTACGGGCGGCCAGTCGGCGTGGCAGTTTTGCCGGATGGCTCGATCGTCATTTCAGACGACGGCGAGGACAAAAGCGGAATCTTGTATCGCGTCAGCTATTGGAAATAGAGCTCAGTTGACTGTGAGCGTGAGCGAAATGGATTGCGTGGGCAAATTATTTGCCGACGCGCTCACTGTTATGGTGTAGTTTCCTTTCGGAGTCGCTTGAGCCACTTGCACAGGTTGTTGCGTAACTTCGCTTGTGCCACCGCCGCCGCAGCCAGATGCGGAGAAAGCCACGAAAACCGCGAGCAGTGCGGTCGCGAAGAGCATTCTTCGCTGTGGACGTTGGAGCTGGAACGCGAACCAACCGAAGACAGACAGAATTCCAATGAATTGAAAAAATCCCAAGGGCCATACAAACCTCCGTTGCGATAGAAACTCGCCACTGGAAGCACTGGCAGTCGATACACTTACTGCAAAAGAAAAGGGATTGGCCGAGGCAATATTGAGCGTGCTGCTCGAGAGATTGCACCGGGCATTCGCTGGCGCTCCCGTGCAAGAAAGGGAAACATTGCCCGTGAACCCGGTTCCCGGATTGAGTTGCAGATTGTATTGCGCGGTCTGCCCCGCGGTAATAGCTGCTGTGGTTGTGGAGGCTGGGGCGGGATTGAGTTGAAATGCCGAAGTTCCGGTACCTTGGATGAGGACTGATTGTACTCGCGTCGCGGCGTCGTCAGTCAGCGTGATGGACGCTGACCGTGCCCCTGTTGCTTGAGGTGTGAACGATACATTGATGTTGCAAGAAGCATTCACGACGATTGTCGTAGAGATGCAATTATTCGTTTGCGAAAAGTCCTGAGGATTAGAGCCGCCGAGGGCAATGCCAGAGATATGTAGTGAAGAGGAGCCGATGTTTGTAATTTGGATCGTTTGTGGGCCTTCGAGTTGACCTTGTGCGATGGCATTGAAAGAAAGGCTCGCCGGCGACAATGCCACAGAAGGAGAAGCGGAAACACCAACCCCAGCTAGAGAAATGACCTGGAGACTGCCGGGTGCGTTGTCGCTAACTTGAAGCGAGGCGGATTCAGGTGTAGCCGTCGACGGCTGGAATGTCACGGTGAATGAGCAACTTGCGTTTGCGGCCAGCGCTGCAGCGCAAGTTGTGGTTTCTGTGAAATCGGACGCGCTTGGACCGATAATTGTAATGGCGTTCAAGTTGATAGCAAGGATTTGGTCGCCATTGTTCACAAGGCTTGTGACGAGTTGGACCTGTTGGCCTTCGGTGACGTTTCCAAAGTCGAGCGAAGTCTTTGTAAACGCAGCACTCGGGCCACTGATCGCCTGTGAAATTGCGGCCGAAATCGCAATGTTCGCCGGCCGTCCACCGGCAAGGAAGGGAGAGCCGGGGATTTCGGTTAACGAACCGTTTTGTGGATCAATTTGAAACACATTGATGCCGGACGTTGCATTCGCCGTAGAGTTCCCGGCGTAAAGGAATGGGCCCGCCGGATCGGCCACTACGTTCCCCAAATGGAACAGCGGCGAAGGGAGCGGTGAATTGAGCGACGATGGCTGGCCCGTTGTTTGATCGATGGAGTAGATAATGAGTCCCGCATTTTGTTGTACGTAGAGAAACTTTCCTGAGCTGTCCACGACCATCACCGTGGGAAAATTGCCCGCGCCGAGACTGAGGAAATTCTGATTTGGAATACTGGTTCCATCGAGCGGAGAAATTGGTCCCCAAGAAATCGCTCCCTCAAGTTGGCCAGTTCCTTCGTAGAAAAATCGCCCTTGCGGATCGCTTGCGATCGTCCGGGCGTTCGACCCTCCGCCGGCGGTGCCATTGCTGGAGAGCGATCCATCCGTAGCAGTTATGGCGTAGACCGTTGTGTCTCCATTTTGGGCTTGCGTGAAGGGGTTCAAGCCATTCGCTACATACAGAAAAAGACCACGTGGGTCGCTGAACATCTGCACAGGGTTGAAATTGACGTCAAAGCTGAGTTGGTCTGTGAGCGTCAGTTGTAAATTTGCCGCATCAATTACAAAAGGCGTAATGGCACAGAAATTTTGTGTGTTTCCGCCCGTGTACCCAACGTAGAGGTATTTGCCTGATTTTTCCGTTGCCAGAGAGATAGGTTGCGATGGCGCTTGATTCGGATTGATTGTCGGGCCCACGCTAAAGGGAGATCCGGGGACTTCTGTAAGTCCGCCCGTGGACGAATTGATTTGAAACATGGAGATGCCGTTGGTGTTCGCATTGAGCACGAAGAGAAATCGGCCGAGAGCATCCACGGCGAGTCTGCCGCCTTCAAGTTTGTCCGGAAACGGGGAGCCTGTGACCGACGATAAGCCGCCCGTTTGGCCGTTTTTGGCTAAGGCAGCCACAGAAGACGTAGCCGCAGGCGAGCCGGGAAGATTGGCGTAAACGTATTGCTGCGTTTGCGACTGGGCTAACAATCCATTCGCAAACGTCAGAAGAAAAAGCAGTATGGATAATAACCATCTACGGAGAACAGTTGGACTAATTCCAAGTAGAGCGCGAACGCAGACCATGGCTTCTGAGCCTTCCTGGCCGCTGCAAACGGCGCGAAGTTTTTGAATTCTGAGAGGGAACAGCAGGGACAATGTAGACTGCGACGAATGGCGCGTCAACAAAAGTTATCAAAAAATACAATATGCAAGAAAGGTTAAACTGAGTAAGCCGTGAGTCCCATTTTGGAAACGCGCTCGAAACCTTGCATTCACCGCGCATTCATTTGGCTGTAACACGGGCAGGTCTACCCTTACAGGGTTATGCTACCCGTCAAATTGAACGTTCAATTGGAAATAAGCCACAATGGCACGCCGTCTGTGGCGAGGCTTGATGGCAAGCTCGTGCTGGAAACGGTCACCGAATTCTTGAATACCATGCGGCCGGAAGACTCTCCGAGCCTCGTGGTAGATATGAGCAGCGTCTCGTTCCTTGATTCTGCAGGAGTTGGAGCGCTAGTGCAGCTTTTCGTGCACCGTCGGAATCAGGGGAAGAAATTCGCACTTGCCGGGTTAACTGGTCAGGCCACGGCTGTGATGCAAGTCTCCGGGTTGGTCAAGCTTCTTCCTATCTACGCTTCCGTTGCGGAAGCCTCACAGCAAGCTAGTTAGCCTGGCCATCTTTTAGAATCTTAACCAGTTCTGCTGCCGCGTGAGGCAAGCGCGCACCTCGGCGCGACACTAGATAGACATGCCGCGGCAGGTTGAGCTGCCGCACTTTGACTTCCTTCATCCAGCCGTGGTCGAGTTCCCAGGAGACGCACATACGCGGCACGATAGCCACGCCCATGCCCATCTGCACGAAGCGTTTGATGCTTTCAATCGTCGGCATCTCCGTAGGCATGTTTAGGATTGTGCGGTTGCGCGCGAAAAGCTCGATGACGCGCCGGCGGAAAGGTGATTCTACAATGTGGGCGACAAAGGATTCGCTACCGAGGTCGGCGACGTCCACTTCCTTTTTCTTTGCCAGAGCATGTTTTGGCGGAACGACAAGCGTCAGTTCGTCTTTCAATATCTCTGTTGCCTGAAGCTGGGGATCGCGAGGAACGTAAGAGATTGCACCGAGGTCGAGGCGGTAATTGAGCACTTCATGCGGAATATCGCGAGAAAACATGCGGTGAACCCGAATCTGCACTCCGGGGTGCAGTTCGCGAAATTTGGCAATTGCAGGCAACAAAGCGTGAATCGAGCTTTCATTGACGCCTAAAGAAAGCTCTCCGCGTTGCAAACCTTCCAGTTCGGTCAGGCCCTTCTTCACCTCGTCGCGCAGGTTAATTAGCCGTTCGGCGTAATCTTTGAGCAGCGAACCGGCGTCTGTCAGACGAACAGGTCTCGCTCCACGTACGAAGAGCCGCTGGCCCAGGTCTTCTTCTAGTTTGCGAATGGCGAGACTGACCGCCGGCTGAGTGCGGTAAAGCCGCTCTGCGGCACGCGAAAAGCTGCCTTCACGGGCAACCGTCAGAAATACCTGGAGTTCGCTAAGGTCCATGGGATAGGCCGCAAAGTATTATAAGGCAAGATTATCAAATGCAGAACAAAGATAAATTTGACCGCAGGGTGCCGCTTCTGCGTTACTTAACGTGAGGAAACCTCTATGGACGTTGTGCGCATTTTCGATACCACTCTGCGCGACGGCGAACAGTCGCCCGGCTTTTCCATGAACACGGAAGAGAAGATCCGCATGGCGAAGCAGCTTGCGGCATTGAATGTGGATATCATCGAGGCCGGCTTCCCGATTTCATCGAAAGGTGACCTAGAAGCTGTCCAGGCTGTGGCAAAAGAAGTCCGCACAGTGCCGATTGCGGCGCTTGCCCGTGCTAAGAGGCAGGATATTGACGCGGCCATTGAAGCGCTAAAACCCGCATCGTCCTCCCGCCTGCACATTTTTCTTGCGACTTCCGATTTGCACTTGCAAGTGAAGCTGAATATGACGCGCGAGCAAGCGCTCGAAGCAATCACATCCATGATTCGCTATGGCCGCCAGCATGTAGGGGAAGTGGAATTCTCCGCGGAAGATGCGGGACGTACGGACATCGATTATCTCTGCGAGGTTTGCAAGTCGGCAGTAGAAGCGGGAGCCACAATTTTGAATTTGCCGGACACGGTTGGTTATGCCGTGCCGGAAGAGTACGGGGAGATGTTCCGCCGCGTCAGGACGCATCTGGACGACGATCCCAAAGTGACGCTAAGCGCCCACTGCCATGATGACCTTGGGCTTGCAGTATCTAATTCCCTTGCCGCCGTTCGTGCCGGCGTCCGCCAGATCGAATGCACGATCAATGGCATCGGAGAACGCGCAGGAAATGCTTCTCTTGAAGAAATTGCCGTAGCGCTTGCTGTTCGAAAGGAAAACTTTGGCGCGAAAACGAATATCAATTTGAGCCAGCTTTTCCCGTCGAGCCGGCTGCTCACCGAAATTACAGGCGCGCAAGTCGCTCCGAACAAAGCGGTCGTCGGGGCGAATGCTTTCGCCCACGAGGCCGGAATTCACCAGGACGGCATCATCAAGAACCCGTTGACGTATGAAATCATCTCACCGGAAACCGTTGGCGTGCCGTCGCGCTCGCTTGTTCTCGGAAAACATTCCGGCCGCAACGCACTACGCACGACGCTGAAGGATTTGGGATACGAGGCGACCGACGCTGAGCTGGCGGAAGTCTACCGGCGCGTGACGGCACTTGCGGATCAGTCGAAGACTGTGAGCATGAGGAACATCGTGGCCATCGCACATGAAGTGTTGCGCCGGGGGGCGGGGCCGGTTGCAGCGGAAGCAACCTCGGCTGCATAACGATCTCTCCACAAATTTTCACGAAGCATTTCGGGGAACCCCATGAAGAAGACCATCGTGCTATTGCCGGGAGACGGCATCGGCCCGGAAGTGACGCGCGCGGCAGCCACGGTGCTACGCGAATGTGCCACTGAATTTCACCATCAATTCGATTTTGACGAACGGCCGGTCGGCGGAGCAGCGATCGATGTTACGGCCACGCCTCTGCCAAATGCCACGATTGATGCGTGTAAGAAAGCAGACGCCGTTTTTCTGGGCGCTGTTGGCGGACCCCGATGGGATTCCTTACCCGTCGGTAAGCGACCGGAAAGTGGTTTGCTTTCCTTGCGGCAAGGTATGGGCCTTTACGTTAACGTGCGTCCGGTGAAGGTGCTGGAGCCTTTACGCGGCATGTCGCCGCTGAAGCCGGAAAGGCTGGGCGATCTCGACATCGAAATTGTCCGCGAACTCGCTGGCGGAATCTATTTTGGCGAGCGTGGCAATACAACGGAAGGCGGCAAAGAGCGCGCTTGGGACACGGAATCTTACTCGGCACAGGAGGTGGAACGTATTGCCGCATTTGCTTATGGACGCTCCGAGAATCGTTCACGCAGGCTTTGCTCGGTAGACAAGGCAAATGTGCTTGCAAGTTCCCAGCTCTGGCGCCGCACAGTCACGGCAATGAATGCTGCCTATCCTTCCGTAAAGCTCGACCATATGTATGTGGACAATGCGGCCATGCAGCTCACTCTTAAGCCTTCGCAATTTGACGTGATGCTGACGAGTAACATGTTTGGCGACATTCTGAGCGACGCCGCGGCGGCGCTGGTCGGCTCGATCGGACTAATTCCATCGGCCAGTTTTGGCACGGGAGCTCCACTTTTTGAGCCAATCCACGGTTCCGCACCCTCTCTAGCCGGCACTGATTCGGCCAATCCGATTGGCTCAATCCTGAGTGCAACGATGATGCTGCGAGACGCATTCGGTTTGTCGCTCGAGGCGGACTGGGTCGAGCAATCCGTCGTTCGTGTGCTACAGGCGGGCCATCGCACCCCCGATCTCGCTGCCCCTGGCGCGAAAGCAGTTGGAACGAATGGCTTTATGGA
>Ga0126371_10005733_pt1 | contig 11043 bp, 12 predicted proteins | sample PanSoiMetaPlot_4_FD_110145 | JGI IMG/M metagenome (GOLD analysis project Ga0126371, IMG submission 110145) | Tropical forest soil microbial communities from Panama - MetaG Plot_4 | ecosystem: Environmental > Terrestrial > Soil > Tropical forest > Bulk soil | place: Panama | collected 2016-02-17
AGTGCGGCTCGAATAAGGCAAACGCGGCATGCTCATCGTCAGCGATGGCCGATTCCTGCACACTCTTTTCCCGGGTCCGAAGCGCTACGCGAAGGCGCCACTTCCGGCACCGCACCCGCTAACCGGGGTTTTCAATCCGCAATTCGCCTATGTGTCCAATAACAGCACATTCCTCTTTCCGAATCTTGCAGAGCGCGTGGCAGGCGCCGAGATTCTGCGCCGCGAGAGCGTCGCGATCGAGGGCGCCGAGACCGCATGCGACGTCGTGTCGGTGACGTACGAATCCCCTTCGAACCCGGTCCCGTTACTCGCGGAACTCCGTTCCTCTTCTGGGTGAATGTAGTGACTCGCATGGTCCTTCGGACGGAATTTGAGATGACTCTCCAATTTCCCCGGCACGGTGAGCACACGACCAAACACACGCTGTTGCTGACGCACTTGTCTGTGAATCATCCGTTAGATCCGTCGGTTTTTGTTCTTACGCCACCGGCCGATGCGGAACAACTGCCGGAAGGCCGGTTTGTTGGCGGTGTCGGCGGCGGCAGCAGCCTCCGTACCACGGGCGAAGGCCGGCAGCGCGTCGGGCATTGGCGGTCTCATAATTGGGAGGGCGACACGCTGATTGAGCGCTCGAAATTGACCTTCTTCGATTACGAAATCACGATCGAACGCCGCTTTAGCCTCATGGAAGACAAGAGGGAGATGCGTGTCCAGGAACGCATCGAAAACCCGAAGGGCCCAATCGAGCGAGAGTTCACCATTCCGCTGGCCTGATACACTCGTAGTTCTGCCGTGCAGGACATCCACGAAGCCCTGAAGCGATACTGGGGCTACGATTCGTTCCGGCCGCTGCAAGAGCGCATCATTCAGAGCCTGATGGGCGGCAACGACGTCGCCGTCGTGATGCCGACGGGCGGTGGCAAATCGCTCTGCTATCAGCTCCCCGCGCTGGTGCTCGGCCGGACCGTGGTGGTGATCTCGCCGTTGATCGCGCTCATGCAGGACCAGGTGGCGCAACTGAGTGAGATGGGCATTCCGGCTGCGGTCTTGAACAGTACACTGCCACCGGACGAGCAGCGGGCCGTGATGCGCGCGGCCGCGCAAGGCGCGTTCCGCCTCCTCTATCTGTCGCCCGAACGATTGGCGCGCGCGGACACCATCGGCTGGCTCGCCAAAGTGCCCGTAGCATGTTTCGCCATCGATGAGGCGCACTGCATTTCGGAATGGGGACACGAGTTTCGCCCCGAGTACAGGCAGCTCAGCGCTTTGCGGCATCAATTTCCCGATAAACCGATCGCTGCCTTCACGGCAAGCGCGACGCGGCGCGTGCGGCACGACATTCTCGAACAACTGCAGCTGCGCGAGCCGCACAAGTACATCGCCAGCTTCCACAGGGCGAACCTACGCTATGTCGTGCGCCAATGCGAAAAGCAGGACCACCGAAAGCTACTGCTGGCGGGGCTGCGCGCGTACGCCGGTCAGAGCGTCATCGTGTACGCGCCAACCATCGCCATGGTGGAAGAGACTGTCGATTTTCTGGCGGACCGGAAAATTTCAGCAATTCCCTATCACGGCCAGATGGAGACGGGGCGCCGGCGCCGCAACCAGGAACGCTGGATGAACGACGAAGTCCGCGTACTGGTGGGCACGATCGCGTTCGGCCTGGGGATCAACAAAGCGGCGGTCCGCGCGGTGATTCACACGTCGCTGCCTAAATCGATCGAGCAGTATTACCAGGAGGCGGGCCGCGCCGGGCGTGACGGGGAGCCTTCGGATTGTGTTTTGCTGTGGCGGCCGAAGGACGTGGGTTTGCTGGCTTACTTTATCGAGCAGTTGACCGATCCCGATGAGAAGGAGCGCGCCTGGCAGCGCTATCATACCGTGCGCCGTTTCGCGGAAAACGAGCGCTGCCGCCACTGGCAGATCTGCACGCATTTCGGACAGGTCCCGAAGTGGCAGCGCTGCGAAATGTGCGATGTGTGTGGGAATGTTCCGGAGTGGCTGGCCGCGCCAAATGAAGAGAGGATTGCAGTCGCCCGGAAGAAGACGCCGCCGAAGGCTCAACCGGTGAGCGAACCGGCGCGCGAAGCCCCCCGGCTGTCCGCTCCTACCGCCAATTCGGAGCTGATCGAGTTCTTCAAGGAATGGCGGCGGCGCACCGCGCAGCAGGCGCAGGTTCCGGCCTATGTCGTTCTAAGCGACGCGTCCCTGGAAGACTTGTGCCGCAAGCGGCCGGCGAACCTGCGTGAGTTGCTCGGCGTATTTGGCATCGGCGAGCGCAAGGCCGAACTATACGGGTCCGAGATCTTCGCCGCGTTCGAAGCTTTCGAGAAGGGCGCGCGCGCCGCCGCGCGTCAAGTCACCCAGATCACCCCCGCCGACGAGACGATTCGGCTGCTCGCCGATGGAAAGACTTTCGCCGAGATCGCTGAGATTCGCGGCCGCCAGTTCTCGACGGTAGTTAACATGGTGGCCGACCTGATCGAGAAAGGCCGTCTCGATTACCGCATGGAATGGGTAGGAGAAGACGCGCACTGCCAGATCGCGGAGGCCATCGCACGCCTCGGATCGCAGTGGCTGAAGCCGTTACGCGAAGCACTGCCAGCGAAAATCACGTACGAGCAAATCCGGCTGGTTGTGGCGGTGATGCGGCGAACTGACATCGGGCCGGGACCACAGGACGCCCAGTCAGGGAGCGGAGCCTAGATAAACATCTCCTCGTCCTGCGTGGCGGACGCCACCGACGACTTGCGCGATCCGTGGACGAGAGTGGAAACCGCCGCCGAGATCCCGGCTGCCAGCCCGTTGACTTCGCGCACCGGACGCATCACTGCGCGCTTCATCACGTCGCCGGCCTGCTCGAGATGCTCCACGGTGGAGTCGACCGAGTGGTCAATCTGCTCCAGCCGCTCTCTGGCGCGGGAGCCGGCGTCATCCAGCAGTTCGCCGATGCGCTCCACCTGGCGGCGGCTGGATTTGGCGATGGCCGCAGCCTCGGTAGAGATCTCACTGATGCGCGGCCGCACTTCGTCGATGATTCTCCCCGCTTGGCTCAGAATGCTGTTCACCGAGTCGATCGCCGGGCCAGTTTTGTCGATGAGGGGGCCGGCTTTCGCGACCACCGGCGCCGCTTCCTTCACCAGTGCGTCCGCCCGGTCCACCAGGGGGAAGACCTTCTTCTGGACCCTGCTCGCCACGCGATACAAGGCGATCGCCACGCCGGCCTGCACGAGAAACGCGAGGCAGGCCAGCGCGACCGCCACCGTGATCACGATTCGAAAAAGGTCTTCCGGCATGCGAAAAGAATTTCTCTGCTCTCGCCTCGAACACAGCACCGGCCCCGCCGCCGGGCGCCACGACCCACCCGTGCGGCGATCGGAGCTACTGAGCGATGCCCTCCGATTGGGGATTCACGGCGTCGCGGTAGGCTTGCCGGCCGGCCTGTACCGCGTCGGCTATGGTGTCTTTTTGGCGGTTCAACGTATCTCTGCTCTTGTCCACCCAGTCCGAAGCCGTCTGCCGGATTTCACTGCTGCGCTGCTTCAAAAACTCGCTGCCTTCGCCGGCCTTGGCACGCAGCATGTCGCGCGTCTCCTGGCCCGACTTGGGCGCGAACAACATGCCGATCCCAACGCCCACACCCAAACCCAACAGAAAGGCTGAAAGTCCGTTTTTGTCCATCTCTCCTCCTCGGTCTGCGCTCTCCCGGATAATCGGAAACCGTTGGATTACTACCGTTCCCAGTATACTCCGCGAGAGAATCGACAATGATGGAGGAACGGAAGAAACGACTGCTGGAGGGCGAGGCGCTCTGGTCCTACGCGCTCAAAGTACTGGGCGGGCGCGCGCACTCCGCCGGCGAACTGCGGGAGAAATTGCGCCGGCGCGCCGGCCGGCTCGGCGAGGTGGACGAGATCCTGACCCGCCTGAAAGACAACGGCTATCTCAACGACCAGCGCTTCGCCGAGAACTTTGCCGCGTCGCGGCTGGCTAATGACAAGCTCGGCCGCGCTCGGGTCGTCCAGGATCTGCGGCAGCGGCGCGTCGCGCCCGCGCTGGCGGAGCGCGCGGCCCGCCAGGTCTATCAGGACGTCAACGAAGAAGCCCTCATCGAACAGTGGATCCGCCGCAAATACCGGCTGGCGCCGCGCGAACATCTCTTTGAAGCGGATAAAGACCTCGCCGCGGCCTATCGCCGCCTGCTGCGCGCCGGCTTCCGCGCAGGAGACATTGTGCGCGTCCTGAAGCGCTTCGCTAAAAACCCGGACCTACTGGAGTCCATCGAGCCGCCCGCGGAAGAGGGCCAGCCCGAGTGACTCGAATGACTCGCCCTTCCCGGCAGTCTCCGGAAGTGGTAGGCTGGCCGGAATGGAACTGCTGTCTGAGAATAACCAGTTGCGGCTAATTCGCCTGCGCACACGGCTCCGCCGCCAGGTCAGGGAAAACGCTCTGCGAGTGTGGGTGCAAGTTCGCAGGGCGGTCCAGGCCAAGCCGAAGCGAAACGATCCGTACGATCCCGATGAGCCGTATGCGATGGTCACGGCTGGGACGCGTCCGCGATTGCCGCGCCGGAGTGGTTCCGTGGCTGTCGATCCGTACGAGTATTGACGCTTCGATAGACTCACGAGAATCCAAGCACTGGCGGAGTGGCCTGTGGGCCGAACTCCGTGTCTCAGCCGTCCCCGGGTCCTAAATGCTCCACCTATGCAATTCCGCGTGAGCGTCCCGGAGGTGCGCCTCGCGCCCGGCAACCCACTCCGCGAGGTCCGCCTGCGTCTGCTGTGCGCGCTCCAGTTGCGGCCCGAGTGCAGGCGCGGCGGGCCCGCCGGCAATGGCCCGCCGTTCGACAAACTTCTGCGGATCGACGGCGGCTAGCAGCGCGTCCCGCCCTACCACGCCCGGCGCCAGCCGCAGCAACTCGTCTACGATCCGTGCCGGTGTGTCCGTCTCTGGATTGCTCTTCACCGCTTGCGAGACCAGCTGATGCGCCTCGCGGAAGCTCAGGTTACCCTCGCGAACCAAGGTGTCCGCCAGTTCCGTGGCAGTCAAAAAATGCCGGCCGGCTTCCGCCCTCATCCGCGCGGTATCGAATTGCGCTTTTTCCAGCGATGCCGCCAGCAGTTGCAGGGCTCGCCGCGCATCTTCAAACATCATGAACACCAGCGGCTGGAGGTCGTCCTCGCTGTCGACGATATCTCCGAACGGCGTGTTGTGCAGGCTCGTCATTATCGCTTGCGCCTCGGAAAACGCGCGGCTCGCCAGAATCCGCGTATGCTCCACCGCAACGGGGTTTCGCTTCTGCGGCATGATGCTGCTCGACTGCACGAAGCCTTCCGGCAGCCGCAGAAACTGGAACTCGCGCATGCCCCACAGCAGCACGTCCTGGGTAAACCGGCCGAGATTCACCATTCCGGTGGCCACCGCGCCCGCGCTCTCCAGAAGGTAATCCACCGCGGCGATCGCGCCGTACGAGTTCAACAGGAGGCCATCGAACCCCAGTAGATGCGCCGTCCGCTCCCGGTCGATGGGAAAGGCCGTCGTCGTGATCGCGCACGCCCCCATAGGGCAGCGATTGACCGTTTGGTACGCCGCCTCCAGCCGCCTGGTATCCCGCTCCAACAATTCCACCATCGCCAAGAGGTAATGCGCCAGGACGGTAGGTTGGGCCGGCTGCGTGTGCGTGAAAGCCGGCATTAGGGTGTTGCGGTGCGCGCAGGCCAGCCCGAACAGCACCCTCCGCAATTCCAGCGCTGCCGACGCCACGCGCAAAATCTGCCGCCGCGCCGCCATCCGGTACAGTGTGATCGCGATGTCATTGCGGCTGCGGGCGGTGTGCAGGCGGCCCGCGACGTCCGGATCGCAGCATGCTGCGATCTTCTCTTCTACGTAAAAGAAGAAATCTTCACACGACCCGTCGAAGCGCGCTGCTCGCAGTTCTTCCAGGTTCAGGCTACTAAGCGCCGCCAGCAACATTCGAGCCTGGTCTGGCGGCAGGATCTGCCGTTCCGCCAGCATCGCCAGGTGGGCGCGGTGCATTTCGATCAACTCTTCCGCGAAGTACCGCTGGAAATCCGCGAAATTGATCGCCAGCACCGCCTCGGCGTACGTCCGGTCGGGAAACTCAGAAATGGAACCGCACCCCCAATTGAATCAGCCGCTGGTCGCGCGCCGCCGTGGCAAAGCCGCTGGCAGGCGTCGTGATGTTCCCGCTTGTATCCACCTGCGCCGTGGAATTGACTCCGGTCACATTTAGGGTATTCGTGATGTTGGTCGATTCCGCCAGGAACTCGAACCGGTACCGGTCGGTGATGGGGAAGAAGCGCGAGTATCGTGCGTTGAGTTCGAAGGCCGGCTTCGCGCGCAACGTGTTCCGCCCCACGAAAAGCGGCCGCTGGTAGGTCGTGGGTTCCGAGGAATCTCCGTTCAGGATGCGATTGCTGCCGATGTTGAACAAGTCTCCGCTGGCCGCCTGCATCGTAATCGAAAGCTGGTTGTGGTTCACCAAGTAGTTCGCCGTCTTGTTCGCAGCGTGAAACGTGGGCTGGAACACTCCCGTCATGTTGAACACGTGCCGTTTGTCCGTCAGCGAATTGGCGCGGTCGCGTCCACGGTTGCTCGGATCCGACAAATAAAAAGTGCCGCTGTCGATATTGTTCCACTCCGGAGCGTCGTCGATCGCGTGCGACCACGTATAGGTTGCGTAGAAATTGTATCCTCGGGAAATCCTCTTTTCGAGCGTCAGGTTGAGGCCGTTGTAGTTCGAATTTCCCACCGATTCCGCGGAATAAATGTTGCCGAAGCCCGGGTGCACCCGCGTGGCCGTTGAAAAAACCGGCCGCCCATCTGCCAGCAGTTGCCCGGTCGGAACCAGGTCGATGTTTCGGTAGACGGGCAGATGCGTGCCTTTTGTGTAAAGATATGACGCCGTCGCCACGAAGTTCGAGCCGAGGTCGCGGCTGATCGAAACGTTGCCGTTATACGAATACAGCGTGGCGAAATTCGGCGAAACTGTGGTGATTGTTTGAATCCCAAGATTGAAGCCGGCCGGAATACCCGAAAACACAGCGGGGAATGCGGGCGCGAACGGCTGGGTGGGGCTTGCCGAGAAATTGAAAAATACCGGCGAGCCGGTATTCAGCAGCGCCAGCCTGTACTGGTCCGTTTGGGGCGGATCATAGAAGAATCCAGTAGACGCCCGGATTACAGTCTTCTGCTGCTGTCCCAGGCCCCAGGCCACACCGAGGCGCGGCGCGAAATTGTTCTTGTCTGTCCGGAACGACTGTGAGAACGCGAACGGCGCGCTCGAATTCGCATCCGGAGGACGGTAGACGTCGTATCGGAGTCCGTAAGTGAGAGTCAGGTTTCGCAGCGGCTTCCAAGTATCTTGGGCGAAGAATCCCGCAAACAGCGAATTGTAGTCGATCACCGGGTTGCCCAGACTCTGGCTAAACGAGCTGTACCCGAGCAGGTTCGTCCCGTTCACCGCGTTTAAATAAGCCGCGATATTCGGGAACGTGTATGTGGCGGACGTAGCCGCCACCTGTTCATCCCGAATCCATCGTGTGCTGAACCCCACCTTGAACCCGTGGGATCCGTGCATCACGCTTAAGTTGTCGGCGATCTCCGGAGTCGTCTCGGTATAGACGAACCCTGCGCCGGTAGGCCCCCCGAAATTGGCGACGCCGCTGACCATTATCGTAGGCCCTGTACCCGATGCCGCGAAGCGTTCTTGCGACTGGCTGCGAGTGCCGATCTGAATGCGCAGTTCGTTCAAGACCTGCGGCGACAGCGTCGAAATCAATTGCGCCGCGCCCACATGCGACCGGTCAATAAAGTTAAAGCTTTGCGAGATCAGGTTCAAACCGCCGATGGTGCCGTTGTTGTACGGCGAATCGTTGGCGTGATGGTTGTATCGCAGCATCAGCCGGTTCTTCTGATTGAGCATCCAGTCCACACGGGCCATGTAAAAGTACACGCTCTGGCTGAACGGAATGGCGTTGGCATAGCTCGACGGCAGCCCCAGCTGCGCGATCGTCGCGGCCGGCACCGTAACTACGCCCGGTAGGTCCCGTTTCACGTGCTCGAATGACCCGTAGAAAAACAGCTTGTCGCGGATCAGCCGCCCGCCGGCATCGCCCGCGAACGCATCCACATTCACTTCGGGAGTGAGCGCGGTAGCCGCCAGCAGCTTCGGCCTCGCGCTGAACGGCGTCCGCCGGAAAATATAGCCGGCTTCGCCGTGATACTCGTTCGTCCCTGAGTTAGTGATGGTGTTGAATACGGTCCCCACCGTGTTGCCGAACTCCGGAGCGAACCCGTTGCTCACCTGCTGCACCTCGCCCACGTACGTCTCCGAAATCGGAATCAGCCGGATGCCAGCGCGGTCACTTTCCGTGTTATTGCTCCCGTCCAGTTGGTAATTGATGCGCCCGTTGAACCCGTTGGCATTGATCTTGCGCGGCACGCCGAATTCGGTGTTTCCGCGACCGCTTACATATTGGCTGGAACAGGATAAAGTTATACGGGTTGCGCGATACCAGCGGCAGGTTGATCACGCTGTCGTGCGACAGCGTGCTGCCCAAGTCCGACCGGCTCGGGTCCGTAATCAGCGAGTCGGACGTCACTGTGACCTGCGTACTGGTCGCGCCCACTTGTAGCGCCACGTCGACTGTCGCCGCGGCGCGCACCGTCACCACGATCCCGGTCTGTCGGTAATCGGAAAATCCCTGCGCCTGTACGGCCAGGTCATACGTACCCAGCGGCAGGAGGGGAAACCGGTATAGCCCGGACTCGATCGTCTTCGTGGTCTCCTTGAAGCCGGTACCCGTATTCGTCGCCTGCACTGTGGCGCCGGCGACCGCGGCCCCGGAAGGATCCGTCACTGTTCCAGTAATTTCGCCATTGATGGCCGACGATTGCCCATAGCAGAGCGAACCAGCAGCCAATAACGCGCTCAACCAGTACGAAAAACGCATGCGAAACTCCCAAAGCTGAAATTTGCTTTCTACTGTAGCACTATTCCAAGCATGAAAGTGACGCAGGTCCGGTTGAAATGTCGTTTCCTGGGCGCGGGCAATCAGCTGCCGGCCACCGCGGTTTTCGTGCGCCGCAGAATCGTCTCCGCCTCATCCAGCATGTGTTTGCTGTACTCGTGCAGCGCGCGGTACTTCCCCGATAGCTCGTGCGTGGCGTCCTCCATCAGCTCTCCACTCTTCTGATAGAGTTCCTCGCATTTCTCGACGAGTTCCCTCCCGGTGTCGATCAAATAATCCGCGACCGCCTCGCCCTTGCGGGCCAATCTTCGCCGGGTGCGCACGCCCGACGCCGGCGCCGTCAGCAGCGCCACCCCGGCGCCGAGCGCCGCTCCCAGAAGAAAAAACGCCGCCCGGTCGCCGCTTCTGCTGTCGCCCATAGACTTCTCCTTCCACTTCCGAGCTTAACGCGTTCCAAGAATTGGGGACAGCCGTCGTGTAAGCTGCGTCACGTTTCCCGGCGGGCTGCTATAATCGCACGCCGTGGATCTCAAGCTCCGCTACGCGGGTCCTCTGCTGATCTTTGTCGCCGGAATCTGCCTGGTCGCTCAGGTTCTGGCAAGGCCCGCGGTCGGCATAGCTAACAATAACGATTTCGCCAAGATGGCCGGGGCGCTCGGCCTGGGGCCGGAAGACGGCGATTGGGTATCCAAGCCCGACCGCCAGTATGGCGAATTTCTCTACCGCTACATCAGGGCCGACCGGTACGACTACAACCGGATTTTCCGGAAAGCCGAGTACTTGTCTTCGGAATTCTTCCTGGTAAAACTCGCGCGCGGCTTGCAGCGGGTCTTCGATCCTGGCCCGCGCTTCGACATCCGCTGGCTGGGCGGCGTCAATGGCGCGTTCTTTCTTCTGGCGATCGCGGTGTGGATTTACGCGCTTCCGGGACGGGCACGGCTCTTTCTGGGGCCACTCGTGATTCTGCTGTGGACCGACGTGGCTTACGTACAGTACCTCAACTCGTTCTACATGGACGCGGCCGCGATGATATTCCTCGTCCTGACCGCCGGCGCTGCCTTGCATGTCGTGCGGGATCGCGAAGGCTGGTTGTTCCCCTGGCTCACCGTATTCGCAGCTCTCCTGTTCACCGTTTCCAAATCGCAGCACGCATTTCCCGGCTTGCTGTTTGTTCCCCTCTTCCTGGGCCTTGCGTGGTGGAGCCGCCATCGCGTAGCCCGCGCCGCCTGGTTCGCCGGGCCTGTTTTACTCATTGTCGGAGCCTCGATCGTCCTCGGCCGGAACACGGCAAACTACCAGACCGTCCCCGTCTATAACATCGTGTTCTTACGCATCGCTCCGGAAGCTCCGGATCCGCTGCGCACCTTGCAGGAACTCGGCATGGGTAGGGACGAACTTCCGCTTCTGCATACGTGGGCCTACGTTCCCCAATCACCCATGCAGAACGAGCAGTGGGCGCGTCAATTTCATTCGCGCTGCAACTACGTCACGCTGTCGCGTTACTATCTCCGCCACCCTTCGGTTCCGCTGCATTTCCTGTACCACGATGTATCGGAGCAGGCCTCTCACATCCTGCCTGTGCCATTCGGCAACCTGTCGCCCGACGACGGCTTCAAGCCGTATTCGCGGGCTTCCCATTTTGGCTACTGGTCTGATCTCCGCTCATTCCTCTTAAAGTATGCGCCCTGGCACATTCTGCTGTTTGCATTCTGCGCCATCGCCGCCGCGATTTGGCTGATGTCACGCTCCTACCGGGATCGCCCTCTGGCTGGATTGACGCTGACCATCTCGGCTATCACCAGCTTCGAATATGCGCTCGCCATCCTCGCCGACGCCGCCGAAACCAGCCGGCATCTCATAATTTTCCACGTGGCGACCGAGATCGTTATCTTGTTGTTCCCGATCTTGTGCTGGAGAATCTACACCCTCCGTGCCCACGCGGACGTTCCCTCCTAATAGCCGGCAGCGGTTTGGCGTGGGCTCTGCACGCCGCGCGGTACAATCTCCCTCTGGCCTCTCCTGGACGATCTTAAGAAGCTGATTCGCGAAG
>Ga0126371_10005734_pt1 | contig 11041 bp, 7 predicted proteins | sample PanSoiMetaPlot_4_FD_110145 | JGI IMG/M metagenome (GOLD analysis project Ga0126371, IMG submission 110145) | Tropical forest soil microbial communities from Panama - MetaG Plot_4 | ecosystem: Environmental > Terrestrial > Soil > Tropical forest > Bulk soil | place: Panama | collected 2016-02-17
CTTCGAGGGCGAACTTCAGCGAGCCGCGCACCGCCGCATCGTCATCGACGACGATCACGATCGGAGCCGCAGGGGCGGGGAGGTGGCTGCCCATCGATGGATCCTGCACTTCCGCGTTCCGGGGATGCCGAATCGCGCCGATCGGGCATTGATCTCACGCGAGATCGATCGAGCGCGAAAGTGATCCGAGCCCGGTCCGGCGATCCGCCCGCATCGAGCGTCTCAAGTCCTGGTGGTGGCATGGATCATCGGACCGGCGGCGGCGCCTCTCCTTGACCTAGATCAAGGGATCGGCGCGACCGGCTCATTGTTTTGCCGGCTTCGTGGGCGCGGCTTTCGCCGTGCTGTCGAGGAGGCCGCCGACCAGCGCCATCCGCACCAGATCCGACAGGCTCGTCGCCTGCATCTTCGACATCAGGTTGGCGCGATAAATCTCCACCGTGCGCGGACTGATGCCGTGGTCGAACGCGATGGTCTTGTTGGCATGGCCGGCCACCAGTCCCTCGAGCACCTGGCGTTCGCGGTTCGACAGGCTCGCGAGCCGGTCGACGATCTCGGCGCGGTCCGCCTCGCGCTTGGCATCGGCGCCGTGCTGGCTCAATGCGGCGCTGACCGCGACCAGAAGGGCATCGTCATCGAACGGCTTCTCCAGGAACTCCATCGCGCCGGATTTCATCGCCTCGACCGCCAGCGGGACGTCGCCGTGGCCGGTGATGACGATGACCGGAATGCGAACCTGCATCTCCTTGAGCCGGTGCAGCAGGTCGATCCCGGACACGTCCGGCATGCGCACATCGGTGATGACGCAGCCGGGCTTGATGTGCGGCAAATGGCGCAGGAAGGCCGTCGCGCTGTCGTAGGTCTCCACCGCGTGGCCCGCGGTCTTGAGCAGGAAGCTCAGCGACTGGCGAACGGCTTCGTCATCGTCGATGACGTGCACGACGGCCTCAGTCTGCATCGCTCATATCCTCCGGGCTGATCATGCGCAGCGTGAACCGGAACACCGTGCCGCCGCCCGGGTTGGCCTCGGCCCAAATTCGTCCGCCATGGCTCTCGATGATCGTGCGCGAGATCGACAGGCCGACGCCCATGCCGTGGCGCTTCGACGTGACGAAGGGCTGGAAGAGGTGCACCCGGACGTCCTCGGCGATGCCGGTGCCGGTATCGGCAACGCTGACCGCGACCATTCCGCCGTCCGCCGGCGCAACGGACAATACGAGCTCTCGCCGCGCCGACTGCTCCATGGCCTCGATCGCATTGCGCATCAGATTGAGGATCACCTGCTGGATCTGCACCTTGTCGGCCAGCACCTGGTCCACCGCCGGGTCGAGCCTGAACACCACGCGCACACCCTGGTCCTTGGCGCCGACCAGCGCGAGAGCGCTCGCCTCCTCGACCAGCTTCTTGATGCTCTCGACCTGCCGGTCGCTCTCGCCGCGGGCGACGAAATCGCGCAGCCGGCGGATGATCTGGCCGGCGCGCAAGGATTGCTCGGCCGCCTTGTCCATGGCGTCGCGCACCGTGGCGATCTGCGCGTCGGAGCGGCCCTCGAGCAGCCGCTTCGACCCTTTCAGGTAATTGGCGATCGCCGACAGCGGCTGGTTGAGCTCGTGCGCGAGCGCCGAGGCCATTTCGCCCATGGCGGTGAGGCGCGAGATGTGCACGAGCTCCGACTGCAGCTCGTGAACCCGCGCCTCCGTCTTCTGCCGCTCGCTCAGATCGCGGATGAAGCCGGTGAAGAAGCGCCGGTCGTTCGACCGCATCTCGCCGACCGCCAGTTCCATCGGAAAGGTCGAGCCGTCCTTGCGCTCGCCGACCACCACCCGTCCGATGCCGATGATCCGCTTCTCGCCGGTCGTGAGGTAGCGCTGCAGGTACCCGTCGTGACTCTCGCGGTAGGGAGACGGCATCATCATCTTCACGTTCTTGCCGATCACCTCGCTCGCGCGATATCCGAACAGGCGCTCCGCCGCGGAGCTGAAGGATTGGATGGTGCCGTGCTCGTCGATGACGATCATGGCGTCGGGCACGGTCGCGAGGATCGATTGCAGATGGGCTTCGCGCGCGATGAATTCCATCTGCGTCTTGCGCAGCCGCTCGCCGAACCAGGCGATGCCGACGCCCAGCAGCGTGAAGGTGGCGGCGCGTGCGATATTGGCGAGGAAGATCGGCGAATGGGGCTCGGCGATGACCAGGAGATCGCCCGAGACATAGACGTGGACGAGAACGCTCGTGATCGTGGCGAGCAGTCCCGGCCCCCAGCCGCCGGCGACGCCGGCGACGAGCACCGGCGGCACCAGGAAGAGGTAGAGCGCCGGCTCCGGCAGGGCGGGGGTGAGCAGCGAGCGCAGCATGAAGGCGAGGGCCACGGCCGCCAGGGAGAGGACATAGACGGCGGGGCGCCGATGCAACGCGTCGTGCAGGAGGGTTCGCCCGGTCTTTTCGCCTGACGTTAGGTCCAATTGAGCCATAAAACCCGTGTTTTGCCGCCAAATCGGCGGCTGGCAGCGATTTCGGCGGGGAACGGATCCCGCCGCAACTACGGGATTCTCCTTAGGTTCATTATCTGAATTTTGCTGACCCGCCTCAACCACTATCAATCGGGGAGAACACCTGATCGTGGAGAGCGCCATGTTCGCACAAGCCCCCGTCCAGCCGGTTTCTTCGAAGCAGAACGTGGGCCTGCGGCCGCGGAGCATGGCGTCCCACCATGCGCTGACGGGTCCGATCGAGCTGATGGGCGCCCCCATGACGTTCCGCCGCAACAGCGAGATCTACGGCGAGGGCGAGCAGGCCGACTACGCCTACAAGGTCATCAGCGGCGCCGTGCGCACTTACAGGATTCTGGCCGATGGCCGCCGCCAGATCGGCGGCTTCCATCTCGCGGGCGACGTGTTCGGGCTCGAGGTCGGCGAGGAGCATGCCTTCTCGGCCGAGGCGGTGACCGAGTCGAAGATTCTCGTCGTCAAGCGCAGCGCCCTGATGGCGCTGGCGGCGCGCGACAGCGACGCCGCGCGCGAGCTGTGGACGCTTACCGGGCGTGAGCTCGCGCGGGTTCAGGAGCACATCGTGCTGCTGGTCAAGACCGCGCAGGAGCGGGTCGCCGGCTTCCTCCTCGAGATGGCCGATCGCCGCCCGGCGGGCGACGCCGTCGAGCTGCCGATGTCGCGTCAGGACATTGCCGACTATCTCGGTCTGACGATCGAGACCGTGTCGCGCACGCTCAGCAATCTCGAGAGCGAGGCGGCGATCGAGCTGGCGAATTCACGCCGCATCGTGCTGCGCAATCGCCCGGCGCTGCGGCAAATGAACGGGTGAGAGGAAGATCGGAGCCGGCCGCGCGGCCGGCTGCGGGCTCGTGCGACGCGTTCGAAGTCCCTATCGCCCGCCGGCTTCGGGTGGGCCGCAACAGCAGGAGGCCACGATGGCCCTGGCAGCGGACGCAAATCAGCACTGGACGATGTTCGACCGCATCGGCGAATGGTGGAAACGATGGCGCGATCGGCGCGCCGTCCTGGCCTCGCTTGACCGGTGCGGCCGGGGCGAGGTCGAGCGGATGGCGTGGGATCTCGGCATCGGCGGCAACGATCTGCGAGTCCTGGCCGGCAAATGGCCCGACGGCGCCACCCTGCTGGAGCGGCGCATCGAGGCGCAGGGACTGGTCCAGACGGAAATCGAACGGATCGAGCCGCAAGTCATGCGCGATCTGCAGCGCGTGTGCTCGATCTGCGACAACAAGCGCGCCTGCGAGCACGACCTCGATCGCGATCCGGGCAGCCCGGTCTGGAAGGACTATTGCCCGAATGCCCACACCTTTGGCGCCGTGACCGATGAACCCGCGAAAGCGCCGCCGCTTCGGTGACGTCCGAGCCGGCGGACCCACTCGCGTGACGCCGGAATAGCCGCAATGTCCGATGCGAATTGCCCGCACGCACCGCGCCGCGCGGCCGCGCGGGCCGAAAGCGTCAGGCGTTTCGGCGGACCATGAGGGCGGCGGCGATGATGAGATTCGGCTCTGGCGGGGGTGCCGGCACGCCAAGGAGGTGACGGGGCGGACGGCGTTCGTCTGCCTCGTCGCCTTCTTCCGGGTGATTGCGCTGGCGTCGCGCGTTTCGTGATCGACCATGCGGTCGCAGCGTCGATCGCGATCGCAGGCTTCCGACGACGATCGCGACGCGCGCGCCTGATACCGCCGATGGCGAATCCCGGTTGACAGCCAAGCGCCGTCCCTGAGACACTGCTATCTTCGGTTGATATCGATTGTCGGCGTTCGGGCCGCACGGGGCCATTTTTTTCGCCCGAGCCCGCCGTTCACGTTGCGCAGGCCCCCGGAGTTCATTGCCATGGCGGACCACAACGATCCCAACGCGGTCAATTCGATCTTTTCCGATATCGAGGTCAGCGGCGCGGACCTCTACGATATTTTCGGCTATCCGAGCGATGACCGCGACGGCGGCGAGAAGGTCGTGCTTGCGCTCACCTTTGCGGCCGTCCCGGAGGCCGGCAAGCTCGACAGCGACCTGCTCTACCGCATCCGCGTGGCGCCCGACCGGCGCATCGTGCGCAGCGAGGACGACAAGAGCCTCGCGGCGATGGCCCGCTATTTCGAGGGCGTCAAGCACAAGTATACGAGCGTGCTCAAGCCCGCCGAGGTGCGCGTGACCGTCGATACGGGCGGCCGCGCGACGGTCAAGTTCATCGGCTTCTCGGGCGGCAGCTTCACCGAGGTGATCGACATCAACAAGACCGTGGTGCTGAAATCCCCGGGCGGACACGCCATCAAGACGTATGTCGGCGGCCGCGAGGATGCCTTCTTCAACGACCTGCCCGGCTTCTTTCGCTCGATCAACTATGCACCGCAGTTCTATCACGTGCCGCACACCATGCCGGAGGCGCGCGAGCTGCCGATCCCGAAAACCTTCCTCGAGCTCGAAGGCAACGACCTGTTCAACTACAATCCGGCCATTCCGCTGCATGGCCGTGGCGTGAAGCTCGATCTGCCGCCCGGCCCATGGGTATGGACGGGCAACAAGTACAAGAAGGACGCCGACGGCAACTACCGTTTCGTCTATTCGGGCCAGGACGCCCAGGCGGGCAAGAACATCAACGCGGTGATCCTGGAAATGCCGCTCGCCTACATCACGCCGACGCCGAACGACCATCGCATCGTCAATGCCTGGGGGGAGAGCTGGGTGCGCAAGGCGGCGCAGAAGGTGCAGAGCATCCCGGACGAGCCGTTCTTGATCCAGCGCCCGCTCGATTTCGTCGATGCGTTCCAACTCGACGACGAGCTCAAGCAGTACAAGCTCGTCGACACCGACGGGCAGGCGTTCGCCGACGCGGCCCTGTGCGAGCGCGAGGACAGCCGGCAGATGGGCGCCAACAATTTTTGGCTGGCGCCGCATTTCGTCACGCGCCTCGCGCATCTCGGCTGGGGGTTCGGCCCGTCGATCACCGCGCTCGGGCTGAAATGCGCGTTCGACCACGACAACTCGCCGATCTCCGTGCACCGCTACGAGCACTCGGTGCTGACCGCGTTTCCGCGCGTCAAGAAGGTGCTGTTTCAGGACATGCGCATGCCCGACGATTCGTGGAATCCGAAAGGGCTCGATATTGCGCTGCGCCGCGCCATCGAGATCTTCATTCCCAACGTCAACTCGATCGACATGGACACGACCGGCACCTGGCCGTTCGGCCGCCGTCCCGAGGACCAGGTGGCGACCCGCTTCCTCTCGGTCTTCCTCGACATGGACGCCGAGTTCAAGGGCAAGAAATACCACGTCGAGCTGCTCAACGATCAGTCGCTGTGGGACGCGGCGCCGATCGTGCCGAAGACGCCGCCCAATCCGCTCAAGAACGACGTGCCGTTCCTCAAGGAGTTTCCCTACCTGGCGGAGCCACACGCCGAGCAGACCGGGCAGAAGCCGCCCTATCCATGAGTCTCGCGCAAGTCGCTGCGCCGGCGCCGGCCGCGGCGCCAGCCACCGATTTCGCCCGCGAGCTCGCGCGCATCGACGAGGCGATCGCGCGCTGTCGCGATGACGCGCTCGTCGCGCCGACCGACACCGAGCGGGTCACGACCTGCCTCGACGCGCGCTATCGGCGCGCGCTGCTCACCGGCGATCTTGCGGCGCTCGGGCGCGTCGAGCCGCTGATTGCGCGCGGCATCGCGCTCATCCCGCATCCGGGCGATCTTCATCTGCTGCGGGCGCGGCTCGCGTTCCATCTTCACCGTCTCGACGATGTCGCACGGATCCTCGACGAGGTCGCGCCGGCGCGCGCCTGCGCCGAGGGACAGGTGCTGCGCGCCGAGCTCGACTTCCAGCAGGGCCGTTATGCCGGCGCGGCGGCGCGCTACGAGGCCGTCATCGCCAAGAGCCGGCCGTGGGCCGCACTCGCGGGCCTCGCCTATCTGCATTTCAAGATGGGCGAGCCCGCGCGCGCCGACCGGCTCTACGCCGAGGCCGCGGACGAGCTCACCGCCAAGGAGATGCGCTCCTATGCGTGGCTCGAGCTGCAGCGCGGGGTGCTCGATCTCGCGCACGGCCGTCACGCCGAGGCCGGCGCGCATTATGCGCGGGCGGCGCGCGCCTACTCGGGCTGGTGGCTCGTCGACGAGCACATGGCCGAGCTGCTGGCGGTCGAGGGCGACCGTGCGGGCGCGGCTGCGCTCTACGAGCGCATCCTCGCGCGCGTCGCGCGGCCCGAGCTGCATCAGCTCGTCGGCCAGCTCCATGCGCTGATGGAGCGGCCCGGCCGCGCGCGATCGCACTTCGTGCAGGCGCGCGCCGGCTATCGCGACTCGGTGCGGGCGGGCGGTGTCCATTACTATCACCACTTCGCCGACTTCTACGCCGAGGCGATGGCCGACGGCGCCAAGGCGGTCGCCTGGGCGCGCCGCGACCTGGCGCTGCGGGAGAATTTCTCCACCCAGGCCGCCCTGGCTTGGGCGCTGCTGCGCGACGGCCGGTCGGGCGAGGCGGCCGAATGGATCGAACGCGCGCTCGCGAGCGGGGCGAGCGACGCGCACCTCTTCGCGCAGGCCGCGGCGATTTTTCGCGCCGCCCATCTGCCCGACAAGGCGGCGCACTGTCAGGACCTCAGCCGCCGGATCAATCCGCGTCTGAGCCGGTTTCACGTCCACCGCTAGCCGCTCCGCCGCCGGCCGCTCCGCCGCTCGCCGCTCCGCCGCCAGTCGACGGCGGCGTTTGCCTCTCCCGAATGTGTTGCGCGGTCTCCCTCGCCGTTTTTTGAGCGTGCTGGAACCCGTCATGGGCGTCCTTGCGCAAGTGCCGAAACATGCCGGCGAGGTCGACCGTCTGTCGGTGGTCGTAGCGGTCGAGCACGTCGTTCAAGATGCCGTCGGTGATCTCGAAGCCGAGCGACCGGTAGCTCTCGAACTGCGACTCGCTGAACCACTGATCGATCGTGCTCTGATGCGGGAAAGTCGGATTGGCGGTCGCATAGGCGCGGATGCCCGCGTCCTCGACACCGTGATAGCCGGGCTTGATGTAGAGGATCACGCCGAGGTCGCCCGGATCCCCACCGTCGGCGGCCGGATAGTTGATCTCGCCGATCGCATGATAGGGATGGCCTGCGCCAACGATGCCACGTTCGGGACGCTTCTCCAAGAGCTCGAGGCCGTGAAAGCGGATCGTCACCCCGAGATCGATCGCGATCTTGCGCACGGCATTGCCGAGATCCTCGAAGCCGTAGTCCGGATCCTGGCCGGCGTCGATCGCAATGATGTAGCGGCAGCGCCGGCGCACCATCTCGTAGAGGCCGAGATTCTCGAAATGGCCGCCATCCGACAGGTAGACATAGGGGGCTTGGTCGGTGGTCAGCCCGAACGTTTCGTCGACCAGCGGACGCAGTGCGAACGACGGGCCCGCCAGCCGATAGGTCTCGCCGCCTTCCGGGCCGGGATTGCCGAACCACCAGCCGAGCCGCACGTTGAACAGCGCGAGCAGGAACGTGATCGCCGGCGAGGACTGGTAGCCCATGTTGGGGCTGGCGGCGGCGCCCGAGATCGCCATGGCGGTGCCGAGCGAGATGCCCGTCTTGCCGCCATATTCGCCGCTGCGGCGATAGGCCTTGCAGGCGCTGCCGGAATGCAGCGCGGTCACCGTGAACGACTCGGCCTTGCGCTCCTGCCATGACAGGTGACGGGTCGAGACGATGTTGAGCGCCATGTTGATGACGTGGAAGGGGCGCCACTGCGTGAGATCGCGCGCGGGCCATGTTCCGTCCGGCTGCTTCGGCCACAGCGCCTGCATCGGCGGATTGTCATCCTCGTCGAACCCGCTGAACGCGTCCGGATTGCGCTGCGGCCGCGACGCGCCGAGAAACGCCCGCACCAGCCGGTTGCGATAGACGGCGTGCAGCGAGAAGCGATTGATGTTGATGCAGGTCGACGCGATCCACGCCAGCACGACCGCGACCGCGAGGCCGATCAGCAGCGAACCGAAGATCGCGAACCAGCCGGGCGGGAAGATGCCGAGCGCCGGGCGGGATGCGTAGCGCAGCGGCGCCACCCAATAGAGCAGGCCGGTGACGAACAGGATGATCAGGACGGCGATGATCGGCAGCGCGAAAATCAGAAACCAGAACCGCTTGAGCTGGGGTTGCCGGGAGGCGACGAGCGCCGCGATGCCGGTGATGATGAGGCCGATCAGGATCGGTGCGGTCGTTTCCCATCCTTGGGGCGCGAGTGCCCGCCATGGATCCGCGGCGAACGGATTCGCGGGCCACCGCAGCAGAAATTCCAGCGCGATCTGCAGCAGGGTGACCACGACGGTTGCGAAGATCGGCCCGATCAGCACGAACAGCCACCACCGCCGGGCTTTCAGCCGCTTGGCGGCCGCATAGATGATCGCGCCTGCGATGACGAGGCCGAGCAGCAGCGCGGCGAACCGTGCCCAGCCGAGCGGGACCAGGACCTGCACATCCGGGTAACGCAGCAGGATGACGAGCGAGTCGTTGAGCAGCAGCGCGTCGAGCGCCGCCGACAGGAAGATGAGGAGGGCGGCCGCGAACAGCGGCGCCGCGATGCCGAGAATGATCCCGATCGAGAGCAGCGGCTTCTGGCCTTTTGCCGCCTCGCCCGGCCCGGGCGTCAACGAGCTCTTGCCGAGCCACGCCGTCACCACGCCGCCGACGCCGCCGAGCGGCGCGAGCCACTTGCCGATCTCATGCCCAAGGCTCGTCAGCACCAGCGAGCCCGCGAAGATCAGGAAGGTGACGACGAACCAGCCGATCGCCGTCACCAGATACCAACCCGCCGCACGCCCGAGCCACTCCCGGTCGCTGTCCGAGTCGTCCTGGGCGGCAGCGTCCTCGGCCTTTTGCTCGGCGCCCGTGCGGGGCGGCCGGGCCTTGCCGTCCTCCTTGATGTCCGGCCGGCGCTGATAGCTGCTCAAGCCGACGAAGATCATCTCGGCGACCATCTGTGAGAGCAGCACCCACGGCACGCCGAACATCACCGGCAGCAGCAGGTCGTTGAACAGCAGGCTCCCGTCCATCGGCGCAAGGTTGTAGACATAGACGCCGGTCCCGAGCAGCGTGCCGTAGATCAGTCCCGACACCGTCCACCGCCCGAAATCCTTGCGGTCGCGGCGTTCGGGGCAGGCGGCGATCCAGCTCAGCGCATAGAAGATGGCGCCGAGAATGGCTGTGACGACGATGACCCGCGTCGCCGAATGGTGATCCACCAGGGCGAGACCGGAATTCGAAGCGCCGAGCACGATGAATGCGCCCGCGCCGAGCGTCGCGGGCACGAGATCCCAACGGATGAAGGTGCCCTGGTCGACGCCGACCGGGCGTCCCGTCTTGTCGCGCATGTCCTCGACGCGCCGGGTCGGCCGGTTGCGGGTGGCGAAGCGAAGCGCGAGGCCGACAAAGATGATCGCCAGCCCGGCGAGTCCCGCCGCGACGCGATCGAGCGGCGGAAGGACCGCGAACCCGATCGAGACGGTCGCGACCATCTTCATGATCAGGATCACGGCGCAGATCGCCGGCACGATGATCAGCCAGTTGAGCAGGAGATTGCGCAGCGAAATTGCGACGCCCGCCCAGGTGTCGCCCGAGAGCGCCCCGAGCTTCGGCGTCAGATAGTTGCTGTAGGCGCGCAGCCAGCCGATCGTGTGCGGCTCGACGTCGGGTCCGCACGGACGGCCCACCAGGTTGTTGCGCACCGCCGCGAAGCTCGCCCGGTAGCGCCAGGCGGACAGCCAACTGCCGATGTACCCGCCCCCCGACACGGTCGAGAGAAAATGCAGCTGCGCCAGCAGCGAGTGCTGCGGCTCGGTGACCGAGTTCTTGCGGGCCGCCGCCGCCGCCGCGGTCTGCGGCGCAGCCTCGGCGGCGGGGGCGGCCGCCGGCGTGCCCGCCGGCGCGGCGACGTGCGGCGCCGGCCTGGGCTCGAACAGATCGCGCACCTTGTGTGGCCGCGGATGGGTGGCAAGCGCCTGGATCACGCCGAGGCCGAAGGCGGCGCTGCGAATGCCGCCGCCCGACAGGCACAGCGCGGCCCGGTCCAGCCGGCCGAGTGCCTGGTAGAGCCTGTGCTGCTCGCCGGCGCTGGTCTCGCAGTCGTTCACGTCGGCGGCGTAGCCCGCAACGCCGAGCCCGGCCGCGCGTGGGCGGCGCGCCGGATGCTCGTCGGCATGCGCGTCCGGATGCGCGAGCTCGGTCAGCAGCGGATCGTCGATCGACGGATCGATCGCGAGCGCTTCCTCGGCTAGCACCCGCGGCGTGTCGAGCGGCGGCTCGTCATGGGTCTGCGGCGCCGTCCCGTTTGTGTTCGCTTGGTCGCTCATGATCGCCCCTCCGCGCTGCCTTGCGGTCCCACTGGCGTTCTACCAATAGTAGCAGTATCCTGCGGCCCTCGCGAATCTTCCGCTGCCGGTCGGCAGTCGGCGCGCATCGCGTCGGGTCATCGGTTCATGCTCATGCTGTCTGCTCGCCGCTGCGCCGGTTGCGTCGTCGCCCTCGCGCTGACGCTCACCGGCGCGTGCGCGCAGCCGCAGCGGCGCGGCGCCGA
>Ga0126371_10005735_pt1 | contig 11041 bp, 8 predicted proteins | sample PanSoiMetaPlot_4_FD_110145 | JGI IMG/M metagenome (GOLD analysis project Ga0126371, IMG submission 110145) | Tropical forest soil microbial communities from Panama - MetaG Plot_4 | ecosystem: Environmental > Terrestrial > Soil > Tropical forest > Bulk soil | place: Panama | collected 2016-02-17
ATCGGCTCCTATCACAATATCTTCCGCGTCGGCACGATCCTGCAGGACCTCGGCTTTTGGATCCTCAATGACGTGGTCTGGCGCAAGACCAACCCGATGCCGAATTTCCGCGGCCGCCGCTTCACCAACGCGCATGAGACGCTGATCTGGGCGGCGCGCGGCCCAGATCATGGTTTCATGCGCGTTGGTGAAGCGGCGGCCTCGGAAATTCGGCATCGGGTTGGACTTGCGCCAGACGATGTCGTTCAGCACCCAGAAGCCCAGATCCTGCATGATCGCGCCGACGCGAAAAATATTGTGATAGGAGCCGATCACCCACAGCGTGGCCGACGGCTTCATGAGGCGGCGGCAGGCGAGAAGCCAGGCGCGGGTGAAATCGTCATAGGCCGCGAACGAGGAGAACTTGTCCCAATCGTCGTTGACGGCATCGACATGCGATTCGTCCGGGCGTTTCAATTCGCCCTTGAGCTGGAGATTGTAAGGGGGATCGGCGAAGACCAGATCGACCGAGGCGGCTTCCAGTTTCGACATCTCGGCGACGCAGTCGCCCACGATGATGCTGGTGTCGGAGCGGGACTCAAATTTAGTGCGGGGCGCCCTAGCAGACGCCCCGCGACGCGACACAACCATGACTCACGACTCTGACTCAGGCGACGCTGTCGGCGACGCGGGACCAAACAACCGACTGCCCAACATTGACCGGCCAAAGTAAAAATCGACTTAATCCGGAAAATTTTTCACACCGCGCGTCGCGTTCGAGTTGTATGATCGGTTCGGATGATCGGAGACGAGATGCGCAGCGAAGCCGCGCAGCTCAAGGCTTTTTGTTTGATGCTTCTTTTTATAGTTTGATTTGGCTGCGTGAACGCGCCGATCCGGTTCGGGACACGAATGGTGACGGCACTAGGCAATTTTTGCCGGGCGCGCTATTGATAAACGGAACGGAAATTTTACTTGGCGCGTTGGGCAGCACTGCTCGTATTGCCCGCCAGATGACATAAGGAAAAGCCGCCATGCGTTACGATGATTTCCGCCGTAGCGATGACATCGAGGACCGTCGCGGCGACGATGGCGGGATGATGGGCGGGGGTGGTGGCGGTGGCTTCGGCCTGCCGATGGGCGGCGGCGGGCTCGGCATCGGCACCCTCATCATATTAGGTCTGCTCGGTTACGCCTTCGGTATCGATCCGCGCATCCTGATCGGCGGCGCCGAGATCCTGACCGGCGGCGGTCAGTCCTCGTCCTATCAGGGCGATCGCCGGTCTTCGCAAGGCAAGACCGGCGCGCCGACCGACGAGATGGGCAGCATGATTTCCGGCATCCTCGGCGAGATCGACGACCGCTGGAGCGAAATCTTCCAGGAGAGGGGACAATCGTTCAAGGGGCCGCGCATCGTGCTGTTCCGCAACGTCACCAATGGCGGGCGCTGCGGCATGGCGCAGTCGGCGATGGGGCCGTTCTACTGCCCGCCTGACAAGACGATCTTTCTGGACACCGGTTTCTTCCGCGAGGTGGAGACCCGCTTTCGCGGCTGCTCGGGCAGCGCCTGCAAATTCACCGCCGCCTATATCATCGCGCATGAAGCCGGCCATCACGTGCAGAACCTGCTCGGCATCATCCCGCGCGTGACGCGGCTGCAGCAGCAGGCCGACACCAAGGCGGAGGCCAATGCGCTGCAGGTGAGGGTCGAATTGCAGGCGGACTGCCTGTCTGGCGTCTGGGTCAACCGCGAAGCCAAGAAGCGTCCGAACTTCCTCGAGCCCGGCGATATCGACGCGGCGCTGACGACGGCGTCGGCGATCGGCGACGACACGCTGCAGCGGCAAGCGACGGGACGCGTGGTGCCGGATTCGTTCACCCACGGCTCGGCTGCGCAACGCAAGCAGTGGTTCATGACCGGCTATCAGCAGGGCACGCTCGAGGCCTGCAATACGTTCAGCAACGCGTCGCTGTAGCGTTTCGGCGTCGTTTCCCGGCTTACGTCGGCGAAAAGGATTCGCAATGTCCTCTATCGACGAATCGAAACAGTTCATCCCGCTCGACATCGCGGTGCTGACGATTTCCGACACGCGCTCGCTTGCCGACGACAAGTCCGGCGCGACACTTGCAGACCGGCTGACCGCGGCGGGGCACAGGCTGGCGGCGCGCGAGATCGTCACCGACGACGTCGAAGCGATCCGCGCCGTGATCAGGACGTGGATCGCCGATCGCGGCGTCGATGTCGTCATCACCACCGGCGGCACCGGCTTCACCGGCCGCGACGTGACGCCGGAAGCGATCGAGCCTTTGTTCGAAAAGCGCATGGATGGATTTTCCATCGCGTTTCACATGCTAAGCCACGCCAAGATCGGCACCTCGACGATCCAGAGCCGTGCCACCGCCGGCGTCGCCGGCGCGACCTTCATCTTCTGCCTGCCGGGATCGCCGGGCGCCTGCCGCGACGCCTGGGATTGCATCCTGGCCACCCAGCTCGATTACCGCACGCGCCCCTGCAATTTCGTCGAGATCATGCCGCGGCTGGATGAGCATCTGCGCAGGCCGAAGGCGCAAGGCGCAACGGCTTAAAAGGCTCAACGGCTTAAAAGACGCAACGGCTTAAAAGGCGCGACGGTTTAAATTGCCGGCGCAATTTCGAAGGCACCGCCTCCTTCGAGGGCTTGGCCAATCAGGCCCGCCGCCATGCCCGCCGCCATATTTGCGCCGCGCGGTGACACCGTGAAGCGGTAGGTTTTGCCGGGCTCGATTGTGAAACGATAGCTCGAAGCGCCCGGTGATGACCAGGTCGAGACCGTTAGGGCGGCAGGTCCAGGTGCCACACCGCTCGTATATGTTTCACCCCTTCCAAGGCTCGCGATCTTGACGCCATTCAGCTCTACAGAGGCAGGTATAGCCACGTACAAGAGATCGCTTGATCGCGTGATTGAAATGGAGGCCTGCCCCTGCGCAACATACTCGGACGGGGTGGCTCCATCAGTAGCGCAGCCGGCGAGCACCGCGAGCGGCAACAAGAAAACGGAACGAAACACCCAGCCCATCGCCGGAAGCGATTACCGCACGACGATCGGCCTTTCAATCAAAAATGTTTCGACTCGCATGGAGCTATTAATGCGTGTGCAGCGGTTTTTTTTCGCGTCAGGACGCCCGGCGTATTTGCGCGGAGATCATGCTCAATCGAGCATCTGGCGCGCCATGGCGATTGCGACCCATCATTACAGCCACAATTCCCAGGTCTCGCCGACGAGATCGACGCCGAAGCTGTGATGTTTCTCCTCGGCGACGCGGCGGAAGCCGGCGCGCCGGTAGATATCGCGCGCCGCGACCAGCATGCTCTGGGTCCACAGCGTGATCGTGCTATAGCCCTTTTCCCGCGCGAAGCGGATGCATTGTTCGGTGAGCGCGCGCCCGATCCCGAGTCCGCGCGCTTTTTTCTCGACCAGCAGCAGCCGCAGTTTCGCGACTTCGTCCGAGCCCCTGACGAGAAAGATCGAGCCGACGGGCTCGCCGTCCACCTCCGCGATCCAGCAATGCTCGCGATCCGCATCGTAGCGCTTGATGAACTGCGCCGCGATCTCCGCCACCAGCGCCTCGAAACCGATGTCCCAGCCGAACTCCCGCGCGTAGATCGCACCATGTCGCGAGATCACCCAGCCGATGTCGCCGGGCCGATGGCTGCGCAGCAGAAAAGCCGGCCGCATGCCGGACCGTGGTTCGAGCGTCCGCTCGATCGTCGCCATGGCGCCGACAAGCGCGGCGCGCTCGGCATCGCCGAGTTGGCCGAGCATCGCCGCCACCTCGTCATGCGAGCTGCGATCGAGCTTGGCAAAGGCCTGGCGGCCCTTGGCCGTCAGGCTGAGCCGGTATTGACGACGGTCGACGGCAAGCGGCTTGCGGCTGAGCAATCCGCTGTCGTCGAAATTCTGCACGATCCGGCTGAGATAGCCGGGATCAAGGCCAAGCTCGCCGCCGATCTCCTTGGCCGACAGATCCTCGCGATGCGCAAGCTCGTAGAGCACGCGCGCTTCGCTCAGCGAGAACGGGCTTTTCAGGAGATGCTGATCGAGCACGCCGAGCCTGCGCGTATAAAAACGATTGAACGCGCGAACGGCCGCGACGTGATCGTTGGAGACGTCGTTGTCGCATGGCTTGGCTGACGGCTGGCCTGACATGGCTTACCTGACCCGGCACACCCTGATATTTGCCATTGTCAAATAATTATTTGACTTTAGCAAGTATATTTGGCAAGTACCTTCTTCTCAAATCATGACGATCCGGCTGCGCAGCAATGTGCGCGAGGAACGGCCGAGCTGGCGCAGCAGCCGCGCCTCCGAGCGGCGGGCATCGGGCGCATAGCCGCCGAGCCGGTCGTAATGGTCGCGCGCGATCAGAAGCCCCTGGTCGGTCAGCGGTCCCGCGATCATGCGGGCGATCACCTTGAAGCGATCGGACAAGCGCGTGTCGGCATAGGGCGAGCGGGTGTAGCGAAAAACGCCGGCACGCTGGCGGCCGCTCGCCGCGACGCCCTGGATGAACTGGGCGGTTTCATCGATCCAGCCGGCATCGAGCACGGCGCCGGCGCGCAGGAACATCAGCCAGGGCGAGCGCGCCTGCTTCGCGCCGGCGGCGAGCGCCGCCGCCCGCGTGCCGTCGAAATGCAGGAAGTGGCAGCCGGCGACATCGGCGACCCGTTCGATCACGCCGTTACCGCTTCGATCGACCAGGAACACCTCGCGCACGACCCCGGCCGCGGCGCCCGGCACGAGCGCTGCGAGCGTGGCGACGGCCGGCTGCTCGACCCCTTCGGTGGGGATGATCACGCTCAGCATATACGGGGCATCACGATCCAAATGGCATGAAAACCCCGCCCTGTTATCACCTTGTCACGATCAAATCAGCCCGCCGGATTGCAGTTTTTTGCGGCAAAGGGGCGAACCAGGTCGCTAGCGTTGGCCTCTCAAACGGGCCAGTGTCCTGGCGCAATGCCTTGCGATCACCGTTTCCTCGCTGGTGGGAATGACGAGGACATCGACCGCGCTGCCTTCGCTGTTGACGCGCTCGCTCGCCCGATCATTGGCGGACGTGTCCAGCCGCACGCCGAGCCAGTGCAACCGCTCGCAGACCTGCCCTCGTATCGAACCGCTGTGCTCGCCGATGCCGCCGGTGAAGACCAGGCAGTCCAGCCCGCCTAATGTGTTGGCCAAGGCGGCGACCTGCTGAGCCACGCGGAAGCCGAAGAGATCGATCGCCTCGGCTGCTGCCGCGTCCTCGCTTGCCTCCAGCGTGCGCATATCGGCGGACAACCCTGAGACGCCGAGCAGTCCGGACTCCTGATAAAGCAGCTGTTCGAGATCGGCGACCGGCATGCGCGTCTCTTGCAGAAGATAGAGCAGCACGCCCGGATCGATCTGGCCGCATCGCGTCCCCATCACCAGTCCGTCGAGCGGCGTCAGCCCCATCGTGGTGTCGATGCTTCGGCCTTCGCGCATGGCGCAGAGGCTTGCGCCATTGCCGAGGTGCGCGACCACGGTGCGCTTGGCCGCCATCGCCGGCGACATCGCCGCAAGACGGCTTGCAATATACTCATAGGACAGGCCATGGAAGCCGTAACGGCGGATGCCGGCGTCCTCGAAGCGCCGCGGAATCGCGAAGCGCCGGACGGTCGGCGCGAGACCATGGTGGAAGGCCGTGTCGAAGCAGGCGATTTGGCAAAGCTCGGGCCGGAGCGAGCGGATCGCACGCATCGGCGACAGGCAGCGCGGCTGGTGCAGCGGCGCGAGCGGCGTCAGCGCATCCAGCGCGGCAATGCGCGCGTCGGTGATGTCGATCGGCTCAACGAAATCGCGCCCGCCATGGACCACGCGATGGCCCACGGCGGCGAGCGCGCCGCGAGCAAGGTAGTGATCGAGCCATGTCAGGACATCGACGAACAGGCCGGTGCCATCCTTGTCGGCCGCCGTGCGGTGCGTCTCGTGCAGCTGCTTTCCTGACGGGTCATTGACGGTCAGCCGCGGCGCAGCCTCATGCTCGTCGAGCAAACCCTTGCAGAGCAGGGCCGGTTCGTCCGCGGCAATGTCGAACACCGCGAACTTGATGCTGGAGGATCCGGAATTGAGGATGAGAACGGCGTCGGGCATGCGATTAGCCACTAGCGGCGGCCGCGCGGCCGGGCCAGACCCAGTCGCGGATTTGCGGCATGTCTTCGCCATGCTCGCGCACGTAGCGCGAATGTTCGAGCAGCGCGTCGCGGAATTGCTGCTTGACGTGAGCCGCAGTGACGCCGAGCCCCGGCACCCGTTCGATCACCTCGATCGCAAGATGGAAGCGGTCCAGCCCGTTCAGCACCACCATGTCGAACGGCGTCGTCGTCGTGCCTTCCTCGGCGAAACCTCGGACATGCATGCCGGCGTGGTTCGTGCGGTTATAGGTCAGGCGGTGGATCAGATAGGGATAGCCGTGATAGGCGAAGATGACAGGCTTCTCGCGGGTGAACAGGCTATCGAAATCGCGATCGCTGAGCCCGTGCGGATGCTGCTCCTTCGGCTGCAGCGTCATCAGATCGACCACGTTGACGACCCTGATCTTCAACTTGGGCAGCGCGTGCCACAAGAGATCGACGGCGGCGAGCGTCTCCAGCGTCGGAACGTCGCCAGCACAGGCCATCACGACGTCGGGCTCGCTGCCTGCGGTTTCGGTGCCCGCCCATCGCCAGATGCCGATGCCGGCGTCGCAATGGGTCGCGGCCTCGTTCATGGTGAGCCATTGCGGAGAAGGTTGCTTGCCGGCGACGATCACGTTGATGCGGTTATAAGTCCGCAGGCAATGGTCGGCGATCCAGAGCAGCGTGTTGGCATCGGGCGGGAAATAGACGCGGACGATGTCGGCCTTCTTGTTGGTGACGAGATCGACAAAGCCGGGGTCCTGATGGCTGAAGCCGTTATGGTCCTGCCGCCAGACATGTGAGGTCAGAAGATAGTTCAAGGAGGCGATCGCGCGGCGCCAGGGCAGGGCGCGCGACACTTTCAGCCATTTGGCATGCTGGTTGAACATGGAATCCACGATGTGGATGAAGGCCTCATAGCAGGAGAAGAAGCCGTGCCGGCCGGTGAGCAGATATCCTTCGAGCCAGCCCTGGCAGAGGTGTTCGCTCAACACTTCCATTACGCGGCCGTCCTGCGCGAGATGGACGTCGTAAGGTTCGACCGTCTCCATCCAGACCCGTTCGGTCACCTCGAATACCGCATCGAGCCGGTTCGAGGAGGTCTCGTCCGGTCCCATGATGCGGAAATTCCGTGCCTCGGCGTTCAGCCTCACGACATCGCGCAGGAACTTTCCGAGCTCGCGCGTGGCCTCGGCGACCGCGCCGCCAGGGCTCGGGACATCGACGGCATAGGTTCGAAAATCCGGCAGCTTCAATTCGCGCTTCAACAATCCGCCATTGGCGTGCGGATTGGCGCCCATCCGCCGATTGCCGGCCGGCGCGAGCGCCTGCAATTCGCCAATGAGGCGCCCGGATGTGTCGAACAGCTTTTCGGGCTCGTAGCTGCGCATCCATTGCTCGAGCAGCTTCAAATGATCCGCATTGCCACGTGGATTTGTGATCGGCACCTGATGAGCGCGCCAGAAACCTTCGACTTTCAGTCCATCGACTTGCTTGGGGCCGGTCCAGCCTTTCGGACTGCGCAGCACGATGACCGGCCATCTCGGCCGACGTAAGTCGTCTTGCCGTTCGCGCGCGTTCTGCTGGATCGAGCGGATGCTGGCAAGCGCGACATCCAGCGCGTCGGCCATCAATTGATGCATCCGCGGCGGATCGTCGCCTTCGACGAATATCGGCTCGTGACCATAACCGATGAAGAGAGCGCGAATTTCCGCATCGCTCATGCGGCCGAGCACGGTCGGATTGGCGATCTTGTAGCCGTTCAGATGCAGGATCGGCAACACGGCGCCGTCATGCACGGGGTTTAGGAATTTATTGGAATGCCAGGATGCGGCGAGCGGGCCGGTCTCCGCCTCGCCGTCGCCGACGACGCAGGCGACGATCAGATCGGGATTGTCGAACGCCGCCCCATAGGCATGCACCAGCGCGTAGCCGAGTTCGCCGCCCTCATGGATCGATCCCGGCGTTTCCGGCGCGGCGTGGCTCGGAATTCCGCCCGGAAAGGAGAACTGCCGGAACAATTTGCGCAGGCCCGCGGCGTCGCGCGTGATCTCCGGATAGACCTCGCTGTAGGTGCCTTCGAGATAGGTGTTGGCCACCATGCCCGGGCCGCCATGGCCGGGGCCGCAGATGTAGATGACATTGAGATCGGATGCGCGGATGGCGCGGTTGAGATGGGCGTAGATGAAGTTCAGCCCGGGCGTGGTGCCCCAATGGCCGAGCAGCCGCGGCTTGATGTGCTCCGGCCGCAGCGGTTCGCCAAGCAGCGGGTTGTCGAGCAGATAGATCTGTCCGACGGACAGGTAATTGGCCGCGCGCCAATAGCGGTCGAGCAGGTCGAAATCGCTGGCGGTTGCTGTCGTTTCCCTCGTTCCTGCCACTTGCTCCATCGCCGACCTCGCTTGGACCCTAGTTGCGCCATCAACAGAACGATCGAAACCGCTCGATCCGTTCCATTATCGGCCAGCGATAGAACGGGAATGTGATGGGTCTTTTGATTCAGGCCAAGCCAGATTGTTCTTGATTTGTTCTAGTCGTGTGCTAAGTGAGGTGCATGAGCCGAGCATCCTCTCATGCCCTCAAGCACCCGCCGGTGAAGGCGCCCTCCGAGCCGGCGGGTGCGCCCCAAAATATTTCTGAGAGCGACGTTCCCGAAGGGCAAGTCCCCCAAACGGATTTCCCCGAGCTCGCGGTCGCGATCGAGCGCGGCCGCCGGCGCGGGCGCGGCGCGCAATCCAATGCCAGCGGCCGTTTCGAGGCCGAGGCCCGCGTGGCCTTCGACGACGGCTGGCAGAGCCTTGAAGATCTGCCAGCGTTCAAGACCACTGTCGCGCTCGACACTGCGCGCAAGGTGATCACGCGCAACGACTCGCCGGATATCGGCTTCGACCGTTCGATCAATCCCTATCGCGGTTGCGAGCATGGCTGTGTCTATTGCTTCGCCCGGCCGACCCATGCCTTTCTCGGCCTATCGCCGGGGCTCGATTTCGAAACCAAGCTGTTCGCCAAGCCCGATGCGCCGGCACTTCTGGAAAAGGAGCTGGCCGCGCCCGGCTACGAACCGCGCATGATCGCGATCGGCACCAACACCGATCCCTATCAGCCGATCGAGCGTGAGCGGAAGATCATGCGCGGCATTCTCGAAGTGCTGGAGCGCGCGGGTCACCCGGTCGGCATCGTGACCAAGTCGGCGCTGGTCGCCCGCGATGCCGATATTCTGGCGCGGATGGCCAAACGCAACCTCGCCAAGGTGGCGATCTCGGTGACGACGCTCGATCCAAAACTCGCGCGCACGATGGAGCCGCGAGCGTCCACGCCGGCGCGGCGGCTGGAGGCGCTGCGGCATCTCGCAGCGGCCGGCGTCCCGACGACGGCGATGGTCGCGCCCGTGATCCCCGCGCTGAATGACTCCGAGATCGAGCGCATTCTCGATGCGGCGGCGCATGCGGGCGCCAAGGAAGCCTCTTACGTGCTGCTGCGGCTGCCCCTGGAAGTGCGCGACCTGTTCCGCGAATGGTTGCTTGCCAATTATCCCGACCGCTACCGCCACGTGTTCACCTTGATCCGCGACATGCGCGGCGGCCGCGACTACGATTCGAAATGGGGCACGCGGATGAAGGGCACCGGGCCGATGGCCTGGATGATCGGACGGCGGTTCGAGATCGCCTGCGAAAAGCTCGGGCTCAACAAGCGCCGCTCGAAACTGACCACCGATCATTTCGCGCGGCCGAAGGGACGCGGAGAGCAGCTCAGCCTGTTCTGAGCGGCATGATGTTCATTGCTCGCCGTTCGGTTGCGAACGCCAATCGTCAACGGCCGGCATTAAAATGATGCCACTGTAGATGGAACCAATAGTTCAAATTCATGTTGACGGATGAGCAACCTGTAGCGTATAAGCTACAGATGCCAACGATTAGGAGAACAAACGAATTTTCCGGTTGGCTTAAGAGGTTAGGGGATTTCCGAGCAAGGGCAAAGATCCTTGTAAGGATCGATCGCCTAGCCCTCGGCAACCCCGGCGATGTCGCTCCCGTTGGCGGTGGCGTTAGCGAGATGAGGATACATTACGGTCCTGGATACCGGGTTTACTTCGTTCAACGTGGCGAAGAGGTCGTAGTTCTTCTTTGCGGCGGAGACAAACGTTCTCAGAATGCGGACATCGCATCGGCCAGGAAATTGGCTAATGAGTTGGAGGACTGAGCAATGGCAAAAGCTAGACCATTTGATGCGGCTGAGTACCTCGATAGCCCAGAAATGATAGCAGCCTATCTCACAGAAGCTCTTGAGTCCGACGACGCATCCGAAATCGCGATGGCAATCGGAGCGGTGGCGCGCTCTGTAGGCATGAGCGCTGTTGCCGAAAAAGCCGGACTTTCCCGCGAGAACCTTTATCGAGCGTTGGGCGGCGATGCCAAACCAGAATTTGGCACCGTGATGAAAGTGCTGCGCGCGTTGGGAATAGACCTCGTAGCCCAACCCCATGTGGCGCGCACCTAATCGCAAATCCCTTTAGTTGAAATTGATAACCTCCCGATGATCCAGCTGAATCCACGCGAGGGAACTACCAGAGCGCGATGGCGATTCGACCTCATCCGCTCTGGGCATGCCATCGTCCGTCAAAGTCCATTAGAATAACGGGAATAGCGCCGGGTTCCCTGTTGCGCGGCTGATCTGGCTTGCGCACGATCCCGGCCATGATTCGGGACAAATCTTCCAAAGCCGCCAACAAGACGCCGGCCAACAAGACGCGGGCCAACAAGACGCGGGCCAAGCTGCCGAAAGGCGTGATCGCGGTGGCGCCGCCGAGCTTCCGGCGCGAGCGCGCGCTGATCAAGCGCGGCGTCTGGCCGGTGGCCGGCTGCGACGAGGCGGGGCGCGGACCGCTGG
>Ga0126371_10005736_pt1 | contig 11040 bp, 7 predicted proteins | sample PanSoiMetaPlot_4_FD_110145 | JGI IMG/M metagenome (GOLD analysis project Ga0126371, IMG submission 110145) | Tropical forest soil microbial communities from Panama - MetaG Plot_4 | ecosystem: Environmental > Terrestrial > Soil > Tropical forest > Bulk soil | place: Panama | collected 2016-02-17
AAACCCGAGCGTGTGGGCACCCCAGGTCTTCACGAAATCGTCAGAAATTTGGTACTGCGTGGTGTTAGTACCGGAAGGAAAAAGGTAGTCGAACCCGCCCAGATTTGTGAACGCATTGTTTGTCCAGGCCAGCGTCGTTGGGAATGCGGCGAGGGTCTGGGAAAGATTCGCCGGCTGGAAGATGCCGCTAAACCACCAACCCGCGGCAAGGAACTGGTTGGCTGCGCTCGCACCAAAGCTGTGCGTCTCACTAAACTGCCCTTGCCACCACGGCTGATCGCTACCGATGTCGAACAATGAGCTGATGGGGTCGATATAAGAGGCCTGGTGGCCGTGGTCGTACTGGACCAGCAGAAACGCCCGATCGCTGCTCCGCAGGTTCCAATCGATTCGACCCGATATCAGCGATTCATCCGTTGGGCTGTTGCGCGTGCTAGTAAAGTTAACGGCACAAGGCACAGTTGTACCGAGTCCGTCGGGACCAACAAAGCCGGCGCAACCAAGTGGATCGCCGAATGCCCCCGGCAACGCTGCACTCGCACCAGGCGTGGCGTTGTAGAGATTAAAGATCTGCCGATAAAACTTATCGGATGCGGAAACTGGGCCGAATCGTGCATCGATGTTAGCTAGAGTCGCCGCTTGAAACTGTGGGCTTGGCAGCTGGATCGCAAATACCGGAGCGGGAAGCAGCAGGCGTATCCCTTCGGTGTTGAAGAAGAAAAAGAGCTTGTCTCTCTTGATCGGGCCTCCAAGCGAGCCTGCCCACTGGTTGGCATTGCTGAAAGGGCGGGGCGAACCGGTTGCGTTACTGATCCAGTTGTTGGCGTTCAAGATACGGCCGTTCCAAAAATATGCGGCATTGCCATGAAACGCGTCTCCGCCTGACTTGGTAATGTAGTTCACATTCGCGCCAGCGGCGCTGCCGAACTGCCCGGAGTAGCCGTAGCTCACCACGGTGGCTTCTTGAACCTCGTTCTGGCCAAGAAGCAAGTTAAGGGCGCCAGAAATATTCACGTTTGTGCCGAGGCTGTTATCGTTCATCCCGTTTAAGGTGAAAAGATTCGAGTCTCCTGGCATGCCCAAGGATGAAAAGTTGGTGAAGCTGGACCCGTCATTGTCAGTGTTCATTATCACGCCCGGGGCAGTTTGCGCTATATACGTGAGGTCGTTGCCTGGGTTTGGTAGCTGGGAAACCTGCAGTTGGTTCATCGTCGTGGACACGTCGCCGTTTTCCGCATTGATAAACGGAGCATCTTCGGTCACTAACACCGTGGTGCGATCAGACGATTCGAGGGCGAGCTGAACGTTCATGGTAGCGGGCGGCCCCAGGGAAATGTCTAGGACGCGGCTCGTTGCCTTGAAACCTGGATTTGTAACGGTCAGTGTAAAGTTTCCGGGACGAAGGAATGAATACAGGTACTCTCCCTCTGCATTCGTTCTTGTCGATTGAGTGTCACCTTTGGCGTTGTCTTTCAGCTCGACAATTGCGTCCGGCACCACAGCACCACTCGGATCGCTTACAACGCCGGTAAGGCCACCACTGCTCGTTGTCTGAGCCTCCAGCTTATTCGAGAAGAGGCTGGCAAGCAGCAGGGCAAGAAACATTGCGAGCCAGGGCCGCAATTTCATCGATGCACCCAATGACCGGCGTGCGAATGGGAGTTTAGCCCCAAGGATTGTTGGTACGCAACGGAATGCCGCAACATGCCCAAACACACAAGGTCTCTGTTCTGTTCAAAAACGCTATCTGATTCTAGTTTCGAGGTTTTACTCCGAGCGAGAAGCAGATTCCCCGAAATCGTTGGAATCCTTAGAAAGTGAGAGCAAAGGAAGGAATCACTGGAACGAGGGAGCGTCCTTGCAAAGCATGTGGTCCCAGTGGCGATCGGAGAACTTCGAGCTGTCATAAAAACGCAATACTAATTGTGACGAATGACGGCAAGATGCGAACGCGAAAGGTGAACAAAGAAGGAGAAAGTGATTCGTCCCGTTTCATCGCAACTTGCTGAAATCCGAAGGCAATTGCACGGGCGTTGGCCTCGCGCCGGGCATGCAAGGTGCGGCCTACTTCATTCCAACCGTCTTGGTACCACTCCTGCTCATCACCCGCGGTGTTGTCTTCCGGCTCCTGTTCAGGGAACCACCTTGCCCGGGTCTTTCGGTGAAGTCGCTGGCCAGAAGCACACGCCGGTCGTCCGGCTGCTCATGATGGAGCCACGAACGGTCGCAAGGAGAAGTCTGAGATCTCATCCGCAAAATGTGTCGGGAGAAATCACCCGGTGCAAGGACCGCGTCATTGGAGCGCGTCACACAACGGCTGAACAGCCGTCGTGTCTCCGAAAACAAAATAGTCTTGAAATGGATGCGGACCTGACTCACGTATGAAGTCTCCAGTCCCGGAGTTCACGGTTCTGCCAGCCTCAATTATCACGGTTCCCCCCTGCGGGCGGTAAACGCGGAAAGACCCAGTCAAGACCTGCGTGCCGCTTGTAATGTCTCCAGGCGTCGAAAGATCGTGAAGCGTAGTCCCGCGCCCGGAAAAAGATACGGCCGCGTGCGTAATGGGGTTCGTGAACGTCCCAGTATCGACTTCATGAAAGTGCCGACGGGTTAAGTTTCCGTTCTGGTCATAGTAGCGGTGGCCGAGCACGGACCTGTTTTGAAATTGGAAGACCTCAAAGGAGTTCGCCCCCGTTCCACAGATCACGCCGCTGCCCCCAGCGAAAGGCGGATCGCTGAATTGCACAGTGCATATGGTGCCGCCTCCGACCCTTTCGCACACTGGGTTAAACTGGGGCGGCGGAGGAGGATTCAGAGTCGACGGATCCACCAGGCGCTCGGTGGAAACTGTCTTCGGTGCGAGAGCAAAGTTAAGGGAGAAGGCAAGACTAGCCAAGCATGACCATACGAGCATTTTTCGATTCATTTGACTCTCCTTAAGAAAAGCGCGATTTAACCAAGAGAAAGCGGGTAGGACAGGCATTTGCGGCTACTCGGGCCACGCGATGCCATACCGCACCTCGCATTCTCACAGCGTTGAGCCGAGAGGTCCTACTTACTCATGCGCAGAAGAGCGGCGAATCCCCCCATCACCGGCAGATTTTTTGTCAACGGAGGCTACATAAGTCCTTTGGTACCTCGGGGTGTATAATCCGGCCAATTGTCGAAGGCGGTTCTGGCACGGCGGAGTTTATGTATTCAACCCACGAAGTCTCACCGCGCTCGGAAGGGTCGATCCACGAAAGCACAAAGCGGTCCGCTGCTTTGGCGGGCTCTCCACGGAGTAAATTGCTCAGGCCCTGGAGGTCTCACCAAATACCGTGCTTCGCGATTTGAGATTGGCGGAAGCGAGGTTGCACCAGGAAATGCGGACTGGGTAGGTGCTTCTTGACAGTGATCTGTCCGTTGGCGAGCGCGGACCTTTGTTGCGCGGCTAAGCGAAATGGCAAAAGCACCGTCACCAATTCGATTGTGATGGTGAACCATCTCAATGCGCTGGATTTCATGCTCCCCTTCATGCTCTCCGACGAGCGTGAAAACGCGTTATGGCTTTGGTCCCCAATTGACGCCCCCGCAATTCCCGTCCTGTGGGCAGCTGGCCACGGCCGTCGCGATCCTTGTTACGTTCGAGCCATCCGCATTCATAGTGAAAATATCCATCGTGCCGAAAGTCGTTGGGCTGACGTCTGGACTTAGCCGGTCACTCTCAAACACAATTTTGGCGCCATCCGGCGAGAAACTGCCGCCGCCATCGTGATGAAGCGCCGCAAAGTGGGTGAGTTGTGTAAGTCCCGTACCATCGGGGTTCATGACGAAAATATCGTTCGAAAGAGCAGGCGGAGAATTTCCATGGTTGCCAACTAGGATGTGCCTCCCGTCAGCAGAAACATCGCTGGGAAAGCCTTCTAGCTCTGCCGGTGTCAAGCGCTGCTTGTTCGCGCCGTGGGCGTCCATGATCCACACGGCAGCGATCAACCCGCCATTCTGGCTATAGAACACAACGTGGCGCTCGTCAGGTGTAAAAAAGCCGATGCTATCCCACAGATTGCTTGTCAGAGAGACCAGGGCGCCGTTTCCATCGGCGTGCATGGTGGTAACGACGTTGTTGCTGATCGGGGTGTTGTTTATATTGACCGACGAATGAGCGAATATAATCTCGGTTCCGTCTGGCGACCAGCGCGGAAAGCAGGACAGGCCATCATTCGTCAACTGACTTAGACCCGTACCATCGATGTTGATGACATACAGGTCTGCATGAGGATTGCCGTTCGAATCGATTGCTCCGAAGCAGAAAACGACCCGGTGGCCATCCGGAGAAATGTTCGGCAGCAGCGACTCGAAGTTATTGGCCGGCAAGTTTGTGATCCGCACCACATCGGAACCATCCGGATTCATTGTGTAAAGCTGAAAATTGCCGCTCTGCGTGTCCCCGCCTTCGAACACGATCTTCCCGCTTAATCCGGTGGTCCCAGCCCGGGCACCTGCAAAAGCTAAAAGCAAGGCCGACCCAAGTATGAGGCCTGGGAAAACCAGCACAACCCTGAATCTCTTCTCAATCCGCATAATTCCTCCTTCACATTGGCATACCTCACCGCTAGGAATCACATCACTGTGGCTGCGGGCCCCAGCGCGGGAAGAATCCCGTGTTCAAAATCGAGACTTGGCGGCCTTTGCCGGCACGTTTCTTGGCTAGGAATTTGTCCTTTGGAGTTACGAATGTTGATCTGGAACCGTGGCTTTGTAGCGCCAGGTTTTGGCCGCTACCATTTGCGGTGATGACATAGATCGCTGACGCGGTAAAGCTCGTGTTGTCTCGTTCGAAGGCGATAGCGTTCTGCTGGGGAGACCAAGAGGGCTGCAAATCAAACGCGTTCTTGGGATTTGTCAGCTGAGTGAGCCCGGTGCCGTCAGGGTGGATTGTGCAAATCTGCGAAAACTGCGGATCGGAAATGTTGGTCCAGAATGCGATGGTGGTTCCATCCGGTGACCAGTCCGGATTCACCCCCTCGATTGGCGCCGGGGTAAGCTCACGAATGTTTGACCCGTCTGCGTTCATCAAATAGATCGCGGCAATTACGCCGCCTCGGGTAAAACTGTCGAATGCAATGGTTGTCCCGTCAGGAGAGTACGCCGGCACAAAATCGTTGACGTCAGGATTGGGATCAAACTGGGTGAGCGCGGTCAAATCGTTACCATTAATTCCAATCCGATAAATGGCGCAGTGAAACGCAGGCAGCGCGCATCGCGTAAACACCACCTGCGAGCCGTCAGGTGAGAAGCTTGGGAAAAAATCGAAGAAAGAATCCTCGCTCAGCAAAACACGTTGATTGCTGCCGTCTTCATTCATGATCCATAGCTGCGAAGCGGACGCGCCATTTGGCGCAGCACCGAACGCGATCTGGCGGCCGTCGGGGGACCAAGCTGCGCAGCACGTACTGCCGCCGCCGGATGCGAACGACGTGAGTTGCGTCACAGCCGTTCCATCAGGGTTCATCGTAAGCACGTCTCCCGACGCACCGATGAACGCAATCTTGCCGTTCTTGCCCGCAAACGTCCCATGGGCGCGCGGCGGAACGCTTGCCATGTACACCAGAACAAGGGCGAGTGAAAGTGCTCTTAGGCTAGCTCGATTCACTGTTCTAGATTTCATGCTCCCCTCCCCTCGTGGCAGAAATGTAAACGAGAGCCCGCGCTCCCGCGGACGTGTCGCATCCGGTTTGAAACTGGAACATCTGCTCCTCCCCTCCTGTTTGAAATGGAAGACTCAAAACTACGAACGCGGTCGTCTTGGACTACTCGCTGGACCTCGTGGCGCCAGCGCTGTGATAACGCTGTGAGAGGCGGGCGGGCCACACAGCGAGCAAGGATTTTTGGTGGCCAACTCCGGGTCTGATGCAGTGAATAGACTGAGTGCAAGGATTTCAATAGCTTTCGTGATCCCATTCTGCACCTCGCATTCTCACAGCGTTGAGCCGAGGGGTCCTACTTACTCATGCGCAGAAGAGCCGCGAATTCCCCCATCACCGGCAGATCTTTTTTGCAAGAGTTGAAACCCGATAAGTCTTTTGCAGGCCCGGGTGTATAATCCGGCCAATTATCGACGGGCGGTTCCTGGCGGACGGAGTTATGTCTTCAACGCACGAAGTGACCCTGCTGCTGGAAAAATGGGCCAAAGGGGATCAAAAGGCCCTCAACGAGCTAACACCTCTCGTTTACAACGAACTCCGCCAGCTTGCGGCCAGCTATCTGCGAAAGGAGAGACAGGATCACACGTTGCAGCCGACAGCCCTCGTCCACGAGGCATACCTGCGCCTTGTGGACCAGACCAGTCCCAATTGGCAAAACCGTTCCCATTTTTATGGCGTGGCGGCACGGTTGATGCGTCAAATCCTCGTGGACCACGCGCGACGCAAACAAGCCGGCAAGCGGGCGGGGCAAAACGTGACGTTGGAAGATGCGGTCAGCTTTCATAAAGAGCGAAGTCGCGACCTGGTGGCTCTCGACACAAGTCTCACCGCGCTTGAAAGAATCGATCCACGAAAGTGCAAAGCGGTCGAACTGCGCTATTTTGGCGGTCTCTCCACGGAGGAAATTGCTCAGGCCCTGGATGTCTCGTCAAATACGGTGCTCCGCGATTTGAGACTGGCAGAAGCCTGGCTGCACCAGGAAATGCGGACTGGGTAGGTGCGTCTTGACACCCGAACGCTGGGCGCAAATTGAGGAGCTGTTCCATCGCGCCGCCGAGTGCGATCCGATGCAGCGCGTCAGGTTGCTGGAGGAACTTTGCCGCGGTGACGTAGAATTGCGGCGCACAGTTGAATCTCTTCTTTCTAGCGAGAAATGTGCATGCGATGACATGCAGGAGGCGGTGCGGAGGGAGCTTGACGCTGTCACCTTTCCGCTGGTGGGAGAAACAATCTCGCATTACCGAGTCCTCGAGACGCTTGGCATCGGCGGAATGGGTGTGGTCTATAAGGCTGAGGACGTCAAGCTCCACCGCTTTGTGGCTTTGAAATTCCTACCAGACATTGTGGCAAAGAACCCACAAGCACTGGCTCGCTTCCAGCGTGAGGCGCAAGCCGCCTCCGCACTAAATCACCCTAACATTTGCACCATCCATGAGATTGACGAGCAGAACGGGCAGGCCTTCATCGTCATGGAATTTCTCGATGGCAAGACCCTCAAACACACTATCTCGGGTCGGCCCCTGGAATTTGAACAGCTGCTCCAAATTGCCATCGAGGTCGCCGACGCATTGGATGCTGCCCACTGCAAAGGCATCGTCCACAGAGACATCAAGCCCGCAAACATTTTTGTCCCTGACCGCGGCCACGCTAAGATTCTGGATTTTGGTCTGGCCAAGGTCAGTTCCCCAAAGCACGCAGCGTCGAAAGAGGAAACGCTGGCCACACGAGAGGCAGACCCAGACCATCTCACGAGTCCGGGCATTGCCTTGGGCACCGTCGCCTATATGTCGCCGGAACAGGCTCGGGGCAAGGAACTGGACGCACGAACTGATCTATTTTCACTTGGAACCGTGCTCTACGAGATGGCGACCGGCCAGTTGCCATTCCGGGGCGAAAGTTCGGCGGTAATTTTCGAGTCCATCCTCAATCGCGTCCCTGTTTCAGCCAACCATCTAAATCCCAATCTACCTGCCAAAATCGAAGAAATAATTAACAAGTGTTTGGAAAAGGACCGGAATCTACGATACCAGCATGCTTCGGACATTCGTACCGACCTGCAGCGGCTAAAGCGGGACACGGAATCAGGACGTGGCTTGCATGCCTCACCGCAGCTTGCTGATGGCTATGGTTCTGCAGTGCCCGCAGTTAAGACCGTCGTTCCCAGAGTGCATGGCCGTTGGCTAGGGGTCGTGGTTGGGATATTGGTACTTTCTCTCATGGGCAGTGGAGTGTACTGGTTTACGAGGCGTCAGCCGTCAGCTCCGCGAGAAGTCAAACTACGGCAACTCACTTTCAATTCCGCTGAAAATGCCGTTAAGAATGGGGCCATTTCGCCTGACGGAAAATATCTGACGTATATTGACGCGAAGGGCATCCACATCAGGCTCCTTGAAACCGGTGAGACTCAGGTCGTTCCCGAACCAAAGACACTCACGGAGGCCAAAGTGAACTGGGAGATATGCTCATGGTTCCCGGACAGCACCAGATTTCTGGTCAATACGCATCCGGCTAGCGAGAGCGCTTTCGTTCCCGGATATTACGGGGTCATTTCTAATGAATGGTCGTCGCAGACCACCAGTATCTGGATGGTTTCGGTTCTGGGCGGAGTGCCGCGTAAGCTACGCGATAGTGCCGAGGCCTCTGCGATTTCACCGGACGGATCGACCATCGCTTTTTCAACGAACAAAGGCTCGTTCGGCGACCGCGAAATCTGGTTGATGGGGATCAATGGGGAAAACGCCCGCAAGCTTTATGAATCCGATGACAACGGCGCGATTTACGGTCTGTCGTGGCTCCCACATGGGCAACGAGTCGCGTACATTTCGACCGATAAGTCCGGGGATACCCTCGTCACCCGCGAACTAGGTGGGGGGCCCGTAACCGCGATACTTACTCCCTCGGATTTGAAGAAAATGAATGACATCGCCTTGTTGCCCGACGGCCGGTTCCTGTACAAATTGCGTGAACCCGACCCCATAGAAAGCGGCTGTGACTACTGGACGATGCGGCTGGATGAACGAACCGGTACTCTAGACAACAAGCCGACGCGACTGACGAACTGGGGTGGGGGCTGCCTTTCGGAGCGTGCGATGGGACGCGCAAGCGTGACTGCGGACGGCAAGAAGTTGGTCTTTAACAAAGGGAAGATGTATATCTCGGTCTATGTGACTGACGTCGCGCCGAACGGGATACGCGTCGCGGAAACACGTCGCCTTACTCTGACGGAAAGCTGGGACTTTCCAGCGGACTGGACGCCGGACAGCAAAGCGGTAATTCTCGCGTCGAATCGCAACGGTCACATGAGCATTTTCAAGCAATCGCTGAATGAGGATACCACGCAAGCGCTCGTTACGAGGCCAGAGGACGCCGAAAGCCCTAAGGTAACCCCTGATGGCGGTTGGGTTGTCTATGCTCTCTTGAACATACCGAACGACGAATCGGCACCAGTCCAGGTCATGCGGGTCCCGATCACTGGGGGGCCCTCGGAGTTAGTCCTAACAGCGCATTTTCCGGGATTTCCTCTGTGTTCCAAACTGCCAGCAAACCTGTGCGCGATCTTTGAGGAGGATTATGATCACAAACGAGTCACGCTCACAGCCTTCGACCCATTGAAAGGACGTGGCGCTGAAATTGCCCACATCGATAGCGATCCCAAAAACTTTTATAATTTGGACCTATCCCCCGACGGCACGCGCCTCGCTTACGCAACTAGCCATGACGGGCCGATCCACATTCTGTCCTTGCGCGGCGAGCCGCCCCAGGAGATCCGGGTAAGAGGTTGGGGTAACTTCGAAGATATCGAGTGGGCAGGCGCGAAGGCGCTACTTATTTCGAGCGGCATGCAAGGAGGATACGCTGTCCTGCATGTGGATATGCAAGGTAAGGCGCACGTTTTGTGGCAACAGCAGGGAGGCTTTGCGAGCTACGTCGGCAAACTTTCTCCCGACGGTCGCCATCTGGCTTTTAATGGAAACAGCACGAACACTAACATTTGGATGATGGAAAACTTCTGAAAGCGACAAGGTGCCGCTGTCTTGTGGTTTTGTGAAAGGAAACCTCACCTTTATTCTTAAATGAATCGGGTTGCCTTGCAACCCTAGCGGTCGCTAGGGCATCCGCTCCGAGCGGAGAGCTTACTAGCTGTGAAGCGGGTGATCAAAGGTGTGCACATCGTCCCGATGGGATTTGCAAACGCCTTCCTGATCGAGGGCGACAACGGGTTGACGCTGATTGACGCCGGTTTCCCAGGCAAAGAGTCAGCGGTCTTCGAGGCGATCCGCGGGCTTGGCCGCTCGCCTGACCAGCTCAAGCACCTGGTTTTCACTCACGCCCACCCTGATCATATCGGCAGCGCCGCCGCTATCGTGCGGGGAACCGGTGCGAGGACCTACATGCACCCGCTCGATATTCCTATCGCCGAGAGTGGAGGTCCTTTTCGGCCGATGACGCCGGCACCTGGTCTGTTGGGGCGAGTTTTGTGCAACCTGTTCTTCCATCCCGACGAGCGCCTGGACGCGGTTGCCATCGACCAGCCTTTGACCCCTGGGGATATACTGCCTATCGCGGGTGGCTTCGAAGTAATTCATGTTCCCGGGCATTGCGCCGGACAGGTCGCGCTGCTGTGGCGTCCTGGACGAATGCTGTTCGCGGCTGACGTGTGCACGAACATCATGGGCCTCGGTGATCCCGTTGGCTTCGAGAACTTGGAGGAAGGTCGTCTGAGCCAGCGCAAACTTGCCAGTCTTTCATTCGATGCTGCCGGGTTTGGCCATGGCAAGCCTATCGCCCGCGTTGCATCGACGCGCTTTCGTAATAAGTACGGCAAACATCCAGAGGAAGTGCATCAACAGCGATCCGCAGCTTAACCCCTGATCCCCTGGAACGGTTGGTCGACTGCTTTTGCCTAGAACGCTGCAATTATTCCTTGCGCGACTCGTATACTCATCACCGGTTCGCGGCCGGTCAAATAAAGCCAGGGCTTCGACTTCCGAATGGCCAACCGGAAATGATGTGTCCCGAGCACGGGCGACAAGATGCCGCCAAGCCAAGCGACGACTGCCGCGCGGGGCAGATGGATTTTACTAATGCCCCCGCGTCCGGCTCCCGCCTAACAGCTCGCAGCCTACAGAATTTCGACTGTCATAAAAATGTAATATTAAACGTGACGAATGACGGCAAAATGCGAACGAAAGGTGAACAAAGAAGGAGACAAGGATTCGTCCCGTTTCATCGCAACTTGATGAATTCTTTCGATTAGCGCTAACTCCGGCAAGTTCTGATTAAATTGGTTTTTCGGCTGTTAACCGAAGGGTTGCTAGTTCGAATCTAGCCCGGGGAGCCAAAATTCTTTAGT
>Ga0126371_10005737_pt1 | contig 11037 bp, 12 predicted proteins | sample PanSoiMetaPlot_4_FD_110145 | JGI IMG/M metagenome (GOLD analysis project Ga0126371, IMG submission 110145) | Tropical forest soil microbial communities from Panama - MetaG Plot_4 | ecosystem: Environmental > Terrestrial > Soil > Tropical forest > Bulk soil | place: Panama | collected 2016-02-17
CGGGCCGCTGCGGGCGTCGAAGTAGCCGGGCGCCTTGGGCCCCCGGCGCGCGCTGCCGTCGGCCATCGCCAGCAGGGCCACCCTCCCGGCCGAGCGGGCGATCCGGGCGCCCAGCTCGGCGCACCGGCCGGCGGGCTCGTCCTCGCCGACCAGCTGCAGCACCCGGGGGCCGGCGTACCCGGCCTGGTCGAGCAGCCGGTCGCCCAGCCCCAGCGGCAGCGGCAGGACCGGTGCTCTCTCCGGGGCATCCCGCGCGACCGGCCCGATCCCCGGCGCGAAGCGGGAGACGTCCAGCCCGGTGCCGCCGTCCCAGGTCGCGGTCTCCTCCCCCGCCCCGACCACCACGATCACCTCGGGGCGGCCGCGGAGCAGCCCGGCCGCCGCGTCCAGGCACGCCTGGCGTAGCTCGGGCACGACAGGATCGGTGCCGGTGAGCTCGCGGGCCAGCAGCGGGGGCGACGGGCACAGGGCGGCAGAAATGATCACCGGTCAGGCCAGCCCTCTGACCACGCGGGCGGGCAGGATGTCGCCCCGGATGGCCGCGACCATGTCCACGACGTGGCGGGTCTGGGTGACGTTATGGGCACGGAAAATCCTCGCCCCCTGCCAGGCGCACACGGCGGTGGCGGCCAGCGTCCCGGCCAGCCGCTCGTCCACGGGAACGCCGAGGGTCTCGCCGACGAAGTCCTTGTTGGAGAGCGAGACCAGGACCGCCCATCCTGTCGCCGTCATCTCGTTCAGCCGCCGGGTGATCTCCAGCGAATGCCAGGTGTTCTTGCCGAAGTCGTGCGCGGCGTCAATGATGATCCGCGCCGGGTCCACGCCGGCCTGCACGGCCCGGTCGGCCAGGCGGAGCGTCTGGTCCAGCACATCGGCCATGACGTCGGCGTAGGCGACCCGGAACGGCCGCGTCCTCGGCTGCTGGCGCCCGGTGTGCGAGCAGACGAGCCCGGCGCCGAACTCGGCGGCGACCTCGGCCAGCCGGGCATCCCAGCCGCCCCAGCTGTCGTTGATCACGTCGGCGCCAGCGGCGCAGGCCTCGCGGCCCACCTCGTGACGGAACGTGTCCGCGCTGATCACCGCGTCCGGGTAGCGGCCGCGGACCGCGGCGATGAAGCCGGCGATCCTGCGGATCTCCTCGCTGACGTCGACGTCGGCCCCCGGCGCGGCAGGCACTCCGCCGACGTCGACGATGTCGGCCCCCTCGGCGATGGCCTGGTGCACCCGGTCCATCGCCGCCGACTCGTCCCAGGTGATGCCGGGCCGGTAGAACGAGTCGGGCGTTCGGTTGACGATGCCCATGACCAGCGGCTTACCCGGCGCGAACTCGTGCCGCCCCAGCCGCAGCACCCCCTGTTCGAGGCCGGTCAACGCCGCACACCGGGCCGCTCGGGCAGCGATTCCACCGGCGGCCGCTCGTGCACGGGGACCGGCCGCGACACCCGGCGCAGCTCGCCCGCGGCGCGCTCGAACTGCTGCAGCCGCGCCTCGGCGGGCAGCGGCCCGCCCGGTCGCCGACGCTCCGCGACCACCAGCAGCTCGGCCGCCATCAGCGCCAGGTCGTGGTTGGCCTGATGCCGGTGCGCGCGGGTGCCCAGGTCCACCTGCGCGACCGCGTCCAGCCCGTGCCGGGCCACGGTGTCCATCAGCGTGGCCAGCTCGACCCCGTAACCGACGGGGATGCTCAGCGACTCCATCAGGCTGCGCCGGGCCGCCCACTCGCCCGCCAGCGGCTGCACGACGCCGGCCAGCTCCGGCCACCACAGGCTGATCAGCGGGCGCGCCACCAGCTCGGTGACCCGCCCGCCCTCGGTCGAGGTCGAGCCGTCGGACTCGGTGCGCACCCGCGTGTAGAAGCCCTTGACCAGTCGCACCTGCTCATCGCCGAGCAGCGGGCCCAGCAACCCGGTGACGAAGTGCGGACCCCAGAGGGTCAGGTCGGCGTCGATGAAGACCAGCAGGTCGCCTTTGGCGACCAGCAGCGACTTCCACAGCGCCTCGCCCTTGCCTTGAAAGCTGCCCAGGGCGGGTGCAACGTCGCGGGCGCGGTAGACCACGGCGCCGGCCTCGGCCGCGACCTCCGCGGTGTCGTCGTCCGAGTCCGAGTCGATCACCACGAGCTCGTCCACCAGCGGCACCTGCTCGACCAGCGACCGGGAGATCGCCCCCGCCACGCCGGCGACCGTCCGCGCCTCGTTCCGCGCCGGTATGACCACGCTGATCCGGCTGCCCAGCTGCTGCTTGAGCTCGAGCAGCCGCCGCGGCGGCCAGTCCTGCCAGCGCGTGGTCCGGCGGCCGAACCACGCCTCGGTGCGGTCTCCCATGGCCTGCAGCCTAGGCGAGCCGACGGGGCGCGGCGCCAGCGCTCAGATGGCCTCCAGCAGGACGGCGCGCAGGTCGCCGGCGCTCAGCGCGACGGGGTTGCCCTGCATGCTGCTCGACCTGAGCGCCATGGCGGCCACGTCGTCGGCGTGCTGCGCCCCGATGCCGAACGCGCCGAGGCCGGGTATCCGCAGCAGGGCGAGGGTCTCGCGGATCCACGCGATGCCGTCCTCGACGGACGCGCCCGTCCGCCCGGTCAGTAGCCCGGCAGCCTCGGCATAGCGGTCGAGGGCGGGGTGACCCGGCGGCCCGGTCCGCAGCGCGCGCACGTTCGCCTCGATCACGGGAACCAGCAGCGCGGCGCAGGCCACGCCGTGCGGAACGTCCGCGGTCCCGCCCACCACGCCGGCCAGTCCGTGCACGGCGCCGAGCTTCGCGTTGGCCAGGGATATCCCGCCGAGCAGGCTGCACGTGGCCATGTCGGCCCGCGCCCGGAGGTCGCTGCCGTCGGCATAGGCGAGGCGCAGCCCGGCGGCCGCGCGGCGCAGGCCCTCGCGCGCCAGGCCGTCGGTCACCGGGTTGGCCTTGAGCGACACGTACGGCTCGAGGCACTGGGTCAGCGCGTCCAGGCCGCTGGCGGCGGTCACCGGCGCCGGGCAGGACGCGGTGAGCCCGGGATCGACCAGCGCCACCCGGGGGATCATCAGCGCGCTGCGCAGACTCGCCTTGACCCGGTGCCCGGGCGCGGCGAGCACGGCGTTGGCGGTCACCTCCGCGCCGGTGCCCGCGGTGGTGGGCACCGCGACGCACGGCACGGCCGGCCGGGTGATCTTCTGGCCGGACCCGACGACCTCCAGATAGTCCAGCGGGTCACCGCCGTTGGCCAGCAGCATGGCGACTGCCTTGCCGGTGTCGATCACGCTGCCGCCGCCGATCGCGGCGACGACGTCGGCGCCGTGCTCGCGCGCGGCCTCGGTGGCGGCCCGGGCCAGCTCGACCGTGGGCTCGCCCGCCACAGGGAACACCGCGACCGGCATCCTCACCCGGTCCAGCAGCTCGCCGTGGCGGGCAGGGTTCGCCCCCGTGCACACCAGCGCCCGCGACCCCAGCCCGGCCAGCACTCCCGGCAGGTCGGCGGCGCGGCCGGTGCCGACGATGATCCGGCCGGCGGTGGCGAACTCGAAGGCCGTCCCGGTCACGGCGAGCCGCTTACCCAGCCTTCGGCCTCGTCCGGGAACACCGCGGCGAACCGGGTCGACGCCCGCGGCTCGGCCATCATGTCCGCGACCGCGTCACGCCAGACCGAATAATGCGCTGTCTGCTTATGCGCCGCCGCCGCGTCATCGTCGCGGTAGACCTCCACCAGGACCACGTGTCCCGGGTCGGCCTGATCCTGGATCACGTCGAAGCGCGCCACCCCGGGCTCGCCCAGGGAGGCCTTGGCGTTCACCAGGGTGGCCGCCAAGAACTCCGCCACCCGCTCCGGCCGGACCCGCGCATGAACATGAACGACCAGCATGGCCCCTCAGTCTAGGGAGGGAGCGCCGTCGCGTGCGTCGTAGGCTGGCGCGAGGTAACCCGCGCACAATTGTCGAGGCATCGTGCTGCATATCGTCGCCCTGTCACGCTCGGCCGTCATCGTCCGGCACTGGTTCGAGATCGACCTGACCGACTGCTCCCTGGAGCACGGGGCCCGGGTCGAGCTCCGGGAGCTGGCACCCCAGGCGCACCGGGGCAGCGAGTCGGCCGCCCAGGCCGTCACGGTGGACCGGCCGGTCTGGCGGGCCGACCTGTTCGACCGCGTGGACGGCGAGACCCGGGACTTCAGCGCGGCCCACTACCATCCGCGGTTCAACGGCAACGAGCCGTGCGGCCGGGTCTGGGATCCGGCGCTGACAGCCGACCCATGGCGGTGGCTGGCCGATCAGCTTGCCAGCCTGGGTGCCGCGTCAGGGCACGAACCGTGGCCGCTCGACCCCGAGGACGCGAGCGAGCTGCCGATGCTGGCGGACCAGATCGTCGCGCTGGCCCGGCAGTTTTCGCCGCACCGGTGCGGGTCGGCGGCGGAGTGCTTCCGGCTGACCAGGGACGTCCGGGAGGCCGTCCAGCTGATGATCGAGGGACTGGAGCGGCCGGATCTGCTCGACGTCGCCCGGGTCTCGCCCTGGATGATCTCCGCCGCGGCCCGGGCCTGATCATCGCGGGGTGTCAGGCGGTCAGCAGCATGCACCCGGCGATCGGGCCCCCGCCGACGCCGACGACCGCGACCTCGGCGCGGGGCGCCTGCCGGGCGCCCGCGCCGCCGCGCAGCTGGGTGATGGCCTCGTGCAGGAAACCGTAGCCGTGCAGGCGGCCGGCGGAGAGCTGGCCTCCGTACGTGTTGAGCGGCAGGTCGCCGTCCAGCGCGATGCGGTGGCCGCCATCGACGAACGGCCCTGCCTCGCCCTCGCCGCACAGCCCGAGGGCCTCGAGCCAGGCGAAGGTCAGGAACGTGAAGCCGTCGTAGAGTTCGGCGACGTCGACGTCCCGCGGCGTGAGGTCCGTGCGATTCCACATCTGCGCGGCGGCGTCCGCGGAGGCCATCTTCGGGTAGTCGGGCCGCTGATCCCAGCTGCCGCCGCCTGGTGCCCTGCCGATGGCCTCGACGCGGACCGGGCGATGCGGGCCGTCGCCGGCCCGGTCGGCGGCGGAGACGACCAGCGCGACGGACCCGTCGACGGGGACGTCGCAGTCGTACAGGCCCAGCGGGTCTGAGATCGGGCGGGCCGCGAGGTAGTCGTCGAGCGACATCGGCTGCCGGTACACGGCGGCGGGGTTCAGCGCCGCGTAGCGCCGGCTGCTGACGGCCAGCCATCCGAGCTGCTGCTTGGTCGTCCCGTACAGGTACATGTGACGGCGGCAGTGCATGGCGACCCAGTTGGCGGCGGAATAGGCGTGCATCGCGAGCAGCGGGCCGATCCAGCCAGGCACGGCCGGCTCAGGCCTGGCATCCGGCTCCGGCCCGGCCCCCTCGCCCCCGGCCGCCCCGAGGATCGTGCCGCCGATCATCTGCACGGTCCGGTAGACCAACACGTGGCGTGCCCGGCCCGTCGCCACGGCTTCGACCGCTGACATGACCGGTGCGAGCAGTCCTCCGGCGTCCAGCATGCCGGCCGGCCAGGCTGCGGCGATGCCCAGCGCCGCAGCAGCCTCGCCGACCGGCGTGTCGCCCACCGAGGTGACCGCGTCGATGTCCGCAGGCCGCAGCCCGGCGTCCGCGATCGCCTGTCGCGTGGCCGCCAGGGTCAGGTCGAGGCCGGGAATGCCGGTGCGGCGGCCGACCTGTGACAGGCCGATGCCCGTGATGCGGGCGCGCCGCTCTAGGCCGATGTCTAGGGGTGTCATGATCCGACAGTACGCGGCAACCTATCCTCCAGATGTGAGTGAAGCTCCTCTGGATGTGAGAGAAGCGGCCGCCGCGCGGATCCCGCCGCCCCTGACCGAGGCCAGCAGGCCGGTCTGGACCGGCGGCGCGCACGGTCAGCTTCTGATCTTGTGGTGCGGCGCGTGCGGGCGCTGGGTGCACCCCCCGAGCGGGGCGTGCCCGGAATGCGGCGGGCCGCTGGAGCCCCGAGCGGTCAGCGGCCGCGGCACGGTGTTCACGTTCACGATCAACCGCCAGGCGTTCCGCCCCGACCTCCCGGTGCCGTACGTGATCGCGATTGTCGAGCTCGAGGAGCAGGCCGGGCTCCGGTTCACCACGAACATCATCGGCTGCGACCCCGAGGCGGTCCGCATCGGGATGCCCGTGACCGTGGCCTTCGAGCAGGCCGGCGAGGCCTGGGTGCCGGTCTTCCGGCCCGCCGCGCCGCCACCGGACGCGGAAACCCTGGCGTGACGCGCATGCCAGACCGCAGCGGAGAGGTGATCTAGTGGAGTGCCGGCCGCTGGGACGGACAGGCGTCAAGATCAGCCAGATATGCCTCGCGCTCGTCCCGCCGTGCGGGGTGGCGGTGCGCTGCTACGACCGCGCGAATGGGCTCGACCTCCGGCCGCACCTCCAGCGAGTGACGTAACGGCGACCATGGAGTACCTCGTCACGATGACCACGCACGTTCCTGACGGAACCCCGGAGGCAGCCGTCGATGACGTCCGCGCCCGCGAGGCCGCCCACTCGCGCGAGCTGGCGGCGCAAGGGCACCTGCTTCGCCTCTGGCGCCCTCCGCTGCAGCGGGGCGAATGGCGCTCGCTCGGGCTTTTCGCCGCCGACGACGCCGACCAGCTCGAGCAGGTCCTGGCGTCGATGCCGCTGCGCGTGTGGCGCACGGACGAGGTCACGCCGCTTTCACCGCACCCGAATGACCCGGGCCCGGCTCCGGCGGCCGAACATAAAACCGCAGAGTTCCTGACCACGTTCAGCGTGAAGGTCCCGGAAGGCACGCCCGGCCAGACCGTCGGCGAGGCCGGGGCGGGTGAGGCTGATCGCGCGCGGGAACTTGCCAGACAGGGACACCTCGTGCGGCTCTGGCGACTGCCGGGCCAGGGGCGCGCGCTGGGTCTGTGGCGGGCCATGGACGCGGCCGAGATGCAGACGATCGTGGAGTCACTGCCCCTGACCGCGAACGCCTGGATGACCACGGAAACCACGGCGCTCACCCGGCACCCCAGCGATCCCGCGCTCTCCGGTCGGTAACCGGGCCCCGGGGCAGCGCCCGCCGCGGGCGCGCCGACCCGGCGCCCAGCTCCCCCGCCGCACCAGGTCCCGCCCGGGCCGGGTGGGGTGCGGTCTATCTCAACGGACTGCTCCCCGCCCGGGCCGGGTGGGGTGCGGTCTATCTCAACGGACTGCCGTCCAACGTCTGCAATCCCAAGATCGGCGTTTTCTTCGTGGCGTTCCTGCCCGGCTTCATCCCCGCCCGGGTCCCGGCCACGCTGTTCACCCTCGGGCTCGGGCTGTGGTTCATCGCCGAGACCGGGGCGGGCTGGCCGTCCTGGCCTGGATGGTCGCCCGCGGCTCCAGCTGGCTGCGCCGGTCCGCCGCGCAACGATGGCTGGAGCGCGCCACCGGCGTCGTCCTCATCGGGTTCGGCGTGCGGCTGGCCGCCGAGACCCGCTGACCGCGTCGTCAGTCAGCTGTCTCAGCAGCTCGATGTCGTGCCGGTCGTTGTCATCGCGTTCGTAGCCGGTGTGAAAGCGGAGCTGCAGCTCGCGGCTGAGGCAGCGGACCGGCCGCCGGCCGACGCGCCCCCGGCCGCTCAGGCCTTCAGCGGTGTAGGTCCCGTAACGGCCGTCCTGCAGTTGCTGCAACCCGTTGCCAGCTTGATCGAAGGTCAGCGGGTGCAGGTCCACGCGATGGTCCTGGGCGTCGCGCAGGTCCAGCCGCGTCGGCATCTCATCGGCATGCACCTGGTAGCCAAGGCCGGCGAGCACCGCGATCACCGCGTCGGCCTCGGCCAGCACGATGGCGATGTCGAGGTCATCGTGCTTCCTTGTCTGCCGGCCAACGAGCGCGTCAACTCCCCAGCCCCCATCGAGCCAGGCCTGCACGCCCCGCGTCTCGAGCAAATCAACTATCCGCACTACCTCGCGCGCGGGCATCATGCCTCATTGTCGCGGCTTGTAGCCAGGTTATCGGCGAGCTCGACGACGACCAGCGCCCGGCGCTGGGCTCCGCGGCCGCTCTGCTCGACCGGGTGGTCGCTGTAGCGGCCGGGTAGCCCGCTGGACTCGCACGCGAGCGGGCTACCCGGCTGTGGCCGACGCCGGCCCCCGGTCTGACCGGTACCGGCCAGCGACCGAGGGCGCCCCCCCGGTGCCCTGGTCCCGGTTCGGCGCCCGCCACGTCTGTTATATCGGGTAACCCTGCCTGGGAGCTGGTGCCCGGGCGATCAGGGAGATTCTTGCCCGTTCCCGCCGGGGCCAGGCAAGATTTTGCATGCCCGGGACGGCGCCGGCCAGGCCGCTCAGGCCACCAGGGCGGTGACGCGCGTGGCGATGTCGGCGTAGCCGTTACGCCGGCACCAGCTGAGGATGTATCGCGCGTGCTCACCACACCACCGGTAGACCACCTCCGGCGTCATCTTGAGCTCAACGCTGTGCTCGCGGCGTTCCCTGATCAGCGGGCCGAGGTAGTCGACGAGCTTCGCTGCGGTGTCGTACCCGACGTTTGCCGCGGTGGCGAGCGTCTCGTGATTAACCGCCCGGCCTGAAGCGATCGCCCCTGCCATTCGCGCGGCGGTTATCCCTTTTCCCTTGCCGAAGTAGGCGTGTATGCGTGGTATATCCCGCGGGCTGCCGCCGGGAGGAAAGCGGGGCGGCGTCATGGTGTCGCCCTTGATGGCAATCTCGATGCCCTCGATCAGCGGACCGGGTCCCGTCGCCTTCCGGTAGATGCCTACCACGTCGGGCTGCTCGACCGCCTCGTCCAGATGATCACGCTCGACCCCGTGGCCCTGGGCGGCGAAGATCACCGGCGTCGGCCTCCCCGCGCTCCGCACCAGGTTCAGCACGTCAAGCCCGTCGAACGAGTACTCGATGACATAGTCGTTCCAGGTCAGGTCGGCGACCACCACGTCAAAGCGCAACCGCTCGCCGAGGGCGCGATCTACCGCGGCCCGGTTCTCGGCGATCCGGATCGTCGCGTCTGCCACGCTCTGCCGTAGCAAGGGCTCGATGATCTTTCCCAGAGCGGCGGCGACCAGAATTCGCGGCCCGTCCTGCATTGATCTCCTCTACCGGTCCCCCATGGGACGGCGCCTGGCAGCGTCATCGCTTGCGGGACATCGGTACGCCTCTCGGGTAAATGGCCAACGAAGCGAATATAGCCCCACGCCGCGGGCTCAGCCCGGTGCCACGGCTGACAGCCGCTGGCCGCCGACGTCGACCCGGCCGTCGGCGACCAGCCAGGTCAGTGGCCTCGGCGTGCCCAGGGCCGACCCGGCCGCCCGACCCATGCCAGCGCCCGGTGCCAGGCGATGGCACCGGGCGCTGGCATGAACCGCAGCGTCAGTGGCAGAGCCCTGGCGGGATGGACGTCCCGCAGTGGTTGCCCCGGAACGTGACGTGCATTCCCGTGCCGTCCCAGATGAGATCCGCGGGATGGTCACGGAACGCGAAGTTGAAGGCGACCGTGTCGAAATTGGGGTCGCTCCCCTTGGTCAGCGGCTTGGCGCTTCGCGTTATGAGCACGCAGTGGTGTCGGCAGGCAGCCCGGCCGGGGCGCGGGTCCAGCCGCGCTGGGTGCGGGTCAGCTCCCGGAATCCGGCCCCCGCGAGAAACGCGCGGTGGCCGGCGTCGCCGGGGCCCTCGAGCGAGGCATAGGCCAGCAGCCGCGCGACCTGCCCGAGATCCAGCCACTCGGCCGCCTGTCCGAGCAGCCAGGTAGCCACGCCCCTGCGGCGGTACTCCTCGGTGACTCTGAGGTTGCCGATGTCGGCCCAGCCGCCGTGCCGGGGCAGCCGCTCGCCCGCCGCGAGCGTCTCGACCTCGATATAGCCGATAACGTCGGTGCCGAGCACGGCGGACAGGCGGGTCCCGTTGATCCCGACCGAACGCCGGAGCGCCAGCCCGGCGACCGGCTCGGCGGTGCGGCGGAGGTCCCCGATCCTGGCCAGGTAGACGATCTCCGTGTCGCCGGTGTGGGTGAACCCGGCTCGCCGGTAGAGCGCGCGGATGTGCGGCCACTGTTCCGGCACGCCGTACACGCCGTCCGCGGGCAGCGCGCCGTCCGCGCCCTGCCACGCCACGCCCCAGCCGTCAAGCTGCCGGACGCAGGCCGCGATGAGTTCTTCCGCGCCAAGCCTCGGGTCCGGCATGTAGGGATTGCCGGCCGGGGCCAGCGGCCAGAACACGAGCCAGCGGATCTGGCCGGAGCCGCGGTACGACTCCCCCGCGCGCTCGTCGGCGAAGTAGCGCAGCAGGTGGGCGGCGGCGGTGATGCGGTGCTCCTGCTCAGCGACCAGCGTCGCCCGCTCGCTCACCCAGGGATCGATGATGAACTCGCCGGGGTCCCGCTCGAGCTGTCTGAGCACCGCGTTGACCGACACGGACATGCCCGGGACGACCGCCTCGGCGTGCGCGTTCACCAGGTCGGTGAGCTGATCCCGGTCACTGCGGCGGAACGGCCGCACCTCGATTGATGACATCCGCGGGCCTCCTGGGCATACCTGCGTTATGCGATAGAACAGAGGCCCGCCACCGGTGCGGTACATAGGAACGGTATCAGAGAGGTGGCCCGCGTGATTCGTCCTGGCGAGCGGAGCTTTCCCTACCCCCTCGGCGTGAGCGTGGTGGACGGCGGGGTCAACGCGGCCCTGTACTCGAGCGTCGCGAAAAAAGTCTATTTGTCGACATTCGACGCCGGGGGCGCTGAGACCCGTCATCAGCTGACGCAGGTCGACAGCGATATCTGGCACGGGTTCATACCGGGCGTCGGGCCGGGTCAGCAATACGGCTTCCGGGTGTCCGGTCCCTTTGCGCCGCCCGCTGGCGCGCGCTGCAACCCGGCCAAGCTGTTGCTCGACCCGTACGGGCGCTCGGTGACCGGCAACCTGACGTGGCGGCCGTCGTGGAACGGCGCCGCCGCCGCGAACCCGAACGCGCCCGACCCGGCTGACTCCGGGCCCGACGCGCCCCGGTCGGTGGTGGTCCGGAGCACCTTCGACTGGGGCGGCGACGCGCCGCCCGGCCGGGCCCTGACCGACAGCATCATCTACGAGCTGCACGTGAAGGGCTTCA
>Ga0126371_10005738_pt1 | contig 11033 bp, 11 predicted proteins | sample PanSoiMetaPlot_4_FD_110145 | JGI IMG/M metagenome (GOLD analysis project Ga0126371, IMG submission 110145) | Tropical forest soil microbial communities from Panama - MetaG Plot_4 | ecosystem: Environmental > Terrestrial > Soil > Tropical forest > Bulk soil | place: Panama | collected 2016-02-17
ATTTGCCAAGTTTTTCGTGCCATGCCTCGATCGTATAATCGCCCGGCGGAAGGTTCTTCAGCTCGAAATTGCCCGCCTTGTCCGTCACCGCAAAGAAGGGATGCTTGAAGACGGCGATATAACCGCGCATCCAGGGATGTATATTGCACTTCATGGGGATGGCTATCTCTTCGCGGGCAAAGGTGGCGTCCACACGGGTACCCGGGGGTTGGGCCTTATTCCATTCGCGATTGTTGGCCGGGACGGGATGGATGTTATGTGTCGTAGCGTCATTGTTCACAATGTCGAGCTCCTGATTCGCACGCAGAGTGACCACGTGAGGGGCGTATACGCAGCCTTTCTGCTCCATGCTGATGGGCTGCGGCGGGGGATCAAACGTGCGGTCACCCAATCCTTCGGAGACAAACACGACGACGTTCTGCAAACCTCCGTCAGCAGCAGCTACGACCTCCTCCGAGGTCAACCCGCCTGGGTGCAACTTGGCGCAACTCGGCTCTGCGTTCATGTTTATGCGCGTCGGGGCGGGCCGCGAGCCCTCGAATTTGGCGACTCCTTTTACTACTGCGGTTCCGGGAGCGGCACCGTCGGTAGCTGAAGGACGGCCACGGGCAGGTTCACGTCCTGCCACGAATAGAACAACGGTTGTAGCAAGGAGTACAGTTAGAGCTTTCGCTTTCATCGATGAGCTCCTTTCATTGACATCTCTGTTGCGCAAAGCCATTGGGTATCCTTCCTTTGACCACACGGCTAGTGCCGCTGCTGGGCGTTCCTCGAATTCAGGGCCGCCCTATAGCCGTTTTCGTAGCCAGTTTTGAAGGAGGCGCGGTCCTTCTCGTCGTTCCATCGGCCGATGCTCGGCCGCACGTTTCTTCCTTGTCGAGCATCGCGTTCTCCCCAAAAGAAGCCGTCACGGTAGGCGCCGTCGATTTCCTGAACAGGGTTGCCCTGACGAGGCCAACTTGCGCGGCCGGCTAGTCCCACGGTTGCTACTCCCCAGGGCGCGGCCAAGATGGCCAGAATCACAGATAGACTCTTCGCTTTTGCTGTCATAGAACCTCCACCGCAGGCCCAACTCTTTGCCGCCGGCCGCAATGCGACTCAACGACAGAAATCCCAAAACCCTACGGCGGGTCGAGCGTTCCCGACTTGTCTGGTGAGCCTCGGGCACTGGGGCAAGACATTCACGAATGCGCGGCTGAAAGCCACGAGTTTCACGTTTGAGAAGAGCAGGGACCCGCAGCGGGGTACGCAGCCGGAACAGGTAGTCTCGCAGCTCACGACCGAACGGCGTTATGATCACTGACAGCCCTCCTCGTGGGGCAGAATGGCGCGCAGAAAGCTACGTGCCATCCCTTGAGGAGAAGGCTGGGGTAAGCGCTCTCTGCAAAGTGCGCCTTGCTTCCGGTCCGGGGCGTAGCGCCACTACACCCCGGATCACTCTCTACCGTCTGCGAGACCTGTTCCCGCTTCACCCCTTGAGATCCTCGAAAGGGAGTGAGGGGTGAAACTCACTCGGTTCACTTGAATGTCAGCTGCCCGGGCAAGTTACCCGAACGCTCGGACACAAGTGAACGACTTTGAACGACTTCGCGGCAGTGTATTGACGCTGAGAGCGAGCCTCTATGCTCTACAGCAAAGAGACCGCGGTCAAAATTCGAATTTACAAGAACTTTACAAGTCGGCGAACCAGCTCTCCGACAACAGCAAAAAACCTGCCTGGGGGAAGCCCAGCAAAAGCCACGTCGTCTGCGGACGACGAGGGGCAAAGTGCTTTGCGAGAAAAGCGGATTTTTGCCCGAGCCTGAACACGTCCCATTCCTGGAAGCAGTAGCAGGGTCCTCAGACGCTGATAACAACACCTTATTAATTCGTTGACCGCATACCGCAAATTATCTTCAGGATCTGCGCGGCCGCCCCGTAGGATTGATAGCAGGCTCCTTGCTCCGAAGGGATGTCGTTACCAGGATTTGTCTGCTGTTGTTGGGAACAAAACCTTCGACTCGTCAGATTGAAAGGACAATGAAGAGGAATGCGCTTCGCAACCGTTACCTTCGTGGCCCTGCCCGTTTTGTTGGGTTCACTACCCCTCGGCGGCCCCGGTCCGAACTCTGCGGCTATTATGGGAAAAGTCACCTACACCGGAACGCCCGCGAAACCCAAGCTCATTGACCTGGCCAAGCAGCCGGAATGTATCAAACTAACTCCCGGCGGGCTGCCAACCGAAGACGTCGTCACTGGGCCAGGCAATACGCTCCAAAATGTTCTGGTTTACATTTCTGCCGGCGATTCCGACCCTGCCCCGCCCCCGGTGATGGCTGCAACCTTTGACCAGCGCGACTGCCACTACACCACGCATGTCCTCCCGCTTCGCGTGGGGCAAGACGTCAGCATCTCCAACAGCGACCCGTTTAATCACAACATCCACCCACTTGGCAGAATCAACCGGGAATGGAACCGCATTCAGTTGGCCGGCACTCCGCCATTTTCCTACTCCTATGAAAACGAGGAGTTCATCCATGTGAAATGCAATATTCATGCCTGGATGAGCGCCTATTTTGTTGTGCTTAAAACCAACCACGTCTCGGTTACCAAGAACGATGGCAGCTTCAGACTTCCCGATCTTCCCCCAGGCAGGTACACGGTGACAGCGTGGCATGAGGTCTATGGCACGCAGAAGCAGGAAGTCACCCTTGGCGGCGGTGAGACACAAACCGTCAACTTCGTCTTTCGTGCTACACCTTAACCCTAGAACGGTCAGGAAGATCTGTGTCTTTGCGGCGGGAGGGCTACGCGGCGGGCCGTCTGCGCCAACAGAGATAGGCCGGGAGCCCAATAGCAAACAGGATTATCGCTGCGGTGAGGTTCTGGAATTGCGCCGGATCGCGGAACGCTAGGTACACGGCGTTACCGACGATGGCTGCAGCTGCAAGGACAAAGAGAATCGGCGTCCACGGATAGCCGGGAACGCGATACGGAAGTGGCTGGCCGCCATGGGCCCGGCGAATGGGAAAGATGGCGGCAGCTCCCAAGCCATAGAAAATCCAGCCAATGAAAATCACTCCCTCAATCAGCTTTTGAAACTGCCCTAATTGCCCGGCGCAGACCAGTACCGCGGACCACGCCCCTAGCGCGACGATGGCAAACACCGGCGTTCGGTAAACTTCGTGCACCACGGCGAGTCTTCTAAAGAACAGATTATCTTGTGCCATTGCGTAAAAGACCCGCGGCGCTGTGAGAATCACGCTGTTCGCGGCGCTGAACGTGGAAACCAGGATCGTGAGGGCGACGATCTTCCCTGCCCAAGTTCCCAGGACGGCGCTGACGGAGGCAGCTGCGATGGTGTCGCTCGCGGCGGTAGCCACCGGACCGAGCGCGGACAGATATGCGGTGATGGCGATCAGATAGAGCCCCATCAGCACCAGCGAACCCAGCAGAAAAGCGCGCGGAAAAGCCTTCTGCGGATCGATCACCTCTCCTGCGCTATAGGTGCCGAATTGCCAGCCCTCGTATGCCCAGAGGACAGCAATCATGGCTAAGCCAAAACTCGAGAACAAGCCGGCTCCATGCTGGGTAACGCCTATCGCCGGGACCACGTCCTTGGCGTGGTGTCCGAGCGTCAGAAGCACCGCGCTCAAAACCACGATGACTCCCGCTTTGACCAGTGTCGTCCAATTCTGCAGGTCGGAACTCTTTCGCGTCCCCCAGACATTGACCGCGGTCACGATGGCGATCACGACGACGGCAACGAAAGTTTGCAGTACGGGTGAGATAGGCACTACCTGTGCGAAATACTCACTGAATACCCGAGCGAGCGCCGCCACCGATCCGCTGGCAATCACCAGAAACAGACACCAGCCGTAAAGAAAAGCGGACGCGCGGCCGAATCCGTCGCGGATGTAGCAATAAAGACCGCCGGCTTCCGGATTGCATGCGGCAAGCTCGGCGTAGGTAAGCGCTCCCAGGAGAGACAGGACGCCACCGACAATCCATACGAGCATCGCTACGCCCACCGAGCCCCCCACCTGGCGAAGAATGGGGCCCGGGGTGCGGAAGATGCCGGAGCCAATGACCGAGCCAATGAATAGCAAGAAGAGGTCGCGCAGGCGAAGTGTGCGGATGAGTTCAATCATGGGGCGGTCTGCCGCACGCTTTCGCGCGGACAACCCGGTGGCATCATTAACCGGAGATTACGACCCGTCAAGGAGAACTTGGAGGGATGGAAATGGGCGAAGGCATAAAGCACAGCAGGAAGATAACCAGCGCGAGAAAAGCGACGAACCTTCGCTTGGCATCCAAGGGGGCTGGGTCGTAAACCGGGGGGATGCGTAGAAAGCGCATGACCAGCAGCAGCGCTCCCCAGATGTACCAGCCCTCCCAAAAATGAAGCCAGCCAAGGGCAATCAGTCCGATCGGCAGCGTGAGAGACAAGACCCGGTGGGCGCGCCGGCTCAGCGAACGCAGGATGTGGCCGCCGTCCAGTTGCGCCACGGGCACGAGATTCAGCGAAGTAACAAACAAAGCCACCCATGCGGCGCGGCCGATGGGAGGCAGGAGCAGCGCGTCGGGCGAAATCCCCCGATGAAAAACCGCTTCGAGAAGATGCAGCAGGAGCGGCGTTCCATAAATCAGTTCTGCGTGCGCCGGATTAGCAAGTCCGGGCACCAGCCTAGCATGCATCACGCCATAGACTAGCGCAGGGATGGCGAAGACGAAGCCGACGATGGGTCCCGAGGCGCCGACGTCAAACAACGCACGATTGGTGCGCATTGGCGAACGAATCAGGATGAAAGCCCCAAACGTGCCGGCGAGGTTGGGGAAGGGAATAAAAAAAGGGTAGCTGGCATGGAGGTGATGGTAGCGGCAAGCAAAGAAATGTCCCAGTTCATGAGCCAGAAGGATCGCGAGCAACGTCGCCGCAAACGGAAATCCGGTCAGAAGTCCGGCCGGATCTTTATAAAACAGCGTGAAGGCCCGCAGCAATTCATCGATGGACACGGCCTCATTGTGCGAGTACGCCACGGCGAATTGTGCGCCTGCGACAAGACACGTGCCGAGGGTAAGCAAAAAAAGCAAAACCGCGAGAACCAGCGATTTCACGGAAGGGCGCGGAGGAATCTGTGCGTAATACCACTGACGCACCGGATCGGAGCTCCAATCCGCGTCAAATGCTATCGCTGAAGGGGGATGCTCGGGGACTGGCGGCGGTGGAGTCACGAAAATGTTTTCGGCGGCAACTGGGCGCGGCACTGATAGTACAACATAGATGGAAGGGTTCACGCTAGCGGGGAAAAGCAGAGCAGATCCGAAGCGGGGATTGCCGAGTTAGTTTCGCAGCTTCGTAAAACTACGCTAGCTTCTTTTCGTCGTCCTTGCCCTGAAGCTCCTTGCCGGGCTTGAAGCGCACGGCCTTTCCCGGAGGAATGTTGACTTCTTCCCCGGTGCGGGGATTCCGGCCGATTCCCGTTTTGCGGGGCTTGACGCTGAATACACCAAAGCGGCGGAGTTCGATGCGTTGACTGCGGCCAAGCGCCTGCTTCAAAGACTCGAAAATTGTCTCGACAGCCTGCTCGGCCTTGGTGCGGCTGATGTTTGTGGCGGCCACTACCGCGTTTACCAGATCCAGCTTAATCACGCGATCCTCCCGCACTCCCGAGGCAGATGCTAGAGGTTGCAGGGCCGAGTTGTCAAGATATGAGGGGTAATCTACACTGAACGTCTTTTGGCGCGGGGCGCTGCGCCGACTCGCTGCAATTATCAAAACAAAGTTATTAAATTTCTTTCGGGAGGAATGGATGTCCGTCAAGCCAGACCACTGGATCCGGCGCATGGCGCTGGAGCACAAGATGATCGAGCCGTTCACCGACCGCCAGGTGCGTGAAGGCGTGATCAGTTACGGGGTGTCTTCCTACGGCTACGACATCCGCGTCGCGGACGAGTTCCGCATTTTCACCAATGTAAACACTACCATCGTCGATCCCAAGCATTTCGATCCGCGATCGCTGGTGGAATTCAAAGGCGAAGTTTGCATCATTCCTCCGAATTCCTTCGCCCTGGCACGCTCGGTCGAGTACTTCCGCATTCCGCGCAACGTCTTGACGATTTGCGTGGGCAAATCCACCTACGCGCGCTGCGGCATCATCGTCAACGTGACGCCCTTCGAGCCGGAGTGGGAAGGCTTCGTGACTTTGGAAATCAGCAACACCACACCGCTGCCCGCGAAGATTTACGCCAATGAAGGGCTGTGTCAGGTGATTTTCTTTTTGTCGGACGAAGCCTGCGAAGTCAGCTACAAAGATAAGAAAGGAAAGTATCAGGCGCAGGGCGGCATCGTGCTGCCGCGGCTGTAGATTTGACACGCTGACGCTCTCCTCCGCCAAACTGATTCACAGTGCCGTCGCCAACGGATAACCGCGCGCGCGCCAGGCGTTCAGCCCGCCTTGCAACGGCCGGATGCGCTTGATGCCATTTTTTCTGAGGAGCAGCGCCACACGGGCGCTGGTAGCTTCGTTCGGTCAAGTACAGTAAAGCACCACTTCGCCATCGCGCGGCAAGAGACTGTTCTTTTCCTCGAGTTCTCTGGCGTCCATGTGCAGCGCGCCGGGGATTGTTTCAGGCTCGGCCTCAAAATCCAGGGAATGCCTTAAATCAACGATGGTAACCTGCTCACCCGCGTCGATTTTTTCTTTCAGCTCATCCACTGTGATCCGGGCGATGCGCAATTCGCGCAAAAAGCGCTGGCGAGCGACAAATTTGTACGCGATATAGGCCGCCAGCGCGGCGGCGAGCAATACCAGCAACCATCCGCCGAGCGAAGCCAGTTGTGCCGCCACCTGCTCAATCTGTCCGGCGAAAGCGTAGCCCACGGCGAGAAACACTCCGGCCCACAGCACCGACCCAATGGCGTCAAACAGCAGAAAGCGCCGGAAGCGCATGCGAAAAACCCCGGCAAGCGGGGGCGTAACCAGTCCCAAGCCCGGCAAGAACTTGGCCACCAGGAGCGAGCGCGCCCCCTGCTTGGAAAAAATTCCTTGTGTTCGTCGCACGCAGGAGTCCGGTTCGAGGGAGATGCGACAGAGGAGCTGCAGAATCTTGATGCCCTTGTGGCGGCCGAGCTGAAACCACAAGGAGTCCGAGGCTAAGGCTGCGAGCACCGCGAACAAGAGCGCAGCCAGGAAATTCAAACGTCCCATGCCGGCGAGAGCACCTGCCGCAAGCAGCAGAGGCATGGCCGGAATGGGCACGCCTAATTGTTCGAGGAGAACCCATGCGAACAGCACCGCAAGCCCGTGGTGGATAAGGAAATCGAAAGCGTGATGTAGGGCCGGGTGCATTCGCGTTTCTCGATTATTTGGCGGCGAAGGGAGCAGTATGCCCCCAACTCCCGGTCATGACGAATTCACCGATGGGCTTGCGCGTCCGCGGCGTCATTTCCCGATCCTTCAGCTTGGGAGGCAGGGAGTCCGGGTTTCCCGGATAACCGATGGCGATGGCCGCAAGGGGCTCCCACCCTTCAGGGATGGCGAAAGTCTTCCGCGCTTTGTCCGGATCGAACCCAGCCATCTGATGGACCACCAGGCCGCGAGCCGTGGCTTCCAGCGACAGCAGGGCCGTTGCTGCTCCGGTGTCGTATTGCGCGTTGCGGTTTGGCGCGTGATTCTCCGCAAAAGCCAGCTTGGTCACGGCAATCGCAAGCACGGACGCATTTTTCGCCCACCCCGCATTGAACTCTACCAAAGTTTTCAGAACCTTCTCGAAATTTGCTTGGTCCTCTTTCGTCGCGACGATATAGGCCCAAGGCTGTTCATTGAAGCTAGAGGGCGCCCACCGCGCCGCTTCAAACAGGCTGCGGAGGACGTCTTCCGGGATCGCTTTGTCCGCAAAGGCGCGCGGACTCCAGCGGTTGCGGATCAATTCGTGGATGGGAGCCTCGCTGGGCGCCGGTTTTTGCATATTGATAATTTTTTACTCCGAGGCCATTTAGATGATCGAAGCCGCCAGGGCGGTGCATTTGCCCCGCCCCCCCGTGATTCTCGCTGCCATTTCTGGGCGGCTGTTTAGTCGCCTGCTTTCGCTGCGGGCTTTTGGATCATTTCCACGTCGAGCGTGATGTTCACCTCGTCTCCCACCACCACGCCCCCGTTATCCAGCTTCGCGTTCCACTTCACCCCATAGTCCTGGCGGTTGATTTTCGTGGTCGCCGTGGCGGCCAGGCGTTGATTTCCCCAGGGGTCCTTCACGGGAGTGGTTGGCCCGTCCACATCGAGCGTCACTTCCTTGGTCGTGCCACGAATGGTCAAGTCGCCCGTGACTCTCAGTTTTCCCGGCGCGACCTGTTCCACCTTTTTCGATTTAAAGGTCATGGTTGGAAAGTGGGCCACGTCAAAGAAGCGTTCGCTGCGCAGATCCTTGTCGCGGTCGGGTTCGCGGGTGTCCACGGTGTTTACGTCGATGGTCACTTCCACGCTGGAATTCGTGATGTCCTGGTCATCACGGACCATCGTGCCGCTCACCTTGCTGAACGCGCCGCGCACAGTGGAGAGGCCCAAGTGACGTACGGCAAACTGCGCGGAGGAGTGCTGCGGGTCAATCTGCCAAGTGGATGTGGCGGCCCCGGCGGGCAGGGCGAGCCCCACGGTCATGCCAACGATCACCGCGATTCGAGAGACGTACCGGTTCATCTTGTTTCCCCTTCCTTGTTGAATTGGAGTCGGTAAGTGCATCCGCAAGTCGTTACTCCTGCTTGGCAGCGCGGATCTCTTCCAGCAGGTCATAAAGAGTCTTCAACCGCGCTCCGAGCATGTGCCGGAACTGCCGCTTGTGCAAATCCCGCATCGGCTGGTCCAGGGGCTTCAGGAGCTGCAATCCACGAGCCGTAATGCGCGCCTTCACCACCCGCCGATCGTCGATCTGCCGCTCGCGGATGATCAAACCCTGTTTTTCCAAGCGGTCCAAAAGCCGCGTGATGTCTGGATCGTGGGTGATCATCCGGTCGCCAACGCCGCGGCAGGCGAGGCCTTCCGACCCCGCTCCCCGGAGGATCCGCAGGACGTTGTACTGCGTGCCCGTCAATTCCGCGGTGCGAGTCAGTTGCTCGGCCTGTTGCCCCAGAGCGTCGGCGGCCTGCAACAGGGCGAGAAAGACGCGCTCTTCGAGGGGGCCGGGCGGATGCCCCGGCTTGCTCTTGGGATTCACAAACCGGATAATAGTCGTGTAAACGACTATTGTCAAGAGGTAAATATCGGCCTGCGAAGCGACTCTTTTGGTCTAGGCCTTGCGCAGCGTGCGCAATTGAATCTCGCTCACCAGGCTTCCCGGCCTTTGCGTCACAATCGCTTCCACGGCGTGCGCCACGTCCTCCGGGCTTAACGCTTTGGCCAGGTTTTTCGGCCGGCTGCCCGAAAACTCCGTTGCCACGCTTCCCGGGCAGACCACGCTCACGCGGATACCGTGCTCGCGCAAGTCTTCCATCATGCAGCCTGACAAGCCCATCAGCCCCCATTTGGAGGCGCAGTAAATCCCACCGCCTGCAAAAGTGTTTCTCCCCGCCAGGGAGCTGATATTAATGATGTCTCCCGAGCCGCGCCGGATCATCGAGGGAACCACCGCCCGTGAAACCAGAAAAACGCTCTTGAGATTGGTATTCACAACGCGGTCCCAATCCGCCTCGGTTTTTTCGTGCGCCGGGCCAAACAGACCGATCCCTGCGTTATTCACCAGGATGTTAATCGAACCGAGCGCTGCTTCCGTTTCTGCGACCAGTTCGGAGACTTGACTGGCCTTGCTAATGTCGGTCAAACGAAAAAAAGCACGGGCCCCCAGTTTTTCGAGGTCTGCTGCGGCACTTTCCAAGGCCCTCCCTTCCCTGCCGCAAATCGCTACCGAAGCGCCGAGGCCTGCGAGGCGATGAGCGATCGCGCGGCCAATGCCGCGGCTCCCTCCTGTAACCAGCGCGACACTTCCGGCGAGCTGTTTTTCCTTCGGCCGGTCATTTGTGTTATTTATTCCGGTCATGAGAATTCTTCCTCGCACGGGCCACTCCTTTTGTGCGAAACTCATCCTATCACCAGAGGTTTCTGCGGTGGCGTTCGTCCCGTTCGCTGCGGCGGAAATGAGTGAGAAGCGGCCCCGCGGCACCCAGGTAAGATCATCAGCAGCTCGGTCGAGGATAACGGCTTGCGGATGTAGCGCGGCTTTACCTATAATCCCAACGTTTCCGAGACAGAATGATTCCCGGGTAAGGAGATTCCGGGTCGCACCGGAATACAAGAGGACGCGCGGCATCTCAGCTGAGGAGAAACCGGAATGAATGGAACACGGAAGTGGGTGGGCATTGCGCCTGTGGTGACGCTTTGCCTGATTCTTGGGAGTTCGACGAGCCTGCGCGCGCAGACGCCTGCGGCCGGGCAGGATAGCGCAAAGGCCCCGGCCTACACGCTTGTTGAGTACAACGCGGAGCAAGCATGCGCGGCGGAGAAAGTGCCTGCGACGCAGGTCAAATGCCTAGATGACTTCGTCGCGAAATATCCGAATTCCGCGCTGCTGGTTTACGTTTATCCCCTCTACGTCAATGCTTACAACCAACTGAAGAATCCCCAAAAGGTGATCGAGTACGCCGACAAGCTCGTGGCGCTCGGCGAGAAAGCAGAACCGGTGGTCCGCTACCAGATGCTTTATGCCCGAGCCCTGGCTTATGCCACGCAAAGCCAAACCGACCAGACGGCGGGCGCGGCGAAAGCTCGGGACGCGGCGTTACTTGGTCTAAAGACGCTAGAGGAAGTCAAGAAGCCAGAGGGTGTATCCGAGGACGAGTTCAAGAAGCAAAAGCAGCAGCCCACCATTCTCTTCTACTATACGGCCGCCAATGCAGCCATGAACGCGAAGGACTATGCGGCAGCGGTGACGTCCTTCAAGGCCGTATTAGCCCACGATCCTGACGATCTCAGCACCAATTACAATTTGGGGCGCGCTTATTTGGCCATGACGCCCCCTCAGCAAATGGACGCCTTCTGGTATTTCGCAAAATCGGTGACTTC
>Ga0126371_10005739_pt1 | contig 11033 bp, 6 predicted proteins | sample PanSoiMetaPlot_4_FD_110145 | JGI IMG/M metagenome (GOLD analysis project Ga0126371, IMG submission 110145) | Tropical forest soil microbial communities from Panama - MetaG Plot_4 | ecosystem: Environmental > Terrestrial > Soil > Tropical forest > Bulk soil | place: Panama | collected 2016-02-17
ACGAAAATTCCTGGGAAACTCAGGGGGTGTTGCCGGCGTTCTGCTTAGCGGTTGGCAACTAAACACCATCCTCATAGCCGAGACGGGGCAGCCACTCACGCCACTGGTTCCCAATGATCAGAGCAATACTGGCGGTAACAACGACAGACCGAACGTGATTGGGGATCCTAATACTGGCCCCCGCAACGCTAATGAATGGTTCAATGTCAATGCCTTTCAGATTCAGCCGTTTGGCACCTTTGGAGATGCTGGTCGCAGCAGCATCGACGGGCCTGGGTACTTTGCCATTGATCTCTCAGCTGCGAAGTTTACAAAAATCACCGAGAGAACTTCTCTGGAATTCCGCGCCGAATCGTTCAATCTCTTGAATAAGACGAATTTTGATCTACCGAATCGAGTGCTCGGTTCTAACTTCGGGCAAATTTTTACGGCAAAGGATTCGAGGGAATTGCAGTTTGCGCTAAAGCTCAGCTTTTAGACTCAAACATCACGCAGCCGAGAATTGCAATAGTCAGTTTCGGACTGCACTCCACGCAGGCTTATGAACGACAGTGGTTTGTCTATTCCAGCTAAACACCGGATCGCTCCAGCATTGCCTCCCGGATTCCATCGTGAGCGGCTGCGGGAGCTGTGCGATCGATGTACTGATGGATTGATTCTCTTGCGAGGCGAGCTCGATTGGTTTCGGAAAAGGGAACTGCGCCGTTCCGATCCTGCCTATCGGGACACGAACTTCAAGCAAGAAAAGAACCTGTACTATCTGACGGGTATCGAAATACCAAACTCTTTGTGTCTTATCGATCCAAGAAAGCGGCAGTTAAACGTCTATACCGACTGGCAGAATTCTCGTGAGCTGGAGGGTGCCAAAGCTCTTGGCATTGAAAAGATCTATCCGACCGCTGCATTTCTTCGGGATGTTCGGATCTATGGCGAATCCTATGAAAATCTCTATGCCCTGTATGCGCCACTGCTCGAAGACGGTCCGATGTTCACCAAGAACGCCGTGATGACCGGAGTGTTTCCTCCCGGGATGGCGGCGCCGGTCACAGAAGAAATGCAGTTTGCGCGTCGCTTGTCAGAGCTGTTTCCCGGCCACCGAGTCAGGAGCATTGGCCCCGTAATCGATGAGATGAGAAAGATTAAGCATGTGGAAGAAATTCAATGCCTTCGCGCGGCCAACTCCGCGGCGGTTGGGGGCATACTCAGTGCTTTTGGGGCAATTCGCCCAACGATATATGACCACGACGTCTCCGGAGTGATTGAATGTGCCATGAGGCGGGAAGGAGCTGTGGGCGCGACCTTCTCGCACAACCTGATGTCGGGTCCAAATCAGTTCACAAAACTCGACCTGTTATGGGCTGACTATCGACATCTAGACAGAGAGTTGCAGGAGGATGATGGCATATTTATCGACATCGGAGCTGAGGTTGGATATTACGTTTCTGACATCGGTCGGACCGCGCCGGTTTCGGGCCGATTTTCTCCCGATCAGCGAAAGCTCTATGACGTTTATTTGCCTTGCTATTTGGCTGCGCTGAAATCCGTTAAACCCGGAGTCACGCAGAAGCAGATAGTGAGTGCCTGCGTGAGAGCGATGGAGGGACAGCTGCCCGCCATCAGTGAACCTTGGCTTAAGGGCGCTGCGGAACAGTTTATAGGCACCACCAGCGGGCGTCCTGCGCTTGGCCATTACATAGACATGGACGTGATCGGGAAGGGGGCTGCTCCCGATGAGCCGCTCAAAGAGGGAATGGTGTTCGCAATTGAGCCGTTGCTGTTCTGCGCGGAGAAGAAGTTTGCGGTATTTATCGAGGACAACATCCTCGTTACTGCTGACGGATATGAGGTCCTCTCAACGGGCTTGCCGTATACGGTTGAGGACGTCGAGAGGACTATGGCTTCAAGGACCCGGATACCAAAATTAGATGGCGGGGAGCGAGTGCAATGCATCGGTGCTGGCTGATATTGCTGATTGCGTGGTTCACGGTAATCTCCGCAGCTTGGGCGCAGGGTCCGGCATCACAGAAGAAGCCGACCGTACTGACCGAGGAGATGAGCTGGACAGAAATACGCGATGCTATCAACTCGGGGAAATCTACGGTTCTCCTGGTCGTTGCATCGGTCGAACAACATGGGCCTCACCTGCCGACCATCACCGATACCCTGGTCGGCAAGTATGTTGCTCAACAGGCGGCAATGCGACTTGGGAACGCATTGGTGGCCCCTGTGATGCAGCCGGGTCTGGCCGAGCACCATCTCGGATTTCCGGGAACGATCTCTCTAAACTTCCAGGATTTCACAGAGGTGTTGACCGACTATTGCGTGGACTTAGCACAGGCAGGCTTTAAGAACATCATTCTCATCTCAGCGCATGGTGGCAACACAGATACCATGATCGCGTACGCTCCGCGAATCGCCAAGCAACTACTGAATCAAGCCGACGTTTATGTTGCAACCGGTGCGGTGGGGCCAGACGAAGCACGGAAGCGCGAAGCCTTGGCAGAGAAGTATCATGTGTCACTTGGCAAAGTTGGAGTCCACGCCGGCTGGTTAGAAACCAGTATGGTGCTGGCGATTCGCCCTGACCTGGTGGATATGAGCAAGGCTGAGGAGGGGCTGGACCAGGATTCTTTTTACTCTCCCGAAAACGTCAAGAGAACGCAGCTCAGGGGACTCGCCGTTGGAGTTAAGCCTTATTCGTCCAATGGCATTTTGGGTGACCCGCGTGGTGCGACCGCTGAAGCAGGGCGCGAACTGCTTGACCTTGAGATTGACGAACTGGTTAAAACCGTGCATTTCCTGACGGAGCCGAACCAACCTTTCAGCGATCATCGCGCGGGTGGTCCTGGGCAATAATGCGGTGCCACAGGAATCTTCCCCACCGACCAACACAGGAGCCATGATGGGCTATCGAATCGGAATCGACGTGGGTGGCACGTTCACTGATTGCGCAGCAGTGGGTGCAAGCGAACAAATTCGTACCGGCAAGGTCCCAACACAAAGCGATGAAGCGCAAGGTGTGCTGGACGCCATCGCTGTTTTAGCTCGCAGCTTTGGTATGCCGACCGAGACTTTTCTGAGTCAAACTGAAGTCATTGTTCTCGGGACCACAGCCGTCACCAACACAATCCTTGAATACAAGGGCGCAGAGACCGGCCTCATTACCACAAAAGGGTTCCGGGACGTGATCGAGCTACGGAGGGGGTACCGGGAGAACCTGTTTGATATCCGTTTGGAAGCTCCGTACCAAATCGTGCCCCGGCAGCGGCGACTTGGGGTGACCGAGCGTATCGACTACGCTGGTCGCGTCGTAACTCCCCTCGACGAAAACGACGTCCGCTCAGCAGTATTGCGTCTGAAAGACATGGGAGTGAACTCGATCGCCGTTTGCCTGTTGTTCTCGTTCGTGAATCCTTTACATGAAAACCGGGTTGCCGAAATCATCCATGAGCTCCATCCTGAAGCGCTAGTGTCGCTGTCCTCTCAGATTCTGCCTCAGATTCGCGAATTCGAGCGGGTAAGCACAACTGTGGTTAACGCTTACGTAACACCGAAACTCAAGAGATATCTCGACAACCTGCAAGAGTTGCTGAAGCGTCACGGATTCACTGGCGAACTGTTTGTCATGCAGTCAAACGGCGGAATGATGGACGCGTCGTTTTCCGCTGATCACGGTGTTGAGGCAATCCTGTCGGGTCCTTCTGGCGGAGTGGTAGCGGGAATATATCATGGCAAGCTGGCCCTTCACACAAACCTGATTACCGTGGATATGGGCGGTACCAGCTATGACGTGTGTTTAATACAGGACTCAAAGCCCGAGATCGGCGTGGATTCCTGGATCAGCCGCTATAGAGTAGCGATTCCGTTGCTCGATATTCACACCATCGGGGCGGGTGGAGGAAGCATTGCCTGGATTGATCGGGCAGGCGGACTGCGTGTCGGGCCGCGGAGTGCCGGGGCGGAACCCGGGCCGGCATGTTATATGCACGGTGGCACCGAGCCAACGGTTACGGATGCTGATTTGTTGCTAGGGTATCTTAATCCCGACAATTTTCTTGGTGGTGCGATGAAGCTCAGCCGCGATGCCGCCTCGGAAAGCGTCGGCAAGAAAATTGCCGAGCCCCTTGGGATGACTTTGACCCAGGCTGCTCACGGGATCTTCACTATTGTTAGCAACAGCATGACAAATGCCATACGCTTTGTCTCGGTATCTCGTGGCCGCGACCCGAAGGATTATGCGCTGATGGCATTCGGGGGAGCGGGCCCGGTTCACGCTGGCATGCAAGTGAGGGATCTCGGCATGCGAACAATCATCATTCCGAGGAACGCCGGCGTGTTTTCCGCGATCGGCAACCTGGTGTCGAACTTTAAGGTTTCCAAAGTACATTCCTTTGTTCGTAGACAGGAGAAGCTCGACATTGAAGAATTGAACGCGCTTTTCGTTACCATGATGCGATCGGCGGAAGCGCAACTGGGTCGCAGGGAGAAGATCCACGAAATCATTGTTGAGCGGTCCTTGGATATCCGCTATGTGGGACAGGTGCAGGAGGTGATCGTCCCCATTTTGTCGCGAACCCAACGCGTGACAGAGGTCAACCTGGCAAACACATTTCGGGCCTTCCACCAGATGCACGAAAAACTCTATGCGTTTAACAGGCCGGAGGAGGCGCCCGAGGTCGTCAGCCTCAGGCTGGACCTGATCGGTTTGAGAGAGGAGGTCCACTTCCCAAGTGTGCCTTTCGAAGGCGAGGATGCAAGCCAGGCAGTCGCGGGTACTCGCGAGGTACATTTTGAACAGAGAGGCTTCGTTCCCACCCCGATCTATGATGGCACACGCGTGCGGCCCGGGAACCTTATCGTCGGTCCGGCCATCATCGAAGAGCCGTGGACGAACATCGTGATCTTTCCCGGCCAGGAGGCACTCCTGGACCAGTACATGAACTACGTTATCGAGATTGCTGCCGAGCAATACGACACGCACGAACTCACGCTCAGCCGGGCTCAGGTCGCCCCTTAATCAGTAGGTGGGAGCGCACAAGAAGCAGGCAAACACTCTGGAGGCAGTTTTGGATCCCGTCCTCGGACAACTCGTTCAATCGCAACTCTTGGCAACTATCGACGACATGGGACAGGTGTTGGCGAGAAGCGCAGTTTCAAGGGAGATTGTCGAGGAAAAGGATTTCGCCGTCGCGATCGTGTTGGACCGGGGAGAGGTCGTAGCGCTCGACAATCTACTGCACCTCGGTACTGTAGCCGATTCGGCCTCCCGTATTCAGGAGCTGTTTGAGTTCGCGATGAAGCCGGGCGATGTGATCTTCAGCAACGACCCCTATAGCGGCGGAAGCCAGATCCAGGACTTCACTGTTTTGGCGCCTTTCTATCATGGACGCGAGCAGATCTGTTACCTCGTGTGTCGCGCTCATTTGCCGGATCTCGGAGGGCAGATACCCGGCGGGTACTTTCCATTTGCCGACGATGTGTGGGCGGAAGGGTCGCGAATTCCGCCACTTAAAATCGTGCAGGAGGGCAAGATCGTCCGCGACAAGTTGGATGCTGTGGTCATCAATTCCCGTTATCCCGACGCTTTCATGGTCAATCTACGGGCAATGCTCGCAGCCTTGGAAATCGGGCAGAGGCGCATGGGGAGCATGATCCGGAAGTACGGGAAATCCCAGATTGAACAGGGCATGCGGTACTGTATTGCTTCCGCGGAAGCCCAACTGGCGAGCGAGATTGGACGCTGGCCTACAGGCACGTACGAAGGCGTCTCCTACATTGACCATGACGTTAAAGGCGGCAGCGCCCTTCAAGTGAATGTCTGTGTGAGGTTGGCGTCGGGCATACTGACGCTTGATTTCCGCGGGTCGTCGCCGCAATCGCCCGGTTTCGTAAACAGCACCAGGTCGAACACCCTGGGTTATGCGCTTGTTCCGTTGTATGCTGCGATGGGTGGATCGGTCCCCGTCAACAGTGGTGTTCTGAAGCACATCGAACTACTGACCAAGGAAGGGTCGATCGTTCACCCGGTTTTTCCCGCCGCAGTCGGTTGGGGGCCCTATCACCCGGGTGCTGAAATCGTGTCTGCAGTGTCTCTTGCCCTCAGCAGCATGCTTCCCGGAAGCGTTACCAACCTCTCCACGAAATCCCTGATGATCGTGGCACGCTGGCCACAGCAACACCTTTCCTATCCTCTGCACGCGTTTCTTCAAGCCGGCGCCTCGGCTGCTCAGGGAAGCGATGGATGGGGTTCACCTGGTCCGTTCGCGCGCGGCACCACACCCTCCATCGAGATGATTGAAAGCCATCTCCCGGTGAGATTGCGCCAGCTTGAGTTTGCCGAAGATTCCGCAGGCCATGGCCGGTGGCGTGGCGGGTTCGGGAACGTGGTGGAATTCGAATTCACGTCTCCATGCACAGTGGACGTTGTTGTCGAGGGCGAGGCGCACCCGGTTGAGCCGCATGCCAAGGGCAAAGCTGGTGCCGGTGCCAAGGTGGAGCTGGACGGCAAACCTGTCAAACATGTGAGTTGGAACCAGGTGCCAGCATCGAGGGGACTCCTGGCCCAAGCCGGAGGTGGTGCTGGATGGGGCGATCCGCGAGAGCGGGATATGGCAGCCATCCAAGGGGACATCGATATCGGATTGCTATCGCCGGAAGTTGCCGGCACAGTGTACAACGCGCGTCAGTCCGCTTCCGCTCGAAGCACGGTGAAGGTATAAGCCATGGTTGACGTGATCACCTGCGAGGTCATCCGCGACTTTATGGAGACAGTCGCGGCGGAAATCATGAAGACGTTGGTGCGCTCCGCTGTCAGCGTGATGTTTAACGAAGCGCATGATTGTTCTGCGGGCGTCTTTTACTATGATGGCCGCACCGTAAGCCTGATCTCCCGCGCTGATGCCATGCCGGTGCACATCTATGCCTGCCTGTCCTCGGTGCAGGAATGCATGGACTATTTTAAGGGAGACCTTAACGATGGAGACGTAATCCTCATTAGCGATCCTTACCATGGCGGAACTCACATCTGCGACTACACGATGATGAAGCCCGTCTTTTACGAAGGCAAGCCAATATTCTTTCCTTCTGTGCGAGGCCACTTCCTGGACGTGGGTGCTCCGTATCCAGGCAGCGCGAACGCCGCTGCGGTCGAGGTTCATCAGGAAGGCTTTCGCTTTCCTCCCCTGAAGCTTTATGACAAGGGTGAGTTTCGTCGTGACGTATGGCGCATGCTGATCGCCAACACGCGCCTTCCGCACATTTACGAAGGCGATCTCAACGCGATGATCGGCAGCTGCCGCGTCGGAGAATCGCGACTCAAACAAGTTGTAAAGAAGTACGGATTTGCCACCGTTCTGGAAGCAGTAGCGCACATTTTCGATAGGAGCGAACGCAGGTTCCGGGACGAGATAAGATCCTGGCCAGACGGCACCTACACGGGCAGGAGCGTGCTCGACACCGACTTTCGGGATAAAAAAGACATTAACGTTAATGTTGCGGTCACGGTTAAGGGCGATGAGATCGAAGTAGACTTCTCGGGCTCGCATCCGCAGACGAAGGGCCTGATTAACAGCGTGCCTGGCAACACGCTGTCTTATGTCTATATGGCGTTTACCGCACTCTGCCCGGACATACCGGTCAATTCGGGCTTTTTTCGGCCTATCAAGACAAAGCTTCCGCGCGGGTCGGTCGTGGATCCGAACCCTCCTGCTCCCGCCGGACTGGCGACTATCTGTATTGGCGCGGACATTGGTGAGGCCATGATCCAGGCCCTTGCCAAATTCGCGCCGGAAAAAGCTGGGACGATCTCGCTGGACCTGTGCATTTTTGGTGCCTGGGGAGTGGACCCAAGATACCAGAATTTCTTTGTGACTTATGACTACAACGGCTCACCTGTCAGTTCCGGCGCGGCATGCGGAACTGATGGGTGGGGAGGCTGGGCTTCGACGGTTAGCGCGGTGCAGATGGAGTCGATGGAGCAGATGGAGACAAAGTATCCATTGATATACCTGCAAGGCGAATACTCCATGGACACTGCGGCTCCTGGCCGCTGGCGTGGAACGCCTGCCTTTCACATGCAGCGGTCACCGTATGGCGCGGCCGGCCCTATCATGCACGATGTGTGGATTCAAAAGGGCAAGGGACACCCGCTGCAGGGTTTTGCCGGAGGAAACTCCGGAACCGGAAACTATGCGGTGGTCTATCACGGTACCCCCGAAGCGCAGGCAGTCGAAGGGCACTTCCTCGGAGCTCTCAAAGAGGGAGACATAATTTTCATGCAGAGCGGTGGCGGAGGAGGCTGGGGACCGCCTTGGGAACGTGATCCTGAGCTCGTTCTCGCGGATGTCCAAAATGAAATTGTCTCTCGAAATGCTGCGAAAAACGACTATGGAGTCGTGATCGACGGGACTGTTCCGAGGGTGGATCGAGTACGCACTGAAGAGATTCGAAAGAAACACGGAACCTCACCATGACCGCTACTGCAGAAAGAGGGGGTGCTGCGGCCGAAGATGCGAGAATCGCGGATTTCCGCAAACTTTTCCCCATTACCGCGAAAGCTATCTACCTCAATAGCTGTGCAAAGGGGGCCTTGTGTACTCCAGTCCGCGATGCGTATGGGCAGTTTCTCGACGATTGGAACAACCTGGGTGCGCCATGGCAACTCTGGGTTCAAAAAACTGACGAGGTCAAGGCGCGATTCGCCCGATTGATCGGCGCCAAGCCCAGCGAGATCGCGACCTCACTCTGCGTATCAACTTCAACCGATAGCATTGCCAGCGCGTTCGACTACCGTAAGCGCAACAAGGTCGTATTGGGCGACCAGGAATATCCCACTATTGCTCAGATATGGCTGGCACAGCAGCGCCTGGGTGCAAAGATTCAGTTCCTTCGATCGAGTGGCGCATGCCCTACTCCTGAAGAGTATGCCCGCGTGGTTGATGAAGATACACTGATTGTTCCATTAACTCATATCAGCTTCAAAAACGGCAGCGTGCTGGCCGTAAAAGAGATCACGCAGGCTTGCCATCAACGGGGAGCTCTGGTTCTCCTGGACGACTATCAGAGCACTGGAACGTCTCCACTTGATGTGAAGGAGCTTGGCGTCGATTTTCTCGTGACCGGGATGGTCAAATATATGATCGGGCCGCCCGGGCTGGCATTTATCTATGTCCGTGAAGAGATCCTGAAAGAACTTCAGCCTTCCGTCACCGGATGGTTTGCCCGGCAGGACCCTTTCTCCCTCGACATCCATGAGTTGGATTATGCGGACAGTGCAAGGCGTTTCGAGACCGGGACATTCCCCATCGGCGCGATTTACGGGAGTTTGGCCGCGCTGGAGGTGATGACGAGTCTTGGGCTCGACACCATCGCCCGGCACATCGCATTGCTGGCGCGGAAGGCGGTTCCCGCCCTCCACGACCTGGGATTTAATGTTACAACCCCACTCGACTCGACCGGACCCATGGTCGCGATTGAAACCGATCGCGTGAGCGAGATCATTCAAAGGCTCGCCCAGGAGAAGATTCTGTTTGCAGGACGCAACAATCTTTTCAGAGTTTCATTTCATGCGTACAACACGCTGGAGGAAGTCGATGTTTTACTCGAGTCCTTGCAGCGGCTCAGACCCTAGCGGGAATTGACCGTGACTCTCAGCCCTGAGAAACAGATAGCCGAACTCGAGAATCGAGCGGGCGAACGCACTCTCCAAAGAAAGCTGTCGCAACGCCAGTTGACCATGATGGTGATTGGAAGTGCCATCGGGACTGGGCTTTTTCTCGGCAGTGGGCTTGCAATCCACCTTGGTGGGCCGGCAACAATCCTGGCCTATCTTTTTTGCTCGGGACTCGCTCTGATGATTTCCTGGGCGCTCGCCGACATGGCAGTTGTGCATCCAGATGCCGGATCGCTGGGCATCTTTGCTGGCACGTACCTGAGTCCCTGGACCGGGTACATGGTCATGGTGTCGTACTGGGCGTGCGCCGTGATCAGTATCGGACAGGAGATCGTGGCGGCGTCAATATACTGTCAGTATTGGTTCAAAGGCATCCCGCAGTGGTTCTGGGTGGCGCTATTCGCCGCAATCCTGGTGTACGTAAATAGCTGGGCTGTCAGCAAATTCGGCGAATTCGAGTATTGGTTCGCCATGATCAAGGTAATTACGATCGTGTTGTTCATAGTCTTCAGCGCCGCCGTGCTGATGGGGTTGACCAGAGTTCAGTCGCCGGGACTGTCGAACTACAACTCCGGGGCCGGGTTCTTGCCCAACGGCTGGTCGGGTCTTTGGTTTTCCGTGCCGTTTGCTTTGGTGAGTTTTATTGGGATCGAGTTGATTTCCATCACTGCGGGCGAGGTAAAAGATCCTGCGCAGACAATCCGAAATGCCTCACGCAGCATTATCTGGCGCCTGATCATTTTTTATGTTGCTTCGATTGCCTTATTGCTTGCCGTCGTATCCTGGAGAGACGTCGGCGTCAAGGTGAGCCCGTTCGTGTTCGTTTTCCAGGCTGTTGGGTTTCGCAGCGCAGCAGCACTCATGAACTTTGTCGTCCTGACGGCGGCACTTTCGGGAGCAAATTCAACTCTCTATGCTGCAACACGAATGCTCTATTCGTTGGCCCATGACGGGCTTGTTCCGGCAGTCTTCCAGCGGGTCTCGGGTAACGGTATTCCGGTTCCCGCGTTAATGGGTTCTGCACTTGGTCTCGCCATCGCGATTGTGGTTTCTGTTCTGATACCAGTCAAAGCTTTCGGCCTGATGATCGCAGTCGCCTATTTCCATATCATGTTTGTTTGGATTGCGGTTCTCATTGCGTACATGGTTTTTATTAAAGTGAACCGGGCGCCACCGGGAGGGCATAGCCTCGTCAAAGGCCACCCGTTTACCACCGTGGTCGCCATTTGCGCCCTGCTCGCCATCATCATTACGAGTTGGTGGATTCCAAACATGAAGCCTACCGCCATCTCTGGTCTCGTCTGGATGTTGCTGGCCAGCGGGTATTATTTTTTGATTCGCATGAGATTGCGGTCAGAGAAGA
>Ga0126371_10005740_pt1 | contig 11032 bp, 9 predicted proteins | sample PanSoiMetaPlot_4_FD_110145 | JGI IMG/M metagenome (GOLD analysis project Ga0126371, IMG submission 110145) | Tropical forest soil microbial communities from Panama - MetaG Plot_4 | ecosystem: Environmental > Terrestrial > Soil > Tropical forest > Bulk soil | place: Panama | collected 2016-02-17
GCGTCATCACCACATGAGCACGCGAAATGGGGATGGAGACTGCGCCAAAACCGAACAGCGGATGCCCGCAGGCGTACACGCGGTCACCTTCGACCGAGGTCACCGTGCATCCGGCGCTCAGCGACAAGTCGCCGCGCACCAGGTCCATTCCGATCATGTCGCCGGGCTTCAATTGTGGGTCAGTTGGTTCTGGAGGCGCCTTACCGCCGGCCATGGCCGCGATGCCCCAGGAGGCCAATTGGTCTTTGAACTGGGCAAGCGTTTGCGGATAGAGACCGGCACTGATCAAAGGAGTTTCAATGGGAATGAGGAATTGTCCGGAACCCGCGCCTACGGAGGTAGCTTGGGGAAAACCCGGCGCGCCCGAATTCACGGCTGCGGTTTTTAGCGGCACAGAGGGGAGATCAGACGACTTGGCCACATCAAACATGCTGGCAATCGGGGTTACTCCGCCGATCGCGTCTTTGGTGAAGTTGCCGATCTTTAGCGAAAGCGCTCCGGCGAGCTTTCCGTCGAAATATACGGGGCTCCCGCTCATTCCCGCCGCGACGCCGGTCTTGTCGGCTTTATCTCCCAAAAGCTTAACCAGAATCACGTCCTGCTTCGGCCCCAGGGCATCATTCAGGATACCGATGACCTCCAAATCGACCTTCTCCACCTGGTCGCCTTGAAAAATGGTGTAAACCACGCCTCTCATCCCGGGCTTGATATCGCTAATGGGAAACGTTTGCGGGTTGTCTGCGGCGCGGGCGAGCGGGGCGAAAAAGGCCAGCGCTAATATCGCGAGACCCAGCCATTTACCTGGATGCACCGAGGGCATGGTGAACCTATGATACAGGCCGCATTTGCGCGAAGCAACTGAACTAAAGTACCCAACGCCAGTACCTCCCTGGTGCCGGTAAGCGTCTCGATTTTTGCCCATGGGAGGGACTCCTTGCTTTCCCGGTTCATTTTCCGGGAGAAGCTTGCAGCGATACTTCGAAAAACATGAGCGGCTTATTAGACGGCACAATCATGGCGTTGGGTATATACAAGCTGGCGTGGTCCGCCAAGGAGATGTTGCGGCCCATGTTGAAGTACACGAAGCCGTGGATCATGCCCATCGGCGGAACGACGTCGGCGTCCAGCGTCAGCGGCTGCAACGCTTCGATCATGCTCTCCACTTTCTTGTCCCTTCCGTTTGCCGGAATCCCGATCGGGGGAAATCTACGCGTCGATGGGCCAGGCGGGCCTTCCGGATGCACGATGGCCTTGGCGACTTCCTCGGCGGAAAGCGAATCGACGTCCTGACGATTGCCCTGTGGCGGCCGCACCGTCAACTGTACGGTGCTCAAATCAATGCGAATCGGCTGATCCAATTCATTCCTAAGGAAAACTTCCACCGGCAGAATTCCGGCGGGCAGCGGATCGGCCTTCCCGAATCTCTTCTTGGTGCGCTCCGGGTCGGTATAAGGATCGACCGACACGTTCAATCCATCGTGCCGGTCGTGCGCGAGGGCGCTTTGGTCGTTAGACGCACTGCCCTTAGCGGGCGCGCCTGCCTGCCCGAAAGCGGGCGCGAACATCAGAACGATAGCCCCGAAAAGCCAAAGAAGTCTCATCTGAATTTGTTCCGATGCCGCCAAGATACGGGAAGTTGTGCGAGTTTCGGGCCGCTGACACTATAATACCCTGCTTGCGCGCGGGAAAGCGCATCGTCACGGCCGCGTCGCCTTCCTAATGTATTTCCTCTATCGCATCCTCTCCGCTCTGGCCATGTCCTTGATCGCGCCGTATTACGCTTGGCGAAGCTGGCGCAACGGCGAGCCCACGAGGTCGCTCGGCGAGCGCTTTGGTTTCCTTTCGCCAGAAACCCTCGCGCGGGCCTCCGCCTCTCCCGGCGCGATCTGGATCCACGCTGTGTCGGTGGGTGAAGTGCTCGCGGCGCAGCCGCTCGTCGCGCATATCAAAAAGAATTTCGGTGGCCGTGCGGTGTTCGTCTCGACCACTACCGAAACCGGACGCCGCCTGGCGCGGGAGCGTCTGCGCTGCGCGGATGCCGTGTTTTACTTTCCGCTCGACTGGTTGGTAACGGTGCGCCGCACTCTTCGAGCCATCCGTCCCGTGCTGGTGATCATCATGGAAACGGAAATCTGGCCGAATTTTCTGCGCGAAGCCCGGCGGCAGGCCATCCCGGTCGCATTCGTTAATGCGCGAATCTCGGAGCGTTCTTTCGCGCGTTTCCGGCGCTGGAAATTTTTGGTCGGAGAGTTCTACGAGCGCGTCTTGCGGGATGCCGTTGGTTTCCTGGCCCAGACGCCTGCGGACGCGGCACGCTTGAGCGAAATGGGCGCCCCAGAGGAAACCGTGGAAGTGATCGGCAACCTGAAATACGACAGCGAGCCACCTTCCATTGGTGTTTTCGGATCATGGCTCTCCCAACAGATTCAGCATCAGGAACGCTGGCCGGTGCTCGTTGCTGGCAGCGTCGTTGCCGAAGAAGAGCAAGCGGTCATGGCGGCCTACGATATCGTGCAACGCCAATGGCGCCACACTTTGCTTGTCCTGGCGCCGCGCAAGCCGGACCGCTTTGATGCCGCCGTCGAGATCGCCTCGACCGCCGGTTGGAACGCGGTCCGCCGCAGCGGCGTCAATCTTCACGCAGCTCTCGACGAGAATGCCGACGTGCTCGTGCTCGACTCCATCGGCGAGCTTGCCGGCCTTTACGCGCTGGGCGATGCGGTTTTTGTAGGAGGTTCGCTGGTTCCCTCGGGCGGCCATAACATCCTGGAGCCCGCCTGGTTCTCAAAACCGCCGGTGTTTGGGCCCCACATGGAGAATTTTCAGGCCATGTCGCAGCAGTTTCTTTCCGCTAAAGCTGCGATCCAGGTTACGAGCGGTCAGCAACTTGGCAAGGTTTGGGTGCAATTGATCGAAGACAAAGGGACTTGCGAGCGCATGGGGAAGGCCGCACGCGCTCTTTGTGAACGCAACCGGGGCGCCACTGGGCGCGCTCTCGAGCGCATCGCCAGATGGCTTCCCGTTACGGAGCGTCCCGCGTGAAGTTCCGCGATGCCATCCTCTGGCCGTTTTCGGTCCCGTACGAAGTGGTAGCCCGCCTCCACGCCGGGGCGTATCGCTCGGGCTTTTTCCCGCAACGGAGACTCAATGCTTTCGTTATCAGTGTCGGAAATATCACGGTGGGCGGCACCGGAAAAACGCCCATGGTTCTCTGGATCGCGCAGCGGCTGCTCGCAGAAGGGAAAAGCGCCGGCATCCTCACCCGGGGGTACCGCGGGGAGGCTTCTGCCAGGAAGGCGCAAGGTTCCGGCAACGGGCTGGAGCCGGAGAGCGCGAGTGATGAAGTGCAGCTTCTAAAATCGCGTCTGGGCGACGGCGTCGCTTTGGGCGTAGGCGCCGATCGTTTTGCGCGTGGTTCCGAACTCGTCGCTCGAGGCGTCCAATATTTCGTTCTGGACGATGGTTTTCAGTATCGCCACCTGGCGCGGGATGTGGACATCGTCCTCATCGATGCCACGAATCCGTTCGGCGGCGGCCACCTGCTTCCCGCTGGACGGCTGCGAGAGCCGCGTTCGGCCCTAACCCGCGCTGCTATCGTCGTAATCACCCGCGCCACTCATTCTCCCGCAATCGAAGCGGCCATTCGCCAGGACTCCCGTGCTCCCATCTTTTACGCCAATCCGCATCTGGATTCCGTGCATCTCGCCGAAAGCGGTGCGGCTGTGGAAGCTGCCTTGATGCAGAACCGCAAGTTTTTCGGTTTTTGCGCCATCGGCAATCCACCGGCATTTATCGACGACCTTAAGAAATGGGGCTTTCAACTCGCCGGATACAGATTCTTCCGGGACCATCATCGCTACACGCAAGCGGACGCTCTCGCCATCGAATCGGAAGCCGCGAGCGTACACGCCGACGGCCTGATCTGCACGGAAAAGGATCTCTTCAACTTGGACGGTGTTCGTTGGCGCTCTCTTCCGCTCTATTTCTGCCGCATTTCTCTGGATATAGACCGCCCTGCTGACTTCTGGCTCGAGATTACGAATCGCCTGAACGCCCCGTGAGGGCAGCCAGAGGTCTTTTCTCCGGCGGCCGCAAGCCCGCCAACCGGCTCGCGGCATGCTCTCTTTGCTTTTGATCGTTCGCGAATCCAGTGTGAGAATGTTACGCAGGAGAGACCATGCAAAAAATAACTCCGTTTCTGTGGTTCGACGGCAAAGCCGAGGAAGCCGCCAATTTTTACACTTCCATTTTCAAAAATTCAAAAATCATTGAGTTCATGCGCTACGGAGACGCGGGCCCCGGCCCGAAAGGCAGCCTCATGTCCGCCACATTCGAACTCGACGGCCAGCGATTCATCGCTCTCAATGGCGGACCGCAATTCCAGTTCTCCCCCGCCATCTCTTTTTTTGTTCTTTGCGACACTCAGGCGGAAGTCGACCATTTCTGGGAAGAACTCTCCGCAGGCGGGCAGAAAATTCAGTGCGGCTGGCTCAAGGATAAATTCGGCATTTCCTGGCAGATCGTGCCAAAGGTTTTGGGTGAGATGCTGCGCGACAAGGATCCGGCTAAATCGCAGCGAGTGATGAAAGCCATGCTGCAGATGCAGAAGCTGGACATCCAGGGGCTGAAAAACGCTTACGAAAATTCGTAGTTTCTGTCTCGACTATCGAGAGCCGGATGACCTCAAAATTTTGGAAAATGCGAAAGCTCGTTTCCAGAGCTATCGAAATGTTTCCGGCTTGGGCAGGGAAAAATCGTAGAACACCCAGCGCGATTGGTCGGGGAAAATGGTGCGAATGCCCCGCACTTGAACGATGCCGGCGGGTGAAATCGTAAGCTCGACATCCTGAACCTGCGGGTGTTTTCCTTCCGCCATGAGGAGCGTTTGCAAGCTGAGGTCGTAGTCTCCGTTTTGGTTGATTGCGACTTTAGGTCTGATTTCAGGCATGCTGGCCTGGAATTGCGTATACCAGCGGCTGTAGGCGTCGAGCATCTTCCAGACGTCCCGATACATGGTGAAATAATAATTTTGCACGGCAAGTTTCAGGTTCAGATCGTCGGTCAGAATGCTGCCTGGATTGCCTGCGCGGGCCGATTCCAAAAATAATTTTGCCAGGCTCAGCACATCGTTCTGGGTAACGGACAGAGCGAGTGACGAAGCGAACCGGTTGAACTCCTGCGAAAATGCGCCCACCTCTCGCGAGCCCTCAAAAGTATAGAACTGGCTGACCGCGCCTGCGGAATGCACGACTGCCGCGATCGAAGTGTCCGCGGCTCCGATTTCCGCGGCGAACGAGTCCGTCTGGTAGAAGTAGACTTTGGTGGGAGATTCCTTGTCCCTGAAGGCGGAAAGCAGTTCTTCAAGGTCCTTGCGCGGAGTAACCGAAGGCGAATCGTGCCCCAGCTCGAGTTCCGTCTGGCTCACCGCCAGTGTCATTTGTTGCCGGACTTGAGCATCGTTCAAACGATTTTGCTGGCCCTGTGCGGAAAACGCACCGCTACACAACAGGAAAATTACGAGAAGCCCTCGCGGGTTCATTTGTATCATCGAAGTGAACGCTCTCTTTTTTCGGCGAGCGGCAGAATCGCTGGAACAGTGCCTTGCTGTTCAGCGTGCGGGGAGACTCTACCTACCGAAACCGTTATCAAATGACTGCGTCTACGACAACACTCGAATATCGCCAGCCTGTGGAAATCGGCTTGAGGGCGGGGCGTGCCAACGGGTCCTCGCCGCCGGTTCAGAGAACATTCGCTTCTCGAACCGGCGGGGAGGCGGATGCGCGCCTGGCTGCTACTGCGGGAAGGTAAACAGATCGAATAGATCCCCAATCGCCGGGCTGTTAACCGGCACGTATTTGCTCAAGTTGGTGTTGTACTTGGGATTCGGAAAGTTGTCGCGGCTGTGTTTGGTCAGCGGATCGAGCGCCCAGTTTCTCTCGATAAATTTCAGAATGGAAACGTGGTCGGTGTAGTCATGTGAAATGTGCCCGGCGGTTGTGAACGGCGACACCACGATTAACGGAATGCGCGTACCGTCGCCGAAAAAGTCCAAGGGCTGTACGTACCCAGAGTCGTAGTACCCACCCCCTTCATCGAAGGTGATGAAAATCGCGGTTGAGGCCCAAAGCGCCTGGTTGGCCTTGACCATGTCTACGATTTTCTTGACGAAACCTTCGAAAAGATCCAGCTTCGAGGAGGCCGGATGCCCATCCACCCAGCCGCTGGGCTTGACGAAGGAAACCGCGGGCAAGCTGTCGGACTGAATGTCGGCGTAGAAATCGGTCGTGTCCTTCAGCACCGCCTTGCGAACCGGGCCGTTGGTCATGATCGAGGTGGAATACTGAAAGAAGTTGCAAATGTTGCAGTATTGGTCGCTTGCGGCGCCTACCGTGCCATAGTTCAGTTGATATTTATCACCGAGATAGGCATTGAACTGGTCGCCGAAGTATGCGAATGACACGTTCTTTTCCAGAAGCGCGTCGCCGATGTTGCGAACGTTGGAAGGTGGTATGGTAAACGGCGTGTTCTGTTCGTTGTGGTCCGTGTAGGCATCGCTGCCGTCTCCGAAATAGCCCGGATTGTAATTGTTCAACAGGTAATAATGGCCGGGTTCGCAGCGAGGATCCACCAGATAAGGCAAGGTCGCGAGAAAGCTCAGCACGGAGCCGACGCCGGGAGCATCGGAGTCGGCGCAGGTGCTGTAGGTCCCTCCTCCAAACACGGGGGTTCCAGGCTTGCCGAGAACAAAACTGGGGCCGCCACCGCCATATCCGTCTTCTGTGTACCAATTGTTCGTGCCGGGAGCTGCGTTCGGATTTTCAATTTCGTCCACGGTTCCCTGGTACGAGTTGCCTAGGCCGACCAGTTGATTGTGCGGCGGTTCCTTTGGATTTCCGTTTCCATCGCTGAACCAGATGGCGTCGCCCGTGCCAAGCATGATGTGGTTGGCGCCTGTGCCGCCCATGACGGATTGATGGAAGTTGTCGCTCATCGCATAGTTATCGGCCAGTTGTTTAAAATAGGGCGCGTCGCCCTGGGCCATGTTGTAGAAGCCCATCGCGGTCGAACCTTCTCCGGTTGACGCATCGTTGAAGCCCGCCGCCTGCGGCTTTCCATTTGTTCCGGCCCCCACGGTGACCTCCACCCACGGAAACAGATCGGCTTTGCAGCCGCTGGCGTTCTCCACCGTCGAGTAGGCGAAATAGCTGCAATCGAGCTGCTGCCACATCTGATAGAACCGGTGCACGGGGCTGGCCGCATAAGAGATGTAGGGAAACGTGTCGGAAGTCAGCTGGAACGGACCTGGAGGAAGATCGGCCACGTTCAAGATACGCGTATCTGGCACCCGAGAGGCCTGCCCTGTGCCGCCTTCGGTGAGAGACACGTAATAGGCGGGATCCAATCCGTTTTCCGAGGCTTGCGCTTCCGCCAGGGAGCAAATTCCATTGGTCTTGCACGCGTCGGAAGGCCCGCCGGTCAGTGGAGGCGGGAGCGTTTTGTAAATGGATTTGTTCATCGGGCTGACTTGATATCTTTCACCGTGAGTATCTTTCGCGGCAAATTGCTCGGCCATCGAATAATTCGGTCCCGGGTCTCCGTCTGGATTGATAATCTCTTTCGACAACAGATTGTCTACGGTTTGTCCGCTTTTTGGTTGGTAGGTGGCGAACACGTGGTCGAACGTGCGGTTCTCGCCGATAATTACGATCACGTGCTTGATTGGGCTGGTGGTCTTCGCGTCTGCGCTCTGTGCCTGCAGCGGCGCGGCCAGAGGGCCCGCCAGACTGAATTGAACCAAGGTCATCGCGACGAATGCGGCCCCTAAACGCTTGGACGACACCCGTCGTTCATGCTTCAGCGACATGGATTCTCCTTTCCAGCTGTAAGGTGGGTGCGAAAATTACTCGCAGGCGAGACAATGCGGCCCGCAGATGAATCAGCGATTATCGTTGCGTAAAACCGCGATTACGCACGGCAGAAAATTTGGTGACAACATCACACACGATTGATTTCGCGCCGCTCTCCCCATACGTCAATGTGGACTATCATTTTCACTTGATACTCAAGTTGATACGTATACGGATCGGTTTGCCGCTCCAGAGCACCGGCTTGGCGTTTGCCGGGTCACCGTCGCTGTGGTATTTTTCGGCGCGCGTTACTTTTTAAAATTTCACTCCAGAAAGGCTCGATTGACATCCACCCGGAAGAAGAACGCCGGCTCGCGCGTTTTCCCGGCCACCGCGGCTGTCGGCTCGTCCATTGACCTGACCCGGTTGCTCGACATCGTCGGCGCTTTCTCACGGCAAACGATTGGGGTAATAGGAGATTTCGTTCTCGACGAATTCGCCTCAGGTGAGATCTCGCGTGTTTCGCGCGAGGCGCCCGTATTGATTTTGCGCCACCGCCATACGGAGTGTTATCCCGGCGGCGGGGCAAACGCCGTGAATAATCTGGCGGAGCTCGGCGCCCGTGTTCTGCCGGTGGGAGTTGTGGGTGACGATCACGCTGGTGAAGTACTGCTCGAATTTTTTCGCCACAAAGGGGTGAATACAAGCGGGGTCTTGCGCTCGCGCAACTGGCTTACGGCTACCAAGACGCGTTATCTGGCCGGTTGGACTCATACCACCGAGCAGCAGGTCCTGCGCATGGACCGCGAGCCTTCCGGTTCTTTGCCGGAGTCGGTTGCGCAGTCGATCGAGCGCAAGGCCCGGCAAGCGGCCCGCCAAGCTGATGCCCTGATCCTTTCGGACTACGGCTTCGGAGCTGCTACTCCTTCGCTAGCACGCAGGCTGAGAGGAAAGTGCGTCACCCTCGATTCGCGCTACCGTTTGCTTGAGTACGCTGGTGCCGGCATTACCGCAGCCACGCCCAACGAGCCGGAGTTGGAGGCCGCCTATCATCAGCGAATCGGCAACGATATGGCGAAGCTCGAAAAGCTTGGAACGCGATTGCTGAAAGACCTTGCGCTCGAGGCTCTGGTGGTCACGCGAGGCAAAGATGGCATGGCGGTATTCGAGGCCAATTCGGCGGACGCAGGCAGTGAGCCGCTGGTGCGCCAGATCTCCATTTACGGCTCCGATGCGCCGGTCGACGTGACCGGAGCGGGCGATACGGTGATCGCCGTTCTCAGTCTGGCCTTAGCGGCCGGAGCCTCCTATTTGGAGGCCGCGCACCTAGCGAATTATGCCGGAGGTATTGTGGTGATGAAACGCCGGACGGCCACCGTTTCAGCTGCCGAGCTCGCTTCGGTGCTTCGCCGCGAAGCTACGGCGCGGTAAGAGCCATGGACACCCGCTCCAAGATTCTTTCGCGGGCCGGTTTGCACGGCGTGCTCGACGAACATCGCCGCGCCGGACGTAAAATAGTGCTGGCGAATGGAATCTTCGACCTGCTTCACGTCGGACACGTGCGATATCTGAACGCGGCTCGCCTGGAGGGGGATGTGCTGGTCGTCGCTATCAACTCTGACGCGAGCACCCGCGCGCTCAAGGGCGAAGGGCGCCCCATCCTTACCGAACGCGCCCGCGCTTGTCTGGTCGCTGCCCTCGCCGCCGTGGATTATGCAGTGATTTTTGATGAACCCGATGTCAATTCGCTGCTTCGCGAATTTCAACCGGACGTTCATGCAAAAGGCACGGATTACACGCCTGAAACCGTTCCGGAACGCGAGCTTTCCGCGCGCCTGGGCATTCGCGTCGCGATCGTCGGCGATCCCAAGCGGCACTCGACACGACATCTTCTTGACCGCCTTCGCCCGAAACGCGATGCCTGATCCCCGGTTCCTTCTCATCAGGCTTGGCTCGATGGGGGATGTTATTCACGCCCTGCCTGCGGCTGCGGCGCTGCGAGAGGCATTTCCTGCGGCCGGCATTGACTGGGCCATCGAGCCGAAGTGGCAGCGGCTGCTGGAGGGTAATCCAGACATCAACGAGGTCATTCCCATAGATCGAAAGAGCGCCGCAGGAATTTTCGGCACCATTCGAAAGCTTCGCGCCACCCGTTACGATGCGATCATCGACTTTCAGGCGCTCTACAAATCCGCCATTCTGGCCTATGCCTCGGGCGCACCCAAACGGATCGGTTTTCAACGCGCCTACGCTCGCGAGGGATTTGCCGCGAACTTCTATACGGAACGCCTCAATCCAAGCGGTCCCCACAAGGTGGATCACAACTTGACTCTAGCGAGGCACGCCGGCGCCCGGAACTCGACTCCGCGCTTTCCCCTTTCGATTCAAGCGGACGATGAAGAGATTGTTTCGCGCGAACTGGCGGCCCATGGAATCGGCGAATTCTTTGTGCTGAATCCGGGCGGCGGCTGGCGTTCCAAGTGCTGGCCGCCGACGCGCTACGGCGAACTCCATCAAAAGCTGACGCGAAATTACCGCTGTCGAGGAGTCGTAACAGTAGGCCCCCACGAGGGCGAGTTGGCGAAACAATTGGTGGCGGCGGGTGATCCGCCTCCGGTCGCTATCCCTCTCAGCCTTGGGCCGCTCATGGCCCTTTTGCATCGAACCAAATTTGTCGTCTCGGCCGACACCGGCCCGCTGCATCTAGCCTCCGCTCTTGGCGTTCCTGTTGTGGGCTTGTACGGCCCTACCGATCCTGCACGCAACGGTCCTTTTCCCTCGAGCGATGTGGTGGTGCGCAACCCACGCTATGCAGAGACTACCTATCGCCGCGGCGATGATTTTTCGCCCGCAATGCTCTCGATCAGCGTCAAGCAGGTGTTGGCGGCTGTGTCACAACGCCTGCAAAGGCTGGAAGCTCGGGAGCCGTCCGTATTGTGACCCAACAAAGAAATTTCTGGATGCGCTGGCGTGTCCGTGTCGGATACCCGGTCGCCGTAATTTACTGGCTGCTTGCGGCACCCACAACTTCTTCGATTGTCGCGGGATCGGTTGTGGCTGCGCTGGGACTGATCGTTCGCGGCGCGTCGTCGGGGCACCTTCGTAAATACGAGGAGCTTTGCACCACGGGTCCTTATGGGCACACGCGCAACCCCCTCTATTTCGGCAGTGCCTTGTTGGCCGGA
>Ga0126371_10005741_pt1 | contig 11032 bp, 9 predicted proteins | sample PanSoiMetaPlot_4_FD_110145 | JGI IMG/M metagenome (GOLD analysis project Ga0126371, IMG submission 110145) | Tropical forest soil microbial communities from Panama - MetaG Plot_4 | ecosystem: Environmental > Terrestrial > Soil > Tropical forest > Bulk soil | place: Panama | collected 2016-02-17
ACCGACCGCGCCTACATCATCTACTCGGGCGAGGTGCTGATGGAGGGCCGGGCCGACGACATCGTCAACAACCCGGACGTCCGCCGGCTCTATCTCGGCGAAGAGTTCAAGATGTGAGGCGCGTGAGGCGTTCGGCTCAGTACGTCACAGTGACCGTGATCGTGTCGGTGTAGGTGCCCGGCGCGGGCGTCGCCTGCGTCGGAATGCGGCCATAAACCGTGTAGTTCTGGCCGGTGCCGTTTCCGGTCCCCGTCACCGTGTTGGTGCCGATCGTGGTGCCCCATATGGTCGTCCGGCCGCTGTCGCTGTAGAGCGTGTAATTCACGGTGGCGCCGCCGCTCGTGAGCTTGCGCGTCGTGACGGTGGCGCCCGTGCCGGTGCCGGCATCGAGGCCGATGTTGTAGGGCGTCGTATTGGTGCAGGTGACCTGGATCGTCGAGGTCTGGTCGACGTTGGTGCTGAGAATGCCCTGGTTGCCGAAGTTCAGCGCCGAGGCGCTGTTGATCGTGCAGGTCGCCGACAGCGTGACCGACACCTGGAAGGACGTCGTGGCCGTCGCCGCGAGCGGAGCCTCTACGAATTGCAGAAGGCAGGCGGTCGCCAGAATGCCGAGCAAACCAAGCCGGCGCTTTCGCGTGAGATGAATGCACATAATATTTTTCCCACAATAAATACCGGCAATTTAGCGTGAATGCGTCAACAAGGCATTAATCATGGAACACCTGGAAAATTTGGTGTTCCACCAAGGCAATTCGAGACGACTGACTGGGAATTTCAGACCAACGGCTTCGGGCTTGCCGGCAGGGTCTGCGGCGGTTCGCCCGGCGTGCCCGATGCGGGTCGGGCACGCCTGAAGCGAGGATCAGCGCGTGATCGAGGCGACCGCCTGGATCGGTCCGCCGTCGCTCTGGGCCGAGACGGATGCCGATCCCTGGGCCGAGAATCCATGGCCCGTAACGGTCCAGATCTTCGTCGACTGGCCGAGTGCATATCCGGCCAGCCCGGCGCCGAGCGAAATTCTGTGGCCGCTGGCGTCGCGAAGGGTGAGGGCCGAGATGCGCAGCCGGCGATCGCCGGTGTTATGCGCCGAGAGCGTGACCTTGTTGCCCTTGACGGCGACCGACCATGCGAGGGTCGGGCTCTTCTTGTTGCGGGCGCCGAAGAAGACGGGGATCGAATAGCGCACCATCAGGTTGACGCCGCCGTTCTTCTGCTGCGACAGATCGGGCAACTGGTCGATCAGCAGACGGTAGCTCTCCTCCCCGACGACCGGTTGCTTCGACTGACGAATGATCCGGACGATGTTCTTCGCGTTCGCCCCGAGGGTGAGCACCGGCGGGCTCGCCGCGACATCGTCGGTCGGCTCGAGCTTTTCTTCGCCGTGCACCTGCGACCAGCGAAACACGCGGACTTGCGCATTGATCGGCGTCGAGCCGGCATTGTGCAACGTCAAGGTCGAGGCGGCGGCGCCGGCCGTCGTCACGTCGAGCAGTACCGGCTCGACCTGGAGGGAGCCGGCCGTCGCGGGCAAAGTTGCGCCGGCGAAGAGAAGCGCGGCGATGGCAGTCGTGGCGAGCATTGAGCGCATGGTGGCCTCGCGTGAAAAGGTCGACGAATTCGACTCAGTAGGTCACGGTGACGGTGATCGTGTCGCTGTAGGTGCCAGGCGCGGGCGTCGCCTGCGTCGGAATGCGGCCGTAAACCGTGTAGTTCTGGGCGGCGCCGTTGCCGGTCGCCGCAACCGTGTCGGTGGAGATCGTATTGCCCCATACGGTCGTGCGGCCGCTGTCGCTGTAGAGCGTGTAGTTCACGGTGGCGCCGCCGCTCGTCAGCTTGCGCACCGCGACCGTCGCGCCGGTGCCGGTGCCGGCGTCGAGGCCGATATTGTAGGGGGTCGTGTTGGTGCAGGTGACCTGGATCGTCGACGTCTGATCGACGTTGGTGCTGAGAATGCCCTGGTTGCCGAAGTTCAGCGCCGACGCGCTGTTGATAGTGCAGGTCGCCGCCAGCGTGACCGACACCGCGAAAGTCGTCGTCGTCGTCGTCGCGAGAGGCTGCTCGACGGACACCAGCAGGCAGGTGGTCGCCAGGATGGCGGTCAGGCCGAGCCGGCGCGCGTGCTTACAATCAGCATACATGATTTTGTCCCCACGATAATCATCCATAAAGGTATATTGAATCCGTTAATTCGATGTTAATCATCGAACACCTAAGAATTTCCATGTTCCATTAACCTAATTTGACGTTGCCGATGTGGGGTATTCGCGCTAGCCGCTTGCGGTCCGCCGGCCGGATCTTCAGCAGTTTGCTTGGCCTCTTGGCAACGCTCGCGGCCGCGCCGGCGGATGCGCAATCCTGCACGGTCAGCATGACCAGCGTGGCCTTCGGCACCGTCGATGTCCTTCCCGGGACGGCGGTCGATACGACGGCCACCGTCACGGTGTCGTGCAGCGGCGGCGGTCAGATAGTGCGCGCGTGTGTGAACATCACTTGCGGGTCGGCGTGCGATTCGACCAGCCGGCAAATGAACGGGCCGAGCAGCCACACTGCCCGCTATGACCTCTACTCCAACTCGACGCGCACCACCCTGTGGGGGTCATGGCAGACCGGATACGACACCGCAGGCGTGCAGGTGAGCGTGCCAAAGAACGGCAGCGTCAACCAGACGGTCTACGCGCGTTTCCTGGCGTCGCAGCCGACGGACATCGCCGGCAGCTATACGTCGACGCTCTCGGCTTCCATCACCTATATCCAGCAAGGCACGACAAACTGTCCGGTTGGCACGTTGACCAACACCAATTCGCCGGCCGTGACCGCGACGGTATCGAGCAACTGCACCGTCGCGGCGACCGCCATCAGCTTCGGCAGCCAGGGCATTCTGAGCAGCAACAAGGATGCCCAGGGTACGCTGAGCGTTCAGTGCACCTCCGGCTTGCCCTACGCCGTGAGCCTCGATGGGGGGCTTACGGGCGCCACCAACCCGGCGCAGCGCAAGATGGCGTTCAGCGGCGCCAACGTGGTGTATGGCCTCTACCAGGATTCCGCGCGGACCTCGCCGTGGGGATCCACCTCCGGGGTGAACACCGCGTCCGGCACCGGAACCGGGGTCACGCAGACCCTGAACGTCTATGGCCGCGTGGCGCCGCAGGCGACGCCCAAACCGGGCACCTACACCGACACGATCGTCGCCACCATCACTTATTGACCGCGCCCCGCGCTTCTCCGTTCATTTGCAGACGACCGACGGAATGACCACCTGCTCGTTCGGATGAGGCTCGTACGCGAAGGCGGCGTTGCACGTGCCGTTCATCAACGTGATCGTTGCGTTGTTGCTGGCGGCCAGGTTCTTGATGTAGGCGCGGCCGTCATAGCCCACCACAAAGCTCTCGCCGCCTTCGATCTGACCCTGCGCGCCGGCAGCAAGCGCCTGGCCGTCGGCCCCCTGGAACACGACGACGGCGGGGCGTGTGTCGGTCTTGACTGTGAAGTCGACCGTCACGCCCGAGCGGTCGGCCGGAGCGACCACGGTTTCGTTCGACGCGACCTCGGCGTCGACCGGAAGATTGGCGGCATCAATGGCGATCTTGTTGGGCTGATACGAGCGAAGGCCGGTGACCAGCGCGAGCCCCGACGCGTTGGTCACGCCGACCGGCCGGTTCTCGTAGAACACCGGGATCCCCGGGACCCCCGTCTGGACCACCGCGAAGGCATCGTCGATCCGGTTGGTGAAGAACACGCCGCCGCCCAAGGTGGCCACCGCCCCCTCGACCTCGGCGGTCGCCTGCACGCCGCTCTTGTCCTGGTAGGCGGTGGCCTCGGTCCGCGCGAACGAGGAGCGATAGGACACCGCCGCCGCCCGCTGCGTCGCGCCGAATTCGCCGTCGTGGATGCGCCAGCCGTAGCTGCCCTCCTTCGTGTCCAGCGGCTTGACGGCGTCGACGTTGACGCTGTTGCCGTTTGTCCCTCCGGACACCGACGTCGATACCGTCACCGAGTCGCCCAACGGCATGGAGAGGCCGACGATGAATCCGGTGTTCTTCGCGCCCGATACGGTCGTGAATGCCGTTCCGAAGAGCGATACGTCCCGCCACGCGCCCGAGAGGGTGGCGGAGACGATGTCCGAGCGAACCCCCAGCGGATCGACGCTCTGGACGAAGCTTCCGGTCAGATTCGCGCGTGCGATCGGCAACGGCGCGCTGACGGAGATGCGGTTGAAGGCCTTGGGCGGACGGGCGCTGGTGAACAGCGACGTATTGATCGCCTGCGTCACCGATGCGGAAAGATCGACGAACGAGCTCACGTCGAACGGATTGGTCTGCACGGCCTGTTGCTGCAGTCGCGCCGTGACCGAGGCGAGGTCGTCATACGAGCCGAACGTCATCTGCGAGCTCGCATTGATGCTGAAGCACCAGAGCTTCGTCTCGTACGAGACGTAGCTCTGGTAGCCGACGCGCGACGCGTAGTAGCTCGCCGCCACCGCGGCCGAGGTTACTCCGAAGGCCCCGGTGCGCGCCGCGAAGCCGGCGCTCGCATTGCCGAGGCCGGCGCCGCCTTCGGCATGACCCTCTAGGGTCAGCCAGTCGAACATGCCGTAGCGGGCGCTCGCCGAGGCAACCGCCCGGTGGAGATAGCTATCGCCGGTCGTGCCGTAGGAGAGACGCGGCAAGCCTGCCTCGAAGGAGTAATCGAACAGCCCGGGCGCGAGCAGCAGGGCGGAGGTGTAGAACGGCAGGAACGCCTCGGTCGTCCGTCCCGAGGAATCGCGCAGGACCACGCGCGCCGTGCCGTTGCCGGCGATGCCCGGGAGATTGTTCAACACGTACGGACCGGCGGCGATGTCCTGTGAGTAGGTCTTGATGTTGTTGATGTAGATGTCGGCCGTCGACGGCACCGCCGCGGTGCCCCGCGCGGCCGGCAGCGGCACCGTCACGAGATCGGAGCGCAGCCCGAAATTGCGCTGCACCTGCACCCCGCCGATGCGGATCGGCCGCGTCCATGCCAGGCCGCCGTTGATCGTATCGCCCGCCCGATAGGTCCGCATCGCCTCGTAGTCGGAATAGGTGTAGGTCGTGTTGAGGCGCAACGCCGCGAAGGCGTCGGTCTGCGAGCTCTGCAGGATCGCGGATTGGGACCACGTGCCGTAGGGGGTGAAGAAGCGCGCATCGAAGGTGCCGGACGCGCCGCTGAACGCGAGCCATTGCTTCTGCTGGCCATGGGCTGCCGACGAAAACAGGTCGTAGTTGAGGACGGCGCCCCAGGCGGACGCTATCGGCAGGTCCATCCTGGTCCGGTTCGAGAGATCGTATTCCTTGGAGACGCGCATACTGTCGGGCGCGGTGATGTTGATGCGCTGTGTCGACTCGTCGTAGCGATAGGTCACGCCGGCAAGATCATCGAGCGTGACGAGCTTGTCGGGATCGCCGTGTCCCTTCGGATTGAGCCCAATCTCTTCCAGCTCGTGCTGACGCGATGCGATGCGCTTGTCGTCCAGCATGACGAACGCGCCGATGAGTTGCGTCGGCACCTCGTTGATGAAGACCTCGAGCTGCAGGGACTCCTCGGCGCGCGCCGGCCCGGCCATGCCGCCGACGGCGAGCATGAGCGAAAGCGCGGCGACAAGCCGCGCTTTCGACAGCGCTGACCGAGCTCGGCACACGGCCGGGTCCGCCGGCAAGCCGTTATGGATGCGCGGCTAGTACGTGACCGTCACCGTGATCGTGTCGCTGTATGTTCCCGGCGCCGGCGTCGCCTGCGGCGGCACGCGGCCATAGACCGTATAGTTCTGGCCGTTGCCGTTGCCGGTCCCAGCGACCGCATCGGTGCCGATCGTGGTGCCCCACACGGTCGTATGAGCGCTGTCGCTGTAGAGCGAATAGTTCACGGTGGCGCCGCCACTCGTCATCTTGCGCGCCGCGACCGTGGCGCCCGAGCCCGTTCCGGCATCGAGACCGATGTTGTAGGGCGTCGTGTTCGTGCACGTCACCTGGATCGTCGAGGTCTGATCGACGTTGGCGGCGAGAATGCCCTGATTGCCGAAGTTCAGCGTCGAGGCGCTGTTGATGACGCACGTCGCGGAAAGCGTGATCTGCGACGTGAACGTGGTCGTGGTGCTCGCGGCGAGCGCGGTTCTGGCACCAAGCAGTCCGATGATGGCGGCCACGCAAACGATCGTTCGATACGCGGCCCAATACTTGCGATTGTTCGAGTTCGACATGCGACGTCCCCACTGTTGTCGCGCGCGTTCATGCGCGTTCGAGGACGCCAGTATCGGGGTGGGAGGGAAGCCGCGGCTTAAGTTTTAGAATAAACAAGGTGTATAGGTGTGGTATCCTGAATAATCGATTAGATTAAATACCAATTCAGAATGTTTTCGTCTGCTTAATTCATTTTCTTCACCTTGAGTTTACGCCCTCTACTCACTTCTCGTTCACGCTTCTCTGTGCGAATTCCATTTACGCAAATTCTTTTCTCGCGATTAACGGAACAACGTCAGGAAGCATTGACCCTGCTCGGTCACACTCGATTCACTGTGGCGGCTGCGGTCGCGCCTGCACCGAGCGTTTCAGCGCTGCCGGCCGTGCTCCGCCGCGCAAACCGGCCGCGCCTTGCCCGGTGCTGCCTGACGCCCTGGCCTTTGGGGGCGACTGGGCCGGGTTGCCCGTGATGGTGATGCCACATGAATGACGGCGCTCGCCTGTCCGGCAAGCGCAGGTGACAGCGTGGGTGAACCGGCCAGCAGAACAATGATCAACGCCGAACGCCGCATGGCTGACACTCCTCGCGCCTGAAGCGGGCGTCCTGATCTGCGACGGCGCCGTCGCGAAATGGGACGCTCGCGCGGTCATTCGAGCCGCGGATGGCGCTGGACATCGGGAGGAGCAAAGATCGGGCCTGGGCGGCTCGCGTGGATCGACCGCGCAACGGGCGTCGGGTTGCGTCGCGGCTGCCAGCGTCCTTAACGCGTTGTGAGATTTGCGAGAGCGCAGTCGCGGTCTGGCCGGAACATTTCCCAGCGATCGCGGCCGGCAGCAAATCGTTCACCGCGCCGCCGAAAGATTGAGTGTACAGCGCGCCACAAAGCCGTTAAGCAAGAAACGGACCAATTTTACCCAGCTCGATGGCACTCTCCCAAAAGCTTCTGATCCGGCAGAGCCAGGCGCTCGTGATGACGCCGCAGCTCATGCAGGCGATCAAGCTCCTGCAGTTGTCCAATCTCGACCTCGCCGCCTACGTCGAAAACGAGCTGGAGCGCAATCCGCTGCTGGAGCGCAGCGGGGAAGGCGACGAGGCGCCGGCCGCCGAAAACGATGGCGTGCAGGACGGTTCGCCCGCCGAGTCGCCTGCCGGGGATGCCCAGGCCGGCGATTGGGCCGGCCACGAGCTGGAAACGAGCCGCGCCGCGATCGAGGACAGGCTCGACACCGGGCTCGACAATGTCTTTCCCGACGATCCCGGCGCGCCGCGCGAGCCGTCGCCGCGTGCCGCGGAGCCGGCCGGCTATTCCGAATGGGCCGGCGTCGGCGCCGGCGGACGCGACTCGAGCGACTACAATCTCGAGGCCTTCGTCTCCGCCGAGACCACGCTTGCAAGCCATCTCGCCGACCAGCTCGTGCTCACGATCGCCGATCCGGCGCGCCGGATGATCGGCCAGCACCTGATCGATCTCGTCGACGAGGCCGGTTACCTCGCGGGCGATCTCGCCGGCGTGGCCGAGAAACTCGGCGCGCCGCTCGCCGAGGTCGAGGCCGTGCTCGCGATCGTGCAGTCCTTCGAGCCGGCGGGCGTGGCGGCGCGCAATCTCGCCGAATGCCTCGCCATCCAGCTCAGGGAACGCGACCGCTTCGATCCCGCCATGCAGGCGCTCGTCGCCAATCTCGATCTGCTGGCGCGGCGCGATCTCGCGGCATTGCGCAAGGCGTGCGGTGTCGACGATGCCGATCTCGCCGACATGATCGGCGAGATCCGTGCGCTCAATCCCAAGCCCGGCCTCGCCTTCGGCTCGACCCTGGTGCAGCCGATGGTGCCCGACGTGTTCGTGCGCGAGGCCGCCGACGGCACCTATGCGGTCGAGCTCAACGCCGACACGCTGCCGAAAGTGCTGGTAGATCAGAGCTACTATGCGGTGGTGTCGAAGACCGCGAAGAACGAGGGCGAGAAGTCCTATCTCAACGAGTGCCTGCAGACCGCGACCTGGCTGGTGCGCGCGCTCGACCAGCGCGCCAAGACCATCCTCAAGGTCTCGACCGAGATCGTGCGCCAGCAGGACGGCTTCTTCGCACGCGGCGTCCAGTACCTGCGGCCGCTCAACCTCAAGACCGTCGCGGACGCGATCGGCATGCACGAGTCGACCGTCTCGCGCGTCACCGCCAACAAGTACATGGCGACCAGCCGCGGCATCTTCGAGCTGAAATACTTCTTCACTTCGTCGATCGCGGCGGCGGACGGCGGCGAGGCGCATTCGGCCGAGGCGGTGCGCCACCGCATCCGCCAGCTCATCGATGGCGAGACCGCGAATGGCGTGCTCTCCGACGACACCATCGTCGAGATGCTGCGCGGGGCCGGCATCGACATTGCGCGCCGAACTGTCGCGAAATACCGCGAGGCGATGAAGATCCCATCATCGGTGCAACGCCGGCGCGAAAAGCAGGTCGTTGCAGGCTGAAACCGTCGCGACCGCCCAGCGTTGACAGGGTCGGGGTGCGAACATACGTCGAGTGATAACAACGATAGGATGGTGTCCCCGCCCGCAACGGAGGTCAGCATGCCGTTTCGCGTCTCGGGCAAGAATATCGATATCGGCGAGGCTTTGCGCGGCCGCATCGGCGCCCGCGTCGCAGACGCCCTGGTGAAGTACTTCGACGGCGGCTACTCGGGGCATGTCACCGTCGGCAAGGACGGCTTCGGCTTCCGCACCGAATGCGCGATCCATCTCGACTCGGGCGTGACGCTGCACACCGACGGCATGGCGGCCGACGCCTATGCGAGCGCCGACCAGGCGGCGCTGCGCGTCGAGAAACGCCTGCGCCGCTACAAGCGCCGGCTCAAAGGCCGCTCGGCTCCGGGCGCCAACGGCGGGTCCCGCGACGCCGATGCGCTCAGCTACATCATCGCGGCGCCCGACCACGAGTCCGACGAGGAGATCACCGAGTTCAATCCGGTGATCATCCAGGAATCGACCACGACGCTGGAGCGACTCTCGGTCAGCGACGCTGTGATGGAGCTCGACATGACCGGTGCGCCCGCGGTCGTCTTCCGCCACGCCGTGAGTGGCCGCGTGAACATGGTCTATCGCCGCCGCGACGGCAACATCGGTTGGGTCGATCCGCCGGAGACGAAACGGTGACTTCCTTCTCCCTCTCCCCGCAAGAGCGGGGAGAGGGAGCGCACGCGCAGTGCCAAGCCTCACACCACCGGCTCGATCCCCAGCTCCTTCGCCAGCTCATCCAAATTCTTCTTCAGCGACGGCGGCAGCGGGATCCCGTTCTTCATCCGGTCGAGCCGCTTTTCGTGACTCTGCTCGCCCGGCAGCCAGATGCGCTCGACGCCGGGCAGTCGCTGCGACTCGCGTAGCGAGCGCACGAAGGCATCGACGCCGCGCTTGAATTCGACGACCGGCGCGAATGCTTCGACCGACAGCGCCACGATCGACTGCCCCGTATTGGTGGCGCGGCCGAGCTCCTTGTTGAAGTCGAAGATGTCGCGCCCGACGGCGGCGCGGTTGAGCGAGCCGGCAAGCAGCCCGATGATCAGCGAGAGCGCATAGCCCTTGTAATCGCCGATCGGCAGCAGATGCCCCTCGTCGGCGCGCTTCGGGTCGGTCAGCGGCTTGCCCTCTTTGTCGATCATCCAGCCGATCGGCATCTCCTCGCCGCGCGAGGCTTTGAGCCGCACCTTGCCGTAGGCCGTGACGGTCGGCGCCATGTCCATCACCACCGGCGGCTCGTCCTGTGCCGGCACCGCGACCGCGATCGGGTTGGTGCCGAGCAGCGATTCCAGGCCGCCCCACGGCGGCAGGTGGTTGTTGCTGCCGACCGCGACGTAGAGCCCGATCATGTCGTGCGCGAGCGGCATCATGGCGTAGAGTGCGGCGGGACCTGCGTGATTGCTCATGCGCGCCCCGACCCAGCCGACGCCGCTCTGCTTCGCCTTGGCGATCGCGGTCTCGGCCGCGAACTTCATCACCAGATGGCCCATCGCGTTGTCGCCGTCGACCAGGGCCGTAGAGGCACGCTCCTCGACGATGCGGATGTTCGGGCGCGGATTGACGCCGCCCGCCTTGATTCGCCGGCAGTAGGCCGGCATCCGAAAGACCCCGTGAGTATCCGAGCCGCGCAGATCCGCCTCGGTGATGAGATCGCCCAGCGTCCTGGCGGCGTCGTCCGGCAGGCCGGCAGCGCGAAAAGCGCGGACGATGAAGGCGCTCAATGCGGGCGCCGCGACGCGGGCCGGCTCGGTGGTCGTGGGGGCCATCTGGGTGTTTCCTTGGGCGCGGGGCGGGAGATCGTCCGATGGCATCCGTCGCCGGGGGGCGTCAAGCCGGCCTCCATCTGCCCGGCCCGGTTGAACCCCACGCTGGTTTTCACATATATCCGGCGCAATTCCTCGACTTCCCTCGCCTGAGACTGAGCGACCCAATGAGCACTGACACCGACACCACCGCCAAGACCCATCCGTTCCAGGCCGAAGTGGCCGAACTGCTGCGCCTGATGGTGCACTCGGTCTATTCCGAGACCGAGATCTTCCTGCGCGAGCTGATCTCCAACGCCTCCGACGCCTGCGACCGGCTGCGCTACGAGGCGATTGCCAATCCCGACCTGCTCGCCGCCGACCCGCGGCTCGCGATCCGCATCACGCCCGACAGCGCGGCCGGCACGCTCACCATCGCGGACAACGGCATCGGCATGGACCGCCAGGAGCTGATCGACAACCTCGGCACCGTGGCGCGCTCCGGCACCCGCGCCTTCCTCGGCAAGCTCGCCAAGGCGGAGGACGGCAGCGCGCTGATCGGCCAGTTCGGCGTCGGCTTCTACTC
>Ga0126371_10005742_pt1 | contig 11030 bp, 10 predicted proteins | sample PanSoiMetaPlot_4_FD_110145 | JGI IMG/M metagenome (GOLD analysis project Ga0126371, IMG submission 110145) | Tropical forest soil microbial communities from Panama - MetaG Plot_4 | ecosystem: Environmental > Terrestrial > Soil > Tropical forest > Bulk soil | place: Panama | collected 2016-02-17
CCGGAGCGCCACACCTGCACCTGGAAGAACGAGCCGGTGACGCTGACCGTCACCGAGTTCCTGATCCTGCAGGCGCTGGCGACGCGGCCTGGCGTGGTGAAAAGCCGCAACGCCCTGATGGACGCCGCCTACGACGACCAAGTCTATGTGGATGACCGCACGATCGACAGCCACATCAAGCGCTTGCGCAAGAAATTCAAGCAGAGCGACGACGATTTCGATATGATCGAGACACTCTACGGCGTCGGCTATCGCTTCAAGGAAACTTGAGAGCGCCCGGCGCCGCCCCCGGCGCCTCGCGGTTCAATCGGCCGGTCGTCAAGCGGGGCGCAACGAACGAGACCGGGAAACGACGGGTGCTCGATCGAACCACCCAGTCTTCGCAGTCCGACGCCGAGACGGATCGTCCCGGCGCCCCGCCGCGGCGTGCCCGCCGCCCGCTCAACCGCCGCCGTGTCACCGCGCTGTTGCGCCTCTTTTCCGACCGCGCCGTGTCGGCGGCGCGCCGCGCGGTCGAGGGCACGGTCGTCTTCTTCCGCGACGCCTGGCACGTGGTGCGCACCGAGGGCCTCGTCGGCGTTGCGCGCCACTCCTGGCAGTTCTTCGTCACGCAAAGCTTCTCCAGCCTCACCCGCCGCATCGTCTTCCTCAACGTGTTCGGCCTGCTCGCGCTCGTCTCGAGCGTGCTGCAGTTCAGCCAGGTGCGCCAGGGCCTGATCGAGGCGAGCGTGCGCAGCCTGCTGGTGCAGGGCGAGATGATCGCCGGCGGCATCGCGGGCGCCGCGACGGTCGAGAACGATTCGACCATCACGGTCGATCCCAATCGCATGCTCGACCTGCCGAACGGCGAGACGTATGGGCCGTCCGAAGACTATGGCATCGAGTTCTCGATCAATCCCGAGCGGGTCGGTCCGCTGCTGCGCCGCCTGGTGCTGCCGACCAACACGCGCGCGCGCATCTACGGCTCGGACGGCGCCCTCATCCTCGACAGCCGCAATGTCGGCGGGCGCGGCGACGTGCTCGGCTCCGACCTGCCGGTGCCGACGCCGCCGAGCGGCGAAAAGCCCGGCGTGGTGGAGCGCACCATCATCGCGATCCGCTCATGGATCTCGCGTGGCGACCTGCCCCGCTATTACGATCTCGGCTCCGCCAACGGCAAAGGCTATCCGGAGGTCGTGCAGGCGCTGTCGGGACAGAACGCGACCGCGGTGCGGATCGACGACCGCGGCCGCGTGGGCGTCTCGGTCGCGGTGCCGGTGCAGCGCTTCCGCGCGGTGCGCGGCGTGCTGCTGCTCTCGACCCAAGGGGGCGACATCGACCAGCGCATCGAGGCGGAGCGGCGCAAGGTGGTCAAGACCGGCCTGATCGCTGCCTGCGTCATGGGCTTCCTGTCGATCCTGCTCGCCAGCACCATCGCGGGACCGGTGCGGCGGCTGTCGGAAGCCGCCGAGCTGGTGCGCCGGCGCACCACGGGTCGCGTCGACATTCCGGATTTCACCCGGCGGCGCGACGAGATCGGCCATCTGTCGGGCGCGCTGCGCGACATGACGGGCGCGCTCTACAGCCGCATCGCGGCGATCGAGAGCTTTGCGGCCGACGTCGCCCACGAGCTCAAGAATCCGCTCACGTCGCTGCGCTCCGCGGTCGAGACGCTGCCGCTTGCCAAGACCGAGGAAAGCCGCGCCAGGCTGCTGGCCGTCATCCAGCACGACGTGCGGCGGCTCGACCGGCTGATCTCCGACATTTCCGATGCCAGCCGTCTCGATGCCGAGATGCAGCGCCAAGTCGCGACGCCGCTCGATCTCGCCAAGCTGCTGCGGACGGTGACGTCGGTCGCCAACGAGGTCAAGCGCGACGCGCCCTGCGCGGTGACGCTCGCGTTCGAGGGCGGCGGCCCCAATGCCTTCATGATTCCGGGTCACGACTCGCGCCTCGGCCAGGTGATCAACAACCTCGTCGACAACGCCTGCTCGTTCTCGCCGCCCGGCGGCAACGTGCGGGTCACCTGCCGCCGGCTCAAGGGCCAGGTCGAGATCACGGTCGACGACGACGGTCCCGGCATCAATCCGGACGCGATGGAGAAGATCTTCGAGCGCTTCTACACCGACCGGCCGCACCAGGGCTTTGGCCAGAACTCCGGGCTCGGCCTGTCGATCTCGCTGCAGATCGTCGAGGCGCATGGCGGACGGCTGTGGGCCGAGAACCGCATCGCGCCCGCGGGCGCGAACGAGGCGCCCAGGGTGCTCGGGGCGCGCTTCATCGTGCGCCTGCCGGCGCTCTAGCGCGCGCGGCCTTCCTCGATGGCGACGACGACGCCCACGGTGCACGCCTCCGCGGTCCTCACCGGCGCGCGCGCCGTGCTGATCCGCGGCCCGTCGGGCGCCGGCAAGTCGCGGCTCGCGCTCGCGCTGATCGCCGCCGCCGAGACCGGCCGCCTGCGTTTCGCGCGTCTCGTGTCCGACGACCGCAGCCGGCTCGCGCCGCATCACGGCCGCCTGCTGGTCCGCCCGGCGGCGGAACTCGCGGGCCTGATTGAGGTGCGCGGCCTCGGCATCCGGCGCTTTGCGTTCGAGCCGGTCGCGGTGGTCGGGCTCGTGGTCGATCTCGCGGCCGCGGACGGCGAGCGATTGCCGGCCGAGATCAGCCAACACGTCGAGCTGGAGGGTATCGCAGTAGCGCGACTTGCGGTCGCATCCGGCGTCGACCCTTTGCCACTTGTGCTGGCGGCTCTGATCGGCAATGACCCGGCGCCGGCCGAGGTACAATTCGGCCGATAGCCAGAGAAAATTAACCATACAGGGCCTAGGCTCGGTCGCGTTTGGGCCATTCGTTGCCGCAATGCAACATCACATTTAGATTGCGCGCAGGGCCCCTTGCGCTGGGGCTTCGCGTGGTCATGAATGTGGCCCTTTCGTGCGGCGCACCCATTGGCGCCCGCGGGGAGTTCCGATGATCGGTCTCGTAATCGTTACCCATGGGCGGTTGGCCGTCGAGTTCCGCGCCGCCCTGGAACACGTGGTGGGACCGCAACAGCAGATCGAAGCGATCAGCATCGGGCCGGACGACAACGGCGAGCAGTGCCGCAAGGACATCATCGAGGCGGTCAAGAAGGTCGACACCGGCGACGGGGTCGCGATCCTCACCGACATGTTCGGTGGAACCCCGTCGAACCTGGCGATCTCGGTGATGAGCCGTCCGAAGGTCGAGGTGCTGGCCGGGATCAATCTGCCGATGCTCGTCAAGCTCGCCAAAGTGCGCGACGAATGCCCGCTGCCCGAGGCGGTCGCCGCCGCCCAGGAGTCGGGGCGCAAGTACATCACGATCGCAAGCCGCGTCCTGGCCGGCAAATAAGCGAGTTGCCCGGCTTGGACGAGGATCGCACCGACGGCCCCGAACCGCGCCCGGGCGCGATCGTGCGCGTCATGCACATCCGCAACGAGAAGGGCCTGCACGCGCGCGCGTCGGCCAAGTTCGTCCAGACCGTGGAAAAGTTCGACGCCGACGTGCGCGTCACCCGCGCCGGCGAGACCGTCGGCGGCACGTCGATCATGGGACTGATGTCGCTCGCCGCCGCCCGCGGCACCGACATCACGATCGAGGCCACCGGCGCGCAGGCGGAGGCGGTGATGGACGCGATCGAGATGCTGCTCGCGAGCCGCTTCGGCGAGGACGAGTAGCCTCGGTCTGGACATAAAGAAATCTTTATATGTTCGTTGCAGGGCGTCCGGAGCCCTGCTATACGCAGCTTCGAATCGGTGCCCGGCCTGCCCGCGCCGTCCCTTCCCACACGCTCAACGAATGACCCGAGGACCGTCCATGACCGCGACCGCGACCGCCAAGCCCGCCGCCGCCAACGACTATGTCGTCAAGGACATCGGCCTCGCCGAATGGGGCCGCAAGGAAATCGCCATGGCCGAGACCGAGATGCCCGGCCTGATGGCGACGCGCGAGGAATTCGGCGCCAAGCAGCCGCTGCGCGGCGCGCGCATCGCCGGCTCGCTGCACATGACGATCCAGACCGCGGTGCTGATCGAGACGCTGCGCGCGCTCGGCGCCGACGTGCGCTGGGCCTCGTGCAACATCTACTCGACCCAGGACCATGCGGCGTCCGCGGTCGCGGCCGGCGGCACGCCGGTGTTCGCCGTCAAGGGCGAGAGCCTCACCGAGTACTGGGATTACACCCACCGCATCTTCGAGTGGGGCGACGGCGGCAGCCCCAACATGATCCTCGATGACGGCGGCGACGCGACCCTGCTGCTGCATCTCGGCATGCAGGCGGAGACCGATCCGGCGGTGCTCAATCATCCGGGCAACGAGGAGGAAGAGGTGCTGTTCGCCGCGATCAAGAAGCGGCTCAAGGACAAGCCCGGCTGGTACGGCAAGACCGCGAAGGCGATCCGCGGCGTCACCGAGGAGACCACGACCGGCGTGCACCGGCTCTATCAGATGGCCAAGGAAGGCCGGCTGATGTTTCCGGCGATCAACGTCAACGACTCGGTGACCAAGTCGAAGTTCGACAACCTCTATGGCTGCCGCGAGTCGCTGGTCGACGGCATCCGCCGCGGCACCGACGTGATGATGGCCGGCAAGGTCGCGATGGTCGCGGGCTACGGCGACGTCGGCAAGGGCTCGGCGGCGTCGCTGCGCAACGCCGGCTGCCGCGTGATGGTGTCGGAGGTCGATCCGATCTGCGCGCTGCAGGCCGCGATGGACGGCTACGAGGTCGTCACCATGGAGGATGCGGCGCCGCGCGCCGACATCTTCGTCACCGCCACCGGCAACGTCGACGTGATCACGATCGACCACATGCGCAAGATGAAAGACCGCGCGGTCGTCTGCAACATCGGGCACTTCGACAGCGAGATCCAGGTCGCGGCGCTGCGGAACCTGAAGTGGGACAACATCAAGCCGCAGGTCGACGAGATCCAATTCCCCGACGGCCACCACATCATTCTCTTGTCGGAAGGCCGCCTCGTGAACCTTGGCAACGCCATGGGCCATCCGAGCTTCGTGATGTCGTCCTCGTTCACCAACCAGACGCTGGCGCAGATCGAGCTGTGGACCAATCCGGGCAAGTACCAGAAGCAGGTCTACACGTTGCCCAAGCATCTCGACGAGAAGGTCGCGCGGCTGCACCTCGACAAGATCGGCGCCAAGCTCACGCGGCTGTCCGACAAGCAGGCGACCTATATCGGCGTCCCGCCCGAGGGCCCGTTCAAGGCGGATCACTACCGCTATTGAGAAGGCGCTGGAGCCCGGGCGCGCAGCCCGGGCGGCGCGGGACCGGTCACACTTGCTGATAGCCGTTGTCGCCTCCGCTCAGCCGCGACAGCGCGTTGCGAACATTGCGCAGCAACCAGAATCCAAACGGCAGGCCATCGGGATGACCGAGGTGATTCCCCCTGGCGTCGACAATATCCGCATCGAGCAGGTTGTTCGGCCAATCCTCGTGATTCGAGAACCAATGCTCGTTGAGCGCGAATTCGCCGTGATTGAAGCTGTCCGCATGATTGAGCAGGGCCAGCACACCCCGTAGCGTCGTCGGGCACACTTCGACGAGTGCGCAAGATGCCACGACGAATGCATCGGCGGCGGCGTCCGCATCCGCGCTCGCTTTTTCTTCGTTCCGACGCGCCGAGATCGCTCCGGTCCGCATCATCTCCATCGTCGCATTGCTGTGCTTTCCGATCGCCGCGAAGATCGGATCCTCGATCGCGCGCGCGGCCTGATCGGAGCGAGCGGCGCCGTTGCAGATCATGCCGGCCGGATCGCCTGCGAACACCCAATCCAATGACTGGCCGTGGCGATGCAGGAACCAGAGTGCCTTCATGCCCTCTTTCGTCATCTCGTCATCGCGGACCCTGCCGGTGACGCGCCCTTCGAACCACGCAAGCGTGGCCGCGGCGGCGGGCTCGTCGATTTTCCAACCCTTGCGGACATGCCGCGTCCGGAGCACCGTGAGGATCTCTCGCACGCGCTGCAGGTCGGCTGCCGCTCCGGTCTTCCGACCCATGGGCATCGGCGCATCGGTTGGAGCGGCGCCTCTCGAAAGGGCGGCGACGTTCGCGAACATGTTCATGCCTGCTCACCTGCTTGCGAAATGCTGGTTCATCACGCCTGCAATGATTCGCGCTCGGCCGAGAGGTGCTATCGGCGGCAAGAGCGATCGCGACGTGCGAATGGTGTGCGTATGGTTAACCGCTGGTTAATTCGGACTTTGCCCCGACAGTGCACGCTCCCGCGCGGTGACCGAGCGCTATTCCGGCGGCGGGATGATCGCGATCACGAACCGCTCGGGCCCTGCCCCACAATGCGATCGCGATACTTGCGCCACTGGCGAAAGCTCTCGATCGCTTGCGGCCCAGCTACGAAAAATTCCCCGGTTTGGCTGTCGAGTGCCCGAAGGGCCAACCCGCTTAGTATCAGTGCCACCGCTCCGGCGGCCGCGTCCGCGCCACGGACGTGAAGGGCAATTCCGGCGCACAGATCTTCCTTGCCTACATTGACCTCAATCGCCCAACCATCACCGTCAATGACCCCCCAGGAAGGATTGGAGAAGTCGGCCGTCGGAATGACGGCCCGGATCTTTGCAATGATGTCGGACCGATGACCGATCGGAGCAGGCCTGAAATCGGCGGCGATTTCCGCCACGCGTTTCGCGTCGGGCGGGAAGTCTTGAATGAAGATATCCCAAGACATGCGTTCTCCGGCGCTTACTCCCTTGGCGGGACGATCGCGATCACGAACCGCTCGGGCGTGCCCGGGTCGCCAAGATAGCGGCGCGAGAGTGTGACCTCGCGGCGGCGGCTGGCGGGCCCGCCGGCGCGGCGATCGAGCGCCTGCAGGCAGTCGCGCTCGTCGACCGGGCAGACCAGCGCGATGCCGTCGCGCTCGACGTCGGCTTCGTCGACCCACGGCGTGACGCGCGGGCTCACGATCTCGAGCGGCGCGACGTCGCGCGGCAGATAGAACAGCATCCCGTAGAGCAGGTTGTTGTAGCTGCCGATGATCTTGAGCGGCCGGCCGGTCGCCGCGCCCCACGCCTGCTCGACCGCCTGCGCGAGCTGCCGGTAATGCGCCGCATGGTTCGGCACGCCCTGGCGGTGGATCACGACGGCGATGAGCGGCGAGGCCGCGAGCGCGATCAGCGGGAAGACGAGGGCGAGCCCGACGATGCGGCGCGCCGCGGCGGCCGGGATCGTGACCATGGGCGACGACAGCAGCACGACCGGCACCAGCGTCATGCTGGCGATCGCCCACAGCGACGTCACCATCTCGTGCGCCGCGACGGCGAGCAGGAGCGGCAGCACGAGCGGCAGCGCGAATGACAGCACCACCAGGCGGCGCTCCGGCATCGCGGGCCAGAGCGTGTCGCGCACGGCGGCCGGCGTCAGCGTCGGCCAGGCGGCGGCGAGCACGAGCAGCACCGGCAGCGCCACATAGGCGGCGGCGCCCTCGACATAGCTCAGCCCCGAGCGGATGCTCTCGAGCAAGGTGCCCGGATGCGTCTCCATCGCATAGGTGAAGGGCGCAAAGTCGTGCGCATAGAGCCACGCGGCGTGCGGCGCGAGCGCGGCAACGCCGACCAGGATCGTCACCCAGGGCGCGGGCGAGCGGAAATAAGGGCCGCGACGCGGGTCGGCGAGCGCCGCGATCCCGAGCCCGAGGAGCAGCACGACCGACCAGTACTTGCCGAGCATCGCGGCCGCGGCCGCGAGGCCGGCGAGCGCCGCCACGCCCGCGCGGCGCGTCTCGAACGACCGCAGAAACAGCGCCGTGGTCGCCGCCCACAGCGGCAGCATCACGGTGTTGGCGTTGAACTTGAGCGCATGGAAATTGTAGAAGGGCACGAGCGTCAGCAGCGCCAGGCCGATCACGCGCTTCTCGCCGTCGAGATAGCGCGCCGCGAGCTGCCAGGCGATCCATAGCGCGAGCGTCGCCAGCACCATCGCAAAGAGGTAATAGGCCCAGTCGGCGAGCGGGAAGACGCTGAACCAGGCACGCACCAGCCAGGCCCCGAATGGCGGATGTTTTGGCGTGCCCCAGCCGGTCTCGCGCGCCCAGGCGACCATCTCGCCCATGTCGAAGTGAACGTCCTGGCTCCCCTTGGCGACCGCGCCGTACAGCGTCCAGACACCACAATAGCCGGCAAACGCGAGCGCGGCCGCGCGCTGCCGCCGGGCCGGATCGGCGAGCGCCGCGATCAGACGGTCGAGCGCCGCAGTGACGCCGGGATGGGCAGGAGGCATCAGGTTCCGCGATCGGTTTCCGCATTGAATGTCGTGCAACCCCGGGATATCACCTATCGGGGCTGCAACGAAACAGCGGGCGTGAGTGATGGACGGGGCTTTGGCCGAGAGCAAGACGACGCCGCTCGTGCGCGTGGCGACGCGGCACGCCCCCGAGCTCACGGTCGTGGTTCCGACCTTCAACGAGCGCGCCAACATCCCGCTGCTCGTCGCCCGCCTGCAGCGCACCCTTGACGGGATCGACTGGGAGGTCGTCTTCGTCGACGACAATTCGCCCGACGGCAGCGCGGCGGCGGCGCGCGCGCTCGGCGAGGCGGACGCGCGCGTGCGCTGCATCCGCCGCATCGGCCGGCGCGGGCTCGCGGGCGCCTGCCTCGAGGGCATGCTGGCGAGCCAGGCGCGCTTCGTCGCCGTCATGGATGCCGACCTGCAGCACGACGAGACGTTGCTCGCCGGCATGCTGGAGCGCCTGCGCCGCGCCGACGTCGATGTCGCGGTGGCGAGCCGCTATGTCGGCACCGGCTCGGCCGAGGGCCTGGCGGGGCGGCGGGCGAGCTACAGCCGCTGGTCGATCGGCTTCGCGCGGGCGCTGCTCAAGGTCGATCTCACCGATCCGATGAGCGGCTTCTTCATGCTGAGGCGCACAGCGGTCGAGGAGCTCGCGCCCGCGCTGTCGAGCCAGGGCTTCAAGATCCTCCTCGACATCGTCGCGACCGCGCGCGGCGCGCTGCGCATCGCCGAGCTGCCTTACGTGTTTCGCGAGCGCCAGCATGGCGAGAGCAAGCTCGACGCGCGCATCGTGCTCGATTTCTTCGCGCTCGTGCTCGCCAAGCTCACCGGCGACGCGATCTCGTTCCGCTTTCTGATGTTCTGCTTCGTCGGCCTGACCGGCGTGTTCGTCCACATGGCCGCGCTCGCGGTCGCGTTCGATGCCGGCGGCCTCGGGTTCGGCACCGCCCAGACGGCGGCGACGATCGCGGCGATCGCCTGGAATTTCGTCCTCAACAACGCGCTCACCTATCGCGACCAGCGGCTCGCCGGCTGGTCCTTCGTCACCGGCCTCGTGCGCTTCGAGCTGATCTGCGCGGTGGGCGCCATCTCCAATGTGGGCGTGGCGACCTGGATCTACGACCATAATCCGCGCTGGTGGATCGCCGGGCTCAGTGGTGCCCTGATGGGCGCCGTGTGGAACTACGTGGTGAGCGCCGCATTCGTGTGGCGGGCGCGGTAATCCCCCGAAATTCCCGGTGACGGTGCCTGAAAACCAACACGATTGGGCTGGAAATTGCGGCTCACTGTCCTAAGATGGGATTCGCCGGTAACACGTTGTTAGCCGCTCGGGGCGGAGACTCCCAAAAGACCAAGACGCCTGACCCATGTGCCGTTGGATCGCCTATCGAGGTGACTCGATTCCGCTGGAGCATTACGTCACCGCCCCGGCCCACTCGCTGATCGACCAGAGCATCCGTGCGCTGGAATCGACCGCCGCCACCAATGGCGACGGGTTCGGGCTCGGCTGGTACGGCGAGCATCCCGAGCCCGGGCTCTACCGCGAGGTACGCCCGGCCTGGTCGGACGAGAACCTGCGCTATCTGTGCCGGCATATCCGCTCCCACCTCTTCTTCGCCCATGTGCGCGCCGCGACCGCGACGCCGACCACGCGGCCGAACTGCCATCCCTTCGTGTGCGGCCGCTGGATGTTCATGCACAACGGCTCGGTCGGGAACTGGGCGCGGTCCCGCCGCAAGGTCGAGGCGCTGATCCCCGACGAGTTCTACCCGTCGCGCATCGGCACGACCGACTCGGAAGCGGTGTTTCTCGCCATCCTGGGCGCCGGCGCGGCCCGCGACCCGGTCGCCGCGACGCTGCGCACGCTCGCCGCCCTGACCGAGATCGGACGGCCGCACAAGGACCCGCTGCGCTTCACCTCGGCGCTGACCGACGGCCAGAATCTCTACGCCTTCCGTTTCGCCGCCAACGACGAGGCGAACACGCTCTATTACCGCGTCGCGGACGGCGACCTCCTCCTCGTGTCCGAGCCGCTCGACGGCAAGCGCGAGGAGTGGGTTCCGGTACCGCCCAACCACATGGTGCTGGCGCGCGCCGGCAAGGCGATCGAGATCGCGCCGATCGATCTCGCGCTGCGCGTCGCCGCGGAGTGAATTAGCCAATTTTGATTCGGTCATTGCCCGCGCAAGCGGGCAATCCAGTACTCCCAATCGGTGAGAATGGCCCCCGCAATGCGACGCCGCTTGGCTGCGGCGTACTGGATCGCCTCGCTTTCGCGGGCGATGACGGCGGTGAGGAAGGCGGCGAGCCCTACGCCCCGCACACGGTCCGGAACCGCTCCATCGCGACGCCGAGCACCTCGTCGCCCGGGCGCGCCCACCAGGCCTCGGAAAAGATCTCCACCTCCTGGATGCCGCGATAGCCGGCGGCCTCGATCATGCGGCGAATGCCCGGAAAGTCGATCACGCCGTCGCCCATCATGCCGCGGTCGGTGAGGAGATGCCGGGTCGGCACCAGCCAGTCGCAGATGTGGTGCGCGACGATGCGGGGACCAGCGCGCGCGATCTCGCGGGCGAGGTTCGGGTCCCACCACACGTGATAGGTGTCGATCGCGACGCCGAGCCCGTCGCCGAGCGCATCGCACAGGTCGTTCATCTCGGCGAGCGTCGAGATGCAGCCGCGATCGGCCGCGTACATCGGGTGCATCGGCTCGAGCGCGAGCAGAACCTTTGCGGCGCGCGCGTGCGGCAGCACCGCCGCGAGCCCATCGGC